>Ga0190334_1000302_pt1 | contig 25831 bp, 24 predicted proteins | sample 48720478_MG_FD_161270 | JGI IMG/M metagenome (GOLD analysis project Ga0190334, IMG submission 161270) | Hydrothermal vent sediment bacterial communities from Southern Trench, Guaymas Basin, Mexico - 4872-04-7-8_MG | ecosystem: Environmental > Aquatic > Marine > Hydrothermal vents > Sediment ... | reverse complement strand
AGAAATCAGTTAGTAGTTCATATCCCTCGATCAATTTTATCACTTTTTATTCATGATTTTCTTTATTTTAATTTAAAATAATAATGCAGAATTTTTATATCTTGAAATTGCGTGAAAAATATCTAATAAAAATTAAAGAATGAACCATTTAAACATTGTTAAATTTAGTAAAAATTATTATGTTTTAATTGTATAAAAGTTCTCCTTGTTTGATATTCATCTTAATCATGTTAGGAATAATATTTTTTAAATAAATATCTTGAATAAATATCATAATTTAGTAATTTTCCTCACGTTTTTTATTACAATATCCTGCAAAAATGAATCCTTGCCTAACTTTCCATTGAATTTGATTTTATCTCCAACTTTCAATTCTGATTCATTGAATAATTTCTCTGAGACTCTTAAGTATAAGTTTTCAACTTCAATTAACTCTTTTTCGTTAAAATCTTTAGGTTTTGCAATTCTTGGACCAAGCTTCACGTTTTTTAAATTAAACAAATAATAATCAGTAACGATTTCTTGAAATTGTTGCTGTTTTTTTTCTATACTTGAAATTTCTCCTTCATGTACGGTTATGCTCTTGTCAAGAAATTGTTGTATTTCATAATCGGCAGTGCTTTTATCAATGATGGATAATTCTTCCTTAACTTTTTTCTTATCTTTTTCTGAAGTTTCAATTTTTCTCAATTCAATTTGTTCAATTAAATTTTCGAAATTTTCGGGCAATTTCGTTAATTTCCAATCTGATAATTTGAAAAAGCCTTCTTTTAAAGAGACAATAAAACCAACCCAAAAATGGGAGCAGAAACCACCGTTTCCTCCAACTCGGCAATCACAGTCTCTATCTGGATCATCAATATTTTCTGGTATGATTGCCAAAAAAGAAGTTGTTTCCCAATTAAATCCCTTGAATGCGAGTTCAAGTTCATGGTTTTTTCTATTTATTATTTTTATGGAAGTAATGCTTTCGCGGTTTTTATTTTTAATAATTTTAATGGCAGATTCAATACCTTTAGATACAATCTCCAATTCATGCTCTTCTATAAAGTTATCAATTTCCTCTTCTGATAAAGAATCCAAAATGAATTGAATTAATTCTATTTTTTTTAATTTTGAATATCCTTTTAGCCCGAATTCTCTACAAATACTTTTTAATTCCTTAACATTTAGCGATTGTAGTAAATAATTAAGCTTCTTGCGATGATCTACGCCATTTTTACTCAAGTAAATCACTTGGTTTATATAATGTGAATTTTCTTCTTAATTCGATTTATATATTGTTTTTTTAATATTTAAATAACTCTAATTTGATATCAAATTATCATGAAATGATAAAATTATGATCTTAAAAAGCTATCCTTGTTAAATTTGAGATATTAATTTTTCTCAAAACATTTTTTTTAGATTTAAATACATTTCCCCGTATTGAAAGAATGTAATACATTTAACCATAGTATTGTGTGTGATAGATTTAAATACGGTACTATCTATTAAATCTTTAATTCATTAATTAAATGGTTGTTTAAACAAAAATTAAATTTTTATAAAAGGTGTAAAAGTTATGAGTAGCGGTGATCTGGATTATTTGAAATATTTTGGTGAGATAAAATTTGCTGAAGAAAAAAGCATGAGCGCTTCCGACTTTGAAAGAGTATTTAATAAGCACTTGAATCAACTCGATAAATTACCTCACGGAAGCTACAAATTCGGTGAAATTAATAATTCTTACATGGACGACTTTATTAAATCTTTCAACGAATATTTCGGATAAGTTTTTTATCTTGTATCTTAATATTCTTATTTATTTAGAAATAAAATTCGAAATCAAAAAATTTTTTAAATTTCTTTTTCCTCGTTTTTAAAAAATAATACTATTGTTTATATTCTCTATAAAATAATAATTATATCAATTTTTACTAAATTGATAAGAGGTAAGAATGAATTGGAGATCTTCAATAATTTGAAAGAATCATTTATTCACGTAAATGATTTAAAACTTCATGTAATGATTGCAGGTTCTGGAAAACCAGTACTATTATTACATGGATTTCCTGATTTTTGGTATGGTTGGAAAAATATTATCATTCGCTTGCAAGATAAATTTAATTTAATTGTACCTGATTTAAGGGGCTATAATTTATCAGATAAGCCAAAAGGAATAGAAAATTATAAAATTGATTTATTAGTTGAAGATATTAAAAATCTTGCTAAGGAATTAAAAATCGATTCTTTCTACTTAGTAGGTCATGATTGGGGCGGTGTCATTGCTTGGTGTTTTGCTGAAAAATATCCCGAACATGTGAAAAAAATGTTGATTCTAAATGCTCCACATCCCAAAATCTTTCAAGAAAAATTAAGATATGATGAAATGCAAAGAAAGGCTAGTTTTTACATCTTCGAATTCTTGAAGCCCAAAGGCGAGATGTTTTTACTTGAAAATGATTTCAATTGGTTGAAAAAAGTTGTATTTAATGGAACTGTTAAGAAAGACGCATTTACGGAAGAAGATAAGAGAATGTACTTGAAGGCTTGGAAGCAAGAGGGTGCTATTGAAGCAAGAGTGAATTATTACAGGGCAAACCTTAATTTTGACGAGTGGACGGGGATCATTAACGTGCCTACTTTTGTTATGCATGGAATGAAAGATGTTGCCATAATGCCCTCGATTTTAGAGGAATTATCAAATTATGTTAAAAAATTAGAAGTTGAAAAAGTAAATGATTCTTCTCATTGGATAATGTACGACGCTCCTCAAAAGGTTGTTAATAAAATAATAGAGTTCTTTAATTAAGACTAAAACATGATTCTTGAAATGAAGATGATTAGGTTAATTTAAATGCGAAGATTTTCATGTATTTTTTATAATGTAAAAATTTAACAGTTAGATTTAATTTTTTTTTCTTGATAAAATAGAGATTATATAAAGATGTCTGAAAAAGAAATTTGGGCTCTTCAATTGGATTGGTTGAATATTATAAAGATCTTAGGTCTCGATTCCATAGAACAAATTCCAGAATCAAAGAGACAAAAAGCTATAAAAAGGTTAACTCGCACTTATGGAAATGATTTGCTCATTACACTTAAACCGGAGGAACTTGACGAACTTGTGGCGGATGAACTTCGAGAATTAATGAAAAAAGAACTTTATTTAAATGATAAGAAGAAAAAAGAAATGGAAAGAGAGTTTAAAGAGAAAATATTACCTTATAAAAGAGGGCGCATTATTGGGATTAACCTTAATGATTTAAAAGATTTAGATCCGAGTGCTGGACCAGAGGAAATAATCAAATATTTTTCAAAAATGATTTTTGGAGATGATGATGACGATGAAAAAGATAAGGATAGAAATAAATTTGATGAAGATAGAACGAGTTATTACATATAAATAAAAAATTTTAGGTTAATAATTAAACTTCTTCTGTAATTTTGACAAGTCTGTCTTCTTGATCTTTCTTATAATTACCATGAATGAAACGTATATTATTGAGGACCACGATATCCATGATAATGTTTGAAATGTATTAAGGTTTAGAAAATAATTGATTAAATCTTCCACGATGTAAAATCCTAAATCTTCTAAATCATTGTCAATGTTAAAAACCTTCGGATAAAATTCTATTGCTATTGTTTCATGCGTGTTTTTCTTTAACTCTTCAAAAATATTCTTTACTGTCTTATTTGAGGGATCATTTAGCCTAATCTTGATGAACGTATTTAAATCCTCATTTGTATGTGTATCTGAGCCTGCCATGCATATGAGATTATTATCAAGGCAAAATTGTCTTATTTCCTTGTACTTTAACCAAGAACCACCATTTATTATTTCAAAACCATCCACGCCCCAATCCCTAAGTTGTTCTAAAGTATATGGAACACCATACCCACCTTTTGGATTAGGATCATAATTATAATGGTTTACAGTAATGTACCCACCCTTACTTTTCACGTAACTAATTAATTCAGAAATGTTCATTGCTTTCGGTCCACTAGGAGTTTTGGATTCTAAAGGAACTATTTCTTCATTAATACCATAATAATTTAAATGGATATCATTTTCGTGATCAGTCCATTCTTCTGCTATTAAAACAGTAAAATCTAAATCATTTTTTTCAACAAATTCCTTAGCAATTTTCGCTCCTCGAATATTATCATGATCAGAAAAAGCTGCAATAGAAATACCTTGGGAAATGTACCACATTATTCTTTCTTCTGGTGTAAGCCATCCATCTGAGAATACCGTGTGAACGTGAAGATCTATTAAGAACTCATCATTAGCAAGAGGTACCTTTGAAACAATTGAATGATTTGGAAAAGGTGTTGATATTAATGCCACATTAGATCCAAGTAATAAGAGCCCCAATCCTACAAAATAAGCAATCTCACGTTTAAATCTTGAAAAATGGGGTGATATTGCTCTCTTTTTCATCGCTTTTTCCCTGTTTTTCTTCAAGTAATCGAAAGTCAGGCGAGGATGGATCAATTTTATTAATATCATGAAAATTTTAATGCCTATTAAAACGAAACATCCGCTTACAATGATTTGTATTGGTACCATGAAATATCTGTTTACAAATAGAAATCCTATAAATATATACCCAAATAGCATGATTAAAGCTAAGAAAATTAGAGGAATGACCCATATCTTAAATGAAAAATAGAGTAAATCATTTATAATCAAGGAAAACAATTTGAATTTTTTTGAGTTGAAATATCCTTTTCGTTTTAGCATCAAATAAATCAATCGTAAAACAGGATAACTTATCATGAATAAGAACAACCAAGAGAAGTCCATTCCTAGCATGAAACTAACAGAAGCAATTGGTTCTAGAAAGTATCTCAGAATAGGTAACCTACTTTCATAATTCGAGCTAACATCAGATTGAGTTAGAGCATCATAAAAAATGACATTTCTGTGGCTGGTTAATAAAATAATGAGTAGAAAAACGAACCAGGTAAGAAAAATTCCAGTAAAGAAACTAAATAATTTGTGTTTTTTGATATATTTAACTAGAAACATAGATATATATCAAATTTTAAAATTTTTAAAATTTAATTTTGTTTTTTATTTTTAATTATTAAATATAATTGGAAATAAATCATGCTAAGTAAAGAATAATTTTTTTTTGAACTTACTGTTGATTTTTTTTAAGATCTCCCTTTTTGCCTTAGTATTAAATTTTAAATCATGTTTGGTTAAAAATTCTTCCAGATCATCTTTATTTAATCGCTGTTTACCTTGAGAACTAACCCACTTGAATATTTTATCAATTAACTTTCCTTCTTGACCACCGATAAAAGAGGGTAAATATAAATTAGCAATTGTTTCTGAAGTAAAATAAGTCCTAGCATATATTTTCATTGGATCTAATACTTTATATAAATATGAGATATTATCTGGCAATGTATCAATTATCACGCTTTTACCAGCATCTTGTATTTTCTTGTATAAATGCAACCATTCCTCAGAACCTTGAGGTGGTTTTCCCGCTCCAGGAACCCATTGGATGCCTGTTAATTCATCAATGGATAAGAAATGATCTAAGAAAGGAATCTGATATGGGCCATCCATGTGATATATTGAATAATCCATGTGTTGCATTTGAGTTATGATATCGGGTAATGCAAATCTTTCAAACCATTTGGGATTGAGCATTGAAATAAAATCGCATTGAACGGGATACCAGCTTTTTTCACACCAAATGTTTAACCAAGTATTAAATCCATTACAATATTTTTTCATGATTTTATATAATTCATCAAATATTTTTAGAAGTTTTTCTAAAATGATTTGTCTGCAAGTATCAATTATATGGGGAGCGCGTTTCATCGTTAATATTACTTCTGTAGGGCTAATGAGAGAGGATAATACATCTAATACGCCACCTAAATCAGTAATGGAAATTTGATATCTATCTTTAGCTCTTTTAGCTGCGAACTGCGTTACTTTTAATAATCGTGAAAACCATTCATTATTTTGATTCAATTTAACATTCTCAAGAAGATTCACAATATCTTTAGGATTTGAGATTTTTTGAAACCAGACAGTTTCAGATTCAAATTTAGGTTCAGATCCAAAAATAGCTGCGATGATTCCTGCCCCATAATTCGTGAAATAAGAGGGAACAGACTCTCCCCCATAAAGCGTTTTTTCAGCCCTTTTTTCGAAACTTTCTAAAGCTTGTTCAATTCCATCATGATTCTTGGCTAAAGTCCAATCTTCACCCATTGCATCAAGATATCCTCCCAATGAACTCCCTTTTTTTGGATGATAATATGATATGACTGGACGATCAGTTTTTTCATGATCCCACCAAGCAGATAGCCTTAAAGCCACTTCATCAAAACTTTCCTTGAAATTCATTTTTTTCCATTTTTAATTTATTAAAAATTATTTTAAGACTTCTTAAATCTTTAATTTATTTTCTCTGTACTTTATTTAGGGAAAAAAATTTTTTGAATCTTAGGATCATCATTTCTTGATGATGAAAAAGAGTTAGGTTGGGAGTTTTTAAAAAATATCAGATTAAAATAGGGTTTTAAAACTTGACAAAATTAAAATTGATATCAAAAAATATTTTAATCCCATATTTGACTTCCAATTTCAAGGCGTTAAGGATCGTGTCAACTTTTACTTCTGGATTTGGCTGATCTGGCCACCCTCTTAACCAAAAATACACGTACTTGATGTTATTTTCCTTAGCAAATGATAAGATTGAATCCCAATTTTCTTCATGTATTTCAGGACTAATTGAATGAATTACCTTGCAAATTTTTTTAACGTGGATCCTAATATCATCGTCAATTTCTTCTTTAGGCTTTTTATACCTTGCCAAGTCGATGTTTAATTTAATTTTATCGTGATTTTTTATTTTTTCATAAAAAATTTCTTCAATTTCCATTATAAAATTTCTATTTTTAACGCCAGAAAGGTTAATTAACGTGAAACGGTTAAATTCGATTACCAATTTGAAAATTTTTTCTATTAAAGTAAGGCTTGTTTCACGCTTCATTTTAACGTCTATTTTCGGAAAAGTAGTTGTAGACTTAAATAAATCTAAGATGTCTTCAATTTTATCTAATGGCTCTTGAGGTGGATGTGACGTTTTGACAATCCCATCATGTAAAACGATATCAAATTCTACGAATGGAGGATTTAAGGACAAAGCTTTTTTTATAGCATCAATAGAATTAGGCTTTATATTATTATTTTCAAAACCCCTATGAATACCGAATTTTTCTTTAACAATTCGCCTTAAATCAATATTTCCAGATTGATCATGATAGATTGGATCATCATCGATAGGATTATAAAAAATAGTTAATAAATCATAAGATTTATTAGTCCGATCTAAATTTTGAATAATATTGGTACTTAATTTCATGCTTTCGTTAAAATACCCCCTAAGAGTATGTTAATAAAATCAATAGTTAAACCACAAACCCCATACATTAAATGTTGCGATTCAAGCATCCAAATTCATTCATTAATATTAAACGTAATTGCTTTTACTCAAATACTTCTCTTATAATTATTAATAAAAATTAAATTATTTATTTTTTTTGAAAATATTTTATTAATGGTTCATAAAAACTGATTTATAATTCATTAAATAAAATCGAAATAATATTATAATTAATCTAAAAGGTCTAATCTTATTATTGACAAATTTTGAAAGGTATAATTTGAGTTTTTCCTCTATTATGTGTCATGGAATTAGTTTGAATGGAACAATCCTAGATTTACTGAGAACTATTTAATAGCACCATTGCATTAATTTTTCAAAATAACTATGTTGCGATATTCATAAACATTAATATTGATAACATGTATATTTCCTTTTTAAATAATCATAAAATTTTTATATTATACAGATCAATATAATCATGCTAATAGTTTTTATTCAAGTTGGCGTTATACAATTGTTGGATACCATTTTTCTCTAAAATTTTCCTACACGATCCAACCTAAGATTTCTCTCAAGAAAGTATATGAATTTCTGAACTATTAGAGTATATTTATTAAATACCATTAGAGGTCGAGAGTTATGACTAAATTTGATATAGAAGGTTTAATATTAGCTGCTGGAAGATCAAGTCGTTTTCATCAATTAGAACTTAGCTTTTCAAAGTGCTTATTGCCATTAAAAGATTCTAACATTTTAAATTATATAATTAGTGGAATGGTAAAAGCAAGGATATATCGAATTAATATAGTCACTAATGGATATACAATTGATTTGCAAAAAGAACAACTGTCAAAAGCTAATTTAAGAAAGTTTGGGATTGATCCAGATAATCTAGAGATTAATTTAATTGAAAATAATTTTCCAGAACGCGAAAATGGATACAGCTTATACCTGGGATTGCTTAACTCGAGGGCCAAATACTTGTTAATGTCAATGGCAGATCATGTATTTTCAAAAAACATATTTAATCGACTAAAAAAAAAATATAGAGGTCAAGACATATTGTTAGCAACAGATCCGATGAAGATCAAGGGATATTACGATTTAGACGATGCTACAAAAGTGAGAGGGTTCAAATTAACGATTCAAGAAATAGGAAAAACAATACCAAATTATAATCGCATTGATATGGGTGCGTTTATCATCAAAAAAAGTACGATTTTAAAAGAATGTGAAAAATTAGAATCATCAAGATACAAATTTGGAGTATCTGATGTTGTTAAAAATGCGATTATTTCAGAATTAAGAGCGGAGTATTTAGATTTTTCTAATGTTATATGGGTTGATATTGATGATTCAAACATATATAATAATGTTTTAGAGCTTTTCAGCTCTGCGTCAGAATTGTATCCGTTCGGAGTTAATCCCGATGAAAATCGCCAATATATCATTAATGAAAACCTGTATGGTGATTGAAAATGTTAATTCAAGAAGTGCAATTCAAGCAAAAATCAAAGGAATTTATTAGGGACTTAGGGATTATTATCTTACCACCAAGCCCATTTACTTTCAAGGAAAGACCCTTTTATCTAAAAAAAATATGTGGTTTATCTCCTCTTGAAAGAAATATAAATAACTTGAAAAAAGAAGGGCTAGAGGAAGTAATTGTTTTTACTAAAAATGGTTTAGATAAAAAAATTATTGGTGAAATATTGACTAAGGAAGATTTTGAAACTTTGATAACATTGAGCACACTGGAAGAATTAAAAAAGGAAATACAAAAAATACAGCCTAAAAGGTTGGTATTATTAGACGGGAGCATGATAATTGATGATCGAATAATTAAAGAGTTGAAAACTCATGAAGAAGTTGTAATTGTAAGGGGAGATAACATCAAGACAAATAGAGATGATCAAGAAAGAGAAAAGCCTTTAATCGCAAGAGTTAAACCTGAGTATATTTTAAATCTTGAGAACAGTGATCTTGCATCCTACAAGAAATTGATAAACACTTTGATAAGCAGAAATCCGCTCCCAACAGCAAAAACAGATGAAATTAAAACTTATAAGCCAAGAATGCGGAGAGATGTTCCATTACACTTGTATTTATTCAAAGAACCAGATGATTTTAAAAGTGCCAAGAAATTAATGGTAAAAAGCACTCAAAAGGGTACATTGGACTTGGTTGCTTGGTATTTCAATAGGCATTTTGAGAATTTATTCGTCTACTTGTTATCCGAAACACCCATTACAGCAAATCATGTCACGTATTTTGTTAACTTGTTAGGCTATATTACCATGTTCCTTTTCATCACGCAGAATTGGTGGATTGGAATAATAATGTTAGTATTAATTAATATTTTTGATGGCGTGGACGGAAAGTTGGCAAGACTTAGAATGAAAGAAAGTAAGGTCGGACACATAGAACATTCATTTGATCAGCTTTACGAGCAAGCCATATATGTCGGTGCTGGTCTTGGAGCATTCTTTATTATCGGAGAATTTTATGTCATTATTGTTATATTGATAATGTTATTGGCAGATTCATTCAACCGACATTGTTCGATGCAATACAAGGAAGTAATGAAGATTTCTCTTGCAGATAGTAGTAGATTTGACCAAATGTTTAGAAGATTTGATGGGAGAAGAAATATTTATACAATTCACTTGATTGTATTTGGATTATTTAGTCATTTTGAATTTTCTATATTTTCAATGTGCCTTCATGCCATTATTACTGGAATAGTTTATTCCATCCAAGCAATAAGGCACATGAAAAAAGCTGATTTAAAATAAATTAAAGGAGGTGATGGTATGGGAAAAATAAAGATTGGTATTGTCGGAGTAGGAAATTGCGCCAGTGCTTTAGTACAAGGTATCGAATATTATAAAAATAAGAGACCAGAAGATGCTATAGGATTAATGCATTGGAATATTGGAGGATATGAACCCGGAGATATTGATATCGTATGTGCTTTTGATATTGATAAAAGAAAGGTAGGAAAAGATCTATCAGAAGCGATTTTTGCACCTCCAAATTGCACTAAGATTTTCTACAAAGATTTTCCCAAAAAGGGAGTTATAGTAAAAATGGGTAAAATTTTAGATGGATATGCAGAACATATGAAAAATTATCCAGAAAAGAACACGTTTGTATTGGCTAACGTGAAAGAATCCTCGAAAAAAGATATCATTAAAGAATTAAAAGAATCTGGATGCGAAATACTCGTGAATTTCTGCCCAGTTGGATCCGAAAAGGCAGTAAGATTTTATGCTGAATGTGCTTTAGAGGCCGGAGTCGCATTTATAAACTGTATGCCAGTATTCATTGCGAGTGATCCAGAATGGGCAAGAAAATTTGAACGCGAGAAGATTCCTATTATCGGAGATGATGTGAAATCTCAACTTGGTGCAACTATCGTCCATCGCGTCTTAACTAATTTGTTGAAAAAACGAGGAGTTAAACTTGATAGAACTTATCAATTAAACACTGGCGGAAACACAGATTTCCTTAACATGCTTGATAGAAGCCGCTTAATGTCTAAGAAGATTTCTAAGACAGAAGCCGTACAATCTCAAACTGCACATCGTCTAGATGATGAAAACATTCATATAGGGCCAAGTGATTACGTTGCTTGGCAAAAGGATAATAAAGTATGCTTTATCAGGATGGAAGCTCGCATTTTTGGAGACATTCCAATCAACCTTGAGTTAAGGCTCTCGGTTGAAGATTCTCCTAACTCTGCTGGCGTTGTAATTGATGCCATCAGGTGTTGCAAATTAGCACTTGATCGCGGAGAGGGTGGCGTGCTCTATTCTCCATCTGCATATTTCATGAAACATCCTCCAAAACAATATACAGATGATGAGGCTTATAGGTTGACAGAAGCTTTCATTAAAGGCGAGGAAATCTTTGAAACCGTTCAAATATCGAGAGAAGTACAAGAAATAGATTAATTATTTTTAATCTTTTCTCAAGAATTTGAATGCTTTCATTGAATTATTTAATAAAAATAACTCAGTTTTTTAATTTAATTTTCTAATCTTTTTTCTTTTTTAATTTAATTTATAAAATATATCATTTTTACTTAACTAGTAAAATAAATAAAAATGCCATTACTAATCTTGATTAAATCTACACATATTTATAATGGAACGCGTTAAAATGACAATTAGGGATTTTCCTTTTGAATTAGGGGTGGTTCATGGAAGATTTCAAATCCTGCACAATGATCACTTGAAATTCATCATGGCCGCTAAAAAGCTTTCAAGGCATCTCATCATAGGAATTACAAATCCTGACCCCAAACTTACTAAGCCAACTAATACAAATCCACATAGAGATAAACCAATTGCAAATCCTCTCACTTACTATGAAAGATTTGTGATGATAAGAAAAACTTTAATAGAAAATGGGTTAAATCTTGAAGAGTTTTCCATTGTACCCTTTCCAATTAATTTGCCAGAACTCATTAAATATTACGTTCCTAAAGAAGCCGTGTTTTTCATTACAATTTATGATGATTGGGGTAAAACAAAAAAGAAATATTTAGAGTCTCTTGACTTGAAAGTACACATTTTATGGGAAGTCTCCATTGAAAAAAAAGGATTATCTTCTAGTGATATTAGAAAAGCAATGATTACTGATAACCAATGGGAAATTTTTGTACCTAAAGCAGTAGCCAATTTAGTAAAAAAATGGAATATTATTGAAAGATTAAAAAATTTAGCAAAAGAAGTAAAAGAATGAAAAAAATTTTGTTCAAAATATCAAGCATTTATTGTATTATATATCAATAAAAAATGAATCTAAGTTCGCATGATCTAATGATTTTTAAATCTTCTGTTAAAAAAATAAGGAAAAAAAGATATTTCAAAATTTTATTTTATTTTTTTTTACCTTTAGGCTGAATCTTTTTGATGATTATTGATTCGGCATGAATTTTACAATTTTTCAAGATGATCTTGAAGCCTCCAACGCCTCCAGCACCTGGAATTGTAAATGCTTGGGTTCCCATGGGTATCATTGCTCCTTCTTCCTCGTATTCTTCCTCTTCTTCTTCCTCTGCCATTTCCATGGCTTCCCAAGTTTTGACTACAGGATGATCTACTTCTTTTAACCATTCTTTTAAAGCGTTCAAGTCTTGAACTTCTTTTTCAGTCGCAATTTTAGGTACTAAATCTTGTGGTAAAAATTCTGCAACGCGATCTTTTACAGCACTGTTCATCCATACGACCATTTGTATCCCTCCATCGTATTGCTGGAATTTCGGACTCATGATATATTGAATGCTAATGCCATTAAATCCAGGCATTTGCTTTCCTCCTCCAGTTTGATTTGCCATTGCAGAGAAAGGTAAGCCATTTATGGCAACGCTATCAAAACTACGATCAACAATACCATGGCCATTAACTTCGGGAATATAAAAATCAATTGCTTCAAAACATCCACAAGATGTGTGTGGAAATTCCATTCCAGAATATAAATAAATTCTTTCAATTTCTCCAAGTGATCTTTTCTTTATCATCTCATTAACGCCTGTATATTCGCCAGCTAATTCATTCAAGCATTCTCCAGGTGGAACTTCAAAAATTGGACCCTTAGGATCAACTTTAGCTGCTGCACGGGCATCAAACCAGTTAATGGAGCCGCACAAGCTAGTTCTATCTGGAGTAATGCAACAAGCATGAGTTGGGGCAAAAGATTGGCATAAAACGCACCCATAAAACATATCTACGTCCTCATCGTGTAAACCTCTTGCCCTTTCATCCCTTTTCTCATAGACTTGCATTGCCATTTCATAAGGTTTCTCAATCAATTTGGGATCAGTGTAAAAAGTTACTTGACATTGTTCGATAATTGGCAATTCTGCTTTAAATAGCCTAATTAAAACTTTTCCAAGTAATTGAAATGTATTAAACCCTTTTTGGACTGCAGTTTTTGAAACTCTCATCCAATTCGTGTATCTTTGATTTAGATGCATTACTCCATTAACATAATTACAAAACTCGTGAATTCTCCTTTCAAATACTGCCTCAAGATCTTCTTCTAATTGTTTTCCAGCCACTTCAACGAGGATGCCAATTGGATGCCGAGATCCTTCTTCCATATCTTTAATATCTGGACCGTGAAGTATGACTTCTTCATCCTTGATGTCTTTAGCATCGCGTACTCTAACTAATTCGAAATGTTTTTCAATTTTAGGTCCTCCAAGTTCAACATACATTTGATTAGCTCTAATTCTCTCACCCTCGTATACTGGACCTACATCAACCGGAATGTCGGAAAAACTCATATTTTTAATCCTCCATAATATTTTTTAAAAATAATTTTAAAATATTATAAATTTTCTATTAATTTTTCTAAAAACTCTTTCCATTCATCATTACTCAAATTCGGCAAGCTAAATCGTGCATTTGGATGTGCATATTTATCCAATTCTACCGTCCTCACCCAGTTTGAAAAGTTTTTAATTCGGCTTAAAGTCTGAGATACATAAAAAACAATGTGTCCACCAAAAATTGCCATGCTATATTGCCCATTTCCATCCAAGCCTTTCCAGTCTTTATCAACGAGTCTTGCTGTTATATTGATGAGGGACATTTCCCATAATTTATTTTTATCGATTTTCTCTTTAAGATACTTGTATACATGTCCAGTGGCAACAACATGACAATCTAATTTCTTGGCGATCTCAACGAAGTAATCAAATGCATATTTTTCACCTAATTTGAATCTTTCTTCAAGCGATTCAGACCCTATTACAAAAACCTTGCGCTTTGGAGATTTCAAGATATTTGCCATTACTTTTGGGTCAAATACGGTCGTACCCATCTCGGGACCGGGTATATTTGCTTTCTGGTAAGGTCTAGCCATTTTATCATCAATTTTTTAGTTTTAGAAATATTACTATATTTTAATTTATTAATGGTATTTTAAAAAATTTAGTTTTATTAGATTAAATGAATTAGAAAGAAAATAAAGACAAATAAGTTAAAGGTAAAAGCCATGTGTGAATTTAAAGTAATAAAAAAGAACAACAATTCGCTAGTTACAGAGGATATTGTGGTTCTATCGTATGATGATGATAATCGTTTAATATTAAAGGATATTTTAGGAAGCGGGACGATACTAGATTCTGCAATGATTATTGACGTTAATACTCTAAACCAAACTTGCACGATTATTGAACACTCACTAATTAAGGACTTTATTACATTGATTAAGAAATCTTTAACTGGAGAATTAAATGATGCTGAGATAACGGAATTTCAAGCAAAAATTGATAATTTAAAGCAAAGTTAATGTTTAAAATCTATCATTTTATTATTTTCAATTAATTAAATAATAAATGCATTAGATTAGAAATGAGAATCGAGTTTGGGAAAAATTCAATTGAGTTTTATGAAAAAGTTTACCCATTTTTAGAAAAAAGGGAGATTGAAAATAACTTATTCTTTATTGTTTTAGAAGACGTGAAAAAAAAATTTGAAACAAATGAGCAAATTAATGGACTTCTTAGTTTTGTTGAGGATGAAGGCGAAATCCAAGTTGTTGCGATATGTACGCCTCCTAGAGATTTATTGATATCCCACGCTACTGATTTAAAATATATTAAATATTTGGCAGAAAAATTAAATGAAAAAGGTCTTAATTTTCCTGGAGTTCTAGCTATGAAAAACATTGCTAATCTTTTTGCTAAAAAATGGAAGGAACTTAAAAAAGTGAAAGTTGAATTGATAAGAGGGGAAAGAATATATGAATTAAGAAAAGTTAACGAAAAACTATTAGGAGACAAGGAATTTGTTGTTGGAGTCAAGAAATATGAGAATTTAATCTTGAAATGGACTGAAGCAATGTTGATTGAAGCAGAAGGACCAACTATTAATGAAGAAATAATAGAAAATACATTGAATTTAATGAAATCAGAGATTGGAGAAAAGAAAAGCAATTTTTACTTGCTTTTAGATGATAATGAGCCGGTTTCAATGGCTAGAAAAGCTCGAGAAACGCCAAAAGGCGTGGCAATAAATATGGTATATACACCTCCTGAATTCAGGAGAAGAGGTTATGCTACTGAATGTGTGGCTAAATTAAGCAAGCTTCTTTTAGATGATAAATATGATTATTGTTGCCTTTTCACCGATTTATCAAATCCTACTTCAAATAAAATTTACCAACAAATTGGTTATAAGCCAATAGTTGATTTAGCACATTATAAATTTTTACAAAATGATTGAAGCTTTTAAAATATTGACCCAATATGTAAAAAAACAAGAATAATTAAAAAAAGAGGTCTACCGAAGTTTCTTCCTTACGATTAGAAATTCGGTTTTTTACTTGTTTGGAGGTATTATTTCAATTTCAATAGTAGAAATATTAGTTGGAGTTCCATCATTATTCGTGACAGTTTCAGTACCTATTTTGATCTCGCCGTACCGACTTCCTTTAGCAAATTTATTTATCAAAATTTCTGCAACATCAACTGCTCTGGAAATTGCTTTCCCTCGAGCCAATAATCTCACTGGACCATCGTTTAAAATCATCATAGCCGCCATTACATAGCTCATTGTTTTTTTATTTCCGATAAAAACTTTTCCGTCATCCTTTTCTAACATTTCTTTTTCACCATATATTAAATCTAAGCATGCTTTTTAATTTAGTTAGAATTTTTCAAATTAATTGATTTATAATATTTAAAGCTCAATGTTCAGTTATTTATACTTAATTAACTTAAGGAACGATATAAAGGTTTTCATATTTTTCCTTATGAGAAATCTAATCAATAATTATCGAAACGATTTGACTAAAATAAAATAAAAAAAGAATTTTTTGAATGTTATTGAGCATCCCAACCGCCTTTTGCCCTTGCTTCTTCAACATCTTTTTCTACTCGTGATCTCAAAGCCACATAATCTGTTTTACCAACTCGGTTTAGAGGAAATTCATCCAAGAAAACAACAAGAGAAGGACGTTTATATGCAGCCATTCCCTTACAATGTTCCATTACTTCCTCTTCAGTAAGGGTTTGCCCTTCCCTTATTTTAATATACGCAACGATGCCGTCCATGAAAATCTTGTGTTTTGCTCCTACAACTCCTACAAATTCTACTTGAGGCAATTCTGCTATAGAAGCTTCCACTTCTGGTGGAAATACTTGGTAACCTTTTGGTTTTATTAGAAACTTGCGTCGTCCAGATAAATGCAATCCTTTTTCATCAATATAACCCATATCTCCAGTATAAAGATATCCATCCGTAGAAATTGTCTTTCTCGTAGCTTCTTCGTTTCCAAAATAGCCCAAAAATGTTTGGGGTCCATTGAAACATATTTCACCTATTTCACCATTAGGAAGTTCGTCTCCTGCGCTTCCATCTTCCTTCATTGATTTTCTTATTGACATTGGGTAAATTGGCATCGCATACCCTAATGTATGTGCAAATTCGTCTAAAGTCAAGTCCTGCGGCGTGTAAGTGCAAAAGCCCGCACATTCTGTTAAACCTAAGCCTGTAAATAATTTAGGTGACATCTTTGATAATCTCTCCAAAAAAGGACGATCAACTGGCTGTCCAGCAGCAATGGCAAAACATAAAGAACTGAGATCATAATCATCATAATTCGGTAAATTCCATTCCATTACAAATAATGCAGGAATTTGCCCCATTATTGTAGCTTTATATTTTTGAATCGCATCTAAAGTTTTTGCTGGATCAAAAATATGTAATACTATACAGGTTCCTCCAACAAAAATGGGTGTCATGAATTGTTCAGTTGTTCCACCCACATGAGATGGCGGTAAATTGACAATCATTAAATCCTCCGAAGTAGCACTCATTCCTTTTGCCAAGCACATGTTTTGGCAAGTGATGTTAATGTTTGTTAGCATTGCAGGTTTTGGAAAACCCGTGCTTCCAGTGGTAAATATTATCAATATTGGATCGTTTTCTCCCACTTTTGCACATTCTGCTTCAAAATCTTTCAATAAATTGGGATTTTTCTTAGCATTTTCATATTCTTCTTTTGCTTCTTGAATTAATTTATATGCTGGAATGATTCCATTCCTGTATTTATCATCTGGTGTAGAAAACTGGATGACATATTCCAACCAAGGATTGTTTTTCTTTACAGCAGCGCCAATCATTCCAAAATTAGCAGCTGTTGTCTTTCCTAAATGGCAATACATTTTGGTCTTTTCTTTTAGAAGTTCTAAACTCCTCATGATTTCTGGGGGTTTTAATCTTAAATCGAGTGGCGTCCACATCACTCCCAGCTTTGCACACGCATATCCCAAGATTATGTGTTCGTAAAGGAATGGCAAGGAAGTTACCACTATATCTCCTTTTCTTAAGCCCATGTTAAATAGTTTAAATGCAACCATATTAAAATCTTCTAAAAATTCTTTATAGGTGACCTTCTTTCCTGTATCATACATTATTATTGCGGTTTTATCTGGTGTTTTTTCAGCCCATTTTTCTATGACCCCAACTATTGTATGGGGATGTTGATTAAATTCTTCCCATGACATTTTCCATCACTTTTTTATATTTAGATTTTTAATTGAGAATTTACTTAATTTGGTTTATGATTTTTTTTTTAAAAAGATTTATGAGGACTTGGATATATTATTAATTTTATTATACAATTTTATTTTTTAAGCTATATATTAAATTTCGTTTAAAATAAAGAATTAGGAAAAAAAAATATTTAAAATTTTAGTTTTAAGCCTTAGATTTGCTATCTTTAATTTCTAAAAATAAAATAAATGCAATTGGTATGAAAACTATTCCGCCTAAAACTAAAATCACTAATATATCGTCAAACTCGGCTGGTAAGCCTAATAATGTTAATAAGGTTATCAATGCAATTATTATTAATATCACAGTCATTAGATTTATTTTTGGATTATATTTACGTCTAAAATCTCTTGGGCGTGGTGCTTGCATTAAAAATATTGAAATCCAAGTACAAATGCTAAAGTATGCCGAGTGCCATAGTAGAAATCCGAAACCCCAATCACTATATAATTTAGTTTCATTAACAACTGTAAAAGCTTCAATTATAGCATTTATTCCAGTTTTAATAGGAGGAATTCCCGTTTCTAAAAGATAAATCGTATTGCTCCAAATTCCTGGCAAATGAAAAACTAATCCATATAAGCAATAAATTAAACACCAAGATACAATTATTATAGCAGATTTCTTCAACATTAGCAATTGCCTTGTTTTTTCCTTATCTTTTATTCTCAGAACACGACGAAGTTGTAAAATCGCAAGTGGGAGTATAGCAAGGAATCCAATTGACCATAATGTCTCTACAATGGCATTTGCTAATACATGTTTAGTAATAACACCGAAAGTATCAACAAATTGAGAAATTATTATGCAAGTTATTAAAACATATGGAGTTTTAGTAGTAATAAATAATTTAAATTTATTATCACGTAAACCTTCTTTAGCAGGCAAATAAGTATTGAATTTCAATATTGCTAATGCGAATAACCCGCTAAATGAGACTTCTGCAACTGATGCAAATAAGCGTATCAAAAGTGCACTATTTGCTATACTATCAAACCAAGCAAGTTGGGAGCCATATTGGGATACAAAAATAGCACGATAAAGAGATACAATAACAACGATTGCCCCCATTATTCGCATCCTTTTTAGATAAACCGGATCTTTTTCATCCTTGAATTTTAAGGATTTTTTATAAACAATCATGGCAACTATTAAGTTTCCAATATTAATGATTACCATGGTCGTCCACCAAGGCCAAGCCCAGCTGATATCAGTTTGTCCAATCATTTTTTCACACTTTTAAATGAATTTAATTTATTTATTAATACTTAATATGTACTAATAAATTTTATAATCTTAATTTTGTTGAATTTCTTCTAATTTTAAAATATTAAAGCTAAAATACTTCTTTTTATAAAAAGAATATCTTTAATATAAAAAGATTATAAAATTAACTTCTATCTCCTAAAAATATAATATGTTTATTATTTTTTTATAAATCCTAATACATTTTTTCCCATTAAGAAAATCCATAAAGGCTTGATCTTCTATATTATAATTTAAATAATAATCTTAATTTAAAAGCTTCTATTATAATTTCTAGGGCTTAAAAACATATATACCAATTAACTTTTAATAGCTATTGATATTTTAATAAAAAAATTTTTAAAAATCAAGCAACGGATTTAAATTGATTAAAAAAAAACAATCGAATTAAAATTTTAATCTAAAAGTAAAAGATTAATATTCATTAAATTGAACAAAAATGATAAATTTCTATAAACTTGGCAATTTAAACACGTCTATATATGGCAATTTAAAAGTAAACCCTGTATAAATTAAAATAGAAGCTAAAAATAACATAACAATTATTATTCTAGCTTTTTTATCATAAGTAACACTTTCATATGATTTTTCTAAAACTCCTGCCATTATTCCGTTTATAAACAAAATTATGAATGAATACATTAATTCAAACCAAAGTGGTTCTAAAGTAGGTAGAAAAAGCGGTCCTAAATACCAAATAGCAAATAAAAACAATGGAACTAAAGAACTTGTTAGAATAGAGTTAAAAAAAAATGATGCTCTATTACCGATTTTGCTTTTAAACGCTAAATAGAAGATTAAACTAGTAAAGAAATAACTATAAAATGCTATTTTCATGTGAGCAAAGACTGATTCATTGGTACCCGCAAATAACGCAAATAAGAAAAAAGGAATTAACTCATATAGGAAGTGTAAAATTGCATAAATACCTAGAAAAACACAGGTTTTAAGAATAATATACTTGAATGAATTAATTTTTATTTTTAATCCCTACTATTATATTAAATGTGTTATTAAATTGTATTTTTGTTTATAATTTTAATATTATTCTTACTAAAAATAAAATTATAAATTATTGAATATAAATGATTTTTTTTCCATCAATTTATTATGTTTAAATTCAAAAGAAGGTTTAGATAACCCAATTAAATTTACCCCTCAAAATTTCCAGCAATTCCTCCTTTCTATTAAATTTATACCAATCTGAACCCAACTTTTCAAATTCATAAGCTTGTTTAAATGGAAGATCGTGTAAGTGATTGCTCAAAAGTTTTATTGCGTTTAATACTATTTGATTTTTTGTACCTAAAAATTTAGCTCTTTCTAAAGCTATTTCGAGCAGTTTTTCTTTAGAATCGACAATTTCATCAATTAAACCGATTTCTAAAGCTTTTTTGGCTCCAATTTTTTCTGCAAACATTAGTATTTTCTTTGTCCAAGAAATTCCAATAATTTTTGAAAATAAAATGACACAACTCGTCCCAGGAAATATTGCTGAATTAATTTCTGGCATCTGAAAAAAGCTATCTTTAATTGTTATTCTATAATCACAACAAGCTGTGAAAACAACCCCTTCTCCTAAAGCTCGCCCATTAACAGCGCAAATCGAGGGCTTACCATTGTATAATAAATTGCATATTGAAGCTGCTGTTCTTTCAAGATCTTTAACACCCTCATAATCTAGTTTTGTAATATCTTTTAAATCCATTCCAGTACTAAATGATGTTCCATTAGCAGTTAGAATGACCCCTTTAATTTTTTCGTTCTTTTGGCAATAATCAAGCGCTTTTTTTAAGTTTTTTAATTGTTCTAGCGTGAAGGAATTGGATTTATGAACCCGATTTAGCGTGATTATACCAAACCTTCTCTTTATTTGAAACTCGATATATTCTCCAAAATCAATAATACTTTCATCATTCATGATCTAAACTTGTTTTTTTAATAAAAAAAAATTAATTAATCAATCAATTTCGATTTTTAGATGGACTTTAAAATTTATAGAAATAGTGTAAAAATAAATTAAGTAATAAGATTATTTTGAATTCTGCTTTTTAATGTTTGAATACCTTTATTTTCCAAATTATTTTTTAAAATTTATGATTTAAAATATTTAGTATGAAGATTAGAAAATTCTCAATGAAACATTATGAAGAGGCAATGAAAATCTGGAAAAAAACAGGATTAACCATAACACCATCAGACGATAAAAAAGGTATTAAAATAATGATAAAAAGAAATCCTAAATTATGCTTAGTAGGAATTATGGATAAAAACGTCGTTGCAACCGTAATGGGCGGATTTGATGGAAGAAGAGGCTATGTTCATCACTTAGCTGTGGATCCAGCGCTTCAAAAAAAAGGTTTCGGTAAAACAATGTTATCCGAATTAATTAAACGCTTCAAAAGAATGAATGTCTACAAGATTCATTTATTTGTTGAAAAAGAAAGTTCTCATGTTTTAGATTTTTACTTGAAGCTTGGCTGGGAAATGAGAAACGATTTAATAATGATGAGTTTTGTACCTTAATTTCTAATCCTCACGAATTAAGACAATAAAAATATATTAGATGCATGAGTGTTTTAAATTTTAATCCTTTCTCAATTTTATTTTAAAATTTTAAAAATTTGTAAAATTTTAAATAGAACTTGATAAAAATAAATCATACGATAAAAAAAATAAGCAAGATCTTGATTAAAAATGAATGACGAAATTGTTGAATATTGGATGAAAAATTGGCCCAAGGAAACACCAAGATATGTCGATTATGAAGAAATGAGTTTAGGAGAAATGGTGAAAAGATCTGCCAATTTATACCCCGATAGCCAGGCCATATATTTTGAAGGGTTCCGCATGACATATAAGGAACTTGATGTAATGGTCGATCGATTTGCTACAGCACTTTCTAGGATGGGCATTAAAAAAGGAGATGTGGTTTTAATTGATTTACCTAATGTACCTCAATTTGTAATTTCTTATTATGGAATTGTTCGAATAGGCGCAATAGCTAATCCAATTATTCCATTGAATAGATTTACTGAAATAGTACATCAAACAAATGACTCAAAAGGTAAGGTATTGATTATTTTAGACATACTTTATAAAGAACATTTAGCTGGGAAAGATTTATCCAAGATGCCTACTCTTGAACATATAATCTTGACCGGGATTGATGAATATTTATCTAAATTTAAAGCCTTTTTAGGCAAAGCTTTAGGGAAAGTCCCAAGAATGAAGAATTGGCCTGAACAAGTTGGAAAAATTAAAGTGTGGGCATTTCAAGAGTTCTTGAAAAGTGGGCTACCAATTGAGGTTCCAAATGTTGATATAGATCCAAAAAAAGATATATCAACTTTAATATATACTGGTGGAACTACGGGAACACCTAAAGGATGCATGATGAGCCATTATAATTTTGTAGTTAATTGCCAACAAGGTTTTGTATGGGCTGAAACTCAACTTCCTGAAGTAAGGGAGACTAAAGGGAAAGGTGGAATGTTCGTCATTTTACCTTTAGCACATGAATTTGCCCTTTCTATAGCGATGAATTTCGGAGTATTTAATGGTTATAAATTAATTTTATTTCCTCAACCTCCTAAAAAGCTTCATAAATTCTTGAAAGTTCTCATGAAAGAGGGTGCTACTTTTGGCCCAGGAGTGCCAACCTTATGGCAAAAAATTAATCTTGATCCTAAATCTAAAAAATACAAGGGAAAATTAAAATCCTTAATAGCATGCTTGAGCGGTGCTGCACCACTACCTTTAGAAGTTAAACAAACATTTGAAGAACTAACTTCTTGTACGATTGTAGAGGGATTTGGTATGAGTGAGACATCTCCCTTGTTTTGTTGTACTCCATTTAAAAAAGAATTATATAAAGCGAATACAGTTGGTTTTCCTGTTTCCGATACTCTACTAAAAATTGTAGATCCCGAAACTGGGACAAAAATATTGCCTCAATGTCCTAACGATAATTGTGATAACTGTGGCGCCGAAGAATCAAAATATATTGGAGAAATCTGTGCTTGTGGACCTCAAGTATTTCTCGGCTACTTAAATAGACCTAAAGAAACAGAATATGCATTAAGAAAAGATTCTAAGGGAAGAACTTGGTATTATACTACAGATATCGGTTGTATAGATAAGGATGGTTATCTCCACATTAAAGATCGAAAGCGGGATATGATAAAGTATAAAGGACACTCCGTATTCCCAAGAGAAGTCGAAGATTTAATGTATCAACATGAAGCTATAAGAGAAGTAGGCGTCATTGGTGTTCCAGACCCAGAAGTAGGTGAGAATATTAAAGCTTATGTTTCTTTAAAACCAGAGTATGAAGGAAAGATTACAGAAAAGGATTTATTAGAATGGTGCAAGCAAAATATAAGTGCATATAAGTATCCCAGAATGATTGAAATAATACCAGATTTGCCAAAATCTGTTGTAGGTAAAATCTTAAGGAGAGAATTGAGAAAATGATCCAAAATGGTTTCTTTTTTATCAAATTTTAATAATTTTTTTTAAATTCTCATTATAATTCTTAATTTAGTTCAAGAATAAAAATAAAATTTTAAATATACATTCATTTCAATATTATTTATGAATAATTTATCATGGTGAAATAATAAAATTGAGCGAAGAAATTCCTACACCTTGGTATGATTACTGGCCCGAGGGCGTGCCAAAGCATTTAGAGTATAGAGAAATTTCGTTAGGAGAAATGTTAAGAGAAACGGCAGAAAAATTTCCGGATTCACAAGCTATCTATTTTGAAGGTTTTAGAATAACATATAAAGAATTTAACAATTTAGTGGATAAATTGGCTACCAGTTTATCAAAAATAGGTGTAAAAAAAGGAGATGTAGTTGCTATTGATTTACCTAATTGCCCTCAGTTTGTAATTGCCTTTTACGCTATAGTACGAATTGGTGCTATTGCCAATCCAATAATTCCTTTACATAAATTTGTGGAAATTGTACACCAAATAAACGATTCTGAAAGTAAATTTTTATTCATTTTAGATGCATTGTATAAAGCTCATTTACACGATAAAGATATTTCTAAGATGAAATCATTACAAGGAATCATCCTCACTGGATTAGGAGAATATCTCCCAAAATTAAAGGCTGTTATTGGTGAATTTATCGGAAAAATCCCTAAAATGAATAAGAAAGAGTGGCCGGAACAAGTTGGAAATGTTAAATTTTATAAATTTCAAGAGTTATTAGAAAAAGGTAGCAATATTGAATTACCAGATGTTAAAATTAATCCAAAAGAGGATACAGCCACGCTAATATACACTGGTGGTACTACAGGAGTTCCAAAGGGAGTTCAATTATCTCATTTTAATCTAATTGCTAATGCTCAACAAGGTACGGAATGGCTATTTAACCAAGTACCAGAAACTAAAGAAATGATGGGTAAAGGTGGTGTTGGGTGCTTGATACCATTTGGACACGTATTTGGTCTTTCTACAGGAATGAATCTTGGAGTTTTTGTGGGATATAAACTCATTTTATTTCCAGCGCCTCCAGAACGAAGATCAGATGTGTTAAAACTTTTAATGAAAGAAGATGGCACTTATATTCCAGCAGTACCAACCCTTTATAATCAGATTAATCAAGATCCAAGAGCAAAAAAATTTAAGAATAAACTCCCAAAATTGGTGGCATGTTTGAGTGGAGGCTCTTCTTTACCACCAGAAGTAAAAAGGAGGTTTGAAGAAATTACTGGAGCGCTCTTAATTGAAGGATATGGCGCTTCTGAGACAAGCCCTATCGTGACAGCATCTCCATTTCATAGATACAAGATAAACTCTGCTGGATTACCTGTTTCTGATACTTTAATAAAAATTGTTGATCTTGAAGATGGGTTAACCATTAAACCTCCTTGTACTAAAAAATCATGTGAGAATTGTGGAGAAGAAGAAGTTGATAAACATGTTGGCGAATTATGCGTTAATGGTCCTCAAGTAATGTTAGGTTATTATAATAAGCCAGAAGATACCAAAAATGCTTTAAGAAAAGATTCAAAGGGAAGAATTTGGTATTATACAGCGGATATAGCATGCATAGACTCTGAGGGATACTTACATCTTAAAGATAGAAAAAGGGACATGATAAAATACAAGGGTCATGGAGTTTTTCCAGCAGAAGTTGAGAATTTAATTTATCAACATCCTGCCGTGAATGAAGTTGGAGTTGTAGGCGCACCCCATCCTGATGGTGTTGGAGAAACGATAAAAGCCTACATTTCTATCAAGGAAGAATACAAAGGAAAAATAACCGAAGAAGAAATGCTTGAATGGTGCAAAGAAAACATTAGTCCATATAAATATCCAAGAATAATAGAATTTATAGATGAATTACCTAAAACTTTAATTGGAAAAATTTTACGTAGAGAACTTAGAAAATAAAAAAAAATACAATTTAGAAAATTATTTTATTTTTCTCTCTTTTATTTTTGAAACAAGTAATATAGAAATACCAATCATTAGCGTAAAACTGAAAATTGTAATTGGATATCCCGGAATAGCCTTACCAGAAGCTGGCGTAAAATACATTGTAAATACAGTGTCATGATCTA
>Ga0190334_1000301_pt1 | contig 25839 bp, 25 predicted proteins | sample 48720478_MG_FD_161270 | JGI IMG/M metagenome (GOLD analysis project Ga0190334, IMG submission 161270) | Hydrothermal vent sediment bacterial communities from Southern Trench, Guaymas Basin, Mexico - 4872-04-7-8_MG | ecosystem: Environmental > Aquatic > Marine > Hydrothermal vents > Sediment ... | reverse complement strand
AGGAGGTCTTTGTTGATTCTTTGTTAAAAGTTAGGAGTTATTATGATGGTTAATTACAAAAATGTGACATTTTTTGTTGTATTTTTATATGACATGTTTTATATTAGTAACACAGAAGGAGCTGAGTAGCCTATTAGAATCTAAAAAAGACTCCTATAACTGCTTTTGTCCCTGAAAAATTTGTTTTTGCTATTCCTTGATCTGTTTCGTCCCCGGGAGGGGAAGGATTAAAAATAGGCCTCATATATGTCATATTTGAACCACTTCCTTCTCTTACTATGATGTGGTAGACTCCATTTCCTAGGTAGGTTGAACTGTTGCTATGTTCAGTGCTATCAAAGGATGAAGTATACTTAGAAGTTGTTGTGTATCTAAAGTTACCAGATAATTCTTTGGGAGAATAGTAGGAATAATAGACACCTAAGAAAAGCCCTGTTGATTTTTTTATGTTTACGTTTAGTCTTAAACCTGCTTTCCCTCCGAAGGTATTTGACTCTAAATCCCATGCTTGAGAAATTTTAATTTCATTGTTTACGTATTCTTCTCCAAAAGTGATATTGCTATTTATTGTTACCGTGTAATTATTATCATCTTTCAGTTTTATATAAGAAACACCTACTCCTGCTTCAAGCTCTAATAATGAGGAAAGCGGAAATTTCCAATAAAGGTTTAGTCCAAATATATTTATATCATAATCTGTCGAAAAATTATCTATATTTCCGGAAATTGATTCTAAAATACCAGCTTCACTTTTTTCAAATACCCAGTTATCTCCTTGAACATGATTTAATTTGGTCTTTGTGTACTCTATTCCTAACCAAAGTGAAGAAGAAATGGAAAATTTTATCTCTCCTCCGAAGTTTCTAAAGTAATCAGGGGAACTGAAATTATAATCGGTTTTTGCAGTAAAACCCTGATTTTTCAAATTATTAAGTTCATCATTTTGAGCTGAATAAAGATATTCAAGGTCTCCCAGATTTGGTTTTGTTATTCCATAAATAAAATTTATTTCCACATCAGAATAAGCATAGGTTAATAGAATCCCGAGTAATGCCAAAAATAAAAGTACTTTAATTTTTCTCATGTTTGCCTCCTATTGAACTATCACAAAATTTGGTTTTATACTTTCAGCCCCATTTTTGCCAACGGCAGTAACGGTATAAGCTGCTTTCTTACTAATAATACCTTTTGGTATTATTATATATTTGGGTTGAGTCACATTTATTACTGCAATCATTATTTCACTGAATTCATCTCCCTTATAACTTCTTTCATAAACTCTGTATTCGGAAATATTGGAATCTCCTGTTGGACTTGCTTTCCATGTAATAATATCATAGTATAAATTATAAAGGAGAAAATTTCTGGTGGTTCGTGTTACACTGATTCCGAGAGGTGGTTTGGGCGCGTTTGGTAATTCCGAGGGATATATATTGATAATAGCACTTTCATATTCTATTTTATTAAATATGTAAATATTATTTGGTCTGTAATATCCATCATACCGGCCACTCCATCCCATATTTACATGAAAGTATTTATTTGCTCCATCTATTTTATATCCATCTACCACAACTGAATGTCCTGAATCATCTATAGAGTATATTGCCAGATTTACAGGTCTTGGAATTTTTGCATCTATTTCATTTCTTATAATATTAAACCATTGATGTATGTCTTTATAATTATAATATTCGTCATATTTTATATTTGTTGAATATTTGAAAAACATTGGCATTCTTTTTACCATGTAAGAAGGATAAGCTCCTGAAGCCTCTTTATCATAATCCATGTTTACAGCTACTCCTACATCAAAAAGTAATTTTGAAATAGCATCAACTTGCGAGGAGGGGCTAAATGCATTTATGGAATTAGGCATGTTTTGCCAATAATAAGAATGATTAAAATTAGCAGAGAGTTGTATTTGACGAGTTTCTGTAACATATGAGTGTGATCCCTGACCTTTAGGAGGATAATTCCAATATTTCATTATTTGTGCGAACGAAGTTGCGACGCACCCTGCAGGAGCTTTTGTCCCTTCAATAACAGGAGCATATTTATTATAAGGATTACTTTGATCCCATTTTGTTTGTAAAAGAGGGCCCTTAATAACCGTTGTTAATTTACCTGTCTTTTTTACTATTAAATCTTCTTTCTTTTTGACTATATATTCTTTCCAACTTGTTAAGTTTTCTTTTGTAAGAATTTCTAATTTTTTCTGTGGAAGCCGTTCTGCCTCCTTTATCATTTTATAGTACATTTTCTTTATTAAAGGTAAAAAATTACTATTTTCAATAGGACTTGAGTATGAGTATAATTTTACAGGGGGTAAAAATTGATAAGCAGAGAAGAACACATGACCGTAAGGATAAAGGTTAAAGTTATATCCTATTGTTATACCCTTTTCCTTTATTTCTTCAACAGAAACAATTTGCCACCTTACTCCCTGAATACCAATTTTTTCTAAAGAACGTATTTGTTGATTTAACCAAACTTTTGCTGCATTTTTTGCTTGAGCCAACTCTACTTTTTTCAAAGTAGCTGAAAACGAGAAAGTTAGGAATACAATTAAAAAAACTATCAACATTAGTTTTTTCCTCATTTCTCCTCCTTATCCAGAATTAACTATAGATAATAAAAAAAAAATAAAAGCAAGTCAAATAAAAAATCTAATTAGTTTTGAATCCTCCTCTGGTTTGTTCTTTCTTTTTTATTCCTATATAATAATTTAATGAATATACTTACTACGGGAGGTTCAGGTTTTGCCGGAAAGTATCTTTTAAAAGCTATTGTTCAAAATGGTTATAATGTTGTTAATCTTATTCACACTCATAGTTCTGAAATAGAAGGAGTAAAAGATATTAAAATTACGGAATATGAGGTTGATTTTTTTAGGAAAGTTACAAAAGGAGTGGATGTTATCATCCATCTTGCCGCTGTTCTTGGAGGATCAAAAGAAAGCAATGAATATTTTTATAAAGTAAATACAGAGTTTCCCGAAAAGTTGATTGTATCTGCAATTAATTCTAATGTAAAAAAGTTTATTTACATTAGCTCCGCTGGGGTTTATGGGAGGGGGAGTAAACATTCTATAGATGAGAGCTTTTTGCCTCAACCAGTGGACAGATATGAAAAAGCAAAACTTTTGGGAGAAGAGGCTGTTTTAAAATACAAAGACAAAATTAATGTTGTTGTGTTACGCCCTGGATGGATTTATGGTCCCGGAGATAAGAGAACACTCAAGTTATATAAAGCTATAAACACTGGCAAATTTTTTATTGCAGGTAAAGGTGACGAGAAACAGTCTCCGATTTTTGTAAAGGATTTTGTAGATGCAATACAACTGGTAATTGAGAAGGATATTAAGTCTGGAGAGATTTTTAATATAGCAGGAGACGAGCAAATCACGATAGAACGAATGGCTGAGATTATTGCAGATATTTTAGAAAAAAAGATTCTACCGTTTAAAGTTCCTTTAACTCCTCTTATCTTTATTTCGCATATTCTTGATTTTATAGATAATTTAACAGGTATCTCCTTCCCTATCACTCGATCAAGTTTAGCTTTTTTTGAGAGAAGCAAGCCTCTTTCAATTGATAAGGCAAGAAATCTTTTAGACTTTTTGCCCAAAACCGAATTTAGAGATGGTATAAGAGAAACTATAAGCTGGTATAAGGATAAAGGATTGCTTTGAAATTTATTTATATGTTATATTTTTTTTATGAGAATTAATGAAAAACTCATAAAAAAGATAGTAATAGAGTTAAAGAAGAGATCGGAAAGTGAACTTTCGGGGGTTTATAAATCTCTTTTTAAGGGAGAAGGGATAGAGTTTGAAAATTTGAGAGAATATACATATCTGGATGAATATAAAAATATTGAATGGAATACAAGTTCTCGTACGGGGAAGTTATATGTAAAGGAATTTAAAGAAGAAAGAAATATCCCTGTTTACATTGCTGTAGATATAAGTTCCTCCATGAATGTTTCCTTGAAAGGTAAAAACAAGATAGAATATGCGGCTGAGCTTTCTGCCATAATTGGAGCTGTTGCAATTAAAAACAGTGATCCGATTTCTCTTACACTCTTTTCTTCAACGATCGAAGCTTTTTTGCCTCCTATCAGGGATGAAAAAAGATTAATATCAAATTTTATGTTAATTTTAAAGAATAAATACAAGGAAACTGAGAGAACGGATTTTTCCGCTATCATAGAATTCTTTTCAAATAGTGTTAAAAGAAGGTCCATAATTTTCATTATATCCGATTTTTTACCTTTTTATTTTGAAAAAAAGTTTCTAGGATTAGCTAGAAAAAATAATCTTTTTTTCATTATATTGAGAGACCCCTTTGAAGTTACTCCTCCTGATTCAGGTGTTTTTCATCTATATGATCCTGAGAACCATATTTTTAAAGAAATAGATTTTTCAGACAAAGAAGCTTTGCACACATACAAAAGTACATATTACACGATGTATTCCCGTTTTAAAAAATCCGTTTTATCATATGGGATTGATTTTATAGATATTATAACGGATAAAAAACCTTTTAAAGAGTTTTACTCCTATTTTAAAAAGAGATATAAAGGGGGTAAGAAAATTTGAATGTTGATGAGAAAACAGAAATTTCTTTTTATATATTTCTTTTAGGATTTTTAACATCGGGTTTTTTTTCTATTTATGTTAGATTTTTTCTTGTAAATTTTGCTTTTAATATTGATAAAACTCTTTTTGTTTTATTTATATCTTTACTCTTTCTTCTGGGAGGCTTTTCTATAAAAAGGACAAACATTCAGGAAAAGGATTTTAAAAATTATATTCTTTGGAACTTTTTTGGATTTTATCTTGTTTTATATGTTTTGAGTTTACAAATTACCTTAAGTCCCTCTTTAATTAATATAAGGAAGATCTTCTTCTTTTCCCTTTTGACTCTTCCTCTGCCCTTCTTTTTTTCCGGAGTTGTGCTTAGAAAAATTGTGAAGAGTAAAGAGGAATTTTTTAGCTCAACAAAACTCTTATTAGTTTCCTTTGCGCTTTCTCCTCTTTTTATATTTTTTATTCTCTCAAAAAAACTTAACTTTTGGTTTTCGGGGGGGGCCCTTGGAATAATTTACATCGGCTTTCTTATAGTTTTTATAGAAAAAGGGAAAAGGAGATTAATCCCCATTTTATTTGTTGTTCCTATTTTTGCCTTCATGATTGTTGGGAATAAAGCAATCTTAAAAAAAATGGCATCTCCTTATAAACCGAATTTGTACTTTGAATCAGAACAGGGAACTTATTTTATTGTTTTTAGAGATAAAAAGGTAATTTTTTACAAAAACCTTTTTCTTTTGCACTCTTTTCCGTTTAAGGGGAGTTCTTGTAAAGAAAAAGTTTTAAAAATCATAAGAAATTCAAAGAAAAATATGGGAAGTGTTTTAATAATCGGAGAAAATCCTAAAATAGTGGATATCTTTTTTTCTGCAGGGCTTTTCAAAATCTATTATTCATTTGAAGATAAAGGGTTAAAAGAAAATATCCTTTATAATTATCCTTCCATTGTAGTTTATCTTAAAAAAGCCGGGGTAAAAATTTTAAATGATAATGCTTTTTTATTTTTAAAGAAAGACTCTGTTAAGTTTGATTTAATTTTATTTAATATTAATTTGCAGAATTTTGAAGGTATATATAAAGAAAAATATTGTTGTCTTTTAAAAAAATCATTAAAGAATGATGGAATGATTATTGTAGAGACAGAAGATAATATTAGTAAAGTATACAATAAAAAAGAATTAATTTTTAAATTTAAAAAATATTATTTATTACTATTTTTGTTCTTAGGTATAATACCTATTATTCTCCCATTTTTTATTAGAGGAAAAAGAACTCTCTCTTTTTCTCTCTTGAGTGGCTTTATTTTGAATTACTTTTTAGCAATGAAACTGTTTTCATTATTATCAGAAAAGCTGTATTCTTATTCCTCTCTTTTACTTTTTATTATCCTCTCTTCCTATTATATTTCCCTTTTATTTTTTGAGGCTTTTAAACCTTCTATTATTAAAATATCATTATTTTCTTTGCTCTTTTTATTTCTTGTCCTTATCTTCTCTTTATTTTTATATTTAATTGCTTTTTTTATATCTCTTTTCTTTTATTCTTTTTTCTATTTTCCTTTGTATTTTAAAAGAATTGCAGGTACAAGCGGGTTTTGATAAGCTTTTCTTAATAACTTCTGTCCCTCTTTGGAAATAAGGAATTTAACAAATTTTTCTGCTTTTTCCCTGTTTGGTGCTTTATTTAGAACACTTATTCCGTAAACTACGGATTTTCCATGTATCGTAACCTTTTTACCGCCTTTTTTAGTAAGCTCCACTTTTGCGGTTTTGTAAAAGTTTTCGTATTTAGGAGAGCTTAAATTTATCTTTTGAGGCAAAGGTACAAAAGGCAATTTGTGTTGAAGGGCAACAGAGCTGTACTCAAAAGCAGCATCCAACTCTCCTGTTTCAAGAAGGGCAAGAAGCTCCACTGATTTAGGCCTTATCCATTTATTGCCGATTTTTTTTCTCATTTTTTGATAAAAACCCTTTTCATTGTAATATTTTTCTGCAAGCTGCATAACCATAAGTGATCTGTAGCCACAAGGGTCAAGCTCAGGATCCGAGTGCCCTATCATAAAATCCTTTTTCTGGATTATTTTGTACCAATTATCTTTGTTTATTTTCTCTATCCATTTTGATTCGGGACTTATTGTAATTACTATTTCATTTGTGGCAAATTCATAGAGAGAGTCTGCAAACTTTGGAAACATCATTGTTTTTATCAACCTGTAATCTGCTGAAGCCACTATATCAGGAGTTTTCCCGAGCTCTGTTACTCTTCTTATTATTCCTCTTGAACCTCCGGACTCCGTGTAAACTTTAATTCCTGTTTTTTCAGTAAATTTTTTTGAAATAATTTTAAATGGATATGAGAGAGAACCCGCATGAAAAATTGTGATACTCTTCTCTCCCGCTGAAAATAGAAGAGAAAGTGAAACCAAAAAAATTGTTAAAATGCTTAAAAATTTTTTCATTAAATCCTCCTTTCCTAAAATTGGGAGGCAAGGCCGTTTCCAGCTTTACCCTATCGGTCGGAAAGCATAGCATTTAGCCGTAGCCTTGCCGACTCGGAGTTTTTCAAATAAATAAAAAATTCTATCATAAAAGATTTTTTATTCAAAGGAAAATTCTAAGAAAATTATTAATAGAGATATTCGTTTGTTTATGGGATTTAAAATATTGATTTTTTTCTGTTTTTTTGCAATACTGAAATATGAAAAGAGTTGGAATTATAGGTGGTATGAGCTGGCAATCGACAATAGAGTATTATAGGGGGCTTAATGCACTTTCAGAAAAGTATGGCGATGGTTTTAGCACAATTGACATTATTATTTACTCACTTAACTTTAAAGATGTGGAAAATTTTCAGAGACTCAATGATTGGGATAGTATAGAAAAATTGGTTTCGCTTGCAGCAGTAAATCTTGAAAGGGCTGGAGCGGATTTTTTAATAATAGCTTCAAATACGATTCATAAAATTTTGCCTTATTTGAAAATGAGAGTGGAGATACCATTTTTAAGCATAATTGATGCTGTCGGAGATGAGATTAATAGAAGAGGGGGGAAAAAAGTGGCACTTTTCGGGACAAGATTTATAATGGAAGAAAAATTTTATATTCACGGGCTTAAAGAGAAAACCAATGCTGAGATTATAGTCCCTGAAAAAAAAGATAGGAATACAATTGACAGAATAATTTTTGAGGAGCTTACCAAGGATATAATAAATGATAAATCGAAAAAAGTGCTTTTGAATATCATAAAAAAATTAAAAAAAGAGGGGGCTGATGGAGTTATACTTGGGTGTACTGAACTTCTTTCAATTATCTCTCAAGAAATATCCCCGATTTCTGTTTTTGATTCAACAAATATTCATATCAAAAAAACCTTTGAATTTGCATTAAAAGATAATTGAAGAGAATAAAAGGAGAGTGGAGATGAAAAAAATATTAAATTTTTTGTTTTTAACACTTTTTTTGTTCTCATTTTGTTTAGCTGCTTCTGTTAATGAGAGAGAAAGAGAGGGTCTTTCTCTTGCTCATAAGGCTAAAACAATTGCGGGTGGTGGAAATTTCAAAGAAGCTTTTGAGCTTTATGATAAGGCAGCAAAAATCTTTAAGGAATTAATGGCAAAAAAGCCAGATAATCCTAACCATGTTCAAAATTATAAACACTGTATAGAGATGCCAGGATACATTCAGCTTATGGAGGCTATCAAATATGAAAAAAAAGGGGATAGTGAGAATGCTGCCAAATACTTTAAAGCTGCTATGGAAATATATGGTAAAATTTCGAAAGAGTTCCCCAAACAAAAGAGTTTTGAGAATAATTATAAGTATGCTAAACATCACTGGTATGCTGAAAAATTCAAAGAGCTTGAGGGAAGAAAAGGAAAGGCTTTTGATTTTTATGCGTTGAAAATACCGATCGGGCTTATAAAATTGCATGATTTTAAAGGTAAAGTAGTGCTTCTTGAGTTCTGGGTATCATGGTGCCCTGAGAGTCGAAAGAGTCTTTTTATGCTTGATAAAATTTACAAAAAGTATAAAGATAAAGGGCTTGTTGTGATTGCACTTTCAATGGATAAAGTTGGAGGGTATTTTAGAGAAGGTGGCCCAGAAAGAGCAGCTAAGCTTTCAAAAGGACACAAATATTTGTTTGGTTGGAGTGCTCCGACAATATCTAATGAATACGGTTATATTGATGCTGTCCCAAAAGTGTTTTTAATTGATAAAAACGGTAATATATACAAAAGATTATCTGAAAAAGAGAGAACGGAAGAGAATATATCAAAGATCATTGAAAAATTGCTTTAATCTTCATAAAGCTGAACAGCAGACCAGCCGTTCCAGCTGAGCAGCGAAATTGTTCTGCTCTGTTGTCCCAAAAAGGTTTACAGGATTGTATGCTGTATGCAATAGAAAGAAAAGGAATGCAAAGAAATATCAAGAAACAGATAACTAATATTTTGCTGGAACAGCTGAGAGCTGGTCGGCTTTGTGAAAGCTTAAAAAAATGTTTTACACTTTTAATTATTATGGTAAGATATCTAAATAATGAAAAGTTTTAAGTCCATAATTAAAAGCTCTCTTTTTATTTCAGGAGGTACTCTTTTAACAAGACTACTTGGTTTTGTAAGGGAAATTCTTGCTGCAGCTTACTTTGGTAGTGGAAAGCTCTATGATGCTTTTATAATTGCCTTCTCGGTCCCAAACCTTTTCAGAAGAGTTTTGGGAGAGGAGATGTTTGAAAGAGCTTTTCTTCCTCCTTTTAAAAGGCTTCTCAGCGAAAGCAAAGAAGTGAGAGCTAAAAGATTTTTAATCAAAGCATTTTTAATTACACTTTTAATCTCTTTAATACTTTTGGCCATACTTTATATTTTTATGCCTCCTCTTATTAAGCTCCTTGCTCCGGGGATGGATCATCAGACTTTTCTTCTTACTGTTTCCCTTGCTAAAATAATAGCTCCTTTTTTGGTGTTAATTGCAGTGTCCACATTTTTAGGCGCTATCCTTCTTTTTAGCGGAAAAAGTATAATTTACAGTACTGCTCCCGGTATTATGAATCTTTTAGTTATAATTTTTATGATAATTTTTCATGGTAAAATTGGAATAAAAACGATGGTTTATGCCTATTTGTTAGGCGCTCTGGGATTTATTATTTATCAAATACCAGCTCTTTTTAAGATAAAAAAAGAAATTGACAAAAAAATAGAAAGAAAAGAGAGTGTAAGAGTAGGAAAATCCTTTGTTGAAGCTGGAAAGGTGCTTTTATCCTCTATTATTACTAAGAGTGTACAAGTGGTTGATAGGGTAGTGGCATCTCTTATAGGCGCAGGAGCAATATCATCACTCTGGTATAGTTTCAGAATAATAAATCTTCCGTTTTCAATTTTATCCCTTTCACTTTCACGAAGCATTGCTCCAGAGCTTTCCAAGATGAGAGGGAAAAAGGATAAGAAAGGATTTAAAGATATAATTGGTTTTGGTATTGATTTGAATCTTATAATTTTGTTCCCTGTAACCCTTTTTATTCTCTTTTTTTCAAAAGAAATAGTAGCTCTTTTTTACAAAAGAGGAATGTTTGGGAATACTGCTGTCTCGGAAACCTCTCTTGCTCTTTTTTATTATTCCTTATCACTTTTGCCAAGCGGATTTATAGCTCTTTTCACAAGAGTTTACTCTTCTCTTGAGGATAACAAACTTCCTCTTTATGCATCCTTTTGGGCTGGTGGAATTAATATTTTCCTTGATTTTATCCTTTACAGAACTCCTTTAAAACAGGGTGGGATTGCTCTTGCGACTGCAATCGCATTGATAGTTCAGTCTTTAATACTATTTTTTTATCTTTCAAAGTATGGGATAAAAATTGAATACAGAAGAGTTTTAAGTACTATTGGGAAACTTATCTTTGCTTCTTTTTTCTATATTCCTTCCTTGTGGATTTTTAAACTCTTCACTTCTAAGGTAAAAAGCCTTTGGAGTATGCTCTTTTTGCTTGGATTAGCCTTTTTAATATCTTTCTCTATTTACGGAATAATTGTTTACGGATTCTGGCGGAAAAGGTATTCGAAGAAAAAAAAGGTTATTCTTACAGGTGGTGGAACGGGTGGTCATGTTTACCCTTCACTTTCAATATATGAAATCTTAAAAAAGAGAGATTTTGTAGGAGATGTTTTATATCTTGGGATAAGGGGAAGAGCTGAGGAAGTAATAGTCCCTCGAAAGGGTATAAGGCTTGAGTTTATAACTTCTTCTCCTTTTTCAGGAAATAAGTTTAAAGTATTGCTTAAGCTTTTTAAAGGGACTCTTGAGGCGATAATTAAAATCATCAAATTCAAACCGCACATTGTTGTTGCAACTGGAGGATATGTTTCAGCCCCTGTGGTTTTTGGTGCATTTTTGTTAAAGCCATTTTTTAAAATAAAAATAATAATTGAAGAGCAAAACTTTGTTCCCGGACTTTTAAATAAACTTACATCTTTAATGGCTAATGTTGTTTTTGTTAATTATCGTGAAACATCTTATTTTATCTGGAGTAACCGCTGTGTTCTCGCAGGTTATCCTTTGAGGGATGATTATTACAAAGATTATAATAAATTTGTAATAAGGAGAAAGTTAGGCATCCCTGAGGATAAATTCTTTATTTTAATTACGGGAGGCTCCCTCGGGGCAAGAAGCATAAACAGAGTTACAGCTTTTTCAATGAAAAAACTTATGGAAAATGAAAATTATCACATAGTTCATTCATTGGGTCTTGCCTCTTATGATTATTATGATTCTTATGAGGATACAAAAGAGATTCTAAAAAAGGAGCTTGGTGGACTTTTTGATGAAAAAAAATTTGAAGTGAAAGAGGAAAATGGTTTTTATTATAAGGGGGAGAGATTTATTCACAATATTGTTGATTATCAAAAAGCTGCTGATTTAATAATAAGCAGAGCAGGAGCAGGGGCTATTTCGGAGATTTCCGCTCTTGGGAAAGCTTCCGTTCTTATTCCGAAAAGAGGGCTTCCGGGAGATCATCAGGAGTTGAATGCAATAAATTTGGTGGAAAAAGAAGCAGCCGAGATAATATTTGAAAAAATTGATTTTAAGAGTGAAATTGATTACATAGATTGTGGTGAGTTTGTAAAGACCATAAGCTCTCTTGAAAAGAGCAAAGAAAAATTATCACTTCTTGAAAAAAATATAAAACAGTTTTCAATAAAAGAATCAGACAAGATTATTGCTGATACTGTTGAAGCTGTTTTTGAAGAAAAAGAGATAAATTATATTTTTGAGATTGTTGAACCAAAGTTTGTAAAATTTACAAGGCAATTTGACAGCCTTATTCTGTATCTTGACAAAAATATCAAGGAAAAAGGCTTGAATAATCTTTATGCTAAGCTCTACAATAATAAAATAGAAGAGTACATGAGATCAGAAAATTATCTTATTGTGAACAGAGCGGTAAAATTAATAGGAAGTTTAAGAAGAGAGGATCTTTACCCTTGGCTCTATGAAAATTTTACCAATTTTAAGGGGTTTTTAAAAAGAAATACTTTAATAGGGCTCAAAAAAGCTGATAAGTATTTTTCTTTTTTTAAGGAATTGATATTAAAAGGTATTGATGATTCTTATTATGAAGTTAGAAGGGGAGCAATTTCTCTTTATAGAAAATTTTATGATGATATGAGTAATGAGGATGAAATAAAAGAAAAAATTCTTGAAAGATTAATGAAAAAATTTGAAAGCTTTGAAGTGAAAGCGGAGGCTATAAAAGCATCTGCTCTTTTCCTGAATGAAGATGAATTTTTTGCACTTAACAAGTATAATCTTACTTCAAGGAATATAAGAATCAGGGAAGCTCTTTTGGAAAGTATTGAATGCGGGCTTAATATCGGAAAATTCAAAGATAAAAATAAGGTTAAGAACTTTTTAAGACAGATGCTTATTACCACATCGGAGTTTAAACCTGAATTCAGGGTTAGGGAAAAATATATGAGAGTCGTTAAAAAATTGGAAGGGATAAAGGAATGATAGAATTATTAATTGCTCTTTTAAAAATTGCCGGAATAAATTACGGCTTTTTCAGATTAATGAACTATATAACATTCAGAGCTATAATGGCAATGGGAACAGCATTGCTCTTCAGCTTGATTTTTGGGTTTAAGTTTATTCTTTTTCTTTACAAAAAGAAGTTCAGAGACACATCAGGAGAAACTCTTTCCATAAACGCTTATTCCAAAAGGGGAACGCCAACCGCTGGAGGGACTTTAATTATTTCTTCAACTCTGTTATCTTTGGTTTTGTGGGGGGATTTTACAAATTCGTTTTTTCTTGTGCTTATATCAGCTTTCCTTTATTTCGGATTTGTAGGGTTTTTAGATGATTTCCAGAAATCAAGATTCAAATCATCCCTTTCGGGTTTAAGCCAGCTTGGGAAAACTATTCTTATGCTTGCATACATAGTACCCTTTTCCTTTTATTATATCTCACCTCTTTGTCCTATCTCACAAAAATTAAAAACACTTATTTATATCCCCTTTTATAAAAATCCTGTGCTTGATTTGGGTGAAATCGGATTTGTACTTTTTATAATATTTGTAATGTTTTCCGTTATAAATTCTGTTAATATGACGGATGGTATGGATGGTCTTTTGAGTGGGGTTTCTGTTCTCACAATAGGAGTTTACATAGTTTTCGCATATATTATAGGTAATTCCCTTGCATCTTCCCACTATCTTTTTCCATATATAATGGGTGTGGAGGAGGTGACTGTATTTGGTGCGGCTTTGATAGGAGCTATTTTGGGTTTTCTCTGGTACAATAGCTATCCTGCTGAAATTTTTATGGGAGATACGGGTTCACTTGCAATTGGTAGTGTGATTGCCCTTATGCTATTTTTCACAAAACAGGAAATGCTTTTTATCATAAGCGGAGGGGTTTTTATAGTTGAGATTTTTACATCTCTTTTACAGGAAAAGATAGGAGACAGGTTGGGCAGACGAATGATTTACAGAGCTCCGATTCATCATACCTTAACCCATGAAGGGATAGCCGAGCCAAAAGCTGTGATAAGAATCTGGATAGTTGCCATAATATTAGCAATAATTTCACTTTTGTCTTTGAAAGTCAGATGATTAGAAGATAGTATAAAATTTAGGCTCTTCAGAATTCTTTGAGATTAGCTATGCAATGAGTATATTTTCGTTTTTCATCAAAAAAAGATATAGATGTTTTTTATTCAGAATAATAATCTTTTAAAAAAGTTGATAAAACCTTTTGACAAGAGGGGGAAAATGCATTATATTTATATATTATATAATTAAATAATTATTTAATAATAAAATTATTTAATTATATAAAACTATTTAATAAGTTAATGAAATTATAAAAGGAGGTGCTCAAATGTGGGCAATTTGGATTAATTTTATTTTAGGTATTTGGCTGGTTGTTGCAGCTTTTATCCCTTCCATTACAACATCAAAAAGTACAAGTTTGTGGAATGGTCTAATTGTTGGAGTGGTTGTAGCAATCCTTGCTTATTTAGCAACAGCAAAGAAAAAGGGAATTTGCTGGATAAATGTCATAGCTGGAATCTGGCTTATTATTTCTGCCTTTATTCCATCTATTGTAGGAACAAAAAGTGGTAATCACTGGAATGATTTAATTGTTGGTGTAATCGTTCTAATAATCGCTCTTATTGCTGCTCTACAAAAAGGTTCTAATGTGGTAGAATCTTAAAATCTAATATTCGAAATTGGAGAGGGAGAGCCTCCCTCTCCAATTTCAATAGGAATGAAGATGGAAAGGGAGATAAGGTCTTTCGTAAGAATTTATAAAAGCTTAGGGGATCCTATAAGATTAAAGATATTAAAGGTTATAGCAAAAGAAGGTATATCTGTATCTAAAATAGCTGAAAGAATTGGAATAACAAGCCCTTTGGCATCACATCATTTGAAAATACTCGAAAGAGAACATCTCGCTGATAGGAAAAAAGATGGAGTGAAAGTAAAATATCAACTTAACAAAGAGGGACTTGATAAATTAATAATAGATTTTTATAGGTTTTTAGGGATTGAGCCGGAGATTGAAAACATCCCTAAATTTCTTAAAACAATCCAAGATGTAGGTACTTTTTTAACCGAGAAACCTACTTTTAAAAACCTTAAAGATAAATCTAAGAACAAATAACATATAGCCTATTAAAACCTTACTCCTTTAATAATAGAAGTAAATAATAATCTCATATAATCTTATATTTTTTGTATGTGTATTATAGAAATATTTCAAATTTAAAATTTTAAAAGAGGAATATAGTGAATTTACAAGTTGAAAAATATAAAGTCATAGCTTGTTTTATTTATTTAGGAAGACTCTTTTTTATTCGGAACAAGTTTGAAAAGCTATTTGTTTGCAAGCCTCGTAAAATATTAGTCATTAACATCGCAGTGTTTAAGGTTTTTAATTTCATAAGGGTTACATTACAGATAGACAAATCTGTAATTCATAAAATTAAAAACATCAAAGCAACCGAATCTCTATTTCAAAGAACATTAAGTTCTGAAACATAGGCAAAAGAGTGTATTCTTTTAGATAGAAACAATTGAAGAAAAGCGAGACCCCAAGTACTACTAATAATAAGATGGAGGAAATGATGAGAAAGAATATTAAATTAGGTTTTTGTCCTACAATGGCACATTATGCTGAAATAATAGAAAAGGAGGTTAAAGGGATAGAGATCATTACTTATCCCGGTGCTGCAATTGTTATGAGAGCTCTTTTAAACAAGATGATTGATGTGGCACTTATAGGAAGAGAGGCTTACTCTGATGAAATTAATGCTAATATTTTAAAAAGAAGGCTTAAAAACGGATACACCTTGGTTTATCGTGAGAAGGTTGCAATTCCGGAAGAAAAATTAAATGAAGTTCCCGTTAAAACTTATCTTTCTAAAGAGATTGTCGAAAAAATATTGCCAAATCCTGATAATTTAATATACTGTGAAACTCTTGAGGGGTGTGATAATCAGGAAAATGATCTCCCTCTATTAATAGATTGGAAGGATTTTTCAGATAAGTATGAGCTTTTAATTCCTATAAATTCAAACGGTGAAAAAACTCCTGCTTTTAGAGCTCCTGTTATTTATTATAACAAAAAGGTCTCTGAAGAAATAATAGGAAAAATATCATCTATTATTAAAGATTAAACTTATTTTAAATTTTTTGTTTAGATATTATTTCATACTTTCTAACACTTACACAAATTCAATCTCAATATTAAAGATTTGAACATTAGTTAAGTAAGTTATTTTGGCTTTCTACTTTTAGCCTTTTCTTTTTAAGTTTCTTATCTTTTTTGGGCATCCCTTAAGAAGGATGTCCATGTTTTTTAACTTTCAGATGTGATAACACAATTGTTTTCTATCAAAGTTTCTTTAACTAATTCTTTGCATTCTGAGACATCTTCATACTGGGTTGAAAGGAGAGTGAATTTTAAAACAGAAGGGGCTTTTTCGTTCATACAAGCTTTAACAGAGGGGGTATCAATATTCATGTTTACGATATCACAGGGTTTGTCTTTTAGCTTTTTGAGGATCTTTATCATTACTTCTTTTTCTAAAAAATGACCGGTTGCTTCAAAATCAACCGAGGTTTTATTTTTTGAAATTAATGTTTCTGCTAACGCTCTTGCTTTTGCAAGCTCAATCTGACTCATTTTTGGCTGTACTTTTTTTCTTATGATTTTTAGAACTTTTTTCTCTTTCTCAATTTTTTTTATTAATGATGGGTCCGGAAAATTAATCGCATCAACCGGACAAATTGTTGCACAGGTTGAACACCCTACAAGACAGTTGTAAGGATTATCTACAGCGGGCTTTCCTTTTTCTTTATCAAGACCGAACACCATTCTGCCGCAAGATACAAAACAAAGGTTGCATCCTATACATTTGTCATAATTTATCTTAGGAAACCACGGAATCTCCTTTCTGTTGATTCCATGCCATTTATCAAATTTTCCCATTTTAAACCTCCTGCAAAAATTTATTTATTAAATTTATTATAAAGGGGATACAATATTTGAAAATCCATGTTACAAGAAGAATAAAATCAACTTCCGACCCACCAACAATAGCAATGATTTCTTCTTTTTCTATTTATCATTTTTACAAATTATATTGGTTTTTTTTGTTTTAAAAGATTTAAGTTTTTCATAATCTGTTTTTATTTGCTCAAAATCTTTCAGTCTTCCTTTTAGAAAATTAGCCAATCCTTCATTAAGATTGTCGCTAAGAAAGTAACTTACATATTTACCCTCCCTTTTTTGTTTGAGAAAGCTGGCATCAAGTAAAATATTTAAATTTCTTGAAATTCTCGTTTGTGACATATTAAGAATACTCTCAATTTCACATGGATAAAGTTTATCTGTATAAAAGAACAGGTTTAATATTCTTAGTCTCCCCATCTCAGAAAGTGCTTTAAAAATTTTTTCCAATTCTCTCATTCTCTTCACCTTCTTATATATCTATATATTTAAATATATCAAATTGTTATAATTTTGTCAATTACCTTTTATTCGAGTTTTTGGGCGAAAAAAAGCTTTTTTGCTTTTATTCAGCATTCATGATACAATCTTTAATATTTAAATTCTGATATAAAGGTTTTGAGGAAGTAAAATCACTTTTTTGGACAATGATATCAAAAAGGAAAGAAATGGAAAAATTCAAAAATCTGGGGCTATCACCAAATACGATAGAATCTTTAAGAAGGAAAGGGTATGAGGAGCCCACTCCTATACAGGAGAAAATAATCCCTCTTTTGCTGAAACAGGAAAAGGATGTTATAGGACAGGCACAGACAGGAACAGGGAAAACCGCTGCATTCGGGCTTCCGCTTATTGAAAAAATATCCTGTAAAAACAAAAATGTTCAGGCTTTAATTTTGACTCCAACAAGGGAGCTTGCGATTCAGGTTGCAGAGGAAATTAATTTTTTAAAGAATAGAAAAAGATTAAGCATTGCACCTATTTACGGGGGACAGTCAATTGAGCTTCAGCTTAGAAAGCTTAAGAAAGGCGTTCAAATAGTTGTTGGAACACCAGGAAGAATTATGGATCATCTTCAAAGGGGCACTTTAAGAATAGATAATCTCTCTTACTTTATTTTGGATGAAGCCGATGAGATGCTTAATATGGGTTTTTTGGAGGATATAGAGGAGATTCTAAGTCATACGAATGATGATAAAAGAATCTGGCTATTTTCCGCTACAATGCCGGATAAGATTTTAAATATTGTAAAAAAGTACATGAGGAATTATGAGTTTGTGAAAGTTTCAAAAGAGCATCTTGCAACTGATCTTACGGATCAAATCTATTTTGAAGTTAATGAATCAGATAAGTTTGAGGCTCTCTGCAGGATTATTGATGTTGAGCCTGAGTTTTACGGGCTCGTGTTTTGCAGAACCAAAGTTAAAGTAGAAGAAGTTGCCAACAGGTTAATTGACAGAGGTTATGAAGCTGAGGCTCTTCACGGAGATATCTCTCAGCATCATAGAGAAAGAATTTTGAACAAATTTAAAAAGAATCGAATAAATATCTTAGTAGCTACGGATGTTGCCGCAAGGGGGCTTGATATTAGCAATCTTACTCATGTTATCAATTATTCTTTACCTGAAGATCCTAACTTTTATGTTCACAGAATAGGGAGAACAGGAAGAGCCGGAAAAGAGGGGACCGCAATTACTTTTGTAACGCCTTCTGAGTACAGAAGGCTTGTTTATATTAAAAAAGTTTCAAAATCAAAAATAAGGAAAGAAAAGCTTCCTGAAGTTTCGGAAATAATAAATGCAAAAATCGAAAGATTAAAATCAGAGCTTACTTCAATAATAGATGAAGGAGAGCATAAAAAATATTTGGAGATTGCTGAAACTCTTTTAAGCGAGGGCGAACCTAAAAATTTAATAGCTTCTCTTCTTAAGTATTCCTTTAACGGGGAATTTGATGAAAAAAGCTATGGAAAAATCGGCAAGGTTTCAATAAACAAACACGGCAAAACAAGGCTTTTTATTGCTAAAGGAAAATCTTCGGATTTTGATGAAAAAAAATTGGTTGAATTTATTATGAAAAAGACGGGGCTTGAAAGTTTAAATATAAGAGACATAAAAGTTTTTGACAATTTTTCATTTTTAACAGTTCCATTTGAAGAGGCGGAGGTCATATTGAGATACTTTTCAAAACACAAAAGGGGGAGAAGACCTCTTGTTGATAAGGCAAAGGGGAGGAAAAGAAATAATTAATTTATGATGCTATACCCTTTCCAAAAGGTAAAAGGGCAAGCTTTGCCATTTTAAAATGTTGTATTCCAAAGGGAATTCCTATAATTGTAATTGAAAAGAGCACTCCCCAGAAAAGATGGTGAAGTGCAAGCCATATTCCTCCCAACAGAATCCATATAATATTCATAAGAAAAGATAAACAGCCTGAGCCTGAATCAATATTTATCACTTCCTTTCCGAATGGCCAGAGTGCAAGGTGGGCCATTTTAAGAATCTGTATTCCGAAAGGAATTCCTATGATTGTAAGACACATAAGAATCCCTGCTATAAGGTAATGCAAAAATAAAAAAACACCTCCGAATACAAACCAGATAATATTCCCAAATGTTTTCATCTTCTCTCCTTTGTTAATATATATGATAATAACGATTCTTATTCAAAAATGTTCTTTAAAGTTTTTTGAAAAAAGAAAGAAATTCTTTTGGAATAGGAGTTTTTACACAGAAAAAGTGCTTTTTTACCGGGTGAAAGAATACTATTTTTCTTGAATGAAGAGCGAGCCTCGGAAAGTATTTTTTTGCGCTTCCGTAGAGAGGGTCCCCTATTATAGGTTTTCCCGATTCCGAAAAGTGAACCCTTATTTGATGGGTTCTTCCGGTTTTAGGAAATGCCTCAACTAAAGCAAACCCCTTTTTCTGGATTCTTACTTTATAATAAGTAAGGGCATCTCTTGGCTTTTGTGTTTTTGATGATATCTTTTTTCTGTTTTTTATGCTTCTTCCTATGGGAAATTCTATTTTTCCGGCTCTTTTGTCAAAACTGCCCTTTACAATTAAAACATAGCTTTTCTCAATTATTCTTTCTGCAAACTGTTTTTGAAGCTCAAGGTAGACTTTATTTGTTTTTGCAATAAGTATAAGCCCTGAAGTATCCTTATCAAGCCTGTGTACAATTCCCGGTCTTTTTTCACTTCCTACCTCGGAAATTTCTGGTCTTAAAGAAAGAAGTGCATTTACGAGGGTGTTTTCATAATTTCCCGCTCCCGGATGCACAACCACACCACTTTTTTTGTTCACTATCATTATATGCTCATCTTCGTAAACTATTTTCAGTGGGATATCCTGAGGTATTATCTCTGTTTCAGGTTTATCCTCTATTATTATCTCTATTTTGTCCCCCTCTTTTACTTTATAGCTTGGCTTTTTTATTCTTTCCCCATTTACTTTAAGATTTCCGCTTAATATATTTTTTTTTATCTCTGACCTACTTATTCCATCAAGCGAAGAGCTTAGAACACTATCAACTCTTTTTTCTTTTCCGTTAACCAATATCTTCTTTTTCAGCATAAAAGATTTTATTATCAAATAAGGTTATTTTCAAGGTGGTGAATATATATTATAATTTCCTGTTAAAAAGTGTTACGATGAAAGACAGAAGAGATCTTATCCATAAGTTGTTTCATCTTTTATTTTTTATGTTGTACATTCTTTTAATATATTTCTCATTACGCTCTTTTTTATTTTGTAATCATTCTTGGTATTCATGGATTGGTCTGGGGCTTGCTGTTTTCGGCCTTCTTTTTATCATATACTCATCTTATTTAAGAAAAAAGAGTAGTAATAATGGTAATTTTTCAAAAGAGGGAATTTATTCTTTGATCCGCCATCCTGAATTTTTAGGGCATATTATATTTATATGGGGATTGTTGGTTTTGGGTTATTCTTTTATTGCTCTTTTTTTAGCGATAATTTTAACTGTATTTATGATTGTGGCAATTTTTGAGGAGGATAGAAAGAATATAAAAAAATTCGGAGAATCTTATAAAGAATATGTAGAGCAAATTCCAAGAGTGAATATAATAATATCTGTGTTTAAAAGGTTGAAATAGGTTTATAGGTGTCGGTTTTATATAACTCCTTCTTGACAACTTAAAATAATTTGATTAAGATATTGTGTTTTTGCCGAAGTGGTGGAATTGGGAGACGCGTCGGACTCAAAATCCGATGGGGTTCGCCCCGTGTGGGTTCGAGTCCCACCTTCGGCAATTTTTTTATATAAACTATAAGGAGCAATAATGAAAGTCCACGAATATCAAGCAAAAGGATTTTTAAGAAGGTATGGTATACCTACTCCCAATGGTAAAGTTACTGACAAAATTGATGGTGTTAAGACTTTTGCCAAGGAGCTGGGTGGAAAAGTTGTTGTAAAAGCACAGGTTCTTGCAGGTGGAAGAGGGAAAGCCGGCGGAGTGAAACTTGCAAAATCTACTGACGAAGCTGTTGAAGTTGCAAAGAATATTTTGGGTAAAAAACTTTATACCCATCAGACAGGGCCCGAAGGTGTGGAGGTTAAAAAAATCTTAATAGAGGAAGCTGCAAATATTGAGAAAGAGTTTTATGTTGGGATAGTTCTTGACAGAGCAGCTGAAAAGTACATCTTTATGGTTTCTCCCTTTGGCGGAATGGAAATTGAAGAAGTCGCCAAAGAACATCCGGATGCACTCTTTAAAGTATATGTGGATTATCTGGAACTTTTTCCTTTTCAGGCGAGACAGCTTGCCTTTAATCTTGGTTTGAGCGGAGATGCTTTTAAGCAGGCTGTGAAACTTTTTCTCAATCTTTTTAAGCTTCACGTGGAGCTTGATGCATCTTTAACAGAGATAAATCCTTTAATTTTAACAAAAGAAGGGAATATTATAGCATTAGATGCTAAAATTAATTTTGATGATAATGCACTTTACAGGCACAAGGATGTTGCCGAACTTAAGGATGATTCAGAAGAGGATAAACTTGAAATTGAAGCGCGTAAGTATAATTTGAACTATATAAAACTTGACGGAAGTGTTGGATGTATGGTTAACGGAGCTGGACTTGCAATGGCTACAATGGATATCATTAAATATTATGGCGGAATGCCTGCAAACTTTCTTGATGTCGGAGGAGGTGCCTCTGTTGAGACAGTAAGAAATGCATTTAAGATTCTCCTTGCTGATAAAAATGTAAAAGTTGTTTTGATAAATATTTTTGGTGGAATAGTTAGATGTGATAGAATAGCTGAAGGTGTTGTAAAGGCTGCATCAGAAGTTGGGGTTGACAGACCTGTTGTTATCAGGCTTGTAGGAACAAATCAGGAAGAGGGCAGGGAAATCCTTAAAAATGCACCTTTTAAATTTTACACTTTTGAAACAATAAGTGAAGCTGCCGAAAAGGCAGTTGAGCTTTCAGAAGGAGGAAACCAATGAGTATTTTACTTGATAAAGATACAAGAGTTGTGGTTCAAGGATTTACAGGTAAAGAGGGAAGCTTTCACGCAGAGCAAATGATGGAATACGGCACAAATGTTGTTGCAGGGGTAACTCCCGGAAAAGGTGGTCAGACTCATCTTGAAAAACCTGTTTACAATACTGTTCATGAGGCAGTGGAAAAAGAGGGCGCAAATGCCTCAATTATTTTTGTCCCGGCTCCCTTTGCTGCTGATGCTGTTATAGAAGCTGCTGATGCTGGAGTAAAGCTTATTGTTTGCATAACCGAAGGAATCCCCACAAATGATATGATAAAAGCAAAAAGATATGTGGTAAGCAGAGGGGCTGTTATGATAGGTCCAAATTGTCCTGGTTTGATATCTCCGGGTAAAGCCAAAATGGGAATAATGCCTGCCAGAATTTTTAAAGAGGGAAGTATAGGAGTTATCTCACGATCAGGAACTCTTACCTATGAAGCTGTCAACCAGCTTACCGAATTAGGTTTGGGGCAAAGTACAGCGGTTGGAATCGGAGGAGACCCCATAATTGGTTCTACTTTTATGGATATCCTTAAAATGTTTAACGAAGATGATGAAACAGAGGCTGTTGTTATGATAGGTGAAATAGGAGGAACAGCTGAGGAAACTGCAGCAGAGTATATTAAAAATTATTTTAAAAAACCCGTTGTTTCATTTATTGCTGGAAGGACTGCACCTCCGGGGAAAAGAATGGGGCATGCAGGAGCTATAATAATGGGAGGAAAAGGAACTGCTGAAGGAAAAATTAAAGCTCTTGAAGAAGCAGGTGTAAAAGTAGCTGAAAGCCCTGCAGTTATTGGAAAAACTCTTAAGGAAGTTGTTGGTAAATAGTGAATCAATTAGAGAAAATAGTAGCTCCTGTAAAAAGTGAGCTAAAAACTCTTGAGAAAAGAATTAATTCTATTTTAAGGGAAAATGTCTTTAATGAAAAATTTACAGGTACTTTTTTAAATAAAGGTAAAAAATTAAGGCCTATTTTTTTGTTTTTATTAGCAAGGGCTCTTGGGTATAGAGAGAACGACATAGTTGATTATGGTATTATTGTAGAACTTTTGCACAATGCGAGTCTTGTTCACGATGATATTATAGATCATTCTTTGAAGAGAAGAGGAGAATCCACTTTCAATGCACTTTATGGGAACAATATAGCAGTACTTTTGGGTGATCTTTTGTTCCTTTTCTCAAATAAACTTGCTGTGGAAAAGAGGAAATTTGAAATTTTAGATATTCTTGTTGAAAAAAATGAAAATTTGTTAATAGGAGAGATAGAAGAAGGGCTGAATGCAGGGAATGTATCTCTTACTGAAGATGAATATATGAAGATTATAAAGAACAAAACAGCTTCCCTTTTTGAACTTGTTGGGGAAATAGCATGTTTACTTACAAATAAAAAAGAGAATGATTGTGAAGCAATAAAGGGTATGAGTTCTCTTATTGGTCTTAGCTTTCAGATTATTGATGATATCCTTGATTATACCTCTGAAGTAAAAAAAGTAGGAAAACCTGTGATGAATGATTTAAGAGAAAAAACATTAACGCTTCCGATAATTTATGCAATAAAGAAAAGCTATGATTTAAAAGAAAAAGTGGAAAAGTTTTTTTCAGATGTTAATAATGATACACTTTTGTATGAGATAAGGGATGGAGTAGTAGAACTTGGGGGGGTGAAATATGCTAAGGAAAAAGCTCTTGAGATGATGAAACAGACGAGAGGCCGCATAGACAAAATTCCTCCTTCTGTTTATAAAGATAGCCTTTTAGCTTTGGTTGATTTTATAGTAAAGAGAAGTTTTTAGTTATATGTTAGAGACAGCCTCCCTTGCAAGTGGTTCAAGTGGGAATTCCTATTTTGTAAAGAATGAGGAAGGTGTCTTTATTTTTGATTTAGGCATAAATGTAAAAAGATTAAAGGAGAATCTTGAAGAGTTTGGGATAAGTATTTCGGATGTTAAAGCCATTTTTATAAGCCATGAGCATAGTGATCACATAAGTGGATTAAAAACATTTGTAAAATATTATCCTGATATTCCTATTTTCATTTCTTTAAAAACGTACAGAGTAATAAAAGATTCAATGCCTGCGGAATCTTTTGTTTTTTTTGATTCTAATAGCACATTGAAATTTAAATGTTTTGAAGTGGAGCTTCCTTTAAAACTCCATGATGCTGTTGAGCCTGTGTTTTTTAAAGTGAAAACCGATGATGGAATAGTAAGTATAATAACTGATTTTGGCTTTCCAAATAAAGAAATAATAAAAGCTATTTCAGAAAGTAAGGTTCTATTTTTGGAGTCAAACTATGATGAGAGAATGCTTGAAGAGGGGCGATATCCAGAGAGTCTGAAACAGAGAATAAGAAGTCATACTGGACATTTTTCTAATTGTGATTCAGGAAGGCTTTTAAATCTTCATGTTAGTGAAAAATTAAATTATCTTATTCTTTCACATATTTCCGAAAACTCAAATACCTATGAACTTGCTTTTAAAACAGTGAGCAAAATCATTGGGAAAAGAGGTTTTAAAATAATAACAGCCACTCAAAAGAAGCCTGCTTCTTTAATTAAAATATCATGAGTATTATTTTTCATCTTTACCGTCTACGTTTTTTGTGAAAAATTCTAATTTTTCTCTAACTTTTTCAAAAATTTCTTCAGGGGTTTTATCAAGGAAGAAAGATAGTGCTTCCTCTATATTTTCAATAGCTATAATCTCAAAATCACCTTTTTCTACAGCTTTTATAACCTCGTCTTTTAGATTTAATTCATTTACATTACTCCTGGGGATTAAAACCCCGTTTTTCTCCTTAAAACCTCTTGTTTTGCATATTTCAAAAAAGCCTTCAATTTTTTGATTAACTCCTCCTATTGGCTGGATTTTCCCTTTCTGATTTATTGAACCTGTTATTGCATAATTTTGTTTTATTGGAATTTCCGAAAGTGCTGATAGTAAGGCAATAAGCTCTGCTGCTGAGGCAGAGTCTCCATCTATTTCAGAATAAGTTTGTTCAAAAACTATTTTAGCAGTAAAATTTAAAGGTGTTTCTTTCCCGATTTTTTCACACATATATCCTGAAAGAATTAATACTCCCTTTGTATGAATTGCTCCGGAAAGTTCTGCCTCTCTTTCTATATTTACAATTCCATCCTTTCCCATTCCAACACTTGCACTTATTCTTACGGGCATTCCAAATTCAATATCACCCGGGTTTATTACAGTAAGGCCATTAATAATTCCTATTTCTTTTCCTGATGTTGAGATGAAGAATTTATCTTTTTTTATCATCTCAAGTTGTTTTTTCTTGACAAGGGAAACACGCTCTTCCATCTTTTCTATTGCTTTTTTTATATCCTCTCTTTCTATTCTGTTTTTCCCTTTTATTTTTGAATAATAATCGGATTCTTTCAGAATAGATGAAATTAATCCGAAGTTAGTTGTGATTTTTTCCTTTTCACCCGCAACTCTTGAAGCATGTTCAAGAAGTGCTATTATCCCATCTTTTTTGACTTCATTTAGTTTATCCTTTTTTACTATCATAGAAACAAAACTTGCAAAATCATTAACATTTTTTTTATTTAATTCCATTGTTAAATCAAATTCAGCTTTGATTAAAAATCTCTAAAAATTCTTTATCTAAAAATAGAAGCTCATAATAAGTAATTGGATCGCCAATCAATATTACTTTTAAAGACAATGGCACAGGCTCAGGTCTTAAGCTTTTTATTGCCGTAAAA
>Ga0190334_1000300_pt1 | contig 25849 bp, 27 predicted proteins | sample 48720478_MG_FD_161270 | JGI IMG/M metagenome (GOLD analysis project Ga0190334, IMG submission 161270) | Hydrothermal vent sediment bacterial communities from Southern Trench, Guaymas Basin, Mexico - 4872-04-7-8_MG | ecosystem: Environmental > Aquatic > Marine > Hydrothermal vents > Sediment ... | reverse complement strand
AGGAGCTTACTCAGCGGCAGATCTTTTTGTTTTTCTTTCTGAATATGAAGGCTTTGGCATGACTCCCATGGAAGCTATTGCCTGTAATACCCCGGTAATTCTCTATCCTGCAGAAGCATTAAAGGAAATTTATGGAGAATCAGTGCTATATCTTGAAGAGAAATCACCATCTCTCTTAAAAGACATTATGCTCTCTATTCTTGAGGATGAAGAACTCAGGGGAAAAATTATGAAAAGGGCAAAGGAAAGAATCAAGCTTTACTCCTGGGAAAATGGCGCACGCAAAATAAAGGAGGCATTATTTGAGCTTGACCCTATCTGTAATAATAGTCAATTATAACTCAGGAAGATTTCTAAAAAGAGCTCTGGATTCTGTTAAAGGAACGTCAGCGGTGAAATATGAAATAATTGTGGTAGATAATGCATCCACTGATGAATCTCTTAAACTAATAGAAAATGAAAATGTAAAACTAATAAGGCTGAATGAAAATATCGGATTTGGCCCTGCCAATAATATAGGACTGAAGGAAGCCAGGGGAGAGTTTATTTTATTTCTAAATCCGGATGCAGAGTTGCTTCCAGAAAGCATCAACCAGATGTTAGAGATTTTTAAGGAGCCAAAAGCAGGTGCAACATCCTGTATCCTCGTTTTCCCCGATGGAAAATTTCAGCCTTCATTTGGCCTAATGGACAAAGGGATTATAGGAGAATTTTTTGACAAATTTATTGCGAGCTGGTTTCTGCCAGTTTACCTGAAATTAAAGAAAAAACCGTTTGAAGTAAACTGGCTTTCCGGCGCTGCAATATTGACCAAGCAAGAGGTTCTGGAAAAGATTGGAGGTTTTGACCCGAAATTTTTCCTTTACATGGAAGATGTTGACCTATGCAGAAGAATTAGATTAGCCGGGTATAGGATCATTTTAAATCCCAATTGTAGAGTTATCCACCATCTTGGAAAAAGCGGAGGGAAGAAAGATAGAGCATTTTTCGAATCAAAAAGAAGCCAGCTAACCTACTATAAAAAATGGAAATCTTCGTTTCAGAATTGGCTCATAAAAAAATATTTGAAGTTAAGACTGGGAAAGGATTTCAAAAAGTTAAGTGTTTAATTCAATTGCTTTTTTTCTGCTGTAGAAATTTATCCCTGCATTCTTTGGAACAAAAATAAACGGTCTCATTCTTCCATGTCAATTTCACAGCTTCTTCTTCATCCACATAAACGCCACAGACAGGGTCTTTAAAAAGACGCCGGGGCTGGTTGGGATTACTCCTTGCAGTCTTTTTCCTCGCACTTCCCCTTGGCCAAAAAAGAAGGTAAGCTATTAGTATAATGATCAAAAGATAAAGGAATAACATGGTATTAAATGATACTTCAAAGGGAGAAATTTGGTCAAATGAAATTAGGTATTGACATAAGACCTTTACTCTCAAGACCTACTGGCGTCGGGATCTGGTTAATGGGACTGCTCTCATCCCTGAAGAATAAAACTTCACACGAATTTGTTTATTTTTCTTCATCTCTTAAAGATTCTCCTGATGATAATCTGAAAAGACAGCTTCCTGAAGGTCTTTATATCCACCGAAGAATACCTGTTAGAATTCTTGATAGACTTCTTCTAAATATTTTTTGGCCAGATTTCGAAATACTTACAGGGATGAAGGTTGACTTAACCCTATCCCCTACTCCTATATATTTCCCGACTTCAGGGAAAAAAATAATCACAATACATGACCTTTTTTTCTACGAATACCCGGAAAGTGCAGGAAAATTCCGTATGTACTCCAAAGTGTTAAAAAAGAGTATAAAAAATGCTGATCTTATTATTGCTGTTTCCAATTATACTTATAAAAAACTTCTTTCCTATTTCCCTGAAGCCAGTGGAAAAACAAAAGTAATATATGAAGGGTTGAGAAAATTTCCTGAACCCCAGAGAATAGAGGCACTTCCTCAAAAATTTCTCCTTTTTGTGGGTAGTTGTATTCCGAGAAAAAATCCTGATTTCGCCATAGAAGTCTCAGAACTGAGCGGACTATCTCTTGTTATTGTGGGAAGTTGTGAAAAAAAGAGCAGAAAAATTTTGACTTTGGGATATGTATCGGATGGGAAACTTCGATACCTTTACGAAAACGCCTTCGCTCTTGTTTTTCCTTCACTGGATGAAGGATTTGGCCTTCCGGTGTTAGAAGCTATGAGGTTCGGACTTCCTGTAATCGCTCTTAAGAAAGGAGCAATTCCTGAGGTAGGAGGAGAAGCAATTCTTTATGGAAAAACTCCGGAAGAATTTGCAAAACTTATTGAAAAACTTAAGGATGATGAATTCAGAGAAATGGTTGCACAGAGAGAAAAGGAACGCTCCAGAAATTTTTCCTGGGAAAAGGCAGGGAATGAATTTTTGAAGGCTCTGGAGGAATTATGAAATTTGGTTACAGCCAGCCATATTTCATTCCATGGCCCGGCTTTTTCTACAGAGCCGCATCAGTGGACAAATTCATATTAATGGACTCGGTACAATTCCCCAGAGGGTTTACATGGATCAACAGGAACAGAATTAAGGGAAAAGATGGAGAATTATGGTTGACTGTACCTGTATGCAGGAAAGGTAAAGGGTTACAGAAAATCAACGAAGTGGAAATATATTACGGTGAAAACTGGATAAAAAAGCATCTTCATTCCATAAAACATTCCTACAAAAACTCTCCTTATTTTGAGGAAATCTTTCCAGAAATTGAAAGAATTTATCTTCTAAAGAGAAAATATTTAATGGATTTTTTACTCCCACTAATTGAACTCATTCGCAACAAATTCAAAACCAGTAATAATTTCCTCCTGCTGTCAGACCTCGGTATCGATGGCAAAAAGGAATACCTTTTACTGAACATAGCTGAAAAGCTGGGAGCAGATACTATTGTAATACACAAACAGGCACTATCCCATCTTAACATTGAAGTTTTGGCAAAAAGAGGGTTAAACTTAGAAATTTTAAAGTACCGTCACCCTGTATACCCTCAACTGTGGGGCGAATTTCTAAAAGACCTCTCCTCTCTCGACATACTCTTCAACCTTGGTCATTTAGCGTGGAATACTGTTCTTAAATGGCAAAAATCAGGATGAATTACCAGGATATTCAAGGATTTCTATTTCCTCTTTCTCTGTATTAATAAGCATTGCCGTGGCTTTTCCTGTCAAATAACCGCATGCTTCTCCTGGATTTAAAATCCAGGATCTGCCTTCCCTCCTCTTTACAAGCTCATGGGTATGACCATAAATTATAAAATCGTATTCCCCGCTTTTTGTAGCAGCTTTTAAAGCAAAGGGTTCATGCATCAAGAAAAACTTTTTTCCCCCGAGCTCAATTTCTATAGGACCGGGCCTTATCTCTCCCCCGAACTTTTCTATGGTATCTCTTAAAAAGAGTCTTTCTCCACAGTTATTTCCGAAAACAGCTATAAATTTAAAAGGGGAAAATGGCTTTGCTGCAAAAGGTGCTATTATATCGCCTGCATGAAGAATAACCTCAACTCCTTTTCTTCCAAATTCAAGCGCAAACCATTTAATAACTTCCATTCTGTCATGGGTATCTGAAATCAACCCTATTTTCATCCCTTTGCCTCCGTCCAGTTTTTACCGTATGCAATGTCCACAACAAGAGGAACCTTAAGCTCAAATACGTTTTCCATCTTTCCCTTCACAAGACTTTTAACTTTCTCCATTTCTCCCTCAGGAACCTCAAAAATGAGCTCATCGTGAACCTGCATAATCATCCTTGTTTTATACCCTTTTTCCTTAAGAGCTTTCCACACATCTATCATGGCTTTTTTCATAATGTCTGCGGCAGTACCCTGAATCGGGGTATTCATCGCTATTCTTTCTCCAGATGCCTGAATATTTTTATTGGTGGATTTAAGTTCAGGAATTTTCCTTTTCCTGCCAAACAGAGTTTGTACATACCCTTTTTCTCTGGCCTCTGCCACTGTCTTATCTATGAACTCCTTCACACCGGGATACTTCTCGAAATATCGTTTTATAAAATCAGAAGCCTGATGAACATCCACTCCAAGCTCTTTTGAGAGGGAATAAGCGGAAGTCCCATAAATAATGCTGAAATTAATTATCTTTGCTCTTCTTCTTTTCTCGTCAGCAGGAAGGTCAAGGTCGCCGAAAACCTCTCTTGCAGTAGCAGAATGGATATCTTCTCCCCTTTTAAACGCATTTATAAGATTTTCATCTCCGCTCATATGTGCCATAACTCGAAGCTCTATCTGAGAATAATCAGCAGAAAGAAGATAATTGCCTTCCTCCGCAATAAATGCCTCCCTTACCTTTTTCCCCAGATCACCCCTTATGGGAATGTTCTGAAGATTCGGATCAGACGAGGAAAGTCTCCCGGTCGCTGTTACAGTCTGATTATAAGAAGTATGAACTCTGCCGGTTTGGGGGTTTATCATTTGGGGAAGAGAATCAATATATGTTGATTTCACCTTAGAAAGCTGTCTATATTTAAGAACCAGTGCTGGAACCTCGTGTAGGGATGCAAGTTCCTTCAAAACTTCCATATCAGTGGAATAACCCTTTGTCTTTTTGGTCTTTTTAATAAGAGGTAAGTTTAGTTTTTCGAAAAGAACCTCTCCAAGTTGCTTTGGAGAATTTATGTTAAACTTAACCCCAGACTTCTTATAAATCTGGGCCTCAAGCTCATCCAGTTCCTTCTGAAGTTCTTCAGAAAGCTTTTTCAATTTATTAACATCCAGCTTTACTCCTGCCATCTCCATATCAGCAAGAACCTTTACAAGGGGAAGTTCAAGCTCTCTATAGAGAGATTCCAGGCCTTCTTCTACAACCCTTGGGTAAAGTGTTTCACATAACCTTAAACTAAAATCCGAATCTTCGCAGCTGTATTTAGCTGCAATGTTAAGGTCAATGGACTGAAATTTCAATTTACCCTTTGAGGTAATCTCCCTGTAAGACTTTTTCTTTATCCCAAAAACATCCAACACTAAAGATTCAAGATTGTGGGATCTCTTTTCTGGAGAAAGAAGATAGGATAAAAGCATGGAGTCTTTGTCCAGTCCTCTGACCTCCACCCCTAAACGATTCAAAACTATAATGTCGTATTTAAGGTTATGTCCGTATTTTTTAATCTCTTCATTTGACAGAATTGATGAAAATTCCCTCAGAACTTCATCAATAGGCATGGAAATCTCATCATGAGATACAGGCACGTAATATGCTTCCCCTTCTTTGAAAGAAAAGGAAATCCCCAGAAGTTTAGCCCATACAGGCCTTTCATCTGTGGTTTCGGTATCAAAGGAAATTTTATCCTTTACACCGCGAAGTATTTTTCTCAGTTCCTCCAGGTCTTTTATAATCCTGTAATTACCATTAGCGCCATCTTCTTCCTTTGTGTATTCTTTCAATAAGGACGTAAATTCAAGTTCCCTCAATAAAGGAAGGAGTTTTTCAAGGTCAGGTTCTTGCAGTCGGTAATTTTCTATATTAATATCCACAGGAAGGTCAGAATCTATCAACACCAGTTCCCTGCTTAGTTTCAAGTTTTCCATGTTTTCTTCTATAGCTTTCCTTATCCTTGGCTTAACCCTATCAAGGTTTCTGAGAAGTTCGTCTATTGACCCAAACTCTTTTATTAGCTCCTTGGCTGTTTTATCCCCAATTCCTTTTACCCCGGGTATGTTATCCACTTGATCCCCCATAAGCGCCAGGTAGTCAACAACCTGAGCAGGTTCTATACCGTATATATCTTTACAATTCTCCTTTGTTATGTACATTTCTCTACCAGGATGGTAAATTTTTATACCGTGGTCCAATATCTGAAGAAGGTCTTTGTCTGAGGTAACAATAACAGCTTCATAGCCCATCCTGCTTAGCTTTTTTGCAATGGAAGCCATAAGGTCATCCGCTTCATACCCTGGATTTTCTATATAAGGAATTCTCATAGCTTCAAGGAGTTTCTTTACATACGGCACCTGAATCTCCAATTCATCGGGCATCGGCTTTCTCTGGGCTTTGTACTGCTCAAAGAGTTGATGCCTTACGGTTTTTCCTTTTACATCAAATGCCACGATCAAATATTCAGGTTTTTCCTCCTTAATCAGCTTCCTAAGAATATTATGAAATCCATAAATTGCGTTTGTTGGCAGGCCCTTGGAGTTCATCAATCTTGGAAGGGCATAAAAACTTCTGTAGAGAACAGAACTTCCGTCAATAATGAAAACTCTACCCTTCATCAATCCACTTTAAACCATTTTTCGTCCAGGCCCTGAGATCTCACCTCAACGGAAACAATGATAATATAAGGTTTTTCAACTTGAGGAGCAGGAAGGGAGATGGATACATTACCATCATCATCTATTGGCTCTTTTACCAGAAACATTCTTTTTCCATCAGGAAGTTTAAGTGATACTTCAACAAAGGAATTTTTTATTTTTTCAGGGTCAGCACATTTAACATGTGCCTTTATTTTAAGGTATATATCTTCAAATCGAAAATCCTGAACATTCAGATGAACTTTCTTGAACCTGGATATACTCTTAAATAAGAGCTCTTCAAAGGACTCTTCTTCTTTCTTTGCCTTTTCTGCCTTACCTGCCCCAAGGATCAACTCATCGAAACTGCCGGATTTAAGGTCCGCAATCATTTCCTGATGCTGTTTTACCATAAGTTTCTTTATTTTAGTTTCAAGGTCGCTTTCTCCAACCATATACTCATATGGTGTTTTTTTCGATGCAACGATCATACCTTCAAAATACAAAAGTGTTTCCACTACCGGATTTTTAGGGCCCTTGTCTTCCGTTTGGATATGAAAGTTTTTTCCTTTGTACTTTACGTCAGTATTAAATCCTGTAATCATCAAAGAAATTTTATTACGCCTGAAAAATTTAATCAAGAAATTTCAGGTCCACCATATCTTCTATAAATGTTAAAACTCTACCATCTTTCAATCTTACGGTTATCCTCCCGTTTTCTCTTGAAATTATTTCTCCCTCTCCTAAAACAGGATGGCTTACCCTTGAACCGGAAGAAATTAAAATATCTTCAGGAAACTCAATCCTTCTAACCAGTTCCTCGGGGATTGCTGAAAGAAACTTTGATGGCATAAAAGTTGCGGAGCTTATAACAAGGAGTTTCTTGGCTCTTGTCATTCCCACATAAAGCAATCTTCGCTCCTCTTCTATACCTTCTGCATCTACGACTTTACTGTGTGGGATAAATCCTTCATCTACAGTAACAATAATCACTGATTCAAACTCAAGGCCCTTAGCCGCATGTAGGGTGGAAAGAACAACATCTCCGGCTGCCTGGTCCATAGAAGTAGTAAGGGACGCTCTTTCCAGAAAATCATCCAAAGAAACTCCTGCACTTTGTGCTTCTTCCCCCATTCTTAGAAGCTCATCAACGTTTTCCTCTCTGGCACCGGATGGGTCTATTTCTCTTAGATAATCTCGGAAACCTGATTCTTCCACAATATACCTCAACGCAGCCCCGATGCCCTCTTCTAACAGAACTCTACGAGATTTATTCAGCAGCTCCAGAAAATCCTTAAGTGCTTTTCCCCTCTTACCCTTAAGCTCCAAGGAAACTGCAGAGACAGCTTCAAGAGGTGTAAATCCATCTCTTATTCTCTGAACTATAAGCTCATCAGTCGCTTTACCTATTCCCCTTGGAATGTGATGTAACGCTCTAAAAAGAGCTATGCTGTCCTCAGGATTAGCGATTATTCGAAGATAAGCTATCGGGTCTTTAACCTCTCTCCTGTCGAAGAAACCGGTGCTTCCAAGAATTTTATAGCCTATGCCTCGTAGGGCAAGTGATTCTTCTATTAATCTTGACTGATAATTTGCCCTATAAAAAACAGCAACAGGCAGAAATTCCTTTTTCGAAATCAATCTTTCAATAAGTACCCCCACAAATTCGGCCTCATCTTCTCTTGAATAGCTTTTCCTGAAAAATATGGGCAAATCACCTTCTTTTACATTTCTAAGTTTTTTCTCATGGCGGTATCTATTTCTTGAGATCATTGATGATGCTGCTTTAACAATTGCAGGTAGAGAACGATAGTTAAGATCAAGGATGACTATTTTTACATTTCTGAAATCGGACTCGAATTTAAATATGTTTTCCATGGTTGCTCCCCTCCAGGAATAAATTGACTGGTCTTCATCCCCTACAACGCAAATATTATTAATCCCAGAGATAAGCTTTAAAATCTCGTACTGATTGGGACTCGTGTCCTGAAACTCATCCACAAGAATATATCCATAGAGATTTCTCAGATATTCAGCTATATCTGGACGCTCCTGAAGGAGCAATACAGTTTTTGCAATAAGGTCATCAAAATCTGCGGCCTCAGAACTTTCAATTCTTTTCTGGTATTCCGCATATAAATCTGCCTCATCCGGCATCATTCCTACCATCAATAAGCCTGATTCATCCCACGGATAAATCAATTTTGATTTTGCCCTGGATATTTTCTCCATAATGGCACTGGCTTTATCCTGCCTGGACCATCCAAAATCTTTCATTATTCTTTTAATTAGAGCTATGGAATCGTCTCTATCATATATTGTTTTTATTCCTGAATAGCGCCTTAGAAGTCTCGCTCCAAAGGCGTGAAAAGTCATAAGGTCAACATTCTCGGCGGTTCCCACAAGAGAATGTACCCTCTCTTTCATCTCCCCTGCAGCTTTATTCGTAAAGGTTACTGCAAGTATTCTCTTAAAAGGAATGGGCTTTTTCCATAAAAGATAGGCTATTTTATGAACTATCACCCGGGTTTTGCCTGCTCCAGGACCTGCAAGAACAAGAAGAGGCTGTCCGAAAGATAAAACTGCCTCAAGCTGGGCTTCGTTCAGTGGTTTCAGGATTCTTTCGACTTCTCCTGCCACTCTTTCCTCTTCTTTAAAACCCAGCCTTCCTTATTAATCTGTCTTGCTCTTGCAATCGCAAGAGAAAATCTGGGAACTCTTTCTGTAATAGTAGAACCTGCGGCTATATAAACATCATCCTCCACTTCCACTGGAGCCACAAGTTCTACCCCGGAGCCAACAAAAACCCTCGAACCTATTTTAGTTTTATTCTTTTTTACACCATCATAGTTACAGGTAATGGTTCCTGCTCCTATATTGGAGTCTTCGCCAATTTCTGCATCCCCTATATATGTAAGATGCTGAGCTTTTACATTCTTCCCAATTTTACTCTTTTTCACTTCTACGAAATTCCCTATAAATACACCTTCTCCTATCTCAGAATCCAATCTTAACCTGGAGAAAGGCCCTATACTCGCTCCCTTCCGCACCACCATTGGTTTTTCAGGCATTCTCCCTTCTTTGCCTCCATTTTCCATATATGTAAAACTCTTTATAACAACATCCTCTTCAAGTTTTATCCATCCTTTTAAAATCACATTCGGCTCCACTGTAACTTCCGGAGAAAATTCAACATCTTCATCTATCCAAGTAGTATAAGGGTCCAGAATAATCGCACCCTTTAACATTGCTTCTTCAATAATTCTGAATCTTATCAGATGCACAGCATCTACAAAGGAAAAGTTATCCCTAATCTTCACACCTTCAATTTCCACTTTCTTTTTTACATTTTCTATTTTCTCACCCTTTTTTATAACTCCCCCTGCAATCTCGCCCTCTATTATAAATAGACAGCTCCCCTTGTTGAGAGCATCAACTATATCCTCCGCAAAAATCCCTATAAAGGAGGGATAAGCAAATAAAAGCTTTTCATCCTCTTCCATTTCAGCAAAAATCTCTTCCACTGAATGGAAATCTTTCTCTTCTGCAAAATCCACATTAAATCCAGATACATATACCTGTTCTATAACTTTTTTTGCTTCTTTCACAGGAAAGTATATCAGGGGTTTTCCAAGAACCTGTCTGGTTAAAAAAGGATTGTCTTCTTTTAAGAAGAGAGCCTTTGCCATGGCTCCCCCCTATTTCAGGTCTTCAAGAAGTCCGGTATCCCACAAAGGAAAGAGATCTGGTTCCTTTCGTGCAAGGAAATAGAATTTCTTATTTCCGGATACTGCAGCCTTAAGAGAAGAAACTGCTTCCTCTTTCCTATCAAGCATTGTAAGAGCTATTGCTTTAAGATATTCTACCATCGGGTCGTCTTCTTTAATCTTTTCCGCTATTTCTAAAGCCTTTTCAGGGTCTTTTTCATTTATCGCTACTACCATTTCATAAATCTTATTTTCAGATTCACTCTTTCCTTCTTTTGAAATCATCCTGGAAATTATCTCCAGATATGTTTCAGCCTTCTCCGAGAATTCAGGAATTGTGCTGGATTTAATTTTACGAAAAACTTTTCTGGACTCCTCGTATTTTCCGTTATTGAAAAGCACTATTGCCTCATTCAAAAGGTTTAAAATTTCTTCATAATATTTTTCGCTTTCTGTTTTCATTATGAACCTCCTGTTGAGTAATTATACTACAAAATTAGACTAATTTACCTCTGGCGAGAATTTCCCTGGTAAGGGCAATGTGAAGTTTATGTCCTGCTTTATAAGCTTCTATATATACCTTTGGTTTAAATCTTAGAAAAGATAGATCACCAATAAGGTCTAAGACCTTGTGTCTAACGAATTCATCATTATATCTGAGTTTCGTGCCATTGTAGAGCCCATTGTCCGTAAGAACAATTACTCCCGTTGAAGACTCCTTCATTGCGAGACCACTTTTGCGTAATCTATAGACATCATCTATGTGCACAAATGTACGAGCACTTGCAAGTTCATTTATAAAGTTTTCCTCAGAAAAGACAAAACCAAAATTTTGTTTTCCTATAAGGGGATGATCAAAAACAATGGTGTAATCAATTTCTAATTTGTCCGAGGGGAATGCCCTTATAAATCTATCCCCTTCTTTTATTTCTATGGGCTCATCAATTACCCAGTATCTGTCTTCTTCTTCAAGCTTTTCCAGTGTTGCAGAAAGAACTTCTACGAACTCTTTTGCACTTCCATCCAGAATTGGGACTTCCATACCCTCTTCAACCACTATTCTTGCCCCCCGGAGAGAAAGTCCATAGAAAGCCGCCATCAAATGCTCAATAGTAAAAACGGAGAAACCGTTATGGGCAAAAATAGTGGCCCATTTGGTCTGCACACGATCGATGTCCAGGGGAAATACCTTACCGTCCCTTTCAAATATAACCCAATCTACATAGTCGTATACTTTAATACGTGCCCATTTCCCGGTATGGGCCCCTTCGCCTTCAAATTCAGCTCTCTTTATAATTTTATTCATGCTTCTTATAATGTAGCAATAATTATGCCAAAAACAAACTAAGAATACAAGGACTTTTACACTTTCTTACAGTGGATTATTTTACCCACTGTGGTGTATAATTACAACAGTGAAAGAACGAATATTCAAAATTTTGAATCAGGTAAAGGAAGGTTCTTTATCTCCGGAAGAAGCAATAAAAGAGTTAAAATCTCTTCCTTTCAGAGAAGTAGAAGGGGCAAAAATTGATCTTCACAGGAAGTTAAGGAGAGGGTTCCCGGAGATAGTTTACGGTGAAAGTAAAACTCCTGAACAACTGATAAAAATATCCAGAGTTTATCTTGAAGAAGGTGAAGATCTAATTATTACGAGAATTTCGAAGGAAAAATATCAAGAGGTTTCCGGAGAAATCCATCTCAATTATTTTGAAAAGGCATGCATAGCGTCTACTCTTGATAGGAAAAGCAAACGTGGATTAATAACTGTTGTTTCCGCTGGAAGCTCAGATGAACCTGTAGCAGAAGAAGCTGCAATATTGCTCGAACTTTTAGGGATAAAAGTGGAAAGAATTTATGATGCTGGTGCTGCAGGGATTCACAGACTATTGCCTTATCTTGACATTATAAATGCTTCTTCTGCTGCGATCGTAGTGGCAGGAATGGAAGGAGCATTACCCACTATAGTTTCGTCTATTACCTCTACTCCAATAATAGGAGTGCCTACAAGTGTAGGCTATGGAACCAATTTTAATGGGGTGGCTCCTCTACTTACCATGTTAAACTCCTGCTCTGGGGGAGTTACGGTAGTAAATATAGACAACGGAGTAGGAGCGGCAATATTCGCTTTTCTCATTCAGGAGAAAATCGATGATAAGAGAAGAATATGAAGAACTGGAATTAACGTTTCTCCATCCTAAGGCTCAGAAAAGCCGATTTTCAAAGGGCAGAAAAAAAAATGAGGAACCATGTTCTGTAAGAACTGCGTATCAAAGGGACAGGGATCGCATCATTCACTCCAAGGCCTTCAGAAGGCTAATGCATAAAACACAGGTTTTCCTCGCTCCAGCAGGTGACCATTACAGAACAAGGCTCACACATACCCTGGAGGTTTCTCAAATTTCAAGAACAATTTCCAGGGCTCTCAGGCTAAACGAAGACCTGACTGAAGCCATTGCTCTGGGACATGACATTGGCCATACTCCCTTTGGACACGCCGGGGAAGAAGCACTCGATGCTGTCTTAAAGGAAGTAGGATTTAAAGAAGGATTTGCTCATGAAGTTCAATCCCTGAGAATAGTGGACAAGCTTGAAAAAGATGGAATGGGATTAAATCTAACATGGGAAGTAAGGGAGGGTATCTTAAAACACTCCAAGGGATTAAAGGGAGAAATAATTTCTCCCAGTGAAGCATCTTCTACCCTTGAAGGACAGGTTGTAAGAATTTCCGATGTGGTTGCATATGTAAATCACGATATAGATGATGCTATAAGAGCTGGATTAATAAATGACCTACCCGAAAAATTTAAAAAGGGAATAGGTCCAACCCATGCTAAAAGGATTAATACTCTGGTACTTGACATTATAGAAGCAACAAAAGAAAAAGATTACTCGGCTGTAACAATTCACCCTGAACTATATCATTCATTGCTGGAACTCCGGGAATTTTTAAAAGAGGAAGTTTATTTTAATCCTAAAAAAGCAAGGGAATTTTCCAAAGCAAAAAGGGTAGTAAGAGACCTTTTTATGTTTTTCTTTGAAAATTGCAAGAACAATGGAGATTACTGTAAAAAATTCATTAAGGAAGGGAACGAACCCGTGGAAAGAAGAATAGCTGATTTTATAGCCGGTGCCACAGATAGGTTTGCTCTTTATTTATATGAAGAAATTTTTATCCCAAGACCATGGGAAAAGTTATAATTTTAAATATTATGTATTATGATTTTGGAGGTTAAAAATGAAAAGATTTCTATTATTGTTTCTCGCAATTCCGCTCATAGCATCTGTTAATTTCACTGCTTCTCTGGGAATGTTTGCTCCCAGCGCAGAATATTTCAAAAGTGTCTACGGAAATCCCATAATAAACTTTGCAGCAGAAGGAGAATTCAGTTTTGGTATAGCAAGCCTTTTTGCGGGAGTTGATTTTATTAAGAAGGGCGGACAACTTACCTATACAAAAGAAGATGTAAATTTAACAATGATTCCTGTTTCCGCCGGTGTAAGACTCCATTTAGTAAAATTCTTTTTTATAGATGGTGGTTTTGGAAACTGGTTTTACAAAGAAAAAGCCAGCTTCTCAGAAGAGTCCGGAACTGCAACTGGCTTTTTCGTGGGAGCTGGGGCAAAATTCAATTTCATTCCGGGTAAATATTTTAGAATCAGGGTCAAATATTCACGTGCCAAAAAAACAGAGAGCAATTTTGAAAGCGACCTCAGCGGCCTTCAGGGCGAAGTTGGAGTTGGATTTTCATTTTGAGATTGCTCATCGGATTTAGCAGGCAAGGGTGCTTTTTCATCAGAAGAAGAACTTCCTGATTGAATTATCATCCGGAGCCCAATATAAACAAAAATAAGAGGCCATAACTTAAAAATAATTCTCCAGATAGGCCTCATACAAATACCAAGGTTATCGAGCAGGAGTAAGGTTCCAATAATTATTATTACAATACCTAACAGTATCTTTCCTGAGTCAATTCGCTTCATTTTCTTCCTCCTCCTTCTTCAAGGCTTTAGCAATAAGGTAAATTCCCAGAACTATGAATATACTGGGCCATAATTTTAGTATTGGACCAAGCCTTAATAGTCCCAGAACATGTAGCTGGAGAAAAGCTCCCAGTATAAGCCAAAAGATTCCCCAGCCCAGCCTACTTTTTTTCATCCTTTCACCTCCTGCAGCATCTCTATAGGCTTCTATAGGAGCAAAAACCCAGAAAACAACCAAAAATAACCATGCATCTGCTCCCCTGGCTAAGACATAAAGGGTGTATACAAAAATAGACATAAAAGATAAACCCTTTGCCCATTTACCTGCATAAACACTACCCAGACCCGGGAACAAAATTGAAAGAAAAGTTGCTAATACTGGAGATTTTTCTTCCATTTTAACCTCCGTTTTTTTATACGAAAGAACATACAAAAATGTTCACTCTAATTTCACTTCTTCTCTGAAAACCATTTTGCCTTTTATATAATAAAAGATAACCTTCTTTTCTGAACAATTGAAGTGCACCCACTTTTTTGTTTTTTCTGCTTCTTCCGTATCGCACTGAACCATTTCTGTTTCTGTTAGAATCCTTTCGCACTCAACAATTTCTTTCCCGTCAAGGATTACCTTCCTATGTCCTTTATTTTCCACAGAAAAAATAATATGATGCCCACAGGGTGCAATTTGAATGGAAAATGGGAAAACAAAATCATATGTGCCTATTTTCCTGTCATTCAAATAAATGCTCCATCTTTTCCCATCTTTGACCGTAAAACTTACCATATCCTTTTGAACTCTAATACTATCTCTTAAAATCCCTTCGAAAGGACCAAATTCTTTACTGTTAAAATTCACATACCATTTTTCCCACAAAGGCAACATTACCTTCAGGTGAAATAACAAGGGATTCAGGAACCACAAGAGTGTATATTTTTCCCCTTTTTCCGTTTTTATATAAGGACCAGCCTTTTTTATCCCTTGCAATGAAAACCACTTCATCGGAAACAAAATGAAGAGAACCAAAACCCACACCTAAAAAACTGCCTATTACCCTGTTATTAACCACAACCTGCTGGTTTTCCCCTGCATAAACCACAAAGGCAACTCTGGAAAAATCTTCGCTAAAAACAACTGAATTCCTTATTATCCTTCCTCTGTTGTATTGATACTCTCCAGCCAGGACAGAAAAACCCAGAAGAAATAAAGACAGTAATTTCCTCATATTTGCCTCCTTATTTTTTTCTTCGTTTTTTCTTATAATTTTATTTCAGGAGGCACAAAATGAGAAATGAATACTATGAAATTACAATATCAACAAAAGGATACAGCGATATGCACGATTTAAGCTCTCATATAAACAAATTCCTATCAGAAATAAATGCTAACAACGGCCTTTTGACAATTATTGTTCCTGGCTCGACGGCAGGGATAACAACTATAGAATACGAACCCGGACTGCTAAAAGATTTTCCAGAACTTATAGAAAAACTCATTCCTCAAAAGAGGTATCACCATGATAGCACATGGGGAGACGGAAATGGTTTTTCTCATCTGAGGGCATCACTTCTTGGGGCTTCCATCTCAGTGCCTGTAAAAAATGGTCGTCCGATTCTTGGAACATGGCAGCAGGTGGTTCTTGTGGATTTTGATAATAGGCCACGCTCACGAAGAGTAGTATTTCATTATATGGGAAATTAATCACTGATTTTCAAGCAGAGCTAAAATGGCAGGATCATCTCTCCAGCCTTTTCTCACCTTAACAACCATTTCAAGATAAATCTTCTTTCCGAAAATAAATTCCAGCTCCTGTCTTGCTTTAATTCCAACCTGTTTTAGATTTTCTCCTCCTTTGCCTATAACTATCTTCTTGTGGTTCTCCTTTTCCACAAAAATAGTCGCATAGATATGTAAAATATCATTCTTATCCTCAATTTTTTCAACAAGCACACCTACAGAATATGGAAGCTCTGCCTTTAAGCGATGTAAAAGTTTCTCCCTTATGATTTCAGAAATCAAAAATCTATCGGATATATTTGTAATTGTTTCAGGCGGAAATAAAAGTTCCCCTTCTGGCAGGTATTTAAAGATGAGGTCCTCAAGAAGATTAAGGTTTGTCCCCTTATAAGCAGAAATTGGAACTATCTCTTTAAAGTCAAGCAGATCCTTATATAGGTCGATAACTGGTAAAATTTTACCCTTGGAGACGAGGTCTATTTTATTTATAACGAGAAATTTATGTGTTGCGGTCTCCTTTAACATATCAATCACGAACTGATCCCCTTTGCCAAAGGCCTGGGTTATGTCTATAACAAGAAGGATAAGATCACTATCCTTTAAAGATTCATATACTCTTTCCATCATAAGTTCATTTAGTTTGTGAAGAGGCCTGTGGATTCCGGGATTATCCATAAAAATTATTTGACCCTTTTCCGTTGTCTTTACTCCAAGAATTCTATGCCTCGTAGTCTGTGGTGTTGGAGATACGATTGTCACCTTCCTTCCCATTAGAGCATTTAGAAGTGTGGATTTTCCCACATTCGGCCTTCCAATTATTGATACAAAACCGGATTTCATTTTTCCTCCTTTTGTATAAGAACTCTCTTGATGCTCCTTCTGTCGGCATCTTCCACCTTAAATTTATACCCCTGGTAAGTAAATTCTTCTCCTTTTCTGGCTATCCTTCCAAGATGGTCCATTATGAACCCTGCTATTGTCGAAAAATCTCCTTCAGGAAAATCAATGCCCAGTTTCTCCTCCAGTTCTTCCAGTTCATAATCACCCTTTACCCTTATGGTCGCCCTTCCTCTCCAGATTCCATCTTCTTCTTCCTCATCTATTTCTCTTATTTCTCCCACAATTTCCTCAACTATGTCCTCCATGGTAATAAGTCCAGATACTCCTCCATATTCATCAACTGCTATGGCTATTTTTGTTTTCTTATCCTTCATTGTTTTCAGTGCTTCCGATATAGAAAGATTTTCTGGGACAAAAATGGCTTCCCTCATAACTTCACCAGCTTTCTTTTCTTCTTCACGAAAACAGAAGCCTACTATATCTTTGGCATATATTACACCTTCTATTCTATCTACAAAACCCTTGTAAACCGGTAGGCGAGATTTTTTCTCCCTGTCTATTATTCTGGAAACTTCCTTAAGGCTCATATCTGATGGAACAGCTACAATTTCATTGTGAGGGGTCATTATTTCCCTGACAAGTGTATCGGAAAAATCTATAACGTTTCTCAACATCTCCTCTTCCTCTGCATCTATTATGTTCTCCTCCCTTCCCTCCTCAAGGAAAGCTTCTACCTCTCCCTCCGATGCTTCTTCTTCCTCCTCCTCTTTTTCTTTATCTTCCTTTGTTTCCTTTAAAAAAGGCTCCAAAAGCCTTAAAAGAAAAAGGGCAGCAAAAATGCCCTGTATTCTTAACTTCTCTGCAAGAAATCGAGGAATAGGTAAATAAAAAATAAGGAAAAGTGCACCTATTGTAAAAAGCTCAAGATAGAGTGAAAACCTAAAAGAATAGGCGAAATAAGCAACAAATAGGAGAAAACACAGGTTCCCCAGCAAAGAATAAATTGAAACCACGTTCTCCAGCTTTCTGGTATATGAAGAAGACAGATTTCTTTCCCATAGAATTCCAGATAATTTGATCCTGGATATGGAAGATATGCTTTCTCTTATCCAATAAAAGAATACAGATGGAATTAGTAATGAAATTGATATCAGAACCTTATTTATAGATACTTCTTCCATAATTTCCTTTCTAACTTCCTCATTTCTCCATTGTCTGTCTCATGGTCATAACCGAGAAGATGAAGGAATCCATGTATAAGCAAAATCTTCAATTCCCTTTCAATGCTATGACCCACTTCCTCCGCCTGCTTTAAAGCTGTTTCTACTGATATTATAATATCACCGAGATAATGTGGGTCATTGTAATAAAAACTCAACACATCAGTTGGTCCCTCTTTTCCTCTGTATTGCCTATTCATTTGTGAAATTTTTCTGTCACTTACCAGAACAACTGAAAGAGGAACCTTAATTTTAAACTCTTCCCTTAGTTTTTCCTCGAGTTCTTCAAGGGGTTTCTTATTTATTTTTAACTTCCTCTGCCTGTTTAAAATCATTAATCTTTCCCTCCTCAGGATATTCTATCCTTTTGTGATAAATTGCTGAAAGGATCTTTACTATTTCGTTCTTTACAATCCCTATCTCTTTTAATGTGATGGGAGCTTCATCAAATTGTCCTTCATCTACCAAATATTTAACAATTTTCTCTACTGTTTCCTTTATTGCCTCTTCATCCGCCTCTTCAAGGGATTTGACAGCTGCCTCTGCGCCATCACAAATCATAACTATTGCAGTTTCTTTTGATTGAGGCTTAGGTCCTGGATATCTAAAGGCTGAATCATCAACCTCCATATTCATTTCTTTCGCCTTTAAATAAAAATATTTAACATAGGTGGTGCCATGATGTTGAGCTATAAAATCTATTATTTCCTGCGGAAGGCCAAGGTTTTTCCCCATCTCTACCCCTTCTTTCACATGATTTATGATTATAAGGCTACTGAGTGTAGGGGATTTTCCTTCGTGAGGATTAGGAATATTAACCTGGTTTTCTGTAAAGTATTGGGGCATTTTTAGTTTTCCTATATCGTGATAGAGAGCACCTACCTTTGCCAGAAGGGAATTTGCTCCTATTGTGTCTGCAGCTCGCTCAGCCAGAGTTGCCACCATTAGAGAATGGTGAAATGTTCCAGGGGCTTCTATTGCCATTTTCTTAAATATTTCAAGATTCGTATTTGCAAGCTCTATTAAACGCAAAGGGGAAACAACCTTAAAAACAAACTCAATAACAGGAATAAGAAAAGAACCAAGAACACTCAGTTCAAGAACATTAAGGATAGAAGCACCAAGAGCTATCTCAATGGACTGAATTCTAATGGGAAAAAGATTTAAAAGTAGCATGAACAAAAATGTAAGAGGAAAAACTATAATAAATGTGCTTCTGTAAATAGAGCCTCTTTTCATTTTCGAATAGTGAATAATTCCATATATTGCTGCAAATCCAGTCACAAGCGCAAATAATAAAAGTACCGGATTACCGCTTATACCGAAGATCCCAAGTGCTATTAAAAGAGTAAGATTAATTGGGACTATTGATTCGAAAAGGAAAGCAAGCACAAGAGCCCCAAATGCGAATGGAAAAGAAAAATAAACAAAACTCAGGTCAGTAGGCCGGAAAATTCTTATTATTAATTCCTTATGCAAAAAGAATAAAACAAACGTTAATACAAAAGTGAAAATTACAATAGTAAATTTCTTTTCAAAATCCTGTCTGCTTTCTTCTTTAAGGAATTTCCTGAACACATAAAGTGTAAATCCTGAATAGAAAAAAGCAAAAGGTGAATATATTGGATTATAAAGAAAGTTTACCGCAATGGAAACCAGGGCAGAAACTATAACGAGTTCAATCCAGAAAATAGTTAGGCCAGCCTCTTCTTCCTTTGGAATAATTCCTCTTTTGGGTTTAGACATCTCTTTCCTTCTTCTCGCTTTCCTCTTCTTGCTCTTCCTTCTTCTCGTAGGCCTCTATTATCTTCTGCACTAACGGATGACGAACAACATCATTTTTAGTGAATTCTATTATTTTTATTCCTTCAATGTCCCTCAGTATTTCTATCGCCTCAACCATACCTGAACGCACATTTTTTGGAAGGTCAATCTGGGTGATATCTCCGGTTATAATAGCCTTTGAATCGAATCCAATCCTCGTCAAAAACATTTTCATTTGTTCCGACGTGGTATTTTGAGCCTCATCTAATATAATTACTGAATCATTCAATGTTCTACCTCTCATAAAGGCAAGAGGAGCTATTTCAATGGTACCTCGCTCAAGAAGCCTTAATGCCTTCTCCACATCCAGAAGGTCATATAAAGCATCGTAAAGAGGACGTAAATAGGGATTTACCTTCTCCTCCATAGTCCCGGGAAGATACCCTATTTTCTCTCCCGCTTCTATAGCAGGTCTGGTAAGTATTATCCTTCCGAATTTTCTTTCAAACAAAAGATAAAGAGCCATTGCCATGGCCAGATAGGTCTTCCCGGTTCCTGCAGGTCCTACAGAAAACACTATATCATATTTCTTTATAGATTCCATATAGAGTTTTTGATGTAGATTTTTAGGTCTGACAGGCTTTCGTGTTCCTCTAAACCTTATTTCATCTCTGGTATCCAGAACTCTTTCAATGTCAGCATGAGAATCCTGCTCAAGCACATCCAGAGCTATAATAAAGTCTTCTTCGCTTAAAATTCGGTTTTCATATACTCCAGCAAGTTTCTCAAAATACTCCCTGGCAAACTTCACCTTTTCCTGAGGTCCATTTAGAATTAAACTATCTCCCCTAGCAGTTATAGCAACTTTCAATCTCTTTTCAAGAATTAAAAGAGTCCGATTAAGGGAACCTGATAACAATCTAACATATTCTTCAGGAACTTGAATTTTCTCCATTCAGCCTTTACTGCTCAAGATTCATGTAGTTTAAAAACAGGACAGGTGAGTGTTTTTTCAACCCCTTCCAGCTTCTGTATTTTTTCAAGGACCAGTTCTCCAAGCATATGAAAATCAAGAGCGGAGACAATAGCAATAATATCATACGGGCCGCTTACCGCATCAAACCTTTTCACTTCTTTTATTTTCTCCAGTTTTTTTAAAACATCATAAGAATGCCCTGGTTTCACATTAATTAGAACATACGCTTCAACCATTATCTTTTACCCTTACCTTTATTTATATATCTTTTTCTGTAATGGTTAATTAACCGTTTTCTCCTGTCTTGATTAATTTTAATTTTCCCTTCTTTTGATTTCATGCATATAAATTATAGAACATACTGATAAAAATTCAAGTAATTGTATAAGTCCATAACATATGGGAAAAATTATATTCTTCAATAATATATTTCGCCGGAGAAAGAAGGGAAAGAGAAAATGAGGCTTTTTGTAGAGAAATGGAGAAGAATCTACAGAAGCATATCTAATTTGAAAAACAAGATAGACACTATACTCACTTCCTTAAATTCCCAAACAGGATAAGAAGCTATTTTTCCACAACAAACTGGATGGAAAGATTGTCTAAGGAGCTCAAAGATTACACCAGGATAAGAGGGTATTTTCCAGTCTGAAAAAAGCGCTGACAAATTCCTTTATCTTTTCTTTAATCAAAAGAACGAGAAATATTTGTCAAGAAGGCTCAGGTATTCTGATGTATTGATGGAGGTGTTTAGAAAATGAGAAAAAATGGGGGTGACACAATTAAATTGACATTACCCCAAGCTTCCTTTTTCATGGCAACTAAGTTATTTTATTCATTAAGTTCAAATCTAAAAATTCCGCCGCTGTTCCTTAATTTTACAGGACAGGATAATCTGCCAGTAATTATGCCCTCGTCAAAGTCAGGGACAAAGACGTCTTTTCCTCTTATATACACAGATACATTACTGGTATAGACAAGGCAATTGTATCCATATCTTTTATATAAAAGCTGAAAGTTTGAATTGTAAACATCTATAATAAAATTCCCATTTCCTGTTGTTTTAGACGTCCATACGTACAATTTTCCATTTGAATAGTCCATGTCAATAATAGCAGGAAAGTACTTGAACTGACCTTTGAGATTTTTAACGTTTTTCTTCAATATTTCTATCGCAGTTAAATCCTCTCCAGGAAGCGCTCCGGAATTTTCTTTTAAGAAATGAACTTTGTAATCTGTTTCTTTAATTTCCTCTTTTTCCCACTTTATTTTCCTTTTTTTAGTTAACTCTCCTTTCTGGCTAAAAACGTAAATTATATAATCACAGCTATCACCCACATAAATATTTCCGTGTTCATCCCCCGTGAAAGCTAAATTAAAAACCGGAAGCGGGATAGGGTTTTGAAGATCCTTTATACTTCTTTTGTAGTCCTGCCTGAGTAACATAAAATCTACTTTTTCGCCATTTTTCCTCATTAAATATACCTTTTCACCATAATTCCTATCCTTGGAAAGTAAAATCAAACTGTCGGCTATAGTAAATTTCATCTTAATGAAAGGTTCAGGAGTAGATATAATTTTAGTTAAACTCCCAGTTTTAGAAAAAACCATTATTTGCTTCTGCAGGTAATTTGAGACGTAAAGCTCCCCTTTTGAGTTCGCAGCAAATGGGTATAGAAACTTGAATTCTCCGGGCCCTTCGCCTTTTCTTCCAAAAGACAGGAGGAATTTTCCTTCCTTTGAAAACTTATCTATAGTTGTCCTGTGAAAATTTGCTATATAGACATTGCTTTGATAATCTACATAATATTCTGTTAAAGGAACACAATTTTCTCCAATTTTATTGAAGGGTTCGTTTCGCGTAAGTGAGGTGATATTTTGTATAGAGCGACCTGAGTGACATCCAAGCGATAGTATAATCAATCCTGCGAAAAATATATTTTTCCAATTTAGCATTGGAGTTTTTCCTTCCTTTTTCTATTTTAGCAAAATTAATTATTAACAATGCAAAATCCAAAATATGTACAGGAACATTGTCCGCCGTCTCTACATGGTTGACCAAGTCTTTCACATGTATAAACAGCGTTGCAAAGTTCCTTGTCGTTTGGCATTGAATACATAGGATTTACAAATATTGACAACGAAAAAAGTACACCCAAAATTAAACTCAATAAAACAAAAAGAGCTCGTTCAATTCTTACATTTTCCTTCACTTTACACCTCCTTTTATTTTTTTACCCCTTCAGGGATTGGACCTGAAAGGAGCAATTATTATAATGCAAATTCCATGCCAAATCCCCAGAACCATCTCCACCGCTATATAAGCCTTCTTAAGTGAAGGCTGAAATGTCAGGGATTAACCCATAGGTTCACAGAAATTTTGGAAAATGCCTACAAAGCCTCTTCTTTAGATGTTTTATGAGATTAACCTATAGGTTTATTTTGTTAACCTATAGGTCTATTTTAAGGTCATACTTTTTCACGAGGCTCATAAATTTGTGATAGTCTTTTTCTATTTTCATCTGCTCGCATAAGTGGCATGCCCCCATTTTTTGGACAAACCTAATGTTAAGACTAAATGATTGCACACCTCAGCTTATTCCCAATTTGCCACAGAACTCGAAAGAGTCTTTCCCTCTTTCAAGTTCTTATACTCATAACCCACCAGGCATTCTTCCCTGAATTTTCGCTATCTCATGCCCTGAGATGAAATTTGTCCAGTTTTGGGGAGCAGGTCAAAAGGAGCTCAAAAAATACACCCAGAATAATGGGTGCTTTATATTGATAGAGGTATTTATAAAATGAGAAAGAATGGGGTTGAGATAATTAACTTGACATTACCGAATTTTGTTCTCATAAAGCTCTCCACATATGAATGCATAACGATACTTTATACGAATAAATAGCTTTATTTCCCTGAAATTTTTATCCTCCTGTTCCAGAAAATTTTTCTATTTCTTATAAAAGCAATTCTTATGGATTTCAAAGGACACGAAGGCAACTCTATCAGCATAGCACAATCGTTTTCACTTTTAAACCCCCATTTTTCCTAAGTAAAAACATTGCTATGAGAAAAACATGCGCTTTTTGAAGGAACAAATTTAATATTAAAAACTCCTTCTTTAAATTTCACCTGGCAACTTTTATTGAGAATAAGCAAATGCCCATCCTTAATATAAACTTCGAGCTTTCCCGAGGCTACAAGATTTTCCGGATGAACTATTTTTTTAAGCTCATACCTATAAAGAAAACTGATCACTTTGCGATACCACACCGAAGACTGCCTGGCTGAAAGAATAGCAAGATCATAATTAGATGCCTTGTCCAAAGTAAAAAGCTCAAGCACGCCTTTATAGTTCCCTTTCCTGACCAGTTCAGGAATAAATCTGTATACATTCCTTGTTACATATTGACAAGCAGTAATGCCAGATTTTCCCTGACATTTTTTTAATTCGTATTTTATTCTCTTTAAACTAAGATTTGAGGCAAGATAATTTAAAAACTTTCTCTCCTTAGAACCACTGTTTTTCTCTATATCTTTTCTTATCCACACCCCGGTTTTAACATATGGAAACTTCCTGCAATGAAGAGAAAGCCACGGGGTTTTCTCCTCCCATAATGGTTCGTACATATTTTCAAACCTTTTATCAGCGAAAATATAACTATAACTACACGACCATATATCATGGAGCTCGATAAAATCAGGTGCCACAAATTTAAAAATATAATCCTTGATAACCACTGGATTGTTCAGTCTTGCCAGCACAGGGGAACCCAATTTTCCCATATCAACAATATTAAAATCCTTATGCCAGCTAATAGCACCAAGGTCAGGATTTGCAAACGAAGGCCTTGGAATTTCTTCTTTTTTTGCCCTATTCAAAACTTCTTCTCTTATCTTCTCAAACTTCGAAGTGGAACAGCAAAGATAGAAAGGTTTCTCCCTATGAGTTTCAATCCAAAAACCTGAGAGTATTAAATAGGAAGGGAGGATTAAATAAAGCAATTTTTTGTCTTTTATGGAAAAAAGAACTGTGGAAACAAAAAGCGCTATTATCACCACCAAATGTGTATTAGCTCTTCCAACATCAAGCCTAGTTGGCCCAAAAAAGAAGGGATAAAGAAATGAGAGAATGACCATCATACCTGTTACAGTGGATAGAAAAACCTTTTCTGCTTCGTTTTTTATAAAAATAATAAATGGTACAGCCATAAAAAAAAGATTAATTTTGAATTCCCTAAGAATTATCCATCCGTAATCGGCTGAAGCCTTAAGATAAGCCGAATTCAGGGATAGGATATTCCTCAAACGAACTGGAAGGTTTATGTCTTCCCCAAAAGCAGTATTAGGCAAAAAACTTCCAAAATAGGTCAGTTCCCATATCTTATAAGAAAACCACAACAGTAAAACTACAGAAGAAAAAAGAAGGGGTTTTTTTAATTCATCATAATAAAAACCCCATATTATAGTAAAGGTTATAAGCATCGGAAAAACTACATATATGCTCTCAGACCTGGTGATCATGGCGAGAAACAGAATAAAGGAGCATGTAAATAAAATTTTTTTTCTCTTTATCATAAGAAAAAGGAGATAAAGAGAAAGCAGGATTATAAAATGTCCTAAGGAGTTTTCCATTCCAGAGCCCGTCCATTCCACAAAACTCGAAGAGCTTGAAATCGCAAAAGACGAAAAAACACTTAATAATAGTCCATAGATGTAGTTCTCACTGAAAAATTGGATAAAAATAAACCCGAGCAAAAATACTAAAATAATCCCCTGCCATCGGGAAAAATCCCTGTATGCAACAGGTCGAATGCTGTAAACAATATAATAATGTAAACAATATAATAAAGCCAGAATTCAAGTGGAGAGGAAAATCCTTCGACTCTCTCGCCAGACGAATTTATACTTATGGTGCCAAATTTTGCCAAATTTTTCGCATGGCTCATTGTTATAACCCCATCGTCCCTTGCCTGGTAAAATTTTGTGGGTATCTTAGAAATTGCTAAGGAGTAAAATCCAAGAAAAATCGCGCCAGCAATCAATCCTGAGGCCAAAGGTATAAGTACTGAAGAAATTATCTTTTTGCGAAAAAATTTATACATTTTCTCACTTTCCATAGGAAAATAATAAAACTGTTTATCTAATAGTCAATTTTTATACCTTAAGGTTTAAGTCTATATCAACTAACATAATGCGACTAGGCTACTCATTTCTCTTCAATGAATCATAAGATATAAAGGCAAAACAGGATAGCTACTAAGTCTTTCCTGATATAATTAATAATGATGAAAGTGGGAATTTTATCAGACAGTCACGGCTCATTAAAGTGGTTTAAAAAAGCATATTCTGTTGTTAAAG
>Ga0190334_1000299_pt1 | contig 25886 bp, 22 predicted proteins | sample 48720478_MG_FD_161270 | JGI IMG/M metagenome (GOLD analysis project Ga0190334, IMG submission 161270) | Hydrothermal vent sediment bacterial communities from Southern Trench, Guaymas Basin, Mexico - 4872-04-7-8_MG | ecosystem: Environmental > Aquatic > Marine > Hydrothermal vents > Sediment ... | reverse complement strand
TTTAAGCTTAGGAAAAATGGAGTCCTCTGTCCCATATCTTTTACCTCGCTAACAAATATTATATATTTTATTAACATAAAATATAATAAACTAATTTATCGTAGGAGAGAAAAATGTATATAATAATCTTGGGAGGAGGTTTAATAGGCAAAGGATTGACAAAAGCTCTCGTTGAGGCAAAACATGATGTAGTGGTTATAGACAAAAACAGTGAAGTTTGTGAAGAAATTTATGCAAATTATGGAGCAATTTCAATTAATGGAGATGGGACAAAAATTTCCACTTTAAAAAATGCTCATATTGACAAGTGTGATGTTGCGATAGGCGTAACTCCCGATGATTCAATTAATTTATCCTTCACTATTCTGGCAAAGCACTTCAAAGTTCCCCAAATAATGGTAAAAATGAGTGATCCCGCATACGAAGATGTGTACAAATATATGGGAGTTACAAACATAGCAAGGGCAACTCAGCTCCTTATTGATCAATTTTTAGTAAATATTGAAAGTCCTGAACTGAGGAAAGTTATAAGTATTGGTAATCTCGTAATTAACATAATAAATGTGCCGGAAAATTCAGAATATGATGGCAAAAAGGTTTTAGACTTGGTAAGAACTCCGGGATTTCCTGAAAAAGTTACAATTACTGCTATTTATAAAGAAGGGAAAAAGACTTTTATCGCCCCACGGGGATACGATATTATTAATTCAAAAGACAGAATCTTCTTATGCGGTGAGAAAAAGGATATGAAAAAGGCAGCAAAAATTATTACAAAAAATATAAAAAAGGATTAAATATTTTAAAACAATTAGGATACATAATCCGTATTTATAAAAATAAAAAAATATAATGGTCGGAAGATAAGGAGGTTTAGAAATGAAAAGAGTTTTGTTTGTATTTGCTTTTTTATTGAGAAGTATCCCTGCTCTGGCAGAGGAAGAAACACTTTCAAAGGGACTTGAAGTTTGGAGTCTTATGGGCTTTTTCGAAGTGGGGCTCATACTCTTACTTTTAGGTTTTGTCCTTCACCTTGCCTCTTTATACTATTCGAGAACATTAAACAATTTTAAAATAAGACTTAGCGGTGAAAATTTTGGGATAGTTTTTGTTTTAATAAGAGATCTTTCTCTTTTTGCCTCATTTGGAATTGGTGCTCTTTTAATAAATCCCGATATTTTTGGAGACATAAAATTAGCCTTGCCACTCGTCCCACTTAGCACAATTGTACTGGGATTGGCTCTTTATATTAAACTTTCAAAAGATATAGAAAATGACTGGGGAGCAAGAAAGCTCTTTACCTGGTTTTTATCATTTGCAGCTCTTTTGCAGTATTTTGGCTTCATTTTTATTATGGAAGCAGCCCCTACGGATTGGGTAAAATCCGGTCAGGCGGGAAATTTCTGGTTATTTTTAAAAAGCCTTAGATCCAATGTAAATCCAGTGCTCTCCATGTGGACATTTTACATCTGCTTCCCTTTATTAATAATAGTATTTTTACTTCTCTTATCAGCAGGAGTTTCAAAAAAGAATTGGGAAGAAAAGAAAAGATTGGAAAAGAAGTAGTATTATAAGTTAAAATTTTAAGCTATCCCAAAATTAGATTTTTATCTTCTCTGGTAAAGCGAGCGTATTTCCTGAATACGAAGGATAATGAGTGGGAATAATATTCCCATTATAAATTTTAAAAAATCTATAACCTAAATTAGACAACATATTTTCAATAGGAAGAAAAAGAGATTTTCCCCTTATTTTTTCAAACCCAAGCAGTGTTTCATAATAAATAATGGGATTATATCTTTCTATTGTCTTTATACCACCTTTAATAACTTCAAACTCCATCCCTTCTACATCTATTTTTATAAAATCTAGCTTTTCAAGAGGGTTTTCTTTCACAAATAAATCCATAGTTACCAATTTTATAGGTACTGTATCATCCTCTTTTTCCTCTAAAAACATCGCATTTCCTTCATTCTCTTTATCTTTTTTCCAGTACAATATCTCTTCTTTATCAGAAAATCCCTTTTGAAAAATTTTTATGGTTTCCCTGAACTTCGGATTCAACGAAAGATTATACTCAAACCTTTTATACAAGTATTCTCCCGGTTCAAACGAAAAAACTCTTCCATGGGGAAAAACCTTCTTCGCTAAGGCAAAGCTTATAGCTCCAATATTCGCGCCTACATCAAAACAGACATCCCCTCTTAACAAATTTATCAATAATAAAAAGGGTATCTCTATCATAGTACCCGGACAACATTACTCTTTCTATGGGAAACCTCGTATTTACTCTTACTTTAATATTACCTAAATATTTATCAAATTGCACATCTTTATCAGAAGGAAGATACCATACAATACGAGGTATCTTTTGAGCCAAGGAAATACTTATTTTTAGAGGAATTAACTTAAAAAAATTCTGATTAAAGAGGCCCCCAATTTTCTCACGCTTTTTCTTAATCTCATTTTTTAATAATAATACATAAAAATTACAAGAGCAACAAAAAAACACTTTTCCTTTTAGCTGTCTCTTCTTCTATTTTATCTAACAACTTTCAAATATTTTTCTTTAAGACCAGCTTCTATTAATTTAGACCTTTCCGAAAATATTCATTAACAATATTTCAGCAAATAATGAACTATTGACAAAAACCCTCCTTTTAAATAAAATCATCTATTACCTGGGCGATTAACTCAGTGGCTAGAGTGCTACCTTCACACGGTAGAAGTCGGAGGTTCGAATCCTCCATCGCCCACCATTTTTGATAATGAGCTCCAATATAATAAATAGAGAAAAGTTAAAAACAAGCAGGCACCATATTTTTCTTATACTTCTTGCAATTTTCATAGGAGCTGTTTCAGGGGCTGGAGCATATCTTGTAAAAATTTTAATTCACTATTCAAAAATTTTTTTCTGGGGATATCCTATAACCTTTATCAATGTAGTTAAGGAAGCCCCAACATGGAAGATAATTTTAATACCCGCCTTAGGTGGGTTAATAGTTGGACCTATAATCTACTGGGGAGCAAGGGAAGCAAAAGGGCATGGTGTACCGGAAGTTATGGAAGCAATTTTATTAAAGGGAGGGAAAATCAGGCAGAGAGTTGCTTTTATAAAGGCGATAGCCTCATCACTTACAATCGCGTCGGGAGGTCCTGTTGGAAGGGAAGGTCCGATTGTTCAAATAGGCTCAAGTATTGCTTCTTCAATAGGACAATTCTTTAAATTAACAGAAAGTGATCTTAAGACATTGGTTGGAGCAGGAGCTGCAGCGGGAATTTCCGCAGCTTTTAATGCCCCCATTGCTGGTGCTCTTTTCTCAGCGGAAATCATACTGGGAAATTTTGCTATTACCTCTTTTGCTCCCATAATAGTCGCATCCGTTGTAGGAAATATGGTTCTTCTTGCAATAGAGGGAGGGGAAAAGGTATTTAAAGTGCCTGTTTACTCATTTAATTCCCCCTATGAGTTAATTCTCTACTTTATTCTTGGAATTATAAGCGGGATAGTTGGTGTCATATTTATAAAATTTCTATACTTTGCAGAGGAAAAGTGGGAAAGATTCAAGTTCTCAGAACCTTTTAAACCTATGTTAGGAGGACTTATAATAGGGATTGTTGCATTAAAATTTCCTCATATATTGGGGACTGGTTATGAAACAATAGATCTTGCTCTTCAGGAAAACATAGCTCTTCTGTTAGCCATTGTTTTAATTTTTGTAAAAATATTCGTAACATCAACAAGTCTTTCATCCGGAAGTTCAGGGGGTATTTTTGCACCATCTCTTTTTATGGGGGCTCAAACCGGATTTTTCGTTGGTAAAATTTCATCAATTCTCTTCCCTTCTCTTCACATATCAACAGGAGCTTATGCACTTGTAGGAATGGGTGGAGTTGTTGCAGCAGCGGTTCAAGCACCCTTAACAGCTATCATAATAATATTCGAATTGACAGGGGATTATAATGTAATACTCCCGTTAATGATAACATGCATAATCGCATCTTTAATTTCAGAAGTATTTAATGAATATTCAATTTACACTCTCAAATTAAAGCTAAAGGGGATTTATCTAAGAGAGGGTGTGGAAATAAATGTTCTGAAAAAATTAAAGGTAAAGGATATAATTAGCAATGATTTTATAATAATTCATCAAAATGATCCTGCCAATAAAGTCCTTGAGGAAGCATTAAAGGGGAGACATAATGTTTTTAATGTGGTTGATTTTGAAAATAATTTTATAGGAATAATCACTTTAAGCAATTTAAAGGTAATTTTAGGAGAAAGAGAAACATTTGAAAACTTCTTGTTAGCAGATGATATTGCAATAAGCGTTGATATATTAAGCCTTGATGATAATCTGGAAACAGCAATGACCCTTCTTGGTAAACTTGATATTGATGAGATCCCGGTTATTGAAAATGGCAAAATAATAGGAGTTGTAAACAGAAAAGATGTCATAGAAACTTATAATAAAGAGATGGAAAAGAGAGAAGCCACGAGTCTTCTACTTTCAAAATTAAAATTCACAAAAGATAGAGAAATTGTTGAACTTACTCCCGGTTATTATATAAAAGAAATTGAAGCTCCTTCTTTTGTATTAAACAAAGCTCTTAAAGAAATAAAATTAAGATCAAAATTTGGAGTGGATATAGTTTTAATCAAGAGAAAAAATCCCCCAAGAACAATTCCTCTGCCAGGAGGAGATGAAATAATTATGAATGGGGATTCACTTATAGTTGCGGGCAAAGTGGAGGATATTAATAGATTTGAAACACCCTCGGAATAATTTTTTTACTCTCTCACATCCTATGCTATAATAAACAATCGTTTAAAACAGGAGATTAGAATGAGTAAGAAAGTTACCGTTTTTTTTGTTCTTTTAACTATGTTTAGTATTTTCCTTCTTTATTGTTCGAAACCATCTCAGGATTCTTTAAAGCCTAAATACGAAGCTCTTTCAAAAGAATTCAATGAAAAATTAAAAACTATCAAAACAAGAGAGCAATTTAACACTCTTTTAAAAGAAAGAAATCAGAGACTTGAAGCTCTTATTAAAGGAATTGATGAGAACAAAATATCTAATAATGATAAATTAATATTAGGGGAAATTTACATTGAAATAAAAAAGTTTGATAAGGCCATTCCCCTTTTAAAGAAGCTAACATCAAAACCTCAGTTAAAAAGAAATGCTTATAAATACATAATAGAAGCCTATTTAAGCAAAAGAGATGTAAAGAACACATCTTTATACCTTGACCTGGTTTTGAAAGAAGTAAAAGACTTAAAAGATTTTGCCTCTTATTTTCTTATAGGAGGCTTAAATAGCAGAGAACCCGCTAAAATAATTAAGTATCTTGACATTGCTTTTAAATACAGGCTAAGCCCACCGTTCTCCAATTACATCGGATACGCAATAGATTCTTACATAAAAGCAAAAAAACTTTCTCCCGAAGAGACCAAAAAACTTTTTACAAAGATGAAAACTCTCTACAGCTCAGATCAAAGAGCACTTCAGCAGATAGAAAAGAAAGAGACTCTTTTAAGCCTAATAGGTTCTAAAGCAAAGGATATTGATATAAAGGGAGATTGGATAAATACTAAAACTCCTATTACAATAAAAAGTATTAAAGGTACAAAATATGTGGTTCTGGAATTCTGGGCACCCTGGTGTCCCCATTGCAGAGGAAGTTTACTCCACATGGAAGAACTTTACAAAAATAATAAAGACAGGCTCCAGATTATCGGTATCACATCCTACTACGGGTCCTTTTCAGATGGAACAAACAGAGCCTCAAATATTAGCAAGGAAAAGGAATATACTCTAATAAAAGATTTTTTAAAAAAGCAGGGAATAACTTTTCCTGTTATAGTCACATCTGACAGAAGCCTTTCTGATAGCTATGGAGTAGAAGGTATTCCGACTTTTGTAATAATTTCAAAGGATGGTAAAGTATTACAAAGGGTAGTCGGGGCAAAACCGGATCTTTACGATATGATAAAAGAGATTATAAAAAAATAGATTAAATGAAAATTCTGGGGATAGAGACATCCTGTGATGAAACGGCTGCAGCAATAGTGGAAGATGGCAAACATATTCTCTCAAATATAGTCTATTCACAAGAAAAAGTTCACTCTGATTTCGGAGGAGTTGTTCCTGAGTTAGCATCAAGAGAACATGTTAAGAGGATAGACTCTATTGTAAAAAAAGCAGTAGCTTCTTCCGGATTAGCATATGAATCTATTGATGGAATAGCAGTAACACAGGGCCCCGGCCTTATCGGTTCTCTTCTGGTAGGAATTTCCTTTGCAAAAGCACTCTCTCTTTCTCTTTCAAAACCAACAGTAGGTGTCAATCATATACTTGCACATCTTTACGCGCCCGAACTTGAATTTTCAATTGAATACCCTGCCCTTGGTCTTATAGTATCAGGAGGTCATACATCCATCTACTATGTAAAAGGTGTAATGAAATACACAAGGCTTGCCAGAACAAGAGATGATGCAGCAGGAGAAATTCTCGATAAAATAGCAAAATATCTATCCTTAGGTTACCCGGGAGGACCAATTATAGACAAGATAGCTAAAAAAGGGGATCCTCAAAGGTATAAATTCACAACACCTAAAATGAGTGATCATTCCAGAGATTTTAGCTTCAGCGGTATAAAAAGCGCTGCCCTAAGAATCATAAGAAAAGAGGATAAAAAATTAAATATCCCTGATTTTGCCGCTTCTTTTCAAAATATTATTGTCGAATATCTATCATCAAATCTTTTCTCCTTTGTAGAAGAGTACAATCCAAAATCAATTATTCTTGCGGGAGGAGTTTCAAGAAACTCCCAATTGAGAGAAACAATTGAAGAAAAAGCAAAAAAGATAGGGTTAAAATACTATCTTCCTTCCCCTCTTTTATGCACCGACAATGCAGCTATGATAGCAGGTATGGGCTATCACTATTTCCAAAATAGTGAATTTTTATCCTTTGATTCCCCACCATTTTCAAGATTTGAGCCAAAAGGATTCAGACAAAAACGACAATAAAATATATAAAACAAAAGATAACCAAAACTTGAAAAAGTAAAGTAAAAATTATAAGATATGTTATATCTCAGAGGAGGACATAAATGAAAAAAGTAATAAAAACTGTTGTGATAATAATTATGTCAATAAGTTTTGCATCTGTTGGCTTCACTTCTGATTTGAACTTTACTTTAGGAGTTAAAGGATATTACAATAACACAAAGATAAAATACAATAATTCGGATATAGAGAAAACTCTTAGTTTTACAAGTCTTGCTCTGGGAGGAACTATTAATCTTAATGATACCTTTTACCTTTCCTTTTATGGAGGGATTAACTCATCAAAGTTTAATGAAGATATTCAATTTGATAATTTACCATTTAGTATAAATATACCAGATTTTTCAAGCAGCGGACTTTTTTTTGACGGAAAGTTTTCATTTTTCCCATTTGAGATTAAAGATATTGAAATTGGTGGAAGCTTAAGAGTGTTCGCCATTTATACAAGTGATGTGAGTTGGGATTTGACTTTTCCTATTGTATCAGGAAATTTTAAAGCTCATTTCGGATTATATAATTTTGTTGCTTCAATTGAAGGAAAGGGAGATATTTCAGACAATCTTCAGGTCCAGGGAGGCCTAACTTTATTAAAAACATTAGGGAATATTCATGGAGAAGAGAATGTCGCGGACGGCCAGCTTTCCTCCGTTGAAGATATTGATTTCAGTAATTCCTTTTATCCGGGATTTACTATTATGGCAAAATATTCAATAGAAGATTATCTTGAGATATCTTTTTCAGCAAACATGTTAAATACAATGATTTTTTCATTATCCTTAAATTACATCTTTTAGGAGGGAAAAGATGAGGAATAAGTTTTTTTATATAGCAATTTTAATAATAATATTAGCAGTATCCGTAAACTGGATTAAGGAGTTTGATAGAATACATGACAACGTGTTTTTAAGAGATAACTTTCAAATTATAAAATTCACGAAAAATATTGAAAACAAAAGATACAGAGAGGACAGAGTTATAGTTAAATACAAAGTAGGCATAACATCACTTGATAAAAAGAGTTTTTTTGAGAAAACGGGATTTAAAAGAGAGATAAAACTTATAAATGGGTTTTATCTTTTAGAAAGGGATGATCTTTCTATCCCGATGAAAGAAATGATTTCAAAATTAAAGGAAATTCCAATAATTGAGTATGTTGAGCTGGATTATCTTGCTTATGCCCAAAGCGTGGTACCCAATGACCCATACTTTACCTATCAATTTTATCTTAGAAGTAATGGACAAATATTACAAATAGGAGATAATAAAATCGCTCCGAAAATAGGAGCGGATATTAAAGCCCCGGATGCCTGGGAATATTCAAAAGGTTCTAAGGATATAATAATAGCAGTAATTGATACGGGTGTGGATTTTTCCCATCCCGATTTAAGAAACAAACTTCTGGAAGGATACAATTTTGTAAAAGGGAATCCCTATGCAATAGATGATAATGGACATGGAACAGCCATGTCAGGAATAATAGCTGCAAGCAGTAACAATAGTCTCGGGATAGCAGGAATCTGTTGGAATTGTAAAATTTTGCCCATTAAGGTTCTTGATAAAAACGGAATAGGAACTCATTCAAATATAGCTCTCGGTATTCAGTATGCAATAAACAAAGGTGCAAAAATAATTAGTTTGAGTTTAGGGAGTTCTTCTCCTTCTTACCTTCTCGAATCAGCGGTCGAAGAGGCGTACAATAAAGGAATCCCTGTATTTGCAGCCACCGGTAATGATGGAAGTACAAGTGTGCTTTATCCTGCTGCTTACACCTCTTATGTCCTGGGAGTTGGAGCAACAAATTATACAGATAAGAAAGCGGATTTTTCAAACTATGGCCCTGAGGTTGGGGTAGCTGCTCCCGGAGTTTATATTTTAACAACTTATATTGAAGGAAGATATGTATATGTATCCGGGACATCTCCTGCTACAGCTGTAATAGCAGGCATAGCAGGGCTTATTCTTTCAAAAAAAGAGTTTCTAACTCCTGATGAATTGTACAAAATCTTGAAATTTTCTGCGGATGATGTTAACAAAGCTGCGTATCCAGGTGTAGATGTTTTTATTGGGTATGGTAGGATTAATGCTAAAACAGCTGTTGCTCCCATAATATTAAATTAAATTGCTAAGAACATTAAGAATAAAAAATCTTGCAATAATAAAGGATATAAACACAGATTTCGGAAAGGGGCTTAATATACTTACCGGAGAGACTGGAGCAGGGAAATCAATTATCCTTGAAAGCCTCAGATTCATAGGTGGGGAGCGATTTGATAAAACACTAATAAGATCAGGAGAAAAAAAAGTTATAGTTGAGGCAATTTTTGAGTTTGATAAACCTCTTTCAATTTTAAAGGATTACTTTGATGAAGAGGAGGAATTAAAAGAAATTATTATCAGAAGAGAGCTTCATGAGGACGGGAGAAATAAGGTTTTTATAAACAATACAGCATTTAACCTTAATTTTTTAAGAGAGCTTTCACCACATCTTTACAACATATACGGACAAAATGATCAAAAGGTATTAACAGATAAAAAAAGCCAGCTTGAAATACTTGATAGCGCAGCCGGAAATTCTGAGCTTGTGGAAAATTTAAAGAGTATAAGTTCTGAAATAGAAAGAACACAAAAGGAAATAAAGAGGATTGAGGAACTTGAAAGAGAAAAAGAACAGAAAAAAGAATTTTTGGAATTTACAATAAATGAAATTGAAGAGCTTGAACTTAAAGAGGGAATGATTGAGGACTTAAAAGAAAGAAGAAAAGTTTTCCAGAATTCAGAGCAAATTTTTTCAATAGTAAGAGAGATCCTTGAGCTTCTTTATGAAGGAGATTCTTCGCTAATTTCTCTCTTTTCAATAATAGAAAATAATTTTCAAAATCTTTCAAAATATAAAAAAGAGTGGGAAGATGATTATAAAAAACTTAATGAATTTTCCCCATTTTTGGAAGATCTTGCCTACAAACTGAGGGATTTCGCGGAAGATTCGGACTTTTCTCCTCAGGAAATAGAGGAACTTGAAACAAAGCTGGCAAAGATAGAAAAGCTTCAAAAGAAATATGGAGAAACAGAGAAAGAGATTTTGTTATATTATGAAAAAGTAAAAGAAGAGTTGCAAAAGTTAGAAAGTCTTGAAATAGATAAGAAAGAGTTGTCTGAAAAACTTAAATTTCTTGATAATGAATACGAAAAACTTGCCAGAAAAATAAGTGAAAACCGTAAAAAAAGCGCAAGTGTAATAGAAAAAAACCTGAAAAAAGAGCTTTCAGAACTTTCAATGAAAAATGCAGAATTTAAAATAAAATTTTTGAAAGTGGATGAAAAATTTAGTCCCTTTGGAAATGAAAGAGTGGAGTTTCTTTTTTCAGCAAACACTGGTGAAGAATTGAGGCCTTTGAACAAAGTTGCCTCCGGAGGAGAGCTTTCAAGGATAATGCTTGCGCTAAAGCTTGCCTTTAAAGACAGTTTAACAGATACTTATATATTTGATGAAATAGACAGTGGGGTGGGAGGAAAGACCGCTGAAAATGTGGGTGAAAAATTAAAAAAACTTTCTTTCTCTTCCCAGATTCTTTGCATAACCCATTTCCCACAGGTTGCAGCTTTCGCTGATCTTCATTATAAAGTAGAAAAAGAAGAAAAAGATGGAAGAACTTTTGCGAAAATAAATGTTTTAAGCAAACCTGAAAGAATTAAAGAGATAGCAAGGATGATGTCAGGTTCAAATATAAGCGAAGCAGTGATAAAAAGCGCGGAGGAGTTAATAAATTTAAATGGCAGGTAAAAAATTCTTCATAAAAACTTACGGATGTCAGATGAATGTGAATGATTCTGAAAAAATGGCAGGAATTCTTATTTCAGAAGGATATAAACCCGCAGAGGATGAAAATAGTGCCGATATTGTTATAGTGAACACATGCTCTGTCAGGGAAAAGGCAAAGGAAAAACTTTTTTCATTTTTGGGAAAATTGAATGGAATTAAGAAAAAAAGAGAGCTGAAGATAGTAGTAACAGGGTGTGTTTCTCAATTATTAAAAGATAAAATTCGAAAAAGAGCCCCTTATGTTGACATAATGTTAGGAACAAACTCATATTTCAAGATAAAAGATGCTTTGAAAGAAACAAAATTTTCGGATTTTCAATTCTACAAAAAGTGGATTGAAATTCCATTTGAGCCTATTTTAAGAAGAAACAATTTTTCAGCCTATATCTCCATAATGGAAGGATGTGATAGCTTTTGTACTTATTGTGTAGTACCCTTTTCACGGGGGAGAGAAAAGTTCAGACCTTCCAGTTCAATACTTAAAGAGATAAGATTTCTGGAAGAGCAGGGCTTTAAAGAAGTTCAGCTCCTGGGGCAAAATGTTGACTCTTATCGTGATCCTGAAACAGGAATGGACCTTGCTTCACTTCTTGAAAAGATTGCAAAATTAAGCTCAATACCCTGGATAAGATTTCTCACCTCTCACCCTGCAAAATTTTCAATAAGAATAGCTGAAATTATGGCAAGATATCCCAAGATTCTACATTCCATTCACATTCCATTTCAAGCTGGCAGCAATAAAATTTTAGAGCTTATGAATAGAGGTTATTCAATTGAGGAATATCTTGAACTTGTAAAGAAAATAAAGAAAATAGTGCCTGATGTTGCCTTATCAACTGATATTATAGTTGGTTTCCCCGGAGAAACTGACAAAGATTTTCAATACACTGTTGATGTACTGAAAGATGTTGAATTTGAAAATATGTTCTCTTTCAAATATTCTCCCCGTCCTGGAACAAAAGCATACCTTCTAAAAGATAATGTACCGGATGAGGTAAAAACAGAGAGACTTATTCACATTCAAAATTTTCAAAAGGAGATTCAGTTAAAAAATAATCTTAAAAGGATTGGAAAAACGATGAAAGTTCTAACCGAAAATATTAACAAGAAAAATCCTAATGAAACTGTAGGAAGAATATACACGGGAAGAATAGTGAATGTAAAGGGTGGGAAAGTCGGAGAATTTTACGATGTTTTAATTGAAGAAGCAGGCCCTCATAATCTTAAAGGTTCAATTAAGGAAGGTTAAATTGAGTGAACACAAATTCATAGTGGCGGGCGCGGGCTTTTCCGGAGCAGTAATTACAGAAAGAATTGCAAATGAGTTAAATGAAAAAGTTTTGATCTATGAAAAGAGAGATCATCTGGGTGGAAATGCCTATGATTTTGTAAATAAAAATGGGATTATCATTCACAAATACGGGCCTCATATTTTCCATACATTTTCAAAAAAAGTCTGGAATTATATTTCCAGGTTTACCGAATGGTTTGAGTATAAACACAGAGTTCTGGCAAAGGTGGATGATAAACTCATACCTCTTCCTTTTGATTTTAAAAGTCTAGAAATTCTGTTAACCGATAAAAGTGCAAAAATAAAAGAGACACTATTAAAAACTTATGGAGAAAACAAAAAAATTCCGGTTTACGAACTTTTAAACAGTAATAAGAAAATTCTAAAAGAATTTGGAGAATTTGTGTTTGAAAAGATTTTTTTTAATTACTCAAAAAAACAGTGGGGAGTAAATCCTCTATCACTTTCAAAAGAGGTTTTAAAAAGAGTTCCTGTTTTCATTGGTTATACAAACTCATATTTTGATGACCCCTATTATGGTATCCCTAAAGATGGTTTTACAAGGATTTTTAACAAGATGCTTGACAATAAAAACATAAAAATTCTGCTTAAAAAAGATTTTAAAGAGGATTTTAGAATAAAAGATAACAGGGTTTTCTTCAAAGGGAAAAAATTCGATGGAATAATAATTTATACAGGTGAAATAGACTATCTTTTTGACAGGAAATTTGGAAAGCTTCCTTATAGATCACTAAAATTTGAATTTGAGGATTGTAATTTAAAAGAATTTCAGCCTGTAGCTGTTGTAAATTATCCCGGCAAGGAAAAGTTTACAAGAATAACTGAATACAAACACTTCCTAAATCAAAAAGTAAAAAAAACAACAATATCAAAAGAATATCCCGGAGAATACACTCCAAACAAGAAAAATTTCAGTATTCCCTACTATCCTATTCTAAGCAAAGAAAATGAAGAGCTCTTTGAGAAATATGTGAAAGAGGCAAAGGAAATAAAAAATATTCTTTTAGTGGGAAGGCTTGCGGAATACAGATATTATAATATGGACAATGCTATTTTAAGGGCTCTTGAAACATTTGAAAAAATTAAAAGTTTGTGGTTTTATAGATGAAAAACTATCTTGAACTCCAACTCTCTTTTCTGCTATAATCCGCTGATGAAAGAAAATGGAAAACAGGAAATAAAAAATTTTGTTTTTATTATCATTGGCTCCACAATTCTTGCCATCTCTTATGCTCTTTTCATAATCCCTTTTCACATTGTCCCCGGAGGGGTATCAGGAATAGCAATAATAATTAATTATTTTGCTAATATACCAGTGGGATTACTAACAATTGTTTTAAATTTACCCATTCTATACCTTGGAATAAAAAAACTAGGAAAAGCTTATGGGATAAAATCAATTGTAGGTATTCTATTTTCCTATCTGGGAATAGATTTTTTCTATGAAATTCTTAAATTTAAAAATATTCATGCAACAAACAATGAAATTTTAGCCTCAATTTACGGAGGGGTAATGTTAGGTGTAGGGCTCGGACTTGTTTTCAAGGGAAGAGCCTCCACAGGCGGAACTGATGTCATTGGAATGCTTATTAACAAATACACTGGAATCAGCGTAGGGATGGCAATTCTTATTGTTGACTCTCTTATAATCTCAGCATCAGGATTTTCTTATCATAGCCTTGAAGCACCACTTATTGGATACCTAACACTTTTTGTCTCGAGTAAGGCAATTGACTTTGTCCTTGAAGGATGGAATTATGCAAAAATGGCATTTATAATAACAGATAAAGAGAACGAAGTAAGAGAGCTTATATTTAATAAGTTAGGAAGAGGAGGTACTATATTTTTCGGAAAAACTCTTTACAAAGAAGAACCCAAAAATATCATAATGACAGTTGTCACAAGAAAACAATTCCCAACACTAAGACAGGAGATAAGAAAAATAGATACCAACGCCTTTGTCATTATTTCAGACATATATGAAGTGCTGGGAAGAGGTTTCAGAAAAAGAATTTAACCCTTTATAACTCCCAAAAACTCCCCTATCCTCTCCTGTGAATTCTCAAGTTCCTCCCTCAAATCATTAAGCACACTTTCATCTATTTCAAGAATTTCCAGATCCTTTTCTTTTATCGTGTTGGGAACAGAATTTCCCTCTTTCCCTATTTTTGTCTCCTGAGCAAGGCTGTTAGAAAGCCTTAACAAAGCAAGATCCTGAATTTTAACATCATCATTTACTTCCTTTGCATGCATATTTGCTATAGGCTTTACAATTTCATCGGGGAATTTCCATCTCTCCAGAAGCATACATGCCACTTCACTGTGAGTTAATCCTATAAGCTTCTCCTCAGCATGATGTAAAGCCATAGGAGGATTACCATTAGCAAGGTGAAGAGCTTTCTGGAATTCTTCGTGAAAAAATTGATCTAATACTATTTTACCTATATCGTGGAGAAGACCTATAATAAAAGCGGAATCACTATTTTTTTTCTGCGGATACTTTTTTCTAAAATTTTCCATACAGGTGGCCGTAGCCACACTGTGAAGCCAGAGTCCTTCAGGAGAAAAATATTCTGATCCTATTCCCGAAGGAAGATTTTTCATAACTTCAAGAGAAATAACAAGAGATCTCATTATATTAAAACCTAAAAGGGCCACTGCTTGAGAAATTTTTGTAATTTCCCTCGAAAAACCATAATAAGCTGAATTAGCTATCTTTAGGATTTTGGAAGTAAGAGAGGGATCATTTTGAATCAGTTCCACAACATCTGAAACACTTGACCTTTCATCATCTATTGTGTACAAAAGTTTTGTTGCAACAGCCGGAATAGTAGGTAATTCTTCAATCTTAGAGTAAATTTTCTGTTTAAATATTGCTTCTTTTTCCTCTCCCATAAAGTACACCCTCCTATTTTTTTAAACTTTTTATAATAAAATATACAAAACCACCAAAACACAAGCCGAGAGATAAAATCATTAAAATAATAGCGCCAAAACTCACTTTGCCACCTTCTTTGATAGAAAATTATTAATTAAAATATAGATAATGATTACAATTCCCCACTGCGAAAGTACTGAAAGCAAACTATATTCACCAAAAATATTATACCATTTATCCAATTTAACACTCTGATAAAACCACCAAATTATAACAGCGAAAAACTCCACAGGGATAAGATACTTTACAATAAAATCAAAATATCTCCCCAATTTTACTCTACTTATTTTATTAATAAGCTCCTCTCTGAATTCTTTTACCCCATATTTAATCACAAAAAGCGAAAAGAAAAATCCTGAAAGCATTAGCCCAAGACTCCATGTAAAATCCTGATTATTAAAAACTTTTAAAGAGAGAGCGGACGGAACTCCCAAAATAAAACTAAAAAGAGCTATTGTAAGAACAGCTTTTCTTCTTTTTAACCCTGTATCAATAAGAATTCTTACCGGGAGCTCAAGCAAAGATAGTAAAGATGTAAAAGCAGCAAAAGTTAATGAGAGAAAAAACAATATCAAGAGAATTTGACCGAATGCTATATTTTTAAAAAGAGCGGGAACAGATATAAAGGTAAGGCCCTGATTTCCGCTTCCCAAAACTTCAAAGAGCTTTTTTTCATTCCCCCCAAGAGCATAAAAGAGGGTGGGCACAACAAGCATAGCAGCTAACAAGGAAGCCGAATTATTCCCAAAACCAATCGTAGCAGTTGTATAAACAGGATCATCCTTTTTGCTCGTGTAAATGGCATAAGTTAAAATTAAGCCCCACCCCGCACCGGTTGACCATGTGGATTGGGTAAGAGCTTGAAGCCATAAATTATAATCTCCTAATTTTTTGAGAGATGGAGAAAAAAGATAGTTAAGTCCCCTGAGCCCTCCGGGTAAAGTAATAGCTCTTACAACCCCTATAACCAAAACCACAAAAAGAATAGGTATTATAAATTTGTTTACCCTTTCTATTCCGGCAGTAATACCATAAGCTATTATCATCCCACCTATCAAAAGCGCAAGGGCCTCATAAAAAACAGCATGTCCGGATGAGATAAAACCTGTCCAGTATTTTTCGGGAGAAGAAAGCTCTTTAAACCTAAAAGCAGAAGCATAAAGATATTTGATACACCACCCGGTAACTACAGAGTAGTAAAAAAGGATAGCAGTTGAAACAGTTGCAACAAAAGCCCCCATCCAGGTAAATTTTTCTCCCATTCCTTTTTTAAAAGAGCCCAAAACACCTTTCTGAAAATGATGCCCTATAGTAAACTCAATTATTAAAAGAGGCATAGACCACATAAAGAGAAAAACAAGCCAGGCTATTATAAAAGAGCCTCCCCCATTTTGAGTGACCACTCGTGGAAATCTCCAGATATTCCCGGTTCCTATGGCCATTCCAAGGGCAGCCATTATGAACCCTATTCTTGAAAATTCATCTTTTTTTGCCATACCTTTTCTCTGAATTAAATTAATATTAATCTTAAAAAAATATTTAATCGATGTCAAATAAAGATTTAATAATTTTTGACTTTTTTACAATTTTTACCTATTTTATTATTCGGAGGAGGAAAATGAAAGAAAAGAGAAGAAAACAAAATTTTCTTAAAAAAAATTTTTTATATGCTTTAGTGATTATATTAATTCTCCCACAATACTTAAAAGCTCAGGAGAAGGATTTTGTTAATTTATTCTTCAAAGCAACAACAATAAAAAACGGAGTTAAGTTTTGGAAATGCGAAATGTCTTACACCGGGACACCTATAAAATTAAAATCTATTTCCCCAAAAACAAAAATAGAAGAACTTTTACAAAAAAGAAAATCCCAAAGAGTCTATACAGGCGAAAAGACCTCTTTTTTTGCCCTATCTTCTCTCCTTTATTATGCCAATGGGGTTAGAAAGGATGGAAAAAGATTTCATCCTTCAGCAGGAGCTTTTTATCCATTTAAAATATACATCGTGGTTAATAAGGTAAATTCAATTCAAAGAGGTGTTTATTTGTATCAAGAAAAAATAAACTCCATCATTAGATTAGAATGCAACCAAAAAGCTTTTGGTTCTTTCTTCAATAATTTATACCCAAGAAAAAGAATTCTTAAAAAAAGTTCTTTTTTCTTTGTTTATGTGGCTGATTTTAAAAATATCAGAAAAAAATATATGAATAGAAGCTTAAGGTATGTTTTTACAGAATTGGGAACAATTGTTCAAAATATGTATCTACTTTCAAAAGAATTCTCTTTAGGAACAGTTTTTTTAGGTGCCTATTATGATGATTTCATAAACAATATCTTAAAATTAAACAAAAATAGATATTATGTTTGTGGGATCCAGGTTTTTGGAAAAGTTAAATAATTTGAAAACTTTCTTATTTTTTTATATTATAATACTTCTGTTTTACAAAAAGCCTTTTTTGAATTATAATTAAAATGGAATATTTTATTATTTTTTAATAAATACTTAATTTATAATTTATTATGTGGGAGGTTTTATATGATTAAAAAGTATTATCTTTTATCACCCGGACCAACACCGGTTCCGGAGAATGTTCTTGCAAAAGCTGCATTACCAATTATCCATCACAGGACAAAGGAATTTTCCAATCTTTTCATGGAAATGACAGAGGGAATGCAGTATGTTTTTCAAACAAAGAATGATGTTTACACACTGACTTCTTCCGGAACAGGAGCAATGGAAGCTGCTGTTACGAGCCTTCTTTCCAAAGGTGACAAAGCCATTGTTATCAATGGGGGAAAGTTCGGAGAAAGGTGGGCGCAGATATGTAAAGTTTACGGAGTTGATGTTGTTGAAATTAAAATTGAGTGGGGAGATGCACTTTCTCCTTCCAAATTGGAAGAGGTTTTAAAAGAAAATCCCGATGCAAAAGCTGTCTTTTCTCAGCTTTCAGAAACATCAACAGGAACAGTTTATGATGTAAAAGGTTTTGCAGAGGTTGTTTCAAAAACAGATGCGATTTTAGTAGTTGATGGAATCTCAGGTCTCGGAGCAACCCCCTGTCCTATGGATGAATGGGGAGTGAATGTACTTTTAACAGGTTCCCAAAAATCTCTTATGATTCCTCCGGGACTTGCATTTATCTCCTTTGATGAAAAGGCGTGGAAACTTGTTGAAAAATCAGATCTTCCGAAATACTATTTTGATATGAAAAAGGCAAGAAAGAGCCTCGCAAAGAGAACTACTCCTTACACTCCTGGTGTTTCTCTTGTTTATCAGCAGCTTGAAGCACTGAAATTGATAAAAGAGCAGACAATAGACGGAATTATTGAGCATCACAGAATTCTGGGAGATGCAACAAGAGCTGCGGTAAAAGCTTTAAACCTTGAACTCTTCTCAAAAGCTCCCGGAAACATTCTAACAGCGGTCAAAACACCCGAAGGACTTGATGGGAAGGAGTTAGTAAACTTAATGCAAAAAAAGTACAGCGCATATATTTCAGGTGCACAGGATCCGATGAAAGGAAAATTCTTCAGAATAGCTCATCTTGGATACATGGGAGGATTTGATGTGATTATTGCAATCTCCGCTCTTGAAATGGTTCTTGTGGATATGGGATATAAAGTTGAGCCTGGAAAGGGCGTTGCAGCTGCAGAAGAAGTTTTAAGGAGGGAATGGAAATGAAGAAAATTCTGATATCCGATAAACTTTCTGAAAGAGCTGTTGAGGAACTTAAAAAGATAGAGGAATTTGAAGTTACAATTAAAACAGGTATGAGTCCAGAAGAATTAGAAAAAGAGATAGAGGAATATGACGCAATAGTGATAAGAAGCGCTACAAAACTGAGAGCTAATATTCTTGAGAAGGCAAAGAATTTAAAAGTGGTTGTAAGAGCAGGAATAGGACTTGATAATATTGATCTTAAAAGAGCTGAAGAGTTAGGCATCAAAGTTTTTAACACTCCTTCAGCAACATCCATAACAGTTGCTGAATACACAATAGGATTAATGTTCGCAGTTGCAAGAAATATTCCTCAAGCATACTCTTCCATGAAAGCCCATAAGTGGGAGAAAAAACTTTTTACCGGTACTGAGCTTTATGGGAAAACAGCCGGAATCATAGGCTTTGGCAGAATCGGTAGAGAGGTTGCAAGAAGGGAAATAGCACTTGGTATGGAAGTTATCTTTTACGACATTTTTGACATAAAGTCAGATATTTCAGCAAGACAGGTAACTCTTGAAGAGCTTTTGGAAAAATCTGACTACATCTCAATTCATCTCCCTCTCACTGAAAAAACAAAAAATATGATTTCCTACAATGAATTAAAAAGAATGAAGGAAAATGCTGTTATTATAAATGTCGGAAGAGGCGGAATTATAAATGAATCGGATCTTTTGAAAGTACTTAACGAAGGAAAGCTCAAAGCTGCTATTTTGGATGTTTACGAAACAGAGCCCCCGACAAATTATGAGCTTATTGATCATCCGAGATTGATTCCTATGCCTCACCTGGGAGCATCAGCAAAAGAGGGACAGGAAAGAGCAGGACTTGAAGTGGTCAAGATTCTAAGTGAATTTTTCGGATAATATGAAAGACAATGAGTTAAAATCCCAAATTAATAAGAAGATAGAGGAGGATTTTGCTGAGGATTTTATTGATGACTTATTAAATATAACAGCAATTCCAGCTCTTTCTCCACTTGTCGGAGGAGACGGAGAGTGGGAAAAAGCGGAATTCGTAAAAGAAAAACTAAAGGAAGCAGGAATAGATGAAATTTTGCACTATGATGCACCTGATCTTGATGTAAGCAAAGGATACAGACCCAATTTTATTGGAAGAGTTAAGGGGAAATCCTCAAAAAAAAGTTTATGGATTTTAACTCACTTAGATGTGGAACCAGTAGGGGATCTCTCTCTTTGGGAGGGAGATCCCTTTGACCCATATATAGAAGAGGGAAGGATATATGGAAGGGGAGCAGAAGATAATAATCAGGATATTATTGCTACCATATATATGATAAAAGCAATAAAAGAATTAAAATTAACTCCTCTCTATGATATAAATCTTCTGTTTTTGTCAGATGAAGAATCAGGCTCAAAAAAGGGGATAAGATATATTTTAAACACGAACCCTGAAATTTTCAGAACAGATGATTACTACATAGTTGCAGACGGAGGAAGCTCATCGGGATTAAAGCTTGAAATTGCCGAAAAAGGTGTTCTCTGGTTTAAATTTCACATAAAAGGGAAAGCAACTCATGCGTCAACGCCTCACCTGGGGAAAAATACATTAAAAATCACCGCAAAACTTATCCAAAGATACGAAGAGCTTCACAAAATATTCTCTTTCGAAGATAAGATTTTTGAACCACCTCACTCTACATTTGAACCAACATTAAAGGAAAAGAATGTTCCAAATGTTAATATGATTCCCGGAAATGATATTTTTTACATGGATTGTAGAATTCTTCCAGAGTACTCAATCCCTGACATTGAAAAAGAGGTAAAAAGGATTGCAGCGGAAGTTGCAAAAGAAGAAGATGTGAAAATTTTTGTATCAAAAACACTTGAAATACGATCAGCGAAAAAAACTGATGCTTCATCTCAAATAATAAAAAATCTTAAATCTTCCATCAAAGAGGTTTTGGGTGAAGATTCAATTCTAACTGGTATTGGATATGCCACATTGGCCTCCTTTTTAAGAGAGAGAGGCTTTAAAGTTGGTGTTTGGAGAAAGGTAGAGCATACAGGACACAAACCGAATGAAAACTGTCTAATAGAGAATGCAATAATAGATGCCAAAGTTTTTACTCTTACAGCATTAAAGAGATAAGAATGGGTAAATGGATTCCTTCAACAGAATATATAAATAACAAAAAAGAGGAGCTGAAAAAAGAAGTAAAAGAGCTGAAAGAAAAGTATGGTAGAGCTCCTTCTCTTTCTGTGGTTCTCATAGGTAATAACAAAGCATCTCAATCCTATGTAAAGAGAAAGGAAAAGTTTGCAAAAGAGATTGGGATGAATGCAGAAACTTTAAAATTTGAGTCAATAAGTGAAAAAAATCTCCTGAAGCTTATAGATAAATTAAACAAGAGAGATGATGTTGACGGATTTATCATCCAGCTTCCTCTCCCGAAAGAGATAAATATTAATAAAATAATTGAAGCAATATCACCGGAAAAGGATGTTGATGGCTTTCACCCTTATAATTTAGGAAAATTATTCAGAGGTGAGGACACACTTTTCCCCTGCACGCCCTTTGGTATAGTAAATTTTCTTAAATTTTACAAATTTGAACTTATGGGGAAAAATGCTGTTATTGTTGGAAGATCTAATATAGTAGGTAAACCCCTATCCATACTTCTTTTAAAAGAAAATATGACCATAACCATAACTCATTCAAAAACAAAAAATCTTCCGGGTATTACATCTCAGGCTGATTTCCTTTTTGCAGCCGCCGGAAGGCCACTTATGATTACAAAGGATTATGTAAAAGAAGGTGCAATTGTTATTGATGTGGGAGTAAATGCACTTGATGATGAGAAAATAGTTCGCAAAGAGCTTTCGTCTTTACCTGAAAAAATAAAATCATTTGAAAAAAGGGGGTATGTGCTCGTGGGGGATGTTCATCCTGAAGTTGTCAACAAAGCCTCCTACCTTACACCTGTACCAAAAGGGATAGGACCGATTACGGTTCTAACACTTATAGAGAATACTATTAAAGCATTTAAAAAGAGCCTCAAAGCCTGAAGCCCACAGCTTCCGAGCCCAAAGTGTCTTGTCCAAAAAACAAATCCATAATCATTCTATAATTAATTAAATTCTCCTGAAATCAAATGATTTTTTTTATTAATCTATTATTAATTTATCGTAAATTTTTTGTAGAGGCGTAGCTGTCGAAGATACGAGAGGGCAGGTGCTTGTTTTTGGCGGGCAAGGTCTCTACGGGTGTTTTGGTATTGATTATTATGATATTTTAATTTTGTAAAGAAATCTTCTAATATAAACAAATTACTAAAAACAGCTTTCTCCAAGCCGAACAGCAGAACAGCTGAGCAGCCGAAAAGCTTTTCAACCCTTTGCTTTCAAGAAAGAGCAAAGAGTTGAGGAGCTGAGAATGCAAAAGATTATGAGAATACAAAATGATTCGAAAATACAAAAGATTATAAGAATGCAAAAGTTTTTGGCGAAAAATGTTAAATTTCATATATTAAAATATTACTCACAAGGGGAGGAAGATTAATGATGAATGCTGAATTATGAATGCTGAATTATGAATGCTGAATGTCAAAGCGAACAAAGTAAGCGGAGATCCTGATTTTAAAAAAGCTGTTCGGCTTTTGGCTTTAAGCTGCTCGGCTTTATAATAGCTGGAACAGCTTCGGCTTTATATTTTTTAGTTTCCCTTCATAGATTTTTTAATTTCTTCTATCTTTAAAATATTTTCAGTGCTTTCAACCACTTTATATTTATCATTTATCCTTAATCCTTTCACCCAAAGTATTTCACCTTCGGCATCAGTAAAAACAGGTGAAAAATCTCTTTCGCTTTTGCTTATTTTCATATCATTGAAAATATCCTTTATCTTTTTTGTTTTTCCCTTCATCCCGAGAGGAGAATACCTATCTCCTTTTTTTCTTTTTCTTACGATAATCGGAAACTTTATCTTATCAAAATCAAGAAAAGCACGGGTTTTATCATCAAACTCCCCTATATTCTTTTCCATACTAAATTCAAAAGTTTTTTCCAACTCTTTAATTTCTAATAAAAAAGGGATTTTCTCAATTTTATATTCATAGTACTTAATTTTTTTAGGAATATAGGGCAAAACAAAATCATACTCCCTTATAAGAATAAGATCAGGTATAAATACTTTTTGCCCTTTTTTCAATTCCAAGATTGATTTTACATGAGAGTATGTAATTTTTCTTAAAGAGCCTCTGAGTTCTCTTATGTACTCTCTTATAAGAAAGCTCCTTATTGCAGGATGCTCTTTTTTCAATATTTTTAAATTGAGCTTTTTATCTTTTATAATATCCCCCTTTACTTCTTTTGCCTTTTCCTTTATAAAGCCTTCATTTTCTCTTAAAATTTCTATCTCATTTTTTAATATTTTAACAATTGCAGGATTGTATTCATTTTCAAGAAGTGGAATTAAACTATGCCTTATTTTGTTTCTTAAAAGTTTTGTATCAAAGTTTGTTTTATCAGTAACATATTCTATTCTCATCATTTTAAGATAATCAAGAATCTCCCTTTTTCTTATCTCCAAAAGAGGTCTTATTATAAAACCTTCTCTTATAATTGGAATTGAGGATAATCCCTTTGAACCACTCCCTCTTAAAAGCCTGATTAAAAAAGTCTCTATCTGATCATCTAAATTATGCGCTGTGGCAATTTTGTTAAATCCATGCTTTTCAGCTATTTCCTTTAATATTTCATACCTTATTGCCCTTGCCATTTCCTCAATGTTAGCTTTTCCAGCTTTTATCTCAACTTTTCTTGAGAAAAGTCTTAATTCAAACCTGTTCGCAAACTCTTTGACTTTTTTTTCCTCTTCATCACTATCATCCCTTAAACCATGATTCAAGTAAAAGAGAGATAGCTCAAAGTTAATGTATTTTTGAAGTTTTTTCAAAAGAAGTGCAAGAGCTGTGGAATCAGGCCCTCCGGAAAATGATAGTAAAATACTATCTCCTTCTTCTATTAATTTATTTGAAATCACAAAATTTCTGAATTTTAGAAAAATTTTAATCATAATGAAAAAAGTGGCGATGGAGGGATTTGAACCCCCGACGCAGCGGATATGAGCCGCTTGCTCTACCCCTGAGCTACACCGCCACAACAAAGTAGGTTATTATAATAAAACACTAATAATAAATCAAGAACAATATTTGGATTTTTCATTAAATAAAAAAAGAGGACAGGGCTTAAGCCCTGTCCTCTTCAATATAAATTAATAAATATTAGAATCTGTAAGAAATTGCGAAATTAGGAACCATCATATTCACATTGTGATAGCCCGGCATTCCAAGTTCTGATGTCAACGGACACTCTACTTCCTGTCCCTTTAGGTACTCAATCCCAAGGTCTAACTCCAGACCTCCTGATTTGTATCCAATCCCAAAAGTAAAAGCATTGTAAGTAACTTCAGGTAAAAGAATATTTAAAGTCTCGGCAGGAGCAGGAGAAGGGTCATGGTAATATCCCCCTCTTATTGCAATAGAATCATTAAGCAAGTATTCAAATCCAAATCTGTACTGAATGGTATTATCCCAATTCAAATGGAATTTGAAAATCTGAGCAAAAAGTAAGTTCCACAATTGATTATCAAAAGATATATCTATTTCATCCAATTTTTTCCAGTTTGTGTATTGAATATCAGCTGTTATTGTCAGATTATTCATAGGTTTCAAAGCAACCCCTGCTCCAACCCACATCGGCCAGGTAATTTCTCTTGTACCAGTAGAAGAAGCAGTTAGACCGGGAAGTCCTAAAAGAGGAGCTCCTTCCATGGTAACTTTTCCTTCTGCGCTTATTTTTACCGGAGTTTTATAAGTCAAACCAATACTTAGCATATCGGAAGGTTTAATCATAAGACCAAAAGTAGCACCTATTCCTGTACCTGTAAGCTCTTCTGAGTACTGGCCTACCCCGGCAGTATTAAAATCCAACATACCGTAATCAACATTTATGGTAGCTCCAATAGAAACCATATCATTAATTTTGTAAGCAATTACCGGAGAAAAGGTCACCATTCCAATCATTGATTTCCACTCATAGGAATGCCCCTTGGTAACAGGAAGGTTAACAAGATCATCTCCATTCCATTCAGCGCCCGAGCCTGAAGGTACATAAACAAGAAACCCCACTACCAATTTTTCTGAAATAGGCTTAAAATAGCCAAGAGCACCGGCAGGATATGTTGAGCTTTTGGTTTTAGCATCAATGCCTAAGAGAGGAAACTTATAGGTAGCCTCAGGCATTATAAATGAGCCATAAACAGCAAAATTCTGACTTTTCATCTGAGTAAGACCTGCAGGATTCCAGAATACAGCACTATAATCATCAGCCAATCCGACAAAAGCGCCTCCCATTGTCGCAGCTTTTGTTCCTACACTGTTAAGATTCAAACCATTTGAAAAAAGACTAAAAGTTAAAGCAAGCCCCATAATCAAGACAAAAATTACCTTTGCTTTCTTTCTCATACTACCTCCTTTTTCTTGACTTATTTCATATAATATATTATTTTTTACAAGCTTTCAAACAAAAGTTTTTTGTCAAAAAATATTATAATTCAAGAGACAAAAATTCAGGTTCCGGCTCTTCTTCAAACACCAGAGAAAAGTCTTTTGTTTCAAAAACTCTCTTAAAAACAAAAAGGAGAAGCAGGAGAGCAACACCTATAAATATTAAATTTTTAAAATAATGCGGATATTCAACAAACCAATAAGAAAAATATCCCATTGTCTGGGTATAAAAAAGGAAAAGAAGAAAATAAGGGATGAAAAGCATTTTTAAATTTCCCTTATCAGGAAGTGATATGCATGTATAAGGTATTTTTTTAATATTAAAAAAAAGTATTTCTTCTATGAAAAAAGCTACAAAAAAAGAGAAAAAAGTGATTATCAGAGATTTTTCAATATCCCATACGAATAAATAAAACAAAAGCAAGAACAAACTGATGGGGATAATATTTTGTAAAATATTAAACTTATGAATTGCCCGACGATAAATCCCCTTA
>Ga0190334_1000298_pt1 | contig 25955 bp, 20 predicted proteins | sample 48720478_MG_FD_161270 | JGI IMG/M metagenome (GOLD analysis project Ga0190334, IMG submission 161270) | Hydrothermal vent sediment bacterial communities from Southern Trench, Guaymas Basin, Mexico - 4872-04-7-8_MG | ecosystem: Environmental > Aquatic > Marine > Hydrothermal vents > Sediment ... | reverse complement strand
AGCCCGGGCTTTGGAAAATGTCTGCAAAACCACCAGGTTGGGAAAACGGTCCAGGTAAGGCATCATGCTGCCTTCCGGTGCAAAATCGATGTAGGCCTCGTCTACCACTACCAGCCCGGCAAAACGCCCGACCAGTTCCTGCATGGCTTCCCGGTCGAGCAGATTGCCCGTGGGGTTGTTGGGCGAACACAGGAAAATAAGGCGGGTGTTCCGGTCGGTTTTTTCCAGCACCCGGCCGGGATGTAATGAAAAATCTTCATTCAGCCGCGCTTGCCGGTATTCCGTGCCGTGGATAGCCGCTGCCACCCGGTACATTCCGTAGGTGGGATCGACGGCCGTCACATTATGGATCCCCGGATCGCAGGTAGCCCTGAACAGCAGGTCGATGGCTTCGTCGCTTCCGTTTCCCGTGAAGATCTTCTCCGGTGCCACTCCCAGTTCTTCTGCGATCTTTTTCCTCAGTTCCCGGTGCAGCGGGTCGGGATAACGGTTCAGCGGAGGATTATAGGGATTCTCATTGGCATCGAGGAATACCGCCCGGCCGGCAGGATGCTCCAACCGTGCCGAACTGTAGGGCTTCAGCTCCCGGATGTTTTTCCTGATCAGTGTGTTCAGATCAAAGCTCATGACCTTCTGATTTTGTTCAGACGAAGCGTAACCGCATTCCGGTGGCCTTCCAGTTGTTCAGCTCCGGCCATCGCTTCGATCACGGGCCCCAGTCCGAGAAGCCCATCCCGGCTCATCTTCTGGAAGGTGACCGATTTCATGAAACTGAGCAGGGTCACCCCGCTCCAGGCCCGGGCAAATCCGTTGGTGGGCAGGGTGTGATTGGACCCCGAAGCATAGTCACCCGCACTTTCCGGCGTGTAGGATCCGATGAACACTGATCCGGCGTTTACCACCCTTTCCGCCAGTTCCTCCGGCCGGGCGGTTTGCAGAATCAGATGCTCCGGCGCATAGCGGTTCACCAGATCCATGACCTCGTCCCGATCCCTCAGCAGGAACGCCCGGCTGTTTTCCAGAACTTTCTTTGCGATCTCCTTCCGGGGAAGGCTTTCAAGCTGCTTTTCGGTCTCTTCCAGCACAGAGGCGATAACGGATTCTTCGGTGGTCACCAGCAGTACCTGGCTGTCGGGCCCGTGTTCGGCCTGCGACAGCAGGTCGGCCGCCACAAATTCCGGATCGGCCGTTCCATCGGCCACCACCAGCACTTCGGAAGGACCTGCCGGCAGATCGATGGCCACTCCTTCGCGGTTCACCAGCTGCTTGGCCATGGTCACATACCGGTTGCCCGGACCAAAAATTTTGTCCACCGCCGGAACGGATCCGGCCCCCCAGGCCATAGCGGCAACCGCCTGGGCTCCACCGCACCGGAATACCCGCTGCACGCCGGCCAGAAAGGCTGCATACAGGATGGCCGGATGCACTTTCCCGTTTTTATCCGGCGGGGTACACATTATCACTTCCCGGCAGCCTGCCACCCGGGCAGGAATGGCCAGCATGAGCACCGTGGAGAAAAGCGGAGCCGTTCCACCGGGGATATAAAGGCCCACATTTTCCAGAGGCAGATACCTGATGGAGCATTCCACTCCCGGAGAGGTTTCCACTACAGGAGATTCCGGCCACTGTGCCTCATGGAAATTCCGGATGTTCGTGGCGGCCCGTTCCATGGCCTGTTTCAGTTCACCGGATATCTGTCCGGCAGCCCGTTCGATATCACTGGTTGAGACCTCCAGGTTTTCCGGAAAGAAACCGTCGAACTGCCGGGTGTATTCTTTTACGGCCTCCTCGCCTTTTTTCTTCACCCTGCGCAGGATCCTTTCCACAGTGGACTCCTGGGTGGAAGAATCCATCAGCGGACGCTGCAGCAGCCGGTTCAGGCTTTTTCTGTCGGGATATTTCACAATTTGCATGAGCATGATGTGTTGAAAGGAAATGGGTTAAACAATCATTTTTTCTATGGGTATGACCAGGATTCCCTGCGCCCCGTGCTTCTTGAGCTGGTCGATCACTTCCCAGAACTCGCTTTCGCTCAGCACCGAATGAAGGGAACTCCATCCCGGATCAGCCAAAGGCATCACGGTGGGACTTTTTATCCCCGGAAGGATGCGCGAGATCTCCCCGATCTTTTCATTGGGGGCATTCAGCAGTATGTATTTGTTGTTGCGCGAACGCATCACCGCCCGCAGGCGGAACAGGAGTTTGTCCAGGATCTCCTGCTTTACGGGTTCCAGTCCGGGACGGGCAATCAGCACAGCCTCCGAATGCATCACCACCTCCGTTTCTTTCAGACCGTTACTGATCAGGGTGCTGCCCGAGCTTACGATATCGAAGATGGAATCGGCCAGACCGATGCCCGGGGATATCTCCACCGATCCGCTGATCTCATGGATCTCGGCGGTGATGTTCTGCTCATTCAGGTATTTCTGCAGAATGCGGGGATACGATGTGGCAATGCGTTTGCCGGCAAACCAGGAAGGTCCGGCGTAATCCACCGAGCGCGGCACAGCCAGCGACAGGCGGCAGCGGGCGAAACCCAGCCTTTCCACCGTTTCCACTTCCCGGGCTTTCTCTGCCACCACATTCTCCCCTACCATGCCAACATCAGCCACCCCATCGAATACATACTGCGGAATGTCGTCATCGCGCAAATAAAGTGCCTCGAGGGGAAAATCGGAAGAATGCGACACCAGCTTGCGGGAGCCGTTGCTCAGGCCGATGCCTGCCTCAGCCAGGAGAGTGAGCGATTTTTCGCTCAGCCTTCCCGATTTCTGGATGGCTATGGTCAGCTTCCTGCCTTTTTTCCATAATCCCTTTTCGTTCATTGAGTTTCGTTTTTTCCGTTTTCACATAAAAAAAGGGGGTCTGCAGTATCTGCAAACCCCCTCGGGTATTTTATTTGCTGTTCCTGCATACCTTTTCCGCATCAACCGGGATGGTGATGATGATACAGTATGGATGCAAACAGCTTGTTCATTTTTTCCTTTTTCAGGGTGCAATGATACGAATATTTTTTGAAATGCAAACGAATGAACCCATGCATATAAAATATTTCATCCTCCTGTATTTTTTATATTTTCGCCTGTTCCCTGATATTTAATATAATCGGCAATATCGTTATAGATTATCGCAAAAAGGACATAAAACATAAAGAACACAGATATGAGGCAGCATTTCAGAAAAACACCGGTCGATGTCTTCGGCCACCTGCATGTCATTGGGAAGGCGGTAAAAAACGGAGTATTACTGACCACACAATGGAATGACCGGGCCAACAGCATGACCATCTCATGGGGGCAGGTCGGCATCGAATGGAACAGGCCGATATTCACCGTTTATGTCAGAGGCAGCCGGTACACGCATGAAATGCTCCTGCATAACGGAGAATTTACCATCAACATCAGTCCGGAAAGAAATGTGAAAAGGATTCTGGATTTCTGTGGCACACGGAGCGGGAGAGATACGGATAAGATCAGTGAGCTGGGCCTGACCCTGGTGGAAGGAGAAAAGGTTTCCGTCCCCGGCATCGCAGAACTTCCCATCACCCTGGAATGCCGGGTAATTTACCGCCAGATGCAGGATTGGGAAGCCATTCCGGACTATATCCTGGAAAAATTTTATCCTTCCCTCCTCTCCGGCAACTCTCCTCTGCCGGTAAGGGATATTCACACCATGTTTTACGGGGAGGTGGTGGATGCGTATGTGATTGAGAGTGAAGAGTAAAGAGTTACGGATTGCGCCTGCCTGCCGGCAGGCAGGGGTTACGGGTAGTTAATACCTAAATATCAGGAATCGTTCATATCCGGATTTTATTCGACTTCCCAACTCACTATATTCAATGAGACTATTCATCCGGGAGCGCAGCGAACCGGATGGATTAGTCGAATTAATCCTGACAGGGCGAAGCCATCGTCAGGGGTTCAATGAGACTTTCCATCCGGAAGCGCATCGAACCGGATGGATTAGTCGAATTAATCCTGACAGGGCAAAGCCATCGTCAGTGGTTCAATGAGACTATTCATCCGGAAGCATGGCGAACCGGATGGATTAGTCGAATTAATCCTGACAGGGCGAAGCCATCGTCAGGATTCTGAAACTTTCCATCCGGGAGCGCAGCGAACCGGGAAGATCCTGTGTATGATGGATACAAACCGAGCTGCACGGAAAGATGTCCGAACCATTTGTAGCCTGCTCAATCCGGCTGCAGAACCGGAGGAAGAGGCGGGCCGGCTGTTCATTCTGAAAGGAGACCGTACGGAAGAATCAAGAATTGAGGGGCTGTCTTACAAGTATTCTTAACCACAAAGGACACCGGATACGCACGCAGGGCACTAAGTATATGTTCATGATTAATAACCCATGGTGGTGTGTCCTTTGTGATTCCCTTCTTATCCTTCTTGGTTAAATTATTCCGGACTTCTAAAACAGCCCCGGGCATCAGATGCGGTCAACCTTTCTTCCACTTGAAAAATTGGATTACAGCTTCTGCCAGGGAAATTCCGGTATGTTCTCCCTGCACACACCGCAGGTAAACGTACCATACGATGAGGCTGGCTGCCACCATCTCCCCGCCGTCCTCCGCAACACCCAGAATAAATCCCGTTACCGGGTGCGACCGGAAAGCGGCATGCACCGGATCGAGAATCACACCGAAAAAAAACACGACAACCAGCAACAGGAACAGATCGCGCGATATTCGCCTGAAGTAACTTGAGCCTTTACGGTACGACAGCCACACCGGTATGAGCAAAGCCAGTGTTACTAATGCCGACACCAGCAGCTCGCCGATATCCTGTTTTCGCAGGCCTGTAAGAAAACTTTCCGTAAATAAACGGGCCAGACGGCTTCCCCACACCTCATGCAACATAAACACATCATCTGCAAGCAAAAAGGCAAACAGCAAAACCCAGGCTGCATAACGGAGCGACCGGGTTGAGACCGTCATATACAACAGCAGGATAATCACCCAGAACCACTTGATATACTGGAACAGTTCAGGATAACCCAGTTCCCTGTCGAGTGAAAGAAGAGGATTATCGAAAAAGGTTGTCAGGCTGTATAAAATATGGACGGTAATAAATACCAGATCGGTGCAAAGAAGCAATACCAGAAGCAGAACGGCGTATGGTTCATGTCTTTCCCGGGTGCTGTTTACTGAAGCAGGTTTCTCTGTCATATTCCCCGAACCTGATGCTAAATTTAATAAAATGAAGGAATACAATGCCGGTCGTTGCCTTTTTCCAAAATTATTTTCAGGTATAACATTCTCATAAACCTGTGAATACAAAAGAAAAAAAATGAAAATACTTGTTCTATTCCCCAAAAAATAAATTATTTTTGCCCCCGAATCAAAACACGGAATCGATGGACGACGACCCTTATCCCAGACAGTTAAGAATATAAACACATCTGTAAGGGACGTTCTGGTCTCCTTGCAGATAAAAATGTAAGGAGACAGCTTATGGTCGAAATCGAAATCAATTTCCAGGAATTAATCGCGAAAAAAGACTGGAAGAACCTAAAGCGTGAGCTGAACGGATATGATCCGTTTCATATCGCCGAAATCATTGAAGACCTGGAGGAACAGGAAGCTATTATCCTTTTCCGTTTGCTTTCCAGGGAACAGGCGAAGGAAACCTTCCAGTTCCTGTCGCACGAAAAGCAGGAAGAGATCGTTGTAGGTCTGGCACACAACATCAACAAGATCACCAGCCTGCTGAACGACCTCGATCCCGACGACCGTACGGCTTTCTTCGAAGAACTGCCCGCCGAAATCACCCAGCGGCTGATCCAGCTTCTGTCTCCTGAAGAACGCCGGATAGCCACCCAGTTGCTCGGATATCCGGAAGACAGCATCGGGCGACTGATGACCCCGGAATTTGTGGCCGTGAGGCCCGATTTCACTGTAGAGCAAACGCTCGACCATATCCGTAAGCACGGAAAGGATTCGGAGACCCTCAATGTGGTATATATCATTGACAAGAACTGGAAATTGATCGATGACATCAGGATAAGGGAGATCATCCTGGCCGACCCGGGGCAGAAAATATCGGAGCTCATGGATAACCGCTTCGTAGCCCTGAATGCTTTCGACGACCAGGAGCTGGCCATCGGAGTCTTCAGGGACCATGACCGGGTGGCACTGCCCGTAACCGACACCGAAGGGAAGCTGATCGGTATCGTCACCATTGACGATGTGATGGATGTGGCGGAAGAAGAGATCACCGAAGACTTCCACAAGTTCGGTTCGTTTCAGGATGCCATTATCAATCCACTGAAAGCCAGGATCACCCTGATCTATAAAAAGAGGATCTTCTGGCTGACCTTCCTGGTTTTTATGAATATTTTCTCGGGAGCCGCCCTGGCACACTTTGAGAACACCATCCAGGCCATGGTATCCCTCCTGTTCTTCCTTCCCCTGCTGATCGCCAGCAGCGGAAATGCCGGCGCCCAGTCGGCCACTTTGATGATCCGTTCCCTGGCGGTGGGCGATGTGATAATCAGGGACTGGCTTCGGCTTCTGGGCAGGGAATTTCTGGTTTCTTTCCTGCTGGGAATTACCATGGCCATCGGGGTCAGCCTGATCGCCACCTTTCGCGCTCCCGATATCCTTGTTGTGGTAGCCCTCACTATGGTCCTCACCGTGATGACAGGTAGCCTCATCGGGTTGCTGCTGCCGTTCATTTTCACCAAGCTGAAGCTCGACCCAGCTGCAGCCAGTGCCCCCCTGATCACCTCCCTGGCAGATATCATAGGAGTGATCATTTATTTTACCGTGGCGAACTGGTATCTGGGAATGTAAGGAATCGCCGCTGCGAACTTTTTATTCACAGAATATTTTACCCGCCATGAAAAGCCGCAACCCATCTTCCTTCTCTTTCGATATATAATTATATCTACGTAGCTTTCTACGTAGCTATCTACGTAGTTATCTACGTAGATATGCTTTCGGGAAACGGTAAAGGCAGATAACCACATACTGGGAGTCTGAGTGATCGGGTAATTGAACAAGGGATTTATTTCCCGGCATGTTACCGGAACCGCGTATTACCTTCACTTCCCAAACCATTCCCGCCTCCATTTTCTCAGACGGTCTTCCCATGGCAGGGAACGGTAGGCTGCCGGCGGGGCCGGGGGATCGGCCACCACAGCCTGCACACCGAAGTATCTGGCAAACGAGCGGTTGATATAGGTATTCCCCGTCGCCTCTCTTCCGGCCAGGTCTCTGAAATACAGCATTCCGGGCATAGCGGTCAGACCCGGAACCATACAGGTATCCCCTTCACAAGCCTGTATCATCCGGTATCGCTCCTTCAACTGCCGGTCATAGGCCTGCGCCTCTCCAGACAACATGTCTGACCATGCTCCTGCAGGGTTCCCTCCCGGGAAAAACAACCACACCAGCAGCAGAATACCCGCCGTATGCGCCACATATGACCGTTGCAGCATGCTGAAAAACCGGCTGTGCGGCCTGTACTGCATCCATTCCTGCAGACACCAAAACCAGCCGGCCGTAAATAAGGTAAAAACCACATTGTCTACCCGGCCCGTGGGCCTGGAGCCGGTAACCCAGGCATAAACAAAATACAATATAAACAGCATGCCCACGAAAAGGAGGGTCGCCGTTCGGGGACCGGTCCCTCCCCTGTTTTCCCTGTCCGGAAGGTTTGACACCATCCTGCTTCCCCACCATCTCATATACAGCACCGATGACAGGGCCAGCGGTATCCCCCACCGAACAAAAGCCCAGAGTATCTGGATAACAGCTCCGGAAATGCTCAAAAGGAAATTCCCTGAAAACGAAAAATTGTGCATCCTGTGGAAATGGCCCGGCGAAAACACGAAAATCATTCCGGCAGCCAGCATCAAGATCAGGAGTACGGCATAAAACCGGCTGAATTTCCTGTTCTTCAGGTAATACAGCAGGTTAAACAATCCCAGCAGGAAAAAAAGGGTCATCAGCGAAACCAGATTGAACCCTGCAATAAGGCATATCAGCAACGCCGCTGCCACCCCCGTCACCTTACCCGTCTTCCCTTTCGCATTACGTAACAAAAGAGCCCACAGAAACAGGCTCAGGATCACTGGCACCTGATAGGTTATGTATCCTGAAAACCAGTATAATCCCTCGGCCGGTGAAGGGAACAGGGCAAAATACAGCAGAATGAAAAAAGCGGCCAGGGCTGTTCTTTCCCGTTTTTCGGAAATCCTGCCCGATATCCTGTTCACGGACAGATACACCGCACAGACAGTGGTCAGGATCACCAGGGCGGCTCCCCAGCCTGCACCGGCGGGATCGCCGTTGTTCAACGGGTTCAGGTGCGACAGAGCCGTAGCACTGTAGCGCCCCGACCATCTTTTGTACACCCGAACCACATCATCCGGTAAATTTCTTTGTTCGGCCCGCACGGCCAGGGTATAATCATCGGCCTGGGGGTGGTTGTACCGGCACAGGAAGAACATTGGAAACAATACAAGCAGGCAGAGTACAAAGATCATTCCCGGAGCCCTTTCCCTGGAGGAATACATGGAATGATCTGACATGACAGTGAATTTTTTCCGCCGGCTATCAGGTGTCCGGAAAAACAAATATATGAATTCCTTACCGGATTCTTTTCAGCCTGCCGGGGAGGCTCAGCGGTTGAAAAACTCCCAGATCAGATCGCAGGCTTTAATGTCACGTGAAGTTTTCCCGATTATTCTTTCTCCAAGATACTGCCTGCCCCCCGGCCAGGTATGGCCGCCCCCCTGCACTTCCACAAGCACCACTTCATTCCCCCCGTTTTGGTGGAAATACCGGTAACAGGCTACGGTAGTGCCGTCGTCCGGATCCCGGTCGGGAAGATGTTCTATCACGGGAACCGTATCACATCCGTTGATTTTCACCCAGTGCCTTACCGCTTCGCGTGCGGAAAGTACCTCACCCCGCTCCTGTCCCAACACCCGTACCGGACCACCTTCCCAGGACACCAGGGGATCATCGGTCCCGTTGATCAGCAGAATATCCACTCCTTCCGCCGGCCGGCACAGGGTGGCATATTTCCTCCCCATGGTCGCGGCAACCAGGGCAGCTCCGGAGATCAGTTCCGGCAGCTCGCAGGCCAGCCGGTTCGACATAAACCCTCCGTTGCTGATGCCGCAGGTAAAGATCCGTTCTTCATCTACCGGATATTTTTTTCCCAGTTCATGGATCAGGGTTCTGAAGAAACCCACGTCATCGATCCCTTCAGATGCAGCGGTGGAATGATCGCCCTCCCGGCCGTCGTTCCAGCCTTTGTCAATCCCCCGGGGATATACCACCAGGAAACCGTACCGGTCGGCCAGCTCATTAAAGCGGTCATTTGTAAGGGAAACCATTCCCATGTCCGTTCCTCCCCCGCCATGCAGACATAAAAGCAGGGGGAGCCGTTCCTTTTCGTTCAACGTGGCCGGCTCATACACCAGAAAGGTACGTTCCCTGCCTCCATGATCGAGGTAGTAGCGTATATGGTTTTTCGGTGCAAATGCCTTCTGCGGTGAGAAACATCCGGGAATTAGTGACAGAAGAAGCCAAACACATAAACCACGTACACAGGAAAAAGAGCCGGACGCATTCATACCATTTCACTTTTTTCGTTCATGAAAACCGGAAATAATTTATTTCAATTCTATATAACCGGTATCATCTTATTACTGTTTCAACTGGTTTTCAAATATATGAATTCATAACCGATTTTAGCCTCTGAACGCATAACCGGGTAAACTGCTTTTTATATGCCTTTTTTTTTCAGGGATTCGTATTTTGGAAAAAAATAACAATGAAAACACGGAAAAACCTATCCATGATGAAAATACTCTTTCTCCCCTTTCTTCTGACCGTCCTGGTCCTCTGTCCGGATTGTTCACCGGCACCTCCCGCTCCTGTGGAAAACGGGCTGCACATACAGGTTGACCTGACCCGCCACACCGGCCCTATGCACCACGCCTGGGCTATGTTCGGATATGACGAGCCCAACTATACCTACATGAAAAACGGTAAGAAGCTGCTGACCGAAATTTCCGAACTGAGTCCGGTACCGGTGTATGTCAGGACACACAACCTGCTGAACACCGGCGAAGGGACACATGCACTGAAGTGGGGTTCCACCAATGCGTACACGGAAGATGAAAACAGAAACCCGGTTTACGACTGGACCATCACCGACCGTATATTCGACACGTATGTGGAAATGGGCATAAAACCCCTGGTAGAGATCGGTTTCATGCCGAAAGACTTGTCGGTAAACCCCGATCCCTATCAGCATTCCTGGCGTCCGGGGGCCCCTTATGAAGAGATCTATACCGGCTGGGCTTACCCTCCGAACGATTACGAAAAATGGGGAGAGTTGGTTTATCAATGGGTAAGCCACTGCGTGGAACGCTACGGAAAGGAAGAGGTGGAAACCTGGTTCTGGGAACTCTGGAACGAGCCGAACATCGGGTACTGGCAGGGAACCCTGGAAGAATATATCAAACTGTACGATTACACCGCCCACGCGGTAAAAAGAGCGCTTCCCACCGCCAACATGGGCGGTCCGCATACCACCGGTCCCTCGTGGAAGCCTGCCGAAAGGTACCTTCGCGGGTTTCTCGATCATATTGTAAGCGGCACGAACCATGTGACAGGTGAAACCGGCGCTCCCCTCGATTTCATTGCCTTTCATGCCAAAGGGGCACCCCGACTGCGCGACAGCATTATTTTGATGAACATGGGGACGCAGTTGCGCGACGTATCCAGGGGATTTGAAGTGGTGGCTTCCTACCCCACCCTGAAAGACCTGCCCGTGATTATCGGGGAATGCGATCCCGAAGGATGTGCCGCCTGCTCCATGCAGGATTACCCAGAGAACGCCTACCGGAACGGCACGATGTACAGTAGCTACACCGCGGCTTCCTTCCCGCGCATTTACGAACTGGCCGATCATTTCGGGATCAATCTGCGAGGGATTGTCACCTGGGCCTTTGAGTTCGAAGACCAACCCTGGTTCAACGGCTACCGCGACCTGGCCACCAATGGGGTGGACAAACCGGTGCTGAATGTATTCCGTATGTTCGGCATGATGGAAGGCCGGCGCGTGAAAGTAACGGGCGATCCGGCCTATGACTGCTTCACTGTTCGCGACTCCAGTGTACGGGGTAAACGTGATGTAAATGCCTTTGCAGCCACTACCGAAGGCAAAGCTACCGTCATGTTATGGAATTACCACGATCTGAACGTGCCGGGCGAATCCGTATGGGTAAACCTGGAAACCACCGGGCTGGATACAAAAACCGTCCGGGTAAGCCATTACCGAATCGACCGGAAGCACAGCAATGCCTATGAGCTATGGAAAGAAATGGGCTCACCGCAGGAACCCGATCCTTCGCAGGTGAAAGAACTGGAAGAGGCCGGTCAGTTGCATCTCCTCGGCAACCCGGTCCAGTACCGCGTAAACGGAGAATCGCTCACCCTGCCCCTGGAGCTTCCCGGTCAGGCGGTTTCACTAATCGTGCTGGAATGGTATGATTGAACAGAAATGACTAACCTTGTGCGCCTGATATGAAAAACGCTTTCATGCAGGTAGCACTTCCTCTCAAATCACCACGAAAGGTCGGAAGAAGCCGGCTGATCCGGCTAAGTCTTTACCGGGTAAAAGTAAAATCACGGCAGGGCTGGAAAGCCATTGAGCCGGCGGAAAAAGCCGGATGCGGAGAATACGATCTGTTCGGTGTTTCTCGCGCCGTACACTCTTCGTACCCGCGCTACGGCCTGTACCGTTTCAAGAAAGGGCTCGTAGGCAACCTGTTCCGCCGGCAGGGATGCCGGGATTATCCCCTGGATGAAGGAAAATACTTTCCATAACAGGCCATGGAGATTCATTCTCCCGGATTTCACCGCTCGGGATACGCCGGAAAAAACAGGAATAAAAAAAGCTCCGGCAGGAACCGGAGCTTCAGATCATATTCATACCTGAAGGATGTTCTACTCGACAATTTTTACATTGACTGCATTCAAACCTTTTTTGCCCTGCTTCAATTCAAATTGAACCAGGTCACCTTCCTTGATCTGATCAATCAAACCGGATACATGTACAAAATACTCGGCTTCATCTTCCTTGTCGATGATGAACCCGTATCCTTTGGACTGGTTAAAGAATTTTACTGTACCTTCTTTCATAAAATTAAATTATTGATTAAACTAAAATCAAATATACGGAAAAAGTTGTTCGGTATACATAATTTTCCATAAAAGAATATCTGAATTCCTTCCCTCTTGCATCTTCGATGAAGTGCGGATTTCCAGAATTCCTTCCATAAATATTTCAGATTATTCCCGTAATCAGGGATCAGGAACGAGGTTTGCGGGCGGGCAAAGTGAACCAGAATGTGCTCCCGCAACCGGGTTCCGACTCCACTCCGATGGTCCCTCCATGGGCTTCCACAGCCTGCCGGCAGAAAGCGAGACCAAGACCGGTTGATTTGATGTTCGAGGTATCGCTCATTTGGGTATATTTTTCAAAGACCTTCTGCTGAAACTCAGGATCGATCCCCACACCCGTATCTTTCACCCTCACTTTTACCATACCGTTTTCCGGAGAAGCGGATACGGAAATTTTCCCTCCTTTCGGAGTAAATTTAACGGCGTTCATTACCAGGTTGGTCAGGATACGTTCCAGCATATACCGGTCACCATACACGGGGAGTTCTTCAGGAACCTCATTGATCAGTTCGATCTTTTTGATCCGGGCCAGGTAAGCTACCTGTTCGAAAGCCTTTTCCACCTGTTCGTTCAACTTGTTTTCTGTGATCCGCAGGCTGAAATCCGCTTCCTCGAATTTCTGGGTTTCCATCAGGTTCTGCAGTAGATTCAGCATCTGATACCCGCTCTGTTTAGCCAGCAGAATATGCGCTGGCGGGGAATGTTCTTCCAGGCTGATTATGGCTCCCAGCGGATTTTTCATGTCATGTACCAGGATAGACGACATCATTTCTTTGAATTCCAGCAGTTTTTTTTGTTTATTCAGGGCCGTTTTCAGCACGCCCGTTTGTTTTTCGAGCTGATTTTTCTGTTCCTCGGTCACCTGGGTACGGATCCTGACAATATGTTCCAGTTCGTTGCTGTATCTTTCCATTTCATTCCTGAGTTCCTCTGCCTCATCAAGAGCATAGGTAAATTTGCCCGACAGTCCGTATGAAGTGGAAAATATGAATGCCAGCAAACCTATGGGAAGCAGGTAGCCGGTATGCAGCCAGTTATTGTAATACAACAACTCATTCACACCGATCAGGCCGAAAAAGATGGCTCCGGCAAAAAGAAGATAAATGTAGGTTTGCCGTGTTCTCAGCGGTTTTAGCAAAAACCAGATAATATAGAGAAAAACAGCCAGGATAAATGCCTGGCTCAGCAGGGGAATATAAGTATAGATGTATGGGGGGAGCAAAAAAAGCGACAGAAGAAAGATCCCGGCCACCGCAAGCACGGCATATTCAGCCCATTTTCTGGCGTACTGCGGAAAAGTGGAATGAAAAAACAGCAGAATCAGGACCGGGGGTAGAAAGATGGTCATGTATTCCATTCGCAGGGTGCATACCCATGGAAAAAACGGGAACAGGTCCAGAAAAATTTTTTCACCCGTCAGCATGACCCGGACGCTGATCACCAGTGCGAGTAATGAAAAATAGAGATCCGCCCGGTCTTTCATTCTGAAGAAATACAGGCCGAGATGAAATACCACGGTCAGCAACAGGAATCCCAGAACAAAAGTTTCCGATGAGGCAGACACCACTTTCCTGCGTTTCATCACATCGGCTTTACCGAAATAGATGGGTTCTTCCGGACCACCTTTTCTGTGATGGAAATTGGATATCTGAAGGATCATTTCCAGGGTATCCGAACGGGAAAAGAAAGCCAGCTCCTGCCGGGTCCAGTCTGGTTTCATTTCTTCGGGAACAGTCCCCACCTTTCCTGATCCCGTTTCCGAGTTGTTGATCCACAGGCGGTATGCCGTGTCCAGTTCACGGATATTCACCTGGTAATATCCTGTTTCAGGGACCAGAATAAGCAGCCGGAAGGTGGCATACCCCATACCCGAAAGTTTCTTTCCATTCACCTTATATCCGTTCCATAGGCCTGGAACTTCCATATAACCTGTCATAGGGGGCGATCCGGCGGCAAAGTCGGCAGGTTCAAGCAATTCCGACCAGTAAAATTCAAATTCCCCCCTTAGGGGTACGACCTGTTCACGCAAATCCTGTTCGCGCAGATCAAGCACCCCGGCAATGGCTCTGACATGTGGTTTGCTTTGGTCGGGAGAAATCACCGAAATCCGATACGCCACATAACCAACCGAGAGGATCAGCAGGATGATGTAATAAACGAGCGCCGCCGGGCTTCTTCTCATGATGCAGCTTTTTTTTCAGGAAATACAAATATAATGAAAATGAAAAAGCTCCGTGGAGGAGAATGATGAATGAATTTAAAAAAAGACCGGTTACAGAGAGATGATAAATCTAAAGATTTATTCACGGGAGCATACCGGAAGGAAAGCTTTATTATATATATTTACATATACTTAAAAAAAAGCGTCATGAAAAAGAATCACCTCATCATGCTCTCACTGGCACTTGTGCTGTTGTGTCTGGCAGCCTGTACAGCCGGCCCCAACACCGTGAAAGGAACTCCCTCCCCTTCCGACATGGAAATATCCGGATTCCTGATGGGGCTGTGGCACGGGATCATTTCTCCCGTCACTTTCGTGATCAGTCTGTTTACTGACAAGATCAGCCTCTATGAGGTACATAACAACGGGGGCTGGTATGATTTCGGTTTTGTGCTGGGTGCCGGTATCCTGTTCGGAGGCGGCAGCCGGGCATCGAGAAGGTAAAACAATCAGGCTGAGAACGGCAAAGAACCGGCAGAACAACAGTCAGGAACGAAATACGGCCTGAAGGTTTTCCCTATGCCCTGACAAATCCTGTTATATTTCCTTATTATGCTTATTATGTCAAAATCATGGCAGGGAAATATCAGAATACTCTCTTTCTTTTTAAATTTTCAGGTCAGGCAATAATTACTCATTTTCATTCTGAGATCAACCAGAAAGAGGCTGTCTCAAAAGCATATTTGAGGCGGCTTCTTTTTTATTATGGAGTTATTTATTGCTACTTCAGGAAAATAAGTTTTTCAGGATTGTTTGTCACAAAAAAAAGAAAAAGGAATAACTCCCATCTTAACCTGCCATTTTCTTGATGTTATGAGCCAGGCAGAGTAATCCGGCCTCAATTTCAACTTTATCCAGCCCACGAAGTAAAAATCTTCGATAGTGTCGGTTGTTTTTGATCATACCAAAGACCGCTTCAGGTTCCACCGGTCGCTTACTACGGTAATAAAGTCCTTGCTCACTGTTGAGCAGTTCCCTGACCTTTTTTTTGTAACGCATCAGCGCCAGATTCACCTCGATTTTGCGGTTAGATTTTCCTTTATGACAGGGACCTCTCATGGGGCAACCCGAACAGTTTTCAGCCTGGTAAACCCGTTTGGTCTGTTTAAATCCATTATCTGTGGTAGTCTCAAATTCTTTCACAAAGGTCATTGACTGCCCCATTGGACAGTAAAAACAGTCCTTTTCTTCATTGTAATAAAGGTTATCGATTCTGGAAGGATCCTCTTTCCATTTTTTACTTTGTTCTTTATGAAAATAATTGTACTTCACATATGGCTCGATCCTTTTGTATTCCAGGAATGTATAGTTTTCTTCCGATCCGTATCCCGCATCTGCCACCACTGCCTGTGGCTTTACACCAAGATGTTGTTCAAACTGGTTGATATGTTCGGCAAGAGTCGTGGTATCATTAGGTGTCTGGTGAAGGGTATAGCCCAGAATATATTGGTTCTGTGTCGAGATCTGCCAGTTATATCCCGGTTTTAACTGGCCGTTGCGCATATGGTCCTCTTTCATTCGCATAAACGTAGCATCCGGATCAGTCTTTGAAAAACTGTTGCGCTTAACCATTTGTTGCTCAAGTTGTTCATATTTTTCAAGATTCTCCGGCCATCGTTTCCGGGCATACTTCAGCTTTTGTCTCACTTTTTTGTCCACCTTTCTGCCTTTCAGGGCCTGATCGATCTGCTCAATCACTTCTTTGACCTTCTGCGGATTAATCTGCTCAAAACTATCCTCTCCTGTATCGGCCAGCTCCTCCCGAGCCACCCTTTCCGCATAACTCCATAGTTCCTTTAATTGTTTCCCAATACGCTCCCGGCTGCTTCGTAATCCCCGACCCCAGACAAAGGTGTACCGGTTGGCATTGGCTTCGAGCTTGGTCCCATCCAGGTAAATCTCTTTCAAGGTAACATAACCGTTCTCGGCCAAAAAATGAACAACCTGACTGAAAACCTCTTTTAATACCCCTTGCAGTCGTTCACTGCGAAAACGATTGATCGTGTTATGATCCGGGTAACTCATCCCGCTTAACCACATAAAATGAATGTTCTCCTTTAGTGCCTGTTCCATCTTACGACTGGAATACAGGTTCGTCAAATACCCATAAACAACCACTTTTAGTAGTAAACGGGGATGATAACTCGATGTCCCTCCACCTTTATACTTACTAAGTAAGGGCTCAATGTTTAAACCGTCAATGACTTGGTTTACAATACGTACCGGATGATTGGCTTCGATCAGCTCTTCTAAGGAAGGCGGAAGAAGCATGTTTTGGTTGACATTGTAATCTTTAAAGACTACCTTTGATCTATTAGATTTTTGCATGCTTCAAGTTACTAAACTTGAAGGTTTTGGAGGGGGAGGCATCCCCCTTCTTTATTAACAAATCAGCCAATTTTATCAACTATTCGTAATTAAATAAAAAAGGCTGCCCTTTTGAGACAGCCTCTTTCCGCAAACTTTCAGTGATCAGGAAATTACTTTTCCCCGTTTTTTTTCTCCGGGACCGAACGTTTATATTTACAGCAGGTCGGCAAATTTTTGTACACCTCATTCTTTGCTCTGTACAAAGGGGTGTCATGCCCCACTGCGGCAATGGCTTTCTGGATATCATCCAGACTGGTCCTGGCAGGATCAAACGTCAGCTCCAGCATTTTAGATTCCTGGATCCAGTCGGCGGAACAGACACCTTCCACCGATCCGGCAGCTTTCTCAATGCGGGTTTCACACATCCCGCAGTTCCCTTTCACTTCAAATTTTTCCGTTCTTTCCTGGGCAATAAGTGCCGATGTTTCCACCAGGAAAAACACTGTAAGAAACAAAGTTCTCGTTTTCATTTTTTTAAGTTTTAAAAGTGAATACTGAATTATGGAATATTGATTATTATATATATTGAGATTATGTTAATGATTGTGGCCCGTAGCAGGTTGGCCGCGGTAGGCATTCTCTTTTACATACACCGGGACATCCCTGAAGTATGTTTCAATCACCTCACCGCAGCGAAGCATTCTTTCGCCGAAGTAAGGATTGAGCACCTCCCCCGTTTCACTCAGCCAGTAAGCGCCTGTGTTGTCAAAAGCCATAGGGCAATACAGCCAGTAAACCGTATCGGTTTCCAGTCCGAACCGTTCTGTCATTTCCAGAATGCTTTCCGAGAGCATATTGAAATGCCTGCGCTGTTCCTCAATTTCATCTGTGGCCGCCATGAGCGCGGCAATACCCGACAGTTTACCAAAAAGCTCCGACCATTGCCGGCGGGCATCTTCTTCCAGCCGTTCCGTTCCAACTTCCTCCAGCAAACCGACCAGCTTTCCTGCTGCCTGGCGGGCATTGTGAGGCAGATTGTTCACCAGGGCATTCTTTACATCAAAATAAACCTGCGCTGCAGAAGTAATCTGCCGGCGGAAAGCCTGAGGAACTTCCATCGTTTTTGCTTCCTGACGCGACATCATACTCGGTTTGCCTGCCAGTTGTGCGGCGGCATCAATGCTGAAGGTGCCGCTCACGACAACCTCTTCTCCTTCCTTCAGCCCGCTCTTGATCAGGTACAGGTCATCCAGTGCAGGACCGAGAATTACCTCACGCATGGTAAAGCTCACGCCGTTTCCTAAAACGAATTTCACATAAACCAGCGATCGTTTTCCCGTCCACATCACCGCTGTTCTGGGAACGGAAAGTAGACCGGCACTTTCTGCCAGACGGGCTTCCACCCGGCCCGAAACGAACATGCCGGGTTTCAGCCTCAGATCATCGTTTGCCACCTGCGCCCGAATCCGGGCCACCCTGGTTTCGGGATCAATAACTGGATCTATGTAAGATATAGATCCCTGAAAAGATTCCCCGGGCAGCGACTGCACCGTAAAGCTCAACGGGTCACCGCGATTTATCCATACCAGGTCCTGTTCATACACATCGAACCATACCCATACACGGGACAGGTCGACTATTTGATACAATGGTTCGCCCCGGCCAACATAATCGCCCACAGTCACCAGACGTTCCGTGACAAAGCCGGTGCGGTCGGCCTGTATATCAAACTCATTCTGAGGTATCCCCGATTGCAGGATCTGATCGATCCGGCTTTCCGGAATTTTCCAGCTTTCCAGTTTTTCTTTTGCTGCGGCAAACAACGCAGGATGCGTATCCCTGAGTTTTTCCGCCTCCAGAAGCTCTTCCTGGGCAGTCACCAGATCGGGTGAGTACACCCGGGCCAGCACCTGGCCTTTCCGGATATATTCGCCGGTAAAAGATACCATCAGCTTCTCGATCCGGCCCGGGATATGCGCCGGCTGGGTAGCAACCAGGCTCTCATCGGTATCTACCCGGCCATAAAGGCGCACCGTTTTAACCGGTTCTGTTTTCTGCACAGGAACGGTACGTACATTACTCAGATGCATAGCTGTTTCCGACATGCCAATGGCCGCCGGATCCATAACCTCATTGCCTGCCTCCTCCACCGGGATCAGGTCCATTCCGCAGATAGGGCAGTCACCGGGTTCGCTTTGCCTGATCTGCGGATGCATAGAACAGGTCCAGGTGGTATGAAGACCTGTTTTTTTCTGTACCTCTACCTGTTCTTCGCCGCTTGTTCCCGATGCCCCTCCGAAAATAAGCAGACCGGCTGCCAATCCGGCTGCCAGCGCCACCACGGCGGTAACAATAATCAATCTATTCGTTTTCATGGGAAATGGGTATTTCTGCCGTTAAATAATCGATTTTCGCCTGAGCTATATGAAATGCAACGAGGGCTGTCGTCAGGCTCTTTTCATATTGAAGCTGCTGCTGCTGCATTCGCAGTACTTCTTCAAATTCCCGGCCCGAATTCCTATATGCGGACAGAAGCAGTGACAGGGATTGTCGGGTGGTTGTGATCTGTTCTTCGTAAAGCCTTACAAGCCGGTACTGCTGTTTCAGATCAAACAGGGTCTGTTCGTATTCCGATAAGAGCTCCCTGAACACATTCTCTTTCTGCAGGGTAAAACTTACCTCCAGCAGCCGGGCTTCCTGTTCGGCTGCCCTGTATTTTTTCCTGAACAGGGGTATGCTTACCGAGATCATGGGCATCACCACATCCCTGCCGTTCCCGGCAAATGACATTCCGGCAGGCTGACCCACCACCACATAATCGAGGCCGATCCCCACACCGGGCAAACCTTTCTTCCGGGCCACTTCCCTGCCTGCCCGTTGTGTCCGGATGTTCAGATCCAGGCCTGCCAGAACCGGATTCCTTTGCAGCAGGGTATCTCTCCCGATGTATAAAGCCATCCTTTCCGCCCGGAGAGAATCAACCACCTGCACCGGTTCAGATGCCTCCTGGCCCAGCAGGTTGCTGAATGATACAAGCAGCGGTTTTTCCCTGTCGTTCAGGATCTGCAAATGGGTATTCGCTTCATTCAGCATCAGGTCAACCCGCAGCACATCGGTCATAGAGCCCGTTCCATTTTCAAATTGACGGGAGGCCATGTTTTTAAGTGAACGAAGGATCCTGATATTTTCCTGCTCAAGGGCTTTCCACCGGTTTATCTCATACAACGGATAATACGCCGAAGCCACCTGGTAAAAAAGACGGTTCCGTATATTCAGGAATTCCTGGTACCTTGCTTCGGCCTGCAGGGCGGCCACCTCACCGCGTGCTTTCAGCGTTCCGAACCAGGGAAACATCTGCGTAAGCGAAAACTTTGCCCTCTGGGGCCCCAGCCGGGTTTCAGCCGGTGATATGAAATATCCGAATGAAACCACCGGGTCGGGCAGTGCACCGGCCTGCGGCACCTGCTGAAGGGCTGCTTCGAACCGGCTGTAGGCAGCCCGGACGCCAGGATTGTTTTCTGCGGCACTCTGGAAATATTCATCCAGGGTCTGGGAAAAACCTCCGCCGGTAACCGCCATCATGAATATCATAATCAGGTACGTCCTTTTCATGTCAGCCTGTTTTTGAGTTTCCATTCTTCTCTCCATGAGTAAAGCACAGGAACAATAAAATAGGTAACGGCCGCTACCAGCATACCCCCGAAAGCCGGTATAGCCATAGGAATCATAATGTCGGCGCCTCGTCCGGTGGATGTCAGGATGGGCAACAAAGCGATAATGGTGGTGGAAGAGGTCATAACCGCCGGCCTGATCCTTCTGAGACCGGCCTGCACCACCGCCGCACGCACCTCATGCAGGTTGCGTGTCTGGTTACGTGCAAAACTCTGATCCAGGTATGTTCCCATCAGTACACCGTCGTCGGTAGCCAGACCGAACAGGGCAATAAACCCCACCCATACAGCCACACTAAGGTTCACCGGATGCATCATGAAAAGATCGCGCAGGTTGGTTCCGAACAGGGAGAAATCGGCAAACCAGCTCTGGCCGTACAGCCAGATCATCAGAAATCCCCCGCTGAAAGCCATGGCAACGCCTGTAAAGATCATCAGGGAAGTGATTGCCGAGCGGAACTGGAAATACAGGATCAGAAAGACAATGACAAGCACCAGCGGTATGACAACTGACAGGCGTTTCTCGGCCCGTACCTGGTTTTCGTAACTTCCCGAAAATTTGTAACTAACCCGCCCGGGAACTGTCAGCTCTCCCGAGTTAATCCTGGCCTGTATGGCTTCACGGGCATCGTTCACCACCTTCACTTCGGCATAGCCTTCCCTTTTATCAAACAGCACATACCCCACCGGGAAAGTTCCTTCGCTTCTGATGGCCTGGGGTCCGCGCACATATTCCACATCCGTTATCTGTCCGAGGGGTATCTGTGCTCCGGTGGGGGCAGGAACGAATATCCTTTTCATCATTTCCGGGTCCTCTCGCATTTCACGCGGATAACGAACCCTTACGGGAAAACGCTCGCGGCCTTCCACAGTAGAAGTGATTTTCATGCCTCCGATGGCCGTTTCAATAACCTGCTGAACGTCTTCCACATGCAGGCCGTACCTGGCAATCTCATCCCGGTCAATGTTCAGGTGGATGTAAGGTTTACCCACCACCCGGTCGGCAAAAACAGCTTCTGACTTGACCGATGGGACTTCTTTGAGTATCTCTTCAAGCTGCATCCCGAAATTTTCAATGGTTGGGAGGTCGGGACCGAATACTTTGATCCCCATCGGGGCCCGCATGCCGGTTTGAAGCATCACCAGCCGCGTTTCAATGGGCTGCAGCCTGGGAGCCGACGTAACCCCGGGAATGCGTGTTACCCTTACAATCTCGTCCCAGATATCGTCGGGCGAGCCGATATGAGGCCTCCAGTTACGGAAATAGTTACCCCGGCGGTGCGGGATAAGCTGGTCACGTGGCACATTCCGTTCGAGGGCTTCGGCATTTGTTAATGTATCGCCCGAGGTTAAAATAAACCGGCCGTTTCCATCGGTTTTGAACCTCAGGCGGCGCCCGTGCTCATTCAGCAGGTACTCGGGTTTGTAGTGGATCACATTCTCGAACATGGAAATGGGCGCAGGGTCCAGGGCCGACTCCACCCTGCCCAGCTTCCCCACGACGAGCTCCACTTCAGGAATAGCGGCTACCCTCCTGTCCAGCTGTGCCAGCACTTCCCGGTTATATTCCATTCCCGAATGGGGCATGGAAGTAGGCATCAGCAAAAAACTCCCTTCGTCGAGCGAGGGCATAAATTCCTTACCGGTGCCGGGAAAGGCGTGAGCCATTGCCGTCCACAGGCCGGTGGTCCGTATATTCCATCCCACCCTGTCGAACCCCTTTGCCACAAAACCGAACACCGTATGGAAGCCTATCCAGATAACCAGTCCCCACACGATCAGAATAGCCGGAACCGATAGAAATACCCCCTTGTGGTTCAGGCACCATTCCAGCACCGGCCTGTAATAGTATTCCAGCAGCCGGAAAAATCCCAGAATAACCCCCATCATCAGTCCCACAAACAAAAGATTGATGAACAGGCTTTTCCCTGCACCCAGAGGCATCCAGTAAACGGCCAGCAGATACACAACGCCCAGCCCGGCAATGAACAATCCCGACTGATCAAGCATACGTTCCCACAGACCTGTTGCCGTTTTCCCTTCTTTCAGGAACCGGATCTTAAGTATACCTGCCGCTCCGAAGAAGATCAGAATGACACCGCCCCAGTACATGCCGAATATCACCGATAGCACACCTGCTAACATCATACTGCCATTGATCAGCAAGCCGGTAGTCCGGTTCCTGATCCGTGCTCCGAAAAGCCAGTGAGCAAAAGCCGGCATGATCAGGAGAGCCACCAGCATGGCAGCCACCAGGGCAAAGGTCTTTGTGAATGCCAGCGGTCCGAACAGCTTTCCTTCGGCAGCCTGCAGGGTAAAAACAGGAATGAAGCTCACAATGGTGGTGGAAACCGCCGTCACAATGGCGGTAGCCACCTCAGTAGCACCCCGGTAAACGGTTTCCATCATTTTCTGGTCCGGCGGGGCTTCCTTCATATGTTTTATGATGTTTTCGGAAAGAATGATCCCCAGATCGACCATGGTACCGATGGCGATGGCGATCCCGGAAAGAGCCACGATATTGGCATCCACCCCGGAATAACGCATGGCAACAAAAACCATCAGGATAGAAACGGGCAACAGGGCTGAAATAAGCACCGAAGCCCTGAGGTGGTATATCATCACAATGATCACCAGTATGGTGATCAGTACCTGCAGCGACAGGGCTTCTTCAAGCGTTCCCAGGGTTTCGTTGATCAGCTGGGTACGGTCATAAAACGGTACGATGGTAAGCCGGCTTTCCACTCCGTTTGGCAGCACCCTGACAGGAAGACCCGGCGTAATTTCTTCGATCTTTTCCTTTACGTTGTTGATCACCTGCATCGGATTGGATCCGTACCGTGCCACCACTACACCGCCCACCACCTCGGCACCGTCCTTATCCAGCGCTCCCCGGCGGGTTGACGGTCCCAGGGTAACCCTGGCAATGTCTTTGATACGGACCGGCACCTGGTTACGAAGGGCTACCACCGTCTTTTCAAGGTCTTCGGTACTTTTGATATACCCCAGTCCCCTCACCAGATATTCCGCCCGGTTGATCTCCACCGTCCGTGCCCCTGCATCACGGTTCGATTTCTTAACGGCCGCCACCACATCCTGAAGGGGAATATCGTAAGCCTTCAGTGCATCGGGATTCACATCCACCTGGTATTCCTGCACAAAACCTCCCACGGAGGCCACCTCCGAAACACCCTCTGCCGTGTTCAGACCGTATTTCACATAGAAATCCTGTACTGCACGTATTTCGTGCAGGTCCCAGCCGCCGGCCGGGTTTCCGTCCGGATCACGTCCTTCCAGGGTGTACCAGAACACCTGACCCAGAGCCGTGGCATCGGGACCCAGTGCAGGCTGAACCCCTTCGGGCAGTGAACCGGCGGGCAGGGAATTCAGTTTTTCGAGAACCCGGGAGCGCGACCAGTAAAACTCTACCCTGTCGTCGAAAATGATATAAATGCTTGAAAATCCGAAGGCTGACGTGCTGCGGACAGATTTGACCCCGGGGATCCCCAGCAGATAGGTGGTAAGCGGATAGGTGATCTGGTCTTCGATATCCTGTGGTGAGCGACCCGGCCATTCGGTAAAAACAATCTGCTGGTTTTCACCAATATCGGGAATAGCATCCACCGGAACGGGATCGGACGGCAAACCACCCAGATCCCAGCCGAAGGGAGCCGTTAAAATGCCCCAGGCAACAAAGCCGGCCAGGATCAGCACGGTCACCAGCTTATTCTCCAGAAAGAACCGGATAATTTTGTTCAGCATATGATAAAATGTAATTGAATGAAACGATCAGATGAAATAAACATCCACAGCCGTGCGTCAGTCAGCAGAACGGCTGCATCATATCATACCTCATTCAGAGGAGGAAAGTCTGCAAATATACCTGCATGCTCTTTTTCACCGGAGGAGGCGAACGGCCTGCTTGTAGTGTAAGAGCCGGTTTGTCAGGAATATTCGGGTAAGCCACCGGAGAAACATCGCCCCCGGCAAAACCAGGATTCACAAATTGAAACGTGGCCTCCGTGATATACTCGTCAGTAGTTGCCGGGGTATCAATGTGGTCTTTACAGCAGAGAACAGGGCTGAAACCCACCCCGGAGTCATCCGGCGGGCAACAGGGCTCGCCGGTGGTTTTCATGCCGCAACCCGGCAGATCCCCGCCCACCATAATGCGACTCGACACAGCCTGTCCGCCGCAATAATGCGTTCCCACGCTGAGTCTAAGTTGGCTCAGTGGCAGGATCAACAACAGGAATATGACAGGCCATGTTCTCATTCATAAGCTAAACAAAATAAAACCTAAATTGTTTGCAACACGTTTCAATATCCATGCCGGCAATTACGGCCTGTTCATGATCACTTCCATCACCGGTGTGTAGCTGCCGTCTGGGGTGGGATATTTCATTGTCAATACTAAGTAAAAATATCATAATTTATGAACAGCAAGACAGGGGAGTGATTTTATGGGAGACAGGGTTCTTTCATTTCCTTCAGAAAATGGTGGTATTCTTCATGCTTTCCGGGTTCTATTTTTTCCTCCTCCAGTTTTTCGAAGTCCTCTGTCATATGCTGCTGTTCCTCTTCATCCAGCACCTGATCGGCCATACTGAAAAAAATATTGTTTTCCTTTTCAATATGGTTCCGGAGCAGTTGCACATAACTTCTGACAGCCGAAATGATCCGGTCTGCAGCTGACAGGCTCTCTTCCTTCCATTCCTCAAAGGTACTGCGCATGACAGCGATATATTCCCTGCCAAGCCGGTGCTCGTGAAGCATGATCCCCACAGGGCCGCCTTCTTCGGGCATACCCCGTTCCACCATGGACGGGAACTGGTGATCTTCTTCCTTCCTGTGGTGGCACTGATCGGCCAATCCTTTCAGGAAGCCAGGGATCCCGGTAAAATGGTCCCGGTTCAGTTCTCCGCCCTTTCCAGGTTACTGGCGATCTTTTCCATAACAGAAAGCATGATTTTTATGCCTTCATGTTCTTCTTTCAGTTGTTTCGTTGCTTTCATTTTTCCAGGTTTTATGGTGATAAAGAAAAGGTAGCCCCCTTGAATGGTAACGCTTTGTTCCTGTTGTTTATAACAATGAAAGTTCATCTTTTGTTCGATGCACCGCAATCTACGTAGTTTGCAACGTATTTATCTACGTAGTTTCCAACGTAGTATTCTACGTAGTTTTTCCATAAAAGCATCAGCAGCCGAAGGGTTTTTTGCATGCTTTTTTGCCGCCCAAAAAAGCATGTCGCTCCGTTTCGTTTCGGGAACGGAGCGAAACACCGGCCGGTGGGAGGAATAAATCAATATTTTTCAAACAATCCGCTACTAACCGGCCAGATAAATCGGTTGGTTCTTTTTTTCTACAAACAAGCAGCCTTTACGGAGACATGTTCCAGTATTTTCACGCATTTCATCAAAAGTCCCGGCCTCTGAGGGTTTTATGAGAAAAACAAGGCGGGGAAAAAGTGGGAAGGCCTGTGCAGCGATCCTGTCTGAGCCCATGACGAGGCTTTGCCTGTCAGGGCGAGTTTGGA
>Ga0190334_1000297_pt1 | contig 25992 bp, 28 predicted proteins | sample 48720478_MG_FD_161270 | JGI IMG/M metagenome (GOLD analysis project Ga0190334, IMG submission 161270) | Hydrothermal vent sediment bacterial communities from Southern Trench, Guaymas Basin, Mexico - 4872-04-7-8_MG | ecosystem: Environmental > Aquatic > Marine > Hydrothermal vents > Sediment ... | reverse complement strand
TTGGGGGATACATGACAGACACACAGCCGGTGGACGAGAATTACAATATTGTGATTACACCTGAGGCGTCAAAGCGTAGATTTGTAAATGTGCTCAGCTACAAGATCGAATTTGGCATTACGGCCCGCGATGTTCTTATCACCGAGAACCAGAAATCTGTATTTGACGTGCTGGACAATGCCTATCAAGCTCTGATGAAAGGCGACGGACAGTACATAAGCGAGATTTCACTGAAGGATCTTGACTATCTTGAAAGAAGTGTTATGGATGGTTTTGCCCGTGTAGGAGCTACTCAAAAGATGGCGGAACTTGTTAAATCGAGAATAGAGGACTTGAACATATTTCTCACAGAGCATTTGTCAAAAGAAAGAGATGCTGATTTGTCCCAAACGATAACTGAGCTGTCAATGCAACAAGCCGTGTTGGATGCTGCCTTAAAGTCTGCTGCGGGTGTACTGAGAAAAACACTTGTTGATTTTGTGTGATTCGAGAGGTGAGTTGTGATGGTTTACAAAACGAGATTTGGTGAAATAGAAATTCCAGAAAGCGAGATCTTCATTTTTGAGGAAGGTATTCCTGGGTTTGCTCATTTGAGGAAGTTTGCTATAATTAGCTTTGAAAAGAGCGAACCCGTTAAGTGGTTGGTTTCCTTGGAAGACGAGACTGTCGCTTTCCCAATAGTGAACCCGTGGCTCATCAGAGCTGACTACTCTGTGGAAATATCTCAACAGGACATGACAAGCTTGGAAGTGGTCTCTCAGGAACAGGTCGCAGTGTGGGCAATACTGTCTTTTCCTTCTGAAAATGTCGAAGAAGCAACCGTAAATCTTCTGGCACCAATTGTTTTGAACCTGAAGAACAACAAGGCAAAGCAAATTGTTCAGGAAGATCACAATTACAGTGTGAGGCATTCGTTGAAGGAAGAGATCAACAGAAGTAAGAGAATCATGAGAAAGGCTCAAGGTGGGAGTGAATAGTTTGCTGGTTCTATCCAGAAAACCAGGGGAGAGCTTTATAATAGGCGGCGAAATAGAGGTGAAAGTCTTAAGAATTGAGGGAAGTGAAGTAAAGATTGGAATAAGTGCTCCATCTTCGGTAAAGGTGTATAGAATGGAAATATATGAAAAAGTTGTAGAAGAAAACAGAAGAGCTGCGCTCACACAGTTTGTGGATCTGAAAGGGGTGCTTTCAGATGATAAAGATAAATCTTGAATTGGTGAAATCACTCGAAGAGCTCGCAAAACTTCAACTTGAGGCGCAAGAACGTGAAGACATGCTCGAAGATATGCGTGAAATTCTCAGTTACATGGAGATGCTTAACGAGGTTGATGTCACCGAAATAGAGCCAATGTATACCCCAATTGAAGAGGCAGTCTTTTTGAGAGAGGATGTCAATCAAAGTTTTGATTCGGTCGAGAACATTCGTCAAAGTTTTCCCAAGGAGATGAATGGGCACATACTTGTTCCCGGAATTCATGCGTGAATTGGAAAGAGGCTGAGGATACAGCCGCTGATTATTTAAAAAGAAAGGGTTACACGATACTCCAGAGAAACTACAGAACGAGATTTGGAGAGATTGATATCGTGGCGAGGTACAAAAAGTACCTCGTTTTTGTTGAAGTGAAAAGTGGGAAGAGTTACTACCAACCACGTACCCGAGTTAACGCCTCAAAACTCAGAAAGATCTCATTTGCAGCGGCAGTTTATTTGTCAAGGGATTCTTATCCGTATAGAGGATATAGAATAGATGTGATAGAGGTAACCGAAAAGGGAATAGAACACTTTGAAGCGGTTTCAATATAAATGAGGAGGAAAGACTGTGCAAATAGTGGCAACGAACAAAAAGGCATTTCAGAACTTCCATCTTATTGAAGTGTTTGAAGCGGGAATTGAGCTCAAAGGAACCGAAGTCAAATCTCTTAGACAACGAAATGTTGCGTTTAAGGATTCGTTCTGCAGAGTTAAAAACGGAGAAGTTTTTCTTCTCAACCTGCACATAAGTCCTTACAAGTTTGCCAATAGATTCAATCACGATCCTGAGCGACCGCGAAAGCTGCTTCTAACCAGGAGGGAAATCAAGAGGATAATTGGAAAACTCACCACCTCAGGGCTGACTTTGATTCCCACTAAGATTTACTTCAATAATAGAGGATTTGCGAAGGTTGAAATTGCCTTAGCAAGGGGAAAACGCATGCACGACAAACGGGAAGAAGTGAAGCGTAGGGAAATCGAGAAAAAGATTAGAGAGTATGCGAAATATGGAAAGCGATAGCAAACTCATATTGAAGGTAAACGAAGAGAATCTGTACAAGCGTTTAGATAAGTTCTTGAGAAACAATCTCAAGAACGTACCGTTATCTGAAATATACAAGTTCTTGAGACAGGGAAAGGTTAGAGTAAATCAAAAGAGGATCAGGTTTCCCTCTTATGAGCTTCATATGGGGGACTGCGTTGAACTGAACGTTGATGTTGGCGTTTACAAACGCAAGACGCGAGAGATCAGATCAATTCCCATGAAACTTGAGATTGTGTTTGAAAACAATGATTTTCTGGTTCTGAATAAACGAGCCGGAGTACCAATACATCCCGCAGGGCGAGTCAAAAGATCGACGCTCATACATGGACTGCTATTCTACGGAAGGCAAAAAGGTTTTGAGCCAAGACTTGTCCATCGCCTTGATAGCGGAACTTCGGGCGCTTTGTTAGTCGCAAAAAATCTAAAAGCTACAAGAATCCTCAGCAGATTTTTCAAAGAAAAGGTTATAAAAAAGGAGTATCTTGTTCTCGTTAAGGGAAAAACGAAGAGAGCGGGCAGAATAGAGCTTCCTCTTGATGGACAGGAAGCTTTAACCGAATTCGAGGCATTGCAAAATTACAGTACTGTTACGCTACTGCGTGTCAGAATTCATACTGGAAGAACGCACCAAATTCGGAAGCATTTGGCGACTGTGGGTTTTCCTGTAGTTGGAGATAACATCTATGGAGACAAAGAATTCAACAAGCATTTTCGAAGAAGATATGACTTGAGAAGACAGTTTCTTCACTGCTACAGCCTGGAATTTCCTGATTTGTCTCAACCACAAAAGATTCGCATCAAGGTGCCCTTGCCAAAAGAACTGAACACTATTTTGAAGGAGTTGAAGCTGTGAGAATTCTCATTTCCATTCTTCTGCTTCTCCTGTCAGGATTTACTTTTGCCACAGAGGTTCTTATCAACACGTATGACAAGACGGGGTATGTATTTGATGAAGACAACCAACTGATAGCTTCATTTAAAGCTGAATGTGATGCCGTGAGAATTTCTTCTGTGGTTTCAAATGTGTACAGACCACTTCATCTGACGGTTGACTATTTTCCATTGCCAGTATCCACGCTGCTAATCCTTGAGGAAGGACAGACACTTGGAGCCAATGAAGGAGATATTTGTGTAGGAGAAAAAGCTTTCGAACTGCTTTATCAGAAATACTGCTCTGAAAAAAAATCGATAACAGTTAACGTTGATTTCTATCCCATCGAGATTTATTCGGATAGAATAGTTATAAAAGAAGAGATAACCCGTGAAAAATTCCAATATTTTGTACAGCACTTTTTGCCTGATTTAGCTGTGTGGTATCCCATTACTCCTGGTGTTTACCCACTAAAATCCTCACGTTTGAAGCCTGAATTCGCCTTGTATACTTTTCCGGGAATTGGCGGAGGTGTAATTCCGATATTTCATAACGAGCCGTGTTCTTTGAAATGGAACATTGACGGAATCGAAACAACGAGGTCAGCCGTTTTCTTCGGGCCCGGTGAACACCAGATAGATGCCGTTTATGATCTTTCCTTCAATTCTCAATGGCAGCAGGGTTTCCGAGTATTTGTTCCATACCAGCGCGTTTTGTTTTCAAGCACAGAAGTGAGTCTTGGAGGGGTTTCCTCCGGTAATTACGAAGACTACTTTTTTCTTGATGGTATTGAGCCTCATCGAATCTTCAGCATCCCGTGCAAAACCACTCTAATAACGGTGGATCCTCCAGAAGTATCTGTTGTGAAAATTACTGTTCAGGATGACATGCAGCCAATAATAAATATTCAGTGTCCCCAGAAGACAAGCGGCTTACTACCGATCTCAATAAAAGTTGAAGATGCTTCTGCGGCTGAAGTTCAAGTGTATGTCGATGGGGAAAAGATTGAGCTTACCCAGGGTATTCTTGATCTTGAAGAGGGGTATCATGTGGTAACTGTCTTCGCAGTTGATGCTTTTGGAAACTCTTCTTTCAATGCTCGAAAGGTACTCAGAATCCCAAGATTGCTTACTGGAAAAGCAGAAGTCGTTTTTCACACTTCAGAAGAACTGTGCGATATTGGAGGTTTCAAGTTTATCTCACCTTACGTGCTATCATGGAGTTTATCTGGTTCGATCTCTACCTTTCACATGGGCGTGATGGAGTATGAAATATCGGGAAATTAGATTTTACATGTTCTGGATGTTTTGCATAGTGTTCGCTGTTTACTTCCTTCCTTTGAGAACAATCAGTGACAGAAATGGCTTGAGTTATGCTGTGGCATTTGGAGATGATTCAACACTGCGTCTGATGAATGGTGAAAGAATATGGGTCATCAAACCAGGAGATCGAATAGCTTCTTACATGAACTATGTTGTCTTCAAAGGTGATTTCACAAATGTTAGTCCTGAAGAATACGTTCAGGATGTTGATAACTATGGGATCTGGGTTGGAATGCTGGAGTTTGACAAGGGCTTTGATTTTTCTAAGAAGGTAATCAAAATGCGTAAACTCAATCGGATGATCTTTCGCGTTCACACGCTTAGGCAAGAAGAAGTTCAAACTTTGCAGATGGATTATGGAATGATTTACCACAGATTTAGAAGAGCCATATTGGAGAGAAGCATCGACCTGATCTGGATACAGCATATTGATGGTTTGGATCAGCGCAAACTTCTTGAAGACTTGAAATCGGAATTTGGACCCCCGTCTGATTACCCAGGGCCGGAGAATGAACCGGAATCGGTTAAATACATTGGATTTGCTGGATTGCTACTGGCAATTGCTTTGTTCAAGCCGCTTCTAATCGTTATCCCACTGGTCGCGGCATTTTGGAGCTGGTCAGTCGCGATCAGCACAGCTTCAATTATCGCAACGGTGTTGATGTATTTCGTGATGAAGAGAAAAGTGATTTTGCCAATCACGTATCTGTTTTTGGGATTGATGACTAACGCTTCTCTTAGTAGTTTTGAATATCTAAATCAAGTACTGGAATTCAGAGGCGTCAAACTGTCACTAATAGCTCTTCCGTTGAGTGTGGGAACCGTGATTCTGCTAAAAGAGTGGAGCTGGATAAAAAGATACGTTGTTCTTCTGTTTCTCGGAGCTTTTGCCGTTGGGTACATCTACATAAGTAGATCGGGAAACTATGGATTTGCATCTCACTTTGAAAGACAATTTCGCGATCTTGTGGAATCAATACTGTGGGTACGACCCCGATTCAAAGAAGTTGTCGGATATCCCGCTTTTTTTGCTTTCCTTTTCTTTCAAAAAAGTAGGGTTAAGTGGATTGCGTTGCTCGAGCTCATTGGTGCGATAGCGCTCGTGTCGACGTTCAACACGTTTTGCCACTTAAAGACACCTGTACTGGTATCGATATATCGATCCTCTCTTTCGATATTTTTGGGGTATTTGACTTTGATCATTTTGACTCTGATCACAATGAGGCGTACATCTCATGATTGATATCTATGGTTCTCACTTCCTTGAAAATTTGAACACCTTAAAGAACAGACAAAGATTGATAGTGAGTATTCTTTCTAATAGATCTCTCTGGAATGAAGATAGTTTGAAGCTGCTTCGAAGGTGTTTTCAACAGCCGCTCAGGAGTGACCAGGCGGTTAGACAGGATCGTTTTTGGCTCATTGTTTCGAAACTCCTGTACGGTACTGGGAGTCTGGAGACAAGGCTCAACAAAGCTGCCAACGCCATGAAAGTTGATCCGCTTCATGTCCTGGAGATTCTATTTTGGGCGAATCCAAAGAAGTTTCCGCTACCGAGTGATGAACTGACCAAACTGATACCTAATCGTGAGCCAAGAGTATTTGTAAGGGCTGCGCGTGATCTTGTTCGAAAATATGGTTTGAAGAATTTCATAGAACTTCAAGCCGCTATTCAGAAAGCGAGTTCTGAGGATCTTGCATCTGTTTTGGCAAGAGAGATTAACAGTATAAGTATATACAACTGTCATTTAGTTGAAGAGTATCGTGAGTTTATCGAATATTTGGATTACCTTTCACTTATCAGATTCAGAGACTCGATAACTCATCCGTATATCAGATCAATTCTTTTCAGAGTCCCTTCATCTCCAGTTGTTATAGACGGTAACAATGTTGTGATGCTGCGTCGTTCTGTAAGAGATCTTAATGGTGTTCTTGAAGCATTGGCAGAGTACGCGGAGTTTTACTATCCTTTCACAATAGTTTTTGATGCGAACATAAAATATGTTGTTCCAGAAACTCAAAGAGAGTTTCTGAATATGTGGTTAGAATCCCGCCATGTGCGTCTTCACTCACCCGCCGATGAGTTTATAATGGAAATGTCTGAGAAAAGGAAAGCTGTTGTGATCAGTGCTGACCGCTTCTCTGAATGGAAGTGCAGCATCATCAGAATCGATCCAAGGGAGCTGTTATGGTGAAGACTTCCAATTTTGATTATGAATTACCACAGCATATGATAGCTCAGAAGCCGGTTGAACCTCGGGACGCTTCAAAGTTAATGGTGATCAATACATCTTCTGAAAGTATTGAACACAAGATATTCAAAGACATCATTCAGTACCTAAATCCTGGAGATGTGCTTGTTTTGAACAACACACGTGTGATACCAGCAAGATTATTTTTGAGAAAAAGGACAGGAGCGAGAGTCGAAATTTTCCTTCTTGAAAGGAAGGGAGATTTTTGGAACTGTCTTGTCAAACCTGGAAGGAAATTTCTTCCAGGTGATGAAGCATTTCTCAACGGAAAAATCGTGGCTTCATGCGTTGAGAGGTGTTCAGATGGTTCGCGACTTGTACGGTTCAACGTGCCTGATGCCGAAGTCATAAAGTATGGTAAGATCCCCCTTCCGCCTTATATAAAGAGCAAGGGAGACAACTTCGAGAAAAGGTATCAGACTGTGTATGCCTCTGAGGATGGAGCGGTTGCCGCCCCAACAGCCGGGCTTCATTTTACAGATTGTCTTCTTGAAACGATACGCGATATGGGTGTTCGTATCGTGGAATTAACACTTCACGTGGGAATAGGCACATTTCGACCTGTCAAAACAGAAGATCTCGAGAAACACCGACTCCACGCTGAAAAATATTTCATACCCGAAGAGACGATTTCTACAATAGAAGCCGCAAAGGAAAAAGGACATAAGATAGTGGCGGTAGGAACGACGGTTGTTCGTGCACTTGAAGCATATGCCTCGACAGGTGAGAAGTTTGGAAACACCGATATTTTCATATATCCTCCCTACGAGTTCAAGATTGTCGATTCATTGATAACGAACTTCCATCTTCCAAGGTCCACTTTATTAATGCTTGTGTGTGCTTTTGCGGGCTATGATTTGACAATGCGGGCTTATCGAATCGCGGTTGAGAAGAACTATCGTTTCTACTCTTTTGGAGATGCTATGCTGATACTCAGGGGTTGATTGCACTGAATCAGAGACTGAAGATAGAACAAAATCTCATCCTTAGAAGAAAGCTTTTTGCAAAGATCGTTCAGTTTTCTTTTGAAGAGCTAAAGGAGTATTTGAGTGAAACTCTGGGTAGCGCGTTTGTGAAACTTGACGCGGAAATGGAAGAAACACATTTACCTCGCAGTGAATTAGTATCTGATTCTGACGGATCGTTGTCTCGTGAAATCATTTCCTGTTTGCCGTTGGCACGACTTGATGATACAACGGAAAGTGTTGCAGAGTTTCTTGCTTTTAATCTTGATAACAACGGGCATCTGCTTGTCACAGTCGAGGAAGTTGAACAAAGATTCAATGTTGAAAGAAAGGTTGTTTATAAAGCGATTCAGGCTCTAAAAGATATTGGACCAGAAGGGGTTTTGTTAGGAACGGTAACTGGTTTTGGAGACAGCGCTGCATATGTTCAACCAGATATAGTCATTGATGTTAAGAACGATGAGTTCGTTGTAGAAGTCAAAGAGATAGATATCGCTCACTACTTGTCTTGGAAGCCTGCTCAACGTGGGATGTTGGCTTTCTTGTGTGATGCTGTTGAGAAACGTCAGCGGCTTTTGAAACTTCTGGGATGGAAGATCGTAGAATTCAACACAGATTTTCTTCTGAACCTCATGAAGTATCCCAGGCGTGTGAAAATGAAAAGTATTGCGAAAGAGACGAACTTGAGCATTTCAACTGTATCCAGAGCTGTTTGTGGTAAATATGCGGCAACACCCAGAGGAATTTACAGTTTGAAATCGTTTTTTGGCAGGGGATATGAAAGAAGCTTACTTTTAGAGGCAGTCGCATCGATTTTAAAGGAGCATCCGAACTGGACTGACTTGAGAATAGCTTCTGAACTGAGTAAAGAAGGAATATGCGTAGCCAGACGCACGGTTAACAAATACAGGAGAATAGTGGAACGGGTGAGGAAAAGTGAAAAAAGCGGTACTGTTCTTGAACGGTGATTATTCTGATGAAGGGAAACCCGATATAGAGGAAAACACGTTGGTTATCGCAGTTGACGGAGGCCTTTCCTTTTTACTTCAGAACCACATCACTCCGGACTTGTTCATTGGTGATGCAGATTCTGCCGCCTCTTCTGATATCGACAGGCTTCGTCAGACGAGCTGTGAAGTTCTCATTTTTTCACAGTCGAAAGACGAAATTGACGCAGAGCTGGCGATCGAGGAAGCGAAGCGGAGAGGTTTCAACTTCATTTCAATTAGAGGCTGGCGGGGAGACAGAATAGATATGATACTGGCGCTTTTGTACATCATGGAATCTCATGATGATGAGAACACGCAGATAGTGGCGGTTAGCAGTGGCCTTGAAATGGGGATCGTCGCGGGTCATAAAAGGCTGGAATCAATCCCCGGGGAAAAGTGGTCAATTCTCCCTCTGTTTGGTGATGCCGATGGGGTTACACTGAAGGGTTTCCGGTATGAAATTGACAATCGCCGCATGATGCCTTCAAAACCGTATGGTATCAGCAACGTCGCAAAGAGTTCTCCTGTGAGTATATCAGTATCACAGGGAAAGGTGGTTTATTTTCGATGGAAGAAAAAACCCTCGTGATTTTAGGCGGTACAGGATCGATCGGTTCGCAAGCGCTTGAGGTTACCAAAAGCTTGAAATTTGTAAAACCCGTTGGGTTTAGCTACCACGCGAATAAGAGTTTAGCGCAGGTGATGCAGAAAGAGTTTGGAGTGGAATGCGTTGTTTCAACAGAAAATGGACTTGAAAGAGCACTTTCGATGCTCGAGAAGCTCAAACCAGATATGACACTGATTGCAGTACCGGGGTTTGAGAGTCTTCCCCTTACACTCAAAGCTGCCGAAGTTTCACGGAGAATTCTCATTGCAAGCAAAGAAGCTCTTGTGTGTGGTGGTTGGCTTGTCAAAAGCTCTGTCTCAAAGAACAACGTGGAGATGATTCCTGTTGACAGTGAACACAGTGCGGTATTTCAGGTCTTTGACAGCCGCGTACGTTCCATACTGCTCACATCCTCGGGTGGAGCCTTGAGAGATTGGGAATTAAGCGACCTGCAGCATGCCACTCCAAAACATGTGCTTTCGCATCCAGTTTGGAAAATGGGAAAGAAAATAACAGTGGATTCTGCGACTATGGTCAACAAGGGGTTTGAAGTTATCGAGGCTGTGGAGCTTTTCAACCTGAAAGCTGATATGGTTAATGTGTTGATACATCGCGATGGCTTGATACACGGAGGGGTTTTTTATTCTGATGGAACAGTGAAGTTGCTGATGAGCCCCCCGGATATGAAGATACCGCTGGCGTACGCAATGACCTATCCTGAGAGACTCTATGAGTTCAGTGAGCCACTGAGTTTGCAGAACACATTTCTTTCTTTCGAAGAAGTACAGAGAAATCGATATCCTGCTTTCTATATTGCCTATGAAATTGCCGATAACTATGCAAAAAGAACCGCCTATAACTCAGCGGATGAAATTGCAGTTGAAGCCTTTTTGCAGCAGAGAATACGATTCTTAGACATTCCGAAAGTCCTGACACGTGTAGTGCAAGAGACTGAAGGCCAACCAAGAGACCTGGCTGACCTCATAGAAATTCACGAAGCAAGCAGAAGAAGAGCATCTGAGGTGATTGAATGTCTTTCATTTACTTCCTTCTGATCTTAATGGGCGTAATATCAATCCACGAGGTTGGACACTACGTCTTTGCAAAGCTCTTTAAAGTGAGAGTTTTGGAGTTTGCTCTGGGCTTTGGGCCCAAAATATATGAGAGAAAAGGAAAGGAAACATCTTTCAGAGTCAACGTGTTTCCCATAGGTGGTTATGTTAGATTGGCAGGGGAGGACCTGAGCGAAGCCAGGGATGCAGCGGACGAACATTCACTCTACGGTAAACCCGCCTGGCAAAGGTTGTTGATCTCTCTTGCTGGTCCACTTTTTTCTATAGCTACTGGATACTTGCTTTTCGTAATAATCGTGGCCGCGTGGGGAGTTCCCAGTGTAGCAGTGGATTTAGTGCAACCAAACAGTCCTGCACAAGAGGCAGGTTTGATGGCTGGCGATGTAATTCTCGAAGTAAACGACAGAAGAGTTTATGACAGCTACTCCATAAGCGATGTTATCAAGAAAGGAAAACCTGTAAGATTAACCGTTTTGAGAAATGGAAGAAAAGTTTCCTTGACAGTCATTCCGCGGCTTTTTGAAGAAAGTCATTTTTTGGTAATGAGGGATGTTACGGGAGACGTTGAAGAGGAAATACAGTCTATCTCAGGGAAACCTCTGACTAAGGAGAACATTGAGAGTTTTGTCAAACAATATGTCTCACTGGAATTTCAGAGTACAACGCTGAAAGGACTTCTTTCGGAATATTATTACGACGGCCCGAGATATGCTATAGGCATATATTTTACAGTGGTTTCGAACGTGATCCAAAGGAAGATCCCCCCCTTCGAAGAGGGAGATATCTTGTTGTCAGTGGAAGGAATGGAGGTGAAGACCAGTCTGGATTTATCCAGAGTGTATCAATTGATTCTTGCTGGAGAAGGAGGGGCAATTGTTGAAACGGATTCGACACGAGTCTCGTGGTGGAGAAAAGGCTTTGGTAACTCTGTCAATGTAGAAGTTCTGCGGAACAGCAGAATCATGAACATGTCTGTGCCTACTCCTGCCCTAAAAATTCTTTTGGAAACCGCGGGAGCGTTTAAACTGGGTGTACAGAACATAAAACCTCAGACTGTGTTTGAGACAATTGCAACTTCCTTTGACAGGTGCAACTCAGTTTTGCCTCTGATGTGGAAATCGATTCTTGGAATCTTTCGCAGAGATGAGGAAGCGGGAATCGTGGGACCTGTGGGCCTAATCAGCCTTATAGGCGAAGCAACGAAAGTCGGCTTGGAACAAGTTCTCACGTTGATTGTGTTTATTACAATGAGCTTAGGTGTCTTCAACCTTCTCCCATTACCAGCGTTAGATGGCGGCAGAATAGTTTTTGCCCTTATCGAAATGATTGCGAGGAGACGTGTTGATCCGAAGATAGAAGCTTATATCCACTTCATCGGCTTTGTGCTACTCATGTTCTTGATGATTTACATAATGTTCAGTGATATAGGGAGGTTCTTTGCAAAGTGAGCAAGGTGATACATGTAGGTTCTGTGGTGATAGGTGGAGGTAATCCCGTTGCGATCCAGTCTATGACTACCACCAAGACCAACGATGTAGCACGGACAGTGAGTCAGATTCAGCAGTTGCAAGGAGCTGGCTGCGAAATAGTTCGTGTGGCTGTCCCAGATATGGAGTCTGCCAGAGCGATAAGTAGTATCAAAAAAGAGATCAAAATCCCCCTTGTTGCGGATATCCATTTTGATCACAACCTCGCTGTAGAATCTATCAAAAATGGGGCAGATAAAGTTAGGATTAATCCCGGGAATCTCAGTTCAGAGTGGAAAGTGATTGAAGTGGTTCGTGCCGCGACTGAATATGGTGTACCCATTCGTGTGGGAGCCAATATTGGCTCAGTGCCTGACGAGTTATTTTCTCGTTACAGCAGGCCAGTGGCACTCGCGGAGGCTGGTCTGAAGCAGGTTAGACTTTTGGAAAAGCACGGTTTTGGAGAGATCGTTGTTTCTGTTAAGAGCAGCGATGTTTTAGAAACTATAGAAGCGACGGAATACATTGCCCGAATGACAGATTATCCTGTACACATAGGTGTTACCGAAGCGGGGCTTTATGAAGACGCGATCATCAGATCCTCTGTCGCCCTTGGATATCTACTGCTTCAGGGTATTGGAGATACCATAAGAATCTCTGTTGCTGGAGATCCTATTTCAGAAGTCATAGCGGCGAAAAAGTTGCTGATAAGTTTGAAAATGCGCAAAGGGTTTAATCTCATAGCCTGTCCCACGTGCGCGCGAGCAGAAATAGATGTTGCACAACTGAGCCTGGAAGTGCAGAGAGAGATGAGCGACATGAATGACATGAACATCACTGTAGCAGTGATGGGGTGTGTGGTGAATGGTATAGGAGAGGGAAAACACGCAGATATCGGTGTTGCGGGCACTAAGTCAGGCGCTGTTATCTTCAAAAATGGAAGAATTCTTAAAACCGTTGAACGAAGTGCAATCCTCGAAGAATTGAGAAAACAAATACAGCTTTTGGTTAGATGAGAAGGTGATATTTTTCACGCGATTCATAGTAGAGTAATATAATCGGAAAATTTTTCTTGTAAAATAGCTGTGGAAACTGAAACAAACAAGAAGGGAGGTTTGTGGTTATGGATATAAGCTTTTCTGTTACAGCATCGTCTGAAAGCCCTACGAGAACGGTTGTCAAGGCAAGAAATTTCGAAATGATCGTTGATGAGCCACCTTCACTGGGAGGAGACGACAAGGGAGCAAATCCTGTAGAATATGTTCTTGCGGCGTTAGCAGGATGCCTTAACGTCGTGGGAAATCTCGTTGCAAAGGAAATGGGTATCAAGATCGATTCTATTCAAATGGATATCTCTGGTGATTTGAATCCTGCGAAGTTTCAGGGAAAGTCAGACGCTGAGAGAGCAGGATACAAGAAGATACGGGTGGCAATGAAGGTTAAATCAGATGCAGATGAGGAAACCCTTGCAAAGTGGAAGAAAGCCGTAGAAGCCAGATGCCCGGTGAGTGACAACATCGCCAATCCAACTCCTGTAGAAATAACTTTGAGTAAGATGTGATTTCTGCTGATCAGAAAACCGCACCCGCCTGGGTGCGGTTCTTTCTACCAAGGGTTGACGCGATGTTTCTTCAAATGTTACACTCTGATGGGAACCTTTAATTTGCTCCAGCGAGGGCAGAAAGGAGGAAAAACATGGTTGATGAGCAAATCTCTCTCGTTACTCAGCAACGAGTGACAAATTGGCAGCAAGTCCTTCTCTCCATTCAGCATTTTGTGGCTATGTTCGGTGCTACCGTTCTTGTTCCCCTTCTAACAGGTCTCGATCCACTTGTAGCTTTGTTCACCGCTGGTATCGGTACTCTCTTGTTTCATCTGATCACAGGAGGTAGTGTTCCTGTTTTCTTGGGATCGAGCTTTGCCTTCATTGCCCCTGTGATAATGGTGAAGGAGCAATTTGGAAGCCTGGATTATGCGACAGGAGGCATCGTTGTTGCCGGCTTATGTTACCTTGGTTTCTCCCTTGTGGTCAGATTTGCCGGAGTAAGAGTGATCAAGAGGATGTTTCCACCAGTTGTAACTGGACCAATGATAATTGTCATTGGCTTAACCCTGAGTCCTGTTGCCGTGGATATGGCAAGCGGGAATTGGCTTGTAGCAGTGTTAGTGGTTATCACGGTGGTGATCACTTCGTCGGTTCTAAAGGGCTTTTGGAATCTAATACCGGTTCTCACAGGTGTCGTAGTTGGTTATGTTTGTTCTGCAATTTTTGGGCACGTAGATATAAGTCCAGTTAAGGAAGCTTCGTGGTTTAGTGTACCGAACTTCATGTTTCCAAAATTCGATTGGGCAGCTATTGCCACGATTGCCCCTGTCTCAGTGGCAACCTTTATGGAACATATAGGGGATATCACGACGAATGGCGCTGTTGTCGGCAAAAATTTTTTTGAAAAGCCAGGTCTGCACAGAACTCTGATTGGCGATGGACTTGCAACAGCGGTGGCTGGTATGTTAGGTGGGCCTGCAAATACGACTTACAGTGAAAACACGGGCGTTCTCGCATTAACAAAGGTGTACGAGCCCAAGGTGCTGAGGGGGGCAGCGGCGCTGGCGATCATGGTGGCTTTCCTCTCAAAATTTGGTGCTATTTTGAGAACAATCCCAACCCCAGTGATTGGGGGTATAAGCCTTGTTTTGTTCGGTATGATCGCGTCAGTGGGAGTGCGAACACTAGTGAATGCGCGTGTTGATTTTTCGAGATCGAAGAACCTTCTTGTTGCTTCACTGATTCTCACCGTTGGTATTGGAGGAGCTTCTCTACAGGTGGGAAATATTGAATTCAAAGGACTGAGTTTGGCAGCAATAGTGGGTATTATAGCTAATCTACTCATACCAGAGAAAAGAAACTGAGTTCTATAACAATACCGGATATGAAGAAACAGCGATGGCAATTTCATCGCTGTTTCTTTTTGAAAAGAATAAACCAATGCCGATGTGTATATGTGGCCATCGGCTTCTGCTGTGTTCTGTGTTGTATAATTGTGCCAGGTAACTTCTCTGTTTCAAGTAGAGAACTTGATTTTTGTCAACACTTCAAACAAATTTGATTTTCGTATTTGCTGGGCGGTGAATGAAGTGAATATTCACAGAGCACTGATAAGCGTATCGATCAAAACTGGGATCATTGACTTTGCGCGAAAACTTCACGATAGAGGCATTGAACTCATAAGCACAGGTGGAACCGCTGTGTCTCTTGCGAAAGCGGGTATACCAGTGACAAGAGTGGATGATGTGACAGGCTTTCCCGAAATACTCCAAGGTAGGGTTAAAACCCTTCATCCGAAAATTTTTGGTGGGATTCTTGCGCGGCTTGGTGACTCGAATCATATGAAAGAACTCGGAGATGCTGGAATTTCGCCCATCGACATGGTAGTTGTTAATCTACGTCCTTTTGAGCAGCTTGCCCACTCTTCAAGGAAGGAAGCCTCTCTTCTTGAAAGTATAGACATAGGAGGGGTTGCTCTTCTCAGGGCAGCGGCTAAAAATCATCGAGATGTCGTACCTGTATGTGATCCGAGAGACTATGATTTAATTATTGAAAGCCTTGATGAGTGCGGAGATGTGACACTTCAAGACAGGCGTATGCTCGCTTTGAAGGCATTTTTCACGACGATGAAGTACGATTCCACTGTTCACAGCGTTTTGAGCGAGCTTTACGCTTCAGAGAAATTCGAATATCGAATATATGAAAGAGTTGAAACTCTGCGTGATGATAAACATTCAAATTTGCCAGTGGAACTACTCAGGGTTTATGATCGAGAGACTGTGCTTGATAACATCGATATTCTCAAGGGAAATACTTTGTCCTATCAGCTTGTGCAAGATATATTGGCGGCTGCTCTTCTATCTGAAGCAATCGACAGAGGTTCTGCCGCTTTATTCAAAAACGGCAAACTGCAGCGATTATCGATCACTGAAGATGTGTTTGTAAACATTGAGAATGTCCTGTCTGGGTATACGAAAACGATGTCTCAAGGCACGCTTTTCGTTAAGTCAAAGCTGGACGAGTCATGCGCAGATATCATAACAAAGCTGAATTCAAGAAATGTTTTAGCACAAGGATTTACAGAGGGTTGTTTAAACATGATCCGCGCGAGTGAGATCGAAGTTGCTGCGACTCTCTTGGAAGGCAGTTTCATCTCTGAAAGAATTGTCGAGACCATGGGGATAGCTTTGAAGCAACATGCCATCTTTAGGAATGCCGTTGAGCAAATTTCTGCAATTCCAGACATCTCCCTGAGCCCAGAGGAGGATCAAACGCTAAAAGCAGCGGTGCTCGCATCTTTATATGCTGATTCGCCGTCGATAGCGGCAGCTCGCAATGGTTTTGTCTTCTCTCTCTTGCAGGGGCAAACTGATCAACTTACAGCAGTTAAAGTTCTGTGCGATTTCCTTGGTAGTGACGCAGATAAGACAGTTATTGCTCTTGACGATCTTCTGGATGTGACTGCGCTTGATGTGGTCAGCTCTTCAGGGGTTTTTGGCATAGCACTTCCAGATGACTTGAGTAATATTGACAGAGCACTCCGAATAGCTCGCGATTTGGATCTCACCGTATTTCTTATAAAGCTAAAACGGGGGGCCTGAGAACCATAGATTTGGTAGAACTGTTATTTCCAAATCAGTGTGCACTCTGTGGTAAATCAATATCTCCAAAACATCTTATCTGTGAAAGTTGCCAGGAATCTATTTTGCGATGTGGACCCTGTCTTGCTCCTGAAGATTTTTCCCACTGCAGAATCTTTTATTACGGCACTTACGAAGGAGAAATCAGGAAAATGATACTCAGTTACAAGAACAAACTGAGATGGCGCTTGTACAAGTTACTGGGAAAACTGATAATCGAAACTGTCAGAACACACGCTATAGAATTCAACGTTATTACATGGGTTCCATCGAGTTTTAACTCGCTTGAAGAGAGAGGCTTTGATACAATGGGATTGATTGCACGTTATGTTGCCAAGAGTCTCAGGATGCCGATTGTTAGAGCGCTGGATTCAGGTTTGCGGTGGAAACGTAGGGGACTACCCAGAGCACAGAGAGAATCCTCTGTCAAGGGAAGATTCTATGCCTTAAGGCGTGTTCCCTGGAAAAGCGTGCTTTTAATGGATGATGTTGTAACAACGGGTTACACTGTTCAGGAATGCGCTAAAACACTCAAAGAAGCGGGAGCTCAGTTCGTTAATGTTTGCAGTGTTGCAAGAACTCTTTAAACCTTGGTATAATACCTTCGCTGAACTCTGGAGGGGGCATCGGAGGAGGTGTGGCATTGTCTATTCGAATTAAGATAATACTTCTCTTGGTAGTAATTGTGGTATCTTCGTCTTTTGTTGTGAGTTTCTTTAACATAAGAGTTTCTCAGCAGAAAGTTCTCGAGTACGCCAAAGACGCAATTGTTCAAAAAGCTGAAAAGGAAAGTCTCATTACCGATAGGTGGATAAATCGAAGAATAGAATCAATTGTAAACATTTCAGATTCTGCAGGGAGCTATTTCATGATGTTTGAAAAGTCGATGGTCTTGATGGGAATGGCGACTTTTGCAAGACAACTGAGCGAAATGGGTTTCACAGATTATTGGATGATCAACACTTCTGGTAGGTGTTTCACCTATGCTGAAGAGAAAGAACTTGAAATGACCTCTGAGCAGTTTTTCAAAGATATAGTGGAGGAAGGCAAAGATCTCAGCATAGTGCCGAACTTTGATTGGAATGGTGAAAGAAGTGTTGTAATGGCAATTCGAGTTAAAACCCTCAATGGTGAAACCAGTGGAATCTTTGCAGCAATTTTTCCTCAAGAAAAGCTTTCGGAGCTTATCTCTGATATCGTTTACGGAGAAAAGGGATATGCCTTCTTGATAGATTCGCAAGGTCAAATTCTTGCGCACCCTTCTGTCGAAATGGTAGGAAAAAACGTTCGCGAACTCGATCCAAGTTTAGAAGCATCATGGCAGGAAATTGCGTCAGATGAATCTGGATACATCGAGTACACTTTATCTGGTTCAGAAAGAATAGCCGCCTATGCTCTGATTCCGTCGGCTGATTGGAAAATAGTGGTTACAACACTCTATTCCGAAGTTGCAGCCGTTTCAGGCAATATCATGAAAACGAGTCTTTTTATCACTTTTTCCGTGGTTGGCGTTAGCGTTGTAGTTGGAATGCTGTTTGGCTGGGCTCTGATTAAGCCTTTGAGAAAACTATCAGAATCCGCCCAAAAGGTAGTGAGTGGAGATCTTACAACGGAAGTGGCTCTTGAACGAAAAGACGAGGTTGGTGTTTTGTCGCAGTCATTCGCTGAAGTTGTGAAGTTGTTGAAGGAAAGTATCAACAAAACAAAAGATATAAGCCTTCAGGCGGGTTCAGTTTCCGAATCGCTGCACAAATTTGTTGAAGAGAATGACATCTTATCTTCTAAGGTTGATTCCACCACGGAGAAAGTGGAGGCTGGGCTTGAGGAAGTCTCTCAGTCTGTCGGACAAGTTAACACTGGAATGGACGAAATTTTGTCAGGTGCTGAAGCTACTGCAAAGCATGCCACGGACCTATCTGCGGAATCTTCACAGCTCAGAGACGTCATTTTGAAAAGCAGTGCGTCGTTGCAAAAACTTGGTGAGAAGATGCTCTCAACAAATGAAAGAGCATCGAATTCTATGAAAGCAATGGAAGAGCTCGTGGGTCTTTCCCAGAAAATTGGAGAGATAACTGGAACGATCTACAACATAGCGGAGCAGACAAATCTTTTGGCTCTTAACGCTGCAATAGAGGCAGCGCGAGCCGGTGAAGCTGGACGAGGTTTTGCTGTTGTAGCCGACGAGATCAGAAAATTAGCAGAACAGAGTAGAAGCGCTACTCAAGAGGTTTCAGAGATTTTAAAGAAGATCGTTTCACAGACAGAGATAGTTGCGAGTGAGGGTAAAGAAGTAGTTGAAAGTGTTGTTTCGACGACTGAATCACTGCGTGAGAATGTGAAAATGGTGGAAGGCACTGTTAACGCGATAGACCGACTTGCGGCGATGACGAGCAACCTTGCTGCGACGAGTGAGGAACAAAGTGGCGCAACACAAGAGGTTAAAAGTGCCATGGTTACTATCACGGAAAATGTTAAAAAGGTCGATATAGAAGTAAAGAAATTGGCTCAGGAAATAGGGATGCAGCTCAAGCAATCCAGCGAAATTGCGAAACACGAAAGTGAATTGTCTGATTTGGTTGAAAACCTCAAACAGCTTTTTGAAAGATTTACCGTTTGATTTGGTAAAACAGTGATGCTTAGACGGAGGTGAAAGCCTTGGTAGCTTACATTGTAAGGCGTCTGTTGTTACTCCCCCTCATACTTTTTGGTATATCCTTAATAGTTTTCGGTATGATTCAGAGCCTTGGTTCTGACAGGCTTTTGGCGGCATACGTTAATCCAGGCCTTTTGGACAAACTCAAACCGGATCAACTCGAACGAATCAAAGATAAATATGGCCTTAACGATCCCATGGTAATTAGATATTTCAAGTGGCTTGGTAACACAATAAAAGGTGATCTGGGCTGGTCAGTTGTTGGAAAAGAGCCTGTGAAAGACGCTCTGTTGCACAGATTGCCGTGGACTGTTGAACTTGCACTTTATTCCATAATTCCTGTCGTTGTGGTTGGAGTCTGGTTGGGAATTACCGCAGCTGTCAACAGAGACAAATTTGTTGACCACTTTGTGAGAATATTCGCAGTTGTGGGATGGAGCTTTCCTGATTTTGTTTTCGGCTTGCTTGTGCTTATGGTGTTCTACAGTGTGCTCGGTTGGTTTCCTCCTGGGAACCTCAGTTTCTGGGCTGATGAGGTTGTCAAGTCTCCTGAGTTCAGACGCTACACTTCTCTTTTAACGATAGACGCGCTTTTAAATGGTCGATTTGATATATTTTTTGATGGCCTCAGGCATCTTATAGCGCCAATTCTCACGATGTCGTGGCTCTGGTGGGCGTATCTGCTGAGAATCACGCGTTCCAGCATGTTAGAAGTACTTTCCAAGGAATATATCAGGACTGCAAGAGCGAAGGGACTTTCTGAGAGAGTTGTTATCAACAAGCATGCGAAAAGAAATGCCATGATTCCTGTTCTAACTGTGGGTGGGGCTATGGTGATAAGATTGTTCGCTGGTACGGTTATAGTTGAGATGGTCTTCAACAGGACTGGTATGGGAAGCTTCACAGCAACTGCGGCAACACAATTGGACTACGCTTCAATAATGGCTTCAGTGTTGTTCTACTCGCTGATACTTGTTCTGGGCAACTTGGTTATTGACATACTCTATGCCGCAACGGATCCGAGAATAAGACTTGGCTGAGGAGGTAAGAGTTATGAGATCAGAAACAAAAAGAATTCTAAGAAGATTGTTACGAAACCCCTCTGCTGTTATAGGGTTTTCGCTTCTCATATTTTTCATAGTGGTTGCTATTGCCGCTCCCCTAATATGTCCACCGCAATCGTACAATCCCTACATGATTCCCATAGTTTCATGGGATCTAACTCCCAAACCCCCATCGGATGGTCATCCATTTGGAGTGATCGCTGGCAGAGACATCTTCTATGGAATTGTTTGGGGGACAAGGACAGCTTTTAGAGTTGGACTTCTGGTTACTCTGATATCAACAGCCATAGGTCTATTCATAGGTTCGATTGCAGGGTATTTCGGGGGATGGATCGATGAAATCTTGATGAGGATAACAGATATATTTCTTTCTATACCGTACATTCTGGCCGCGATAGTCATAACATCCTTTTTGGGAATGGGACTGAACAATGTCATGATTGCTCTGGTAGCTTTCGGGTGGATGGCGGCAGCCAGGTTGATCAGAGGAAACATTCTCCAAGTCAGGGAGGAACAATATGTCCTTGCCGCAAAAGCTCTTGGAGTAAAGAACTTTTTGATCATTATGAAACACGTTTTGCCTAACACAATCTTTCCGGTTCTGATTCAAGCATCCATGAGAATTGGGTCTTTAGTTATAACCGCCGCAGCATTGAGTTTCTTAGGTCTCGGTGCTCCTATTGGTTATGCTGATTGGGGCTCTCTGCTGAATTTTTCCAGAAACTGGCTGCTTGGAGCTTCTGGAGAAGCTTTTAAGTATTGGTATGCGATAGTCTATCCAGGTGTTACAATGGTCTTATTTGTTTTGGCCTGGAATCTTGTAGGAGATGCACTGAGAGATGTCTTTGACCCGAGACTCAGAGGATAAGGAGTGAATGAAATTGAAGAAAGAGCCTATACTCAGTGTGCGAAACTTGAAAACCTATTTTTATACAGAAGATGGAATTGTCAAAGCAGTAGATGGTGTGGACTTCGATGTTTATCAAGGGGAAACTCTTGGAATTGTTGGTGAGTCTGGTTGTGGAAAGAGTGTTACATCTTTATCAATACTGAGGCTTCTCGATGAAAAAGGTAAGATAGTAGATGGTTCCATCATAATGGAAGGAAAAGATCTACTCAAACTGTCAGAAGAAAAGATGAGAAGTATTCGTGGTAACGACATTGCGATGATATTTCAAGAGCCCATGGTTGCATTGAATCCAGTGTTTACAGTGGGAGATCAAATAACAGAAGCAATAGTGCTTCATCAAAAGACAGATGAGGTAACGGCGAAAAAAATGGCCGTGGATTTATTACGTAAGGTGGGCATTCCAGAGCCTGAGAAAAGAGTGGATGAATATCCTCACGAGCTTTCTGGTGGTATGAGGCAACGTGCGATGATAGCCATGGCTCTTTCCTGTAAACCGAAGATACTAATTGCCGATGAACCAACCACGTCGCTCGATGTGACCATACAGGCTCAGATAATGGAACTTATGAAAGAGCTGCAAAGAGAATACGGTATGGCTATAATCCTGATAACCCACGATATGGGAGTGATTGCTGAAAACTCGGATCGAGTGGTTGTTATGTATGCGGGCAAAGCTGTGGAATATGCCGAGGTGAAAACACTTTTCAATGATCCCAAACACCCATATACCTGGGGTTTACTTCACGCTATTCCGAGACTCGACATAGAACAGCAAAGACTGTATAATATTCCGGGCGTTGTTCCAAATCCGTTGAAGTTTCCCAAGGGTTGCAAATTCAATCCCAGATGCGAATTTGCAGAGGAAATATGTCGCCGGGAAGAGCCTGAACTGAAGCAAATCGAAGAGAATCACTCAGTTCGATGTCATTTCTGGGAAAAAGTTGAGGAAGCGAAGAGAGCTGAGGTTGGTGAGCGCGTATGAAACCTTTCGTTAGAATTGAAAATCTTGTCAAGTACTTTCCAATAAGAGCCGGTGTGTTCAAGAGAATAGTTGCCTGGGTGAAAGCCGTTGATAATGTTTCTTTTGATATCTACGAAGGTGAGACACTCGGTCTGGTTGGAGAATCAGGTTGTGGTAAGACAACAGTTGGTATGACGCTTCTCAGGCTGTATGAACCCACTTCTGGTCGGATCATCGTAGAAGATGATGATACCACTTACTATTTCTTGCCCGGTATAAAAGCGAGGAGTTATCTGAAAAAGACATATGTGAACAAGTTTACGAAGATGGTCAGAGACTCAGGATCGATCGATGATGCTATTAGCTCGCTTGACGGTGTTGATAAGAAATACGCTGAGATCTTCTTCAAACGGGCAAATGGATCACCACAGGCATTTATTTCTATTCTTCTCAGAGGACGCGAGGAGAAAAGAAAGCAGTTTCGTAAAAACCTTCAAATAGTCTTTCAGGACCCATACAGTTCTTTGAATCCCAGAATGAGAGTCAAGAGCATTGTTGGAGAAGGACTTATTACCCACAAGCTCGCTCAGGGTAACAAGGAGGTAGTTGAAAAAGTTTCCAAAACTCTTGAGGATGTGGGAATCAGTTCTGATTATCTTTACAGATTTCCGCACGAGTTTTCGGGTGGACAAAGGCAGAGAATAAGTATAGCGCGTTCTCTCGCAGTTTCACCGAAACTCATAATCGCAGATGAAGCTGTGGCAGCTCTTGATGTTTCGATCAGATCTCAAGTGATCAATCTCATGAGAGATCTTCAAGCTGAGCATAAACTGACGTATCTGTTTATTTCTCACGATCTCTCTGTTATAAAGCACATAAGCGATCGGGTTGTTGTGATGTACCTTGGTAAAGTTGTGGAGTCAGCTCCAAAAAGTATCCTTTTTGACAACCCACTTCACCCTTATACAAAAGCTTTGATGAGCGCAATTCCTATACCTAATCCGAATATTGAGAAGAAGAGAATAATATTGAAGGGAGATGTGCCGAGTCCAATAAACCCGCCGTCGGGATGTCGTTTTCACACAAGATGTCCCGTTGCGACGGATATCTGTAGCGCAAAAGAGCCGGATTTGGTCGAGGTGGGTCCACAGCATTACGTTTCTTGCCATCTTGTAAAAGAGGGAAAATGAGAGGAAATCTTTACAAACTGGCTCTCCTGACAGTTGTGGTGTTATTGATTTTGAGTTTTACCACGTTAAAAAAACGGACGTTGAGAGTGTATTTTTCAGATGAAAATTTAAGATTCTTTGAATCAGCTTTGAAGGCGATGAGTTTTAAGTACGGTGTTGTCCGAGAAGAGGGCAAAGCGGATCTTGTTTTTAATTCAAAGAATACGATAACATATCATAGTCAGAGCTTTCACCTTTTCTGGAATCAAGAGGTTGTTGATGATGTCGAGCAAATCCTTGCCCAGATTTTGTCCGAAAGTGCCGGTGGACAAGTGCAAAATTGGGACATTTTAACAGATTTGTTCGGCCAATACCAAGAAAGCGATATTTTCAAAGATAGGGTAGTGATTCTCCGAGCGGCAGATAACGCTGGTTTTAAAAGCTTAGCAAGTGCCATTTTGTATGATATTCTGAACAGCAAAGCGACTATATTTGAGAACGGATTTTTGATGATACCAGTTCGTGTAATCGCGCAAATAGAAGGGTCAGTTGTGGCGGATTTCATTTACGATCCTGTTACGCACACAGTCACATATAACTCGGGAGGCGAATGATTTTGGACAATCTCTTGACGGTCAGAAATCTAAGCACCTACTTTTATATGGAAGAAGGTGTAGTTACCGCAGTTGACGACGTGAGCTTTGATTTGAAGTCGGAGGAAGTGCTCGGAATTGTTGGCGAAACTGGATCTGGAAAGAGCGTGACGGTTAAGTCTATAATGAGGCTCATAAAGCCACCAGGTAAAATTGTCAGTGGTGAGATTATCTACAAAGATAAGGATATCTTGAAAATAAATGAAAGAGAAATGCACAAAATACGAGGTAAGGAAATCGGTATGGTGTTCCAGGATCCCATGACTTCTTTGAATCCTCTTTACACGATCGGCAATCAGCTTATGGAAACTATCATGCAGCACCAGCAGGTCTCGAAAGAAGAAGCTTTCAAAAGAGCTGTTGAGATGCTCAAGATGGTCCAAATTCCCGAAGCAGAGAAAAGAATGAATTCGTATCCTTTTGAGTTCAGCGGGGGTATGAGGCAAAGGGTTGTCATAGCCATAGCCTTGAGCTGTAATCCATCTGTGTTAATAGCTGATGAGCCAACGACAGCTCTTGATGTTACCATACAGGCTCAGATACTCGAACTGATGAAACAACTCCAGTCAGAGCTGAAAAGTGCCTTGATTTTTATAACGCACGACCTTGGAGTTATAGCTTCTATGGCCAGTCGGATAATGGTCATGTACGGTGGAAAACAGATGGAAATGGGCAGCTCAGACGATATCTTTTATTCCCCAATGCATCCCTACACGAGCATGCTTTTGAAGAGTGTACCGAGAGTTGATAAAAAGCTGGATCGACTCGAACCAATACCAGGACAGCCCCCGCGGATGATTGATGTACCAAAGGTGTGTCCATTCCTACCAAGATGCCCCAGAAGTGTTGACAAGTGCAGTAAAGACCTGCCAAAACTTGAGATGGTATCTGAGGGTCACTACGTCCGCTGCTACAATCCCGTTGGAGGTGAAGAACGATAGTGTCTACTGCGAATAATGAAGTAATACTCAACGTTGTGGATCTGAAAAAGTACTTCCCTATAAAGCAGGGGTTTCTGGTGAAAAAAACCGTCGCTCATGTCAAAGCTGTTGATGAGATAAGTTTTCACGTAGTTAAAGGGAAGACCTTTGCGTTAGTGGGGGAGTCTGGGTGCGGGAAAACCACGGTGGCAAGAACAGTTCTCAGGGTACTGAATCCCACCTCCGGGAAGATCGTTTTTGAGAACACGGACATATCGAACCTTCGCTACGCCCAACTGCTGCCATTTCGTAGAAAAATGCAGATAGTCTTTCAAGATCCGATGGGATCACTGAATCCCAGAATGACCGTTGGTCAGATCGTTACAGAGCCAATGCTCTTTCACAAAGTTGTCAAGAACAAGAAGGAAGCTTATGAAAAAGCGGCTTCAATTCTCAACACAGTGGGTTTGAAGAGTTTTCACCTTGACAGATATCCACATCAGTTCAGCGGCGGGCAAAGACAGAGAATAGCCATTGCTCGTGCTATATCCATAGAGCCGGATTTCCTGATACTGGATGAGCCCACATCCGCGCTTGATGTTTCAGTTCAAGCGCAGATAATAAATCTTCTGTTGAAATTTCAACAAGAGTATGGATTCAGCTATTTGTTTATATCTCACGACCTCGGTCTGGTTCGTTTTATAAGTGACACTGTTGGTATAATGTACTTGGGGAGAATCGTCGAGCGCGGGGTAACGAATGAAGTTTTTGACAAACCTCTTCACCCTTACAGCCGAGCGCTTCTGTCTGCGTGTCCTGTGCCGGACCCGAGAGTGGAGCGAGGTAGACAGCGTATCATCTTGAAAGGCGGTGTTCCCAGTCCAATAGTGAGGCCACAAGGATGTTTCTTTCATCCAAGGTGTCCTTATAAAACTGATGTTTGTGAGAAAGAGTATCCGGAGTTCAGGGAAGTTTCAAAAAACCACTGGGTGGCGTGCCACCTGGTGAAATAGGGGGTGTTTTTTAGATGAAGAGGCTTCTTCTTGTTGCGCTTTTGGCGTTGGCTCTTGTTGCCTTCGCCGGTGAGAAGTACGTGTATTTTGACGAGACTGAACCCTACATTGGGGCAGACGCC
>Ga0190334_1000296_pt1 | contig 26143 bp, 19 predicted proteins | sample 48720478_MG_FD_161270 | JGI IMG/M metagenome (GOLD analysis project Ga0190334, IMG submission 161270) | Hydrothermal vent sediment bacterial communities from Southern Trench, Guaymas Basin, Mexico - 4872-04-7-8_MG | ecosystem: Environmental > Aquatic > Marine > Hydrothermal vents > Sediment ... | reverse complement strand
AATACCATTATATACCAGTATGCTATAATTTAACCACATTACCGCACCTGTCAATGAAAAAGCACATGTACTGTTTCATGCCGAAACATAACCTTTGCCTTCATACCATAAATACGGGTTTCTTGTAAGTACAAAATGGAATCTTGACATCCGCTTCTTTTCACACTATATGTGATCTTCGTTGGGAGAATAGGGGAGTGGTTAACACTTTAGAAAGGAGGTAGTTATGAAGAAGTTAGCTGTTGTGCTGACCGTGTTGCTCTTTTGTGTTGCCTTTGTCTCTGGTACCCTGGCGCAGGAGATAAAGGTGGGTACCCTTCTGTCGCATACCGGACCCTTGAAGGAATTCGGGCCCAATATCCAGAACGGTGTGGTGTTGGCAGCCAAGCAAATGGCTGCGGCAGGCTTTGAGGTGAAGCTGGTGCATGAAGACAGCGAAACCTCGGCCATCCCTGCCACCAATGCTGCAAAGAAGCTTGTAGAAGTGGACAAGGTGGTTGCCATCATTGGCGCCCTTGCCAGTGGTGTAACGGTTCCTGTAGCGGAGTCCGTTACATGTCCCAGGGGTGTCATTATGATCTCACCTGCTTCCACATCACCACTGCTCACGGTTTTGCCTGCTGACCAGGGAAAGGATTTTCTATTTAGGACCTGCCCTTCTGATGCCCTTCAGGGAGTGGTTGCCGGTAAGTTTGCGGCCACCTACAACAAGACCGCTGCGATTCTCTATGTAAACAACCCCTATGGCCAGGGCTTGGCCGAGAATTTCAAGAGGGCCTTTGAAAAGAGGCATGGCAAGGTTGTGGCCATGGTGCCCCACGACGAGAAGGCTGCGGAATCCTATACTGCCGAGTTAAAGAAGGCATTGGCTGCAAATCCAGACAGGCTTTGCGCTTATAGCTACCCCGAGCATGGCAAGGTATATCTAAAAGAGGCTATAGAATTCTTCCATTATAAACACTTCTTGTTCTGCGATGGTACCAAGTCCATAGACATTGTGAAGGCGGTGGGCGCCAAGAATGTGGAAGGCCAATACGGAACCGCGCCTGGAACTGCAGGTGGTGAGCCCTATCTGATTTTTGCCTCGGACTACAGGATGGAGTTCGGGAAACTTCCTCCGCTTCCGTTCATTACCAACGCCTATGATGGCATGGCCGTGATAGGCCTTGCAGCATACAAAACAAAGCTTCAAGGCAAGGCTTTGACTCCTAAGAACATAAGAGACAATCTTAGGTTTGTGGCCAATCCTCCGGGTGAGATCGTAAAGCCTGGTGAGTTCAAGAAGGCATTTGAACTGCTAAAGGCTGGCAAGGACATTAATTATGAAGGTGCTGCCGGCTCCGTTGACTTTGACAAGAACGGAGACGTGGTAACACCTGTTGAGATCTGGAAATACCATAATGGGAAAATCGTTACCGTCAGAGTGGAGCACGTGTTCTAGGATATAACTGCGGTAAGGTTACTTAAGAGAGGGGGGCAGAATTCTTGCCCCTCTTTTTTTAAGGGGACATGGTGGCGAAAGAAGCGGTTTGATATGTATGGCAAGAATGAATTCCCGCCTACGCGGGGATGACAAGTAGCCTGCCCTAAGTCCTGAATCTGCAGTGCTTGCCTCGTCACCAGGTAGGAGCTGGGCCATGGTGGAGCCCATAAGTATCGCGGGTATTGCTTTGCGGCCTGCTCTTCCTCAATGGGCCTCATTCAATCCACTTGGAAATCCTCTTTTCTTCTCCGAGAAGACCCTGTGGCCTATACAAGAGGATAATCTCGAGTAATACGCCAATGAGCAAGAAGCGGATGTAAGGTGCCCTTGCCTTGAGTGTGTATGGCAAAAGGTCTGTGGCAAATTTCGTGCCTATCCAGATGCCCCAAATCACGAATGCCCCAGTAATGGCACCCTTATTGTTGCCACTGCCACCGGCCATTAGCATTACCCAAATTATAAAAGTGCCATAGAGAGGGGTGAATACATTGGGCGAGATGGCCTTGGTGTAATGTGCATATAGTGCACCAGCAGCCCCCATGACCATAGAACCAAACACCAAGGACTGCATTTTGAAGTGGGATTTATTTTTTCCACTCATGGCAGCAGATATTTCGTCCTCCCTAATGGCCCTCAGGACCCTTCCCCACGGAGATCGAATACCAGTTTCAATCAAGATATATACTCCTACCATTATTAGAAGAACGATAACCAGATACACATAATTGTAATTGGCAGGGTCTACCAGACCCTGTAATGGTTGAGGCAACCCCATAAGCCCACGGGGTCCGTTTGCAAGCCATGCTTCATTGTTAAATACGAGCCTGAAGGTCTCGGCGATTCCAAGTGTTGCGATTGCAAGATAGTCTTCACCCAGCCGAAGGGTGGGTATACCTATTAAGTAAGCCACGATCCCACACATGAGTGCAGCAGCCAACATCCCCACAATGAAGGGCATATTAAGACCGAATAATTGATGCACGTAGTGTGCATAGACCCCGGTGGGTTTGGGAGTTGTAACCAGTGCTGAAGTGTAGGCCCCGATGCAGAAAAATCCGGCGATCCCGATATTGAACAAGCCCGTGTAGCCCCACTGGATGTTGAGACCCAGGCAAAAAACGGCATAAATCCCTGCCATGATTGCCAGGGAAACCAGATATGCAATAATTCCACTTAGTTCCATTCTAGCTGCTCCCTCCGAAGATTCCTTTAGGCCTTATGAGCAAAATGAGGATCATTATTACAAAGGCTACAGCAGGCTTGTAAGTGGGCATCAAAAAGGCCGTTGACATTTGCTGGGCCACACCTATGACAAAGCCACCAACAAGGGCCCCGTACATATTACCTATTGTGCCAAGGATAGTTGCAGCGAATATGGGGATAAGAAAGTTCCACCCCATATAGGGATGAAGCTGCACGTCAATGCCGTATAGAATACCTCCTGCCGCAGCAAGTGCCCCTCCTATACCCCAGGTCCAGATTATGATTTTCTCGGTGTTTATTCCCGAAACGAGGGCCAGATCAGTATTGTCGGCAGTGGCCCTCATTGCCTTTCCCATTTTGGAATTCTTGAGAAACAGGTGGAGGGTCACTATTAACACGATTACTGCAACCAAAATGAATACTTGGTCGGGTCGGATCTTAATATTGAGGGGTAAATCAATGGCTGGCCTCAAAACGCCTGGCCTATAGAATAACGAGTCGGCTCCCCAAAGGATGAGAATAATCATTCTCAAAATAAAGGCCGCTCCCAGAGACGACATGGCCATTATTACAGCATTGCTCTTTTTATCTCTTAGTTTCCTATATAGGATTCTATCTACAACGATAGCAACGATGCCCACCAGGAACATGGATACGGGAAAAGCTATAACCATGCGCAAGCCAAAGGAAAGCGGGAAAAAGATAGTATCGGGTACGCCAATCCACGCTAGCAAATCTGTTACCATGAAAAGGGCTACATAGGCCCCTGCCGTCATTAAATCACCATGGGCAAAATTTGCGAGTCTAACAATGCCGTAAACCAAAGTAAGGCCCACAGCTCCCAATGCTATTATTCCGCCAAGTACTAGCCCATATACAAATAATTCAAACACAATCAACCTCCCAAGTAGAGGCGCCCAACCTCTTCGTTCTCCAGTAATGCCTTTCCAGTGTCATCGAGCACGTTTCGGCCCATGGCAAGGACATAACCGTGATTGGCCATTTTAAGGGCTTCCCTAGCGTTCTGCTCCACAATTATCATGGAAACTCCGGTTTGGTTGATCTCTATAATTTTTTGAAATATATCTGAAACAATGACTGGTGCCAGCCCAGCCGAGGGCTCGTCCAAAAGCAAGAGTTCTGGATCAAGCATAAGGGCCCGCCCCATTGCTACCATTTGCCTCTGACCGCCTGAAAGGGTCCCTGCCTTATGTTTTTCCCTCCCTTTCAGTGCTGGGAACAATTCATATATCTCCGTTATCTTGCCAGTATAGTCGTCGTTTCTAATGAATGCCCCCATCTCAAAATTTTCTTGTATGGTAAGGGAAGGAAACACGTTTTCTACTTGGGGGACATAGCTTATCCCCTTCCTTGCAACCTTATCGGGTTGGAGGCCAGTTATATCCTCTCCCTTGAAGATTATTTCCCCAGACCGCGGTTTAAGGAGGCCAAATATGGTTTTCAACAATGTAGACTTCCCCGCCCCGTTAGGACCTATGATAGAGACAATCTGGCCTTCTTCCACCTTTATGTGGACATCACGAAGGATATCCATTTCCTCATAGCCTGCTGTTATGTCCGTCGCCTTTAAAATGGTCATCGGTATTGCCCACCCAAATACGCCTCAAGAACCCTCTCATCCCTCTTCACCTCTTCAGGGGTTCCTTCGGTCAGTTTTCTCCCTTCACTCATAACAATAACCGGGTTGCAGAGGTTCATGACCAAATCCATGTCGTGCTCCACAATAAAGAAGGTGATCCCTTTTTCTTCACATAGCTTGCGTATGTTATCCATCAGCTTTGCAAGTAAGGTGCGATTTACCCCTGCAGCCGGCTCATCAAGAAGCACCATCTCGGGCTCTGCCATCATGCTGCGGGCAAGCTCTAAAAGCTTTTTTTGGCCCCCTGAAAGAGAGCCTGCATACTCGTCTTTTAACCTAATGAGCTCCACAAACTCAAGGACCTCCAGGGCCTTGTCGCGGATTTCCTTTTCCTGTCGCTTTACAGTGCTGGGTCTGAGCCAGGTATTCCAGACCTTCTCACCCACCTGTCCGTCCGGCATTACCATGAGGTTTTCCAGGACCGTCATCTGGGAAAACTCCCGCGTTATCTGAAAGGTTCGATACATCCTTTTCTTGAAAATCTGGTGAGGTGGAAGGCCAGTGATATCATTACCCCGGAAGAAAACCTTTCCTGAATCCGGCCTTAAATGCCCAGTAATAAGATTAAATAGGGTGGTCTTTCCTGCTCCGTTGGGGCCAATCAGACCAGTGATAGTGCCCTCTTTGACCTCTAAGGAACATTCAAATACGGCCATCACGCCGCCAAAGCTTTTGCTGACTTGCTTGACCTCAAGCATAATTCATCCTTTGTGAGCCAAAAAAGCTTGTTATGTGATTGGCTTAATCCGCCAGAGGCGGACGAGGGTTTAATCCGCCCCTTGGGGCGGTTAAGATGGTTTCCGATTGATACCCCGCTGCTTGCGGCGGGGAAGTTTATTTCAATCGCGGAAGCATAGCTAAAGGTCAAACCATTGTCAAGAAAAGTTTCGATTTGCTTTACAATACAAAAAACGAACAAGGCCTTCAAAATTTCTTGAAGAGCGGTTCCTCTTGAATGACAATAGAATTTATGGGTCCACGGGCTATAAGACTTTACGAATTAAGACAAAACAATCTAAAGGGCTTCGATCTTGCACTACCCTTTCATAAGGTTATTGTTATTACTGGCTTGTCAGGATCGGGTAAATCAAGCCTCGCCCTTGACACCCTGTATGCAGAGGGGCAGCGAAGGTATGTGGAGACCTTTTCGGCCTATGCTCGGCAATTTCTGGAAAGGATGCCTCGCCCCAATGTCGGACGCATAGAAAACATTCCCCCTGCCATAGCTATTGAGCAGACCAATCCAGTGAAAAACTCTCGCTCCACGGTTGGAACACTCACCGAGATAAACCACTTCGTGAAGATGTTGTTTTTCAGGGACTCCATACCCTATTGCCCGAATTGCGGACGCCCCATAACACCATCCACGCCCCAGGACTCTGCCAATGATCTCCTCGGCAATGCATCTGACACCAAAGCTGTAATCACCGCAACGATGGAGGTTAAAAGGGATTTTCATTACCTCAAGCAAGGACTGATCCAAGCCGGGTACTATAGGGTCTTGGTTGACGGTCGTGTGGCGGATCTTGAGGACCTTTATGAAGCGCAGAGCTTGGATGTGGTAATTGACCGGGTAAGAGTCTCGGCCAAGAATAGGGCCAGATTGGCAGATTCACTGGAAAGGGGTTTAGCCCTCGGTGGTGGTAATGTAACGGTACATGTTGGGGACGGCCGTATAAGAAGGTACTCCACCCAATACGGATGTCCATATTGTGGAACTCGATTAAGCACTAGGACGCCCAATCTCTTTTCCTTCAACAGCCCGGTAGGCGCATGCCCCGAATGCCATGGATTTGGCCGCATAATTGATGTTGACTGGGACCTGGTGGTCCCCGACCCGCGATTGAGTATCAAAGAGGGGGCTGTAAAGGTGTTTGAGGCCCCTGGTGCAGCAAGGGAAAGGCGAGACCTGGTGAGCTTTTGCCGAAAAGAAGGCATCCCCCTTGACCGACCCTGGGGAGAGCTATCAAGAGAATCCAAGGAAGGCATTCTATTTGGCAAAGGCGCCTGGTATGGGGTGAAAGGATTCTTCAATTGGCTGGAGACCAAGTGTTACAAGGCCCATGTCCGAATATTTCTGTCCAGATACAGGGCCTACCTTACTTGCCCTGCTTGCGATGGAGCTCGATTCACACCCGAGACCCTGCTCTATAAGCTAGACGGTCTCAATATTGCGCAGTTATATGCCTTACCCATTGAGGAATCTTTTGCATATATGAAAGAGCTTGGTGAAGAACGCTTTGATGCTGCAAGCAGGCTAGTTTACCACGAAATCTATAGGAGGCTTTCTTTTCTCAAGGATGTAGGGCTTGACTATCTTACCCTTGACCGCCAGTCTCGCACCCTGTCAGGCGGGGAAGTGGCCCGCGCCATGCTCACGCGTGCCCTTGCTTCCAACCTGGTAGAGACCTTGTATGTGCTTGACGAACCGACAAAAGGCCTTCATGCAAGAGATGCCTCCAGGGTGGTTAATACCCTGCACAAGCTTTCGGCCCAGCGTAACACCGTGTGTGTGGTGGAGCACGATCCCGTGATAATCAGGGCCGCAGACTTTGTTGCGGAACTGGGCCCGGGAGCGGGTGAGAAAGGCGGGCAACTTGTATTCACAGGATCGCCAGCCGAGCTTTCTTGCAAACACACACCGACAGCAGCATATCTAGGCAAAGACAGGCACCTAGCGCTGGCAACCAGCAGGCCACATACGTCTCCCAACTCATTCGTGGTCATAGAAGGGGCCCAGGAAAACAATCTTAAGGATATTGTTGTCCAGATACCGAAGAAAAGCCTCACGGTAATCACTGGTGTTTCGGGTTCTGGAAAGTCTACCCTGCTGGAACTGGTATTGTTCAGGGGGGCCATGAGGAAAAAGGGGCTTTCCACAGAAAGGCCGGGCAAGTGCAGGGATATTAAAGGATTGGAGGATATCCAAGAAGTCATACTCGTAGATCAGAGCCCCATTGGAAGGACCCCCCGCGGAAATCCCGCCACTTACCTCAAGCTCTATGATGGCATCAGAAAGCTGTTAGCAGCAACAGAGGGTGCAAGGCTGAGAGACCTAAGCCCATCTTCATTTTCTTTCAACGTGCCAGGAGGCCGGTGTGAAGAGTGCAGCGGGCAAGGTTATGAGCGAGTTGAAATGCAATTTTTGTCCGATGTTTATCTGCCGTGCCCAGCATGTGGTGGAAAAAGATTCGGGCCAGAGATCCTCAAGGTTGCATATAAGGGAAAAAACGTCTCGCAGATTCTGGACTTAACATTCGAAGAGGCTAGAGAGTTTTTCTCTGATCTACCCAAATTGGCGCAAGTCCTTTCAGGCCCAGTCAAGGTGGGCTTGGGCTATCTGCGTTTGGGCCAACCCATCCATACGCTTTCAGGGGGAGAGGCACAGAGGTTAAAGCTGGCGCATCTACTTTTCACCTCCCCTAAAACCGATTCCCTCCTGCTGGTGGACGAGCCCACGGTAGGACTGCACCTTCAGGATGTTGAACGTTTGATGTTCGCCTTGAGGCAGCTTGTGGAAAAGGGAAACACGGTAGTGATTGTGGAGCACTGCATGGATGTTATCGCAAACGCGGACTGGGTGGTGGACCTCGGCCCGGAAGGAGGCGAAAAGGGAGGGAATGTGGTCTTTCAAGGGCCCCTAAAGGAACTGTTAGGAGCTGGCAATTCCATCACGGCGCAGTGTCTCAGGGAATACCTCAGGGGCGATGACAAGGATGCCGTCTTTGAAAAGTATAAGGAGGAACAAAGACCACCGGCGGGAATAAGGGTGATGGGGGCAAGGCACCATAACCTCAAGAATCTCGCAATCGAGATCCCAAGGAACAAGTTTGTGGTTGTAACAGGGGTTTCTGGGTCAGGAAAGTCCACCTTGGCCTTTGACATCATATTTGCAGAAGGGCAAAGACGTTACGTAGAGTCCCTGTCCACCTATGCCAGGCAGTTTCTCCGCCTCTATGAAAGGCCTGATACGGACCTAGTGGAAGGGCTGCCACCCACGGTTGCCATAGAACAAATGATGAGCCGGGCAGGTCCCAGGTCCACGGTGGGGACTCTAACAGAGATTTACCATTACCTGCGGCTTCTTTATGCAAGGATTTCAGAGCCCTATTGCATGAAATGTGGAAAAAGGCTTTCGAGAGAGGGCTTGGACGAAATGGTACACCGGCTGGTGGAGGAGTTGAATGGCCATTTGGTCACGGTTCTTTCACCAAAGGTAAAAAGAAGAAAGGGTTTTCACAAAGAAGCCATTAAGACTATTAAAAAAAGGGGTTATAGGTGGGCCGAGATAGATGGCAGGTTGGTGGACTTAGAAAAGGAAGCCCCACAACTTGAAAGATTCAAAGAGCATAGCATATCCTTGGTGGCGGGCGAGGCAAAGGCTACGCCTATGGAAGCGGCCGAACTGCGAAGACTCGTGAAAAAGGCCTTTGATGAAGGCTCTGGGGAGGCCGTGGTTCGGTGGCAAAAGGGCGAGTTGTTCCTGAGTGAACGTTATTTTTGCCCTGATTGTGGTGTGGGACTCCCCGAACCTGACCCCCTCTTGTTTTCTTTCAATACCACCGCAGGGGCATGCCCCAGGTGCGACGGTTTGGGCAGGACTGCGAGAGGGGCCTTGTGCTCCTCGTGCAGGGGTACTCGCTTGAAAAGGGAGGCTCTTTGCTACCAGATCTCCGGCGTGAGCATAGGAGAGCTTTGCTCCATGACGGCTGAAAAGGCCATTGATTTTCTCAGAACCTGCTCCTTTGACCCCCAACAGGCACATGTGGCAGGCCCCATTTTGGATGAATGCATGGGCCGCCTCCTGCTTCTCAAGGAATTGGGCATTGGATACCTCACTTTGGACAGATCTGGCGATACCTTGTCCGGAGGCGAGGCCCAGCGCATAAGGCTTGTGTGCGAGCTGGGCGGAAATCTGACAGGTGTTTGCTATGTACTTGATGAACCCACCATCGGGCTTCATCCCAGGGACAACACCCGACTCATCGGGGCCCTTAAAAAGATCAAGGCCAGGGGAAACACGGTTATTGTCGTAGAGCATGACGAAGAGACCCTAAGGGCAGCAGACTGGGTCGTTGATCTCGGCCCCGGTGGAGGCGAAAGGGGAGGGGAGATAGTTTATAAGGGAAGCCCTTCGGGCCTGCTCTCCCATGGTCGGTCTCCAACGGCCATGGCCCTGCTGAACAACCAGAGGTATTCCATTACTTCAAAGGACAGAGCTGAAACTGCCAAGAACTGGTGCAGCATTGAGGGGGCAAGTGCAAGAAACCTCAAGGGCATTTCAGTGAAATTCCCCTTGGGCGCCATCACCTGTATCACCGGTGTTTCGGGCTCTGGAAAGTCAAGCCTTCTTATGGAGGTGATCTATTCAAATATAAAAACAATAATAGGGGGCAGGGCGAAGGGTTTGAAGAATTGCATTAAACTTACGGGTCACAAGGCCATAAAGAAGGTTATGGTAATTGATCATTCACCCATAGGCCGTACACCCAGGTCCACGCCTGCCACCTACATAGGGGTCATGGGGGAGATAAGGGCCCTCATGGCTGGGCTACCAGAAGCACGGGCCAGGGGGTGGAGGCCGAGACGGTTTTCTTTCAATATTTCGGGAGGAAGATGCGAGGGATGCAGTGGTCAGGGTTCCATCAAGGTCGAGATGAGATTTCTGCCCAAGGTATATGTATCTTGTGAGCAATGTGGAGGTGCCCGATACAACTCCGAGACCCTGTCAGCGAAATACAAGGGAAAGAATATCGCAGAAATCCTGGATATGACTTTCTCGGAGGCAATGGAGCTATTCTCCTCTGTACCCCGTATCCGCAGGGCACTGACTGTTGTTAATGATCTTGGCCTTGGCTATTTGCGGTTGGGCCAGCCCAGTCCGACGCTCTCTGGTGGGGAGGCTCAAAGGATCAAGCTTGCAAAGGCATTTATCCGCGATAGAACCGGCAGCACCCTTTTCCTATTGGACGAGCCCACTACCGGGCTCCACTTCGCGGATATCGAAAAGCTGGTGAGGCTTTTTCACTTGCTGGTGGAAAGGGATAACAGTATTGTTGTAATTGAGCACAATCTGGATGTAATAAAGGAAGCAGACTGGGTCATAGATTTGGGGCCAGAGGGAGGAGAGGAAGGTGGGCGGCTCGTTTTTCAAGGATCTCCTTACGAGTTAGTCAAAAACAAGAATTCTTATACGGCAGAATACATTAGAATGTTTTTGGAGGGCGTGGGTTTTTGACAGGCATAAGAGACAACATAGAGGTATTTGAGAGGGAATGATGGGTGAGAAAGAGAAGGTCATGATCATGAGGTGCGAGGAGTATAGTGCTGACAGGATCAGGGGCATCATCAGAGAAGGCATGGAGACTCTTGGTGCTATTCCAAGAGGAAGGGTGCTTTTCAAGCCTAACGTGGTCCTTGCCCATCCTGAACTTTTCCCCCATGCCTTCACCCGTGCGGAGTTCCTTGACGGGGCAATAGCTGCAGCCAAGGACGTGGCAGGCGAGGTGGAGGAATTTGCCGTTGGCGAGCGCTCAGGAATCACGATCCCCACAAGATATTGCTTTAAGAATGCCGAGTACCTGGAAGTAATCAAGAGGCACGGGGCCAAGGCCTACTTTTTCGATGAATCCAGGCACGTACCGTTTAGATTGAGAAGGCCCGGCCGACTCAGGGACTTGATATATGTGCCAAAGGAGATAATAGAAGCGGACTTCCTTGTAAGTCTCCCAAAGTTTAAAGCACATCCCTGGACGAGGCTCACCTTGAGTCTGAAAAACTACATAGGCCTTCAAGACGACCGTCACCGCCTGGTGGATCACAATACCTATTTGGAACACAAGATTGTTGATCTCCAAGAGGTCATACAACCGTCGTTTATCGCAATAGATGCCATCGTGGCAGGTCAAAAGATGATGTTAACCCCGACGCCATTCAACTTGGGGGCCATAGTGATGGGCACCAATCCATGTGCTGTGGACACCGTGGGTTGCCATATGGTTCATGTGGACCCCAAGGACCTGTTACACCTTCAAATGGCCTCTCAACGGGGATATGGCCCCATGGATTTGGGCGAAATTGAGGTCCTCGGCGATTTTCCATTGGAAGAGGTAAGGGCCAAGACCAAAGACTTTCAGTTCTGCCTTGAACGTATTGATTCCTACTTCAAAGAAAGCAACCTGAGTTGCACAGTGGGTAGCTTCCCGGAAGCCCATTCCAGGGATTACTGCTGGGGGGGATGCCCCGGTGCTGCGCAGGAAGCCATGCATATTCTAAGGGATTTTTACCCTGATGTGGATCGCACCATGAAAAAAGTCCATTACGTGGTGGGTAGAGTGGATGGGCCTATTGAGCTTCAGGATGATGAGAAGGTCTTTTTTGCGGGAGACTGCACGTCATGGCAGGGTATGCTGAAAGGAAGACCGGTGTCCATAGACCCACGCTACATGAAAAAGGAGGAGGTGAAGACCCAGAAGACCAAGTCCAATGATCTCCTCTTGAAAACCTTCCAAAGCCTGTGGGAGTGCTTCACAAAGCGGAACATGCCTTACGTGCGCGCCAAGGGCTGCCCGGTTTCCGTTGCTGATCACGTCAACTTTCTTTCGGCATTGGGGGGGATCAAGAATCCCAATTTTGACCCACGCCTGTTTTTGCCGGTTACGTTGGCCTATTTCAAGATGAGGCTCATGCGCGTGCTTAACCGCTTCATGGGCTGAGGCCAGATACCAGGCCTACTTGCCATAGCAATTTATTGCCCGGAACCTCTGTCTATAGGCCTCGAGCAGTGGTGTAAGATTACGCCCGGGGGCCTTGGCACCTTCTAGCCTCTTTGCGATTTCTGCTGGCTCTAACCTAACATTGATGGCCCGTCCGGGGATATCAATCTCTATGATGTCTCCGTCTCTTATGGCGCCGATGGGACCGCCGTTAAATGCCTCCATTTCCACATGTCCAATGCATGGGCCTGTGGTTGCGCCTGAAAACCTGCCATCGGTGATGAGTGCCACCCGTTTATATCCAGCACCCTTGATGGCATCAGTAGGTGTGAGCATTTCGGGCATTCCAGGTGCTCCTGCTGGGCCCTGATAGGGCAGGACTATAACGTCTCCTTCTTGAATCTGCCGCGCCTCGATGGCATCGAGCAGGGCCTCTTCCGTCAAAAAGACCCTGGCCGGTCCTGTATGGGTAAGCATCTCCGGGTCGACGGCTGTCTGTTTAATAACCGAGCTGTTTGCTATGTTTCCCTTTAAAACAGCTATGCCTCCCTCTTTGTGGTAAGGGTTTTCAATAGGCCTTATTACATCATCATCAAGCACCTCTGCTGTTTCTGCTATTTCAGTGATACTGGGGCCGGAAAGGGTCGGTGACTGTTTAATGGCATCCCTGAGCCGTTTGAGTACCGCTGGGACCCCGCCTGCCCCGTCAATGTCCGCCATTTCACAGGGGCCTGCGGGTATTATGGAACAAAGATGCGGAGTCTGTCTTGATATTTTATCAAAGAGGTCCACATCGATATCAACCCCTGCCTCCTTCGCCACTGCGGGTATGTGAAGCACTGCATTTGTGGACCCCCCCATTGCCATGTCAACCCGAATGGCGTTTTCAAATGCCTGAGGAGTCATGATGTCCCTTGGCCGAAGACCCTTTTTCACAATTTCTACGATCTTTTTCCCGGTTTCATAGGCCTGTTGTCTTTTCCTTGGATCAATGGCCGGGGTTGTTGCGCACCGTGGCAGAGACATGCCAAGCACCTCGGTGACAACTGCCATGGTATTTGCGGTATAAAGCCCCACACATGAGCCAGCACCACAGGCCATCATGGGGAGCATTTCTTCGGCCTCCTGTAAGCCCATTTTTCCCGCCTTAACCTGGCCCACTATGGCAAACCCTTCGATGGGGTGGCGTTTCTTTCCGTCAATAATATTGGCCTTCATGGGGCCACCTGTCAGCACGATGGCAGGAATGTTCAGCCTACCGGCCGCCATAAGCATGCCGGGTGTGATCTTGTCACAGCTTGTAACCCCAACCCAGCCGTCCAACGAGTGGGACAGGACCATGATTTCGATATTGTCTGCAATGTGCTCTCGGCTGGGAAGGCTCAGGCGCATCTCCACGTACATGGCGATTCCGTCACAAACTCCAGGAACACCCCATTCAAAGGGTACTCCCCCAGCGTCAATAATGCCCCTTTTCACCTCCTGAGTGAGCTCATTGAGATGAATATGCCCTGGAATGATATTATTGTAGCTATTGGCAATTCCTATGAACGGTTTTTCGGGGACAAAGTCTTCTTTTTTAAGCCCTGTTGACATTAAGAGGGCCCTATGGGGAAGAGTAGCAATGTCCTTTTTCAAGATATCAGAACGCATAAAAACCTCCTTTGCGAACGGGGCGATACACCCCCTTTTCAGTGGATACCCGTTAAGGCCCTATCTACTCAGAAGGTGGGGCAGATAGGTGACCAGAGCGGGAAAGATGGTAATAAGGGCAAGACCGATTAACTGTAGTCCAATGAAAGGCACGGTCCCCCTGACAATATGCCTCCCAAATTCTACCCCCTTTGGTGCCACGCCCTTTATGTAAAACAGGGCAGGGGCCATTGGGGGAGTTAGAAAAGATGTCTGCATGGTAACACAAAAAACCATGGCTGCCCAGAGGGGATTGAAGCCCATCTCTGCGAGTATGGGGGTAAAAATGGGGACAAGGATTGGCACGATACCAATCCATTCCATGAAAAGGCCAAACACAAAAAAGGCCGACATCATGATGACCAGGATGCCCCATTTTCCAAAGGGAAGGCTGAGGAGCAAGTCTTTCACGAGGTCCCCTCCGCCCACAAGCATAAACGTTCCGGTGAACACAAATGCCGCCCCAACGATGATCAAGATCATGCTTGAGATGACCATGGTTTCGAAAAAAGAGTCCTTCAAGGTTTTGCTATCAAGTTTACCATAACAGGCGGCAAGTATTACGCTCACAAAGGCCCCAACGGCTGCCGCTTCCGTGGGTGCGGCAACCCCGAAGAATATGGTCCCCAACACCGCCAAAATGAGGAAAAGCGGCGGGACAAGGGATGTGAATATCATTGATAGTTTTTTCTTCAGAGGAATGGCCCTTTGCTCCGGAGGCAGGGGCGGCCCCATGCTGGGATTAAGGGTGCATCTAATGGTAATATACAGGGCATACAAGGCTGAGAGGATAAGGCCCGGTATTATGGCAGCCATAAATAGCTTGCCCACTGACACCCCGGCCATGGGACCATATACGATAAGCATGATACTGGGGGGTATAAGTATCCCCAGAGTACCACCCGCGCAGATGGTACCACAGCTAAGGGCGGGGTCATAGCCCTTTTCGAGCATCTGGGGCAGGGCAAAGAGCCCCATTATGATGACAGGGGCTCCCATGATCCCCGTGGCAGCAGCGATTATGGTGCATACCACTACCACTGCCAGGGCTAGACCACCCTTCAGTCCGCCCAACATAACGTGAATAGAGGAAAAGAGCCTTTCGGCCGCGCCCGATTTTTCAAGCATGAGACCCATATAGACAAAGAGAATAATGGAGGCCAGGATGTAGTTGTGCATGGTCTCGAATACCCTGAGAATCATCATATTAAAAAAGCCTGATCCAACACCCACGAGCCCTACGATCAAGGAGGATCCCAGCATGGCAAATGCAACGGGAAACCCGGTGGCAAGGCCCAGTATCAATCCAACAAACAAGATGGCGATCAGCAGTTCAGGGCTTTGAATCAGCATGATGAGTTCCCCTGAGATCATTTATGCAGCGTAAGAACTGAGCTATTCCCTGAAGCAACAGCAACAGTGCGGCAAGGGGTAAAATGGTCTTAAAGGGATATATGGGAGGTTGCCACATGCTTTCCCCCCCTGCCTCCCACATCTTCCAAGAGCGAACTGTAAAGGTGGTGCCGAAATACAGCAGGGCCAAAACCGAGGGGAAATAGAGGATTAGGTAACAGACGGCATTTATAAGGGCCTTTGCCCTTCTGGAGAGCTTGCCATAGATGGTTTCTATTCGTACGTGTTTGTCGATGGCCAGGGTGTGGGCTGCCCCCAGCATGAAGATGGCCCCATAGAGCATGTATGAGATGTCGTAAGACCACTCGGTGGGGGAATTGAAAAGGTACCTCGCAGCGGTATCGTATACCAGCTCCAGAATCAACACTGGAACGAGCCAAGCAGCTCCTTTTGCGATCCAGTGGTTAAGGCGATCTATCCATTCCATGGATCAATGCCACCCTTGAGCAAATTCTACTTGGCATAGGGATATGGTAATCTAACCAACGAGGCATAAGGCTCCACGAGTTTTCTGAAGTCCCGCTGGGATTTTAGGACCTTGGCAAAGAAGGCATCCTTCTTGGCATAGCGGTCCAGTTCTTCGTTTCCAATTTTTACTATGCCCTTGATCATTTCAGGGGACAGCTTGGAGACGTGCAGGCCGGGGTAGTGAAGAAAAAAATTCATGGCCTCTGCATCCTGTTTCATGGCCAGGTTAATGGCATGGAAAGAAGACAGCTTGAGTGCATATTTGACCTTGTCTTTTAGGTCGTCAGGGAGTTTTTTCCATGAGTTTTCATTCACCAATGTCTCAAGGGGAGCGCAGGGTTCGTGGATCCCCGGAACCTTTAGATACTTGCATATTTCCTGGAACCCGAGTTTCTTATCAATGGCAGGTGTGGCGAACTCTGCCGCATCTATGACACCCCTTTCAAGTGCGGGATAAACTTCGCCTCCCGGCAGACTCACGACGCGGGCCCCAAGCCTCTCTAAGCACTTTCCCCAGATCCCCACGGTCCTGAATTTTAGGCCCTTAAAATCAGCAAGGCTATTGATGGGTTTTCGAGACCAGCAGAAGTTTTCTGAACCTAACATGCCGTATGGCGGGAGCACCACAACACCGTGTCCCTTGTATAGCTCATTCCACAGCTCCAGGCCTCCACCGGTGTAAATCCATGCAAGCATCTCCTGCATTTGTAGGCCATTGGGATAGGAGTTGCCAAAAAGCACTGCTGCGGGAAACTTGCCGATCCACCACCCCGCCCACGTGCATCCAACATCAAGCACACCTGTGCTGACAGCCTCAAATACCTGCTTTGAGGGGACTATTGAACCCCCTGGGCTGATCCGGATGACCAGACGGCCGTCTGTGAGTTCCTTTACCAGCTTTGCAAAATGGGCTGCCGGGGCATATAACTGGGGCAGGCCCGCGGGATAACTTGACTGGGCCTTCCACACTATCTTGTGCGGTGAGGAAATGGCAGTAGCTAACGGAAAGGTACAAAGTATCGCAAAGGTAGCGAACCTTACAAGAAGACTTCTTCTCATTCCAAACCTCCCAACTAATTTCCAAAATCTCATTTCTGGATGGTCACCAGCGAAAATATTTATTTGTAGGCCCAACCTATTAAATCCGCTGATCATGTTCAAGAAAAATCTCGGGGCCGGGCCGAAGCGATTAACATTGCCCAATAGGCATAAACAGATTATATGGATCAGATCGCCAGTTTTCCCGTGGCGTGGGAAAAGTCACCATGGAACATAATTCTTTTGGGCCCGGACACAGTGCTTCTCCGGCGTCGTTAGGAGTTAGCGCCCTGTCCAAGGCTGAGCGTGAATATTCCAATGGCCCGGTGTTACTTAGGAGGTGAGGAAGGAGCAAGCATGTCTCCAAGCCCCAGCTTCTCAAGATAACCCCTTCGGGCCTGTCCTGTTTTCATATCCCAATTCATGCGCTCATAAAACAACTTTACAAGGGATTCGTAAGAGAGGCTTACTCCTCTGGCAGGCCCCTTCTTGAAAGGCGGATCTCCGCAAATCCGGGGATGTGGTTTGAAGTCCTTGGCAGGGTTGATCCCTTCTCTTGTATTGAAAAGATGTCGGAATTGAAAGACCCTTTCTCCAATGGTGAGGTAATCGTCAGGAGACAGGTCTCTGCCGGTTGCTGCGTTCAACCATTGTATTATAGGCATTTGGCCACCCACCTGGGTTCCGAAAAGACAGATCCCGGCGCAGTCAATGAGCATCTTGAAAAAGGCGTCCACTGCGAGGCCCTCTATCTTATCGCTATCATACTGGAATCGTGATTTTCTGCTTGTGACCATTGGAATTTTCGGGGCCTTGGAAAAGATTTTTTCGAGCCTTTGAAGTTCGAGATACTGGTAGGCTATCACAGTGTGCCTTCCCGGGGCGGGCACAAGGCCATAGGATGCCAGGAATCCCGGGTCAAACTTGGGATCATGCATTGGTGCCTCAATGCCGCCGCAGTGAACCGCATAGGCTTCGGCCCCTTTCCCTATTTGTTGGCTTGCCACTTTGACACCATCTGCCAGGATGTCTCCGATTCCCTCCCTTTGAATAATCTTTTCAACCAGTTTCACGATGTCTGTACCATTTCCCCACCGCAGGTCAAGGCCCTCCGTGTCTTTTATTGAAAGGAGCCCGTTTTCATAGCACTCAATGGCAAAGGCCACGGTTCCACCACAGGAGATGGTGTCCATGCCTGCACGGTTTAACATGTCATTGATGATGAAGATACTCTTCAAGTCGTTGTTAACCAGAAGTGTACTGAAGGCGCAACAGGTCTCGTATTCGGGTTTGTGGGTCTCTCCCTCTATACCCCAGTCCTCAGGGGTTACCATGATACCCCCGCAACGCAGTGGACACGATGCACATCCATACTTCTTGCGCTCAAATTGAATTACGGATTCTGGCCCTATCTTGTGGGAGGCCCTGAGGGGGAAGTCTTTGTAGCCAACTCCTGACCAGTTCTTCACAGGACTGTCGCCGCTCTCTGCGCTCAGGGCGTTCAGGGAGCAGGTCCCGAACTTACCCAAAATGAGCCTCCACAAGTCCGCCGGCTGGCGCATGTAAAACAGGCCAGGGCGGGTTAGCCGGCCCACCAGCCCCAGGATCTTGTCGCCGAAGTATGGCTGAATCCGCCTCAATTTCTTAAGGCGCTTGGCATACTCGCGACTGAGACGGATAATCTCCTCCCTGTTGGCAACGTCCACCTTGGTGTTGCCCATTGCGACAACGGCTTTAAGTTTCTTGGCTCCCATAACCGCACCAAGCCCCCCTCGCGCCGCAGTCCTACCCCTGTCAGTAAATATGCCTGCCATAAGGCTTTTCTTTTCGCCGGCAGGGCCAATGCATGCGACTTGGGCCCTGTTTCCATGCTCTTCTTTCAACAAAAGCTCGGTTTCAATGGTATCCTTTCCCCACAAAAAAGCGGCATCTTCAATGCGAATCTCCTTTTCATCCATAATGATATAAACAGGGGATTCGCTCTGGCCCAGGATCACAAGGCCGTCCACTCCGCATCGCTTTAGTGCGGGGGCGAAATATCCTCCACAGTTGGCATCTCCCCAGCTATGGGAGGCAGGGGACTTGGCAGAGACGGTAAAGCGGCCCGAGAACAGGGCGCCTGTGTCAGTCAATACACCGGGCGTAAAACAAAGAACATTTTCCGGTCCCAGGGGATCGCAGCCTGCTTTGATCCTCTCCCACATGATCCTGGCACTTAGTCCTATTCCACCCAGGAATTTTTCGTAGATTTCTTCACCTGGGTCTTCCAGCCAAGTGCTCCTAGTGGTAAGGTCCACAAAGGCCACCTTCCCCCAAACACCATTTCCCTGCTTCCGCTGAGTGCCTCTCATGTTTCTGCCTCCAAAAAATGTGATTTTCATGCAGGAATTTATCAAGGTTTTTTGTACCTGACAATGAGTTGTTTCGAACCCTGCATAGGGCCTAATTTGTTGGTTACCTGGCAATGTTGGGGAGATATAGGCTAACCCATTTCAATAAAAGGTTTTTTTATTGTCAAAGTGCAGTTTTTACGATTTAATATCAACTGAATGATTCACTGGCAAATTTTGACACGGCCAGGTTTTCGGTTTTTTTGCCAATCAGCCTGAGAAACATAATGAGCGCAAGGTTCACGGTATTAGCCTGGGTAGTGGCGTTTTTTATAGTTCATGCAGTGTTAGTTGGATGCTCACAGGAGGATACAGATGAGCAGCCCAAGTCTCAGAAGGTCGTGGTGCGTATAAAGCGGACTCCGCCAAAGGAGCCGGGCACCATTGATGTAAGGAAGAATAGCGAACTAGGGCCAATTGTGGAGATTGCCAAGGATGAAGAAACCCAGAAGCCAGGGACCACGGGAAAAAATACACCAATAGGGGCCAAAGAGGAAAAAAACGCCCCACGGAAGGGCCATGCTCAGAGCAAAATAACGGAGCAGGGAGGTTGGTATGAAACACAAGGAAGCGACACCCTTGCCCTAGTAGCTGGAAGTCCACGGGTTTATTCCGACCCTTACAAATGGCCCAGTCTCTTGAGGCTTAACCTGGACAAGTTGGAACCCTTTGGGCTGACCCGAGGTCTTGAACTCCGGAAGCTACCCCAAGGCCTACGCCTTAGGTATCTGACTCCAAAAGAGGTGGAAGAGAATCGCAAGAAACTGAATGGATGTAGGTGGGTAGTGAGCATACTGTCGGACAGGAATTCCGATGAACTATCGCCCCTGGCCGTGGACTTGATAAAAAATGGTCTGTCCGTGTACATTGCCAGAGCAGAGATCAAGGGCGAGCAGTGGCTGAGACTAAGGACGGGTTTTTTCCCTAGTTTGGATGAGGCAAAGAGAATAAGGGCAAAGGTTGAGGAAATTACAGGTCTCAAAGGATTGTGGCTGGCAAAGATAAGTGACAAGGAATTTGATGAATATGCGGGATACTAGGGCGTGGAGCTTGTGAGATGATTGAGGACAAATCTATCGTGGTAGGAGTTACGGGCGGAATTGCGGCTTACAAGTCAGTAGATCTGGTTCGCCTGTTGATATTGGAAGGTGCAAGGGTGCATGTGGCAATGACCGAACATGCCCAACGCTTTGTGGGCCCCCTTACCTTTGAGGCCCTTACTGGCACAAAGGTTATCACCCACATGTTTGATCAAAACGGGGTGGTGATGGACCACATAACCTGGGGCCAGGAATGTGATGTTGTGGTTATTGCACCTGCCACGGCCAATTTTGTTGCCAAGATGGCTCATGGGATAGCAGATGATTTTCTTTCCACAATGGTGGTGGCAGCAACCGCACCCATTCTTGTATGCCCTGCCATGAATAACAAGATGTATGAAAGCCCTTCGGTACAGGAAAATCTCAGGATATTGACGGGTAGAGGCGTTAACATAGTAGAACCTGCCGAGGGAGCCCTGGCATGTAGGGCCAGTGGCAAAGGACGGCTACCTGAGCCGACTGAGATAGTAGATGAAATCAAGAGGGTCCTCTCGCCAAAGGACATGAAAGGATTGAAAATACTGGTTAGCGCTGGCCCAACCGTGGAACCTATTGATCCGGTTCGTTTCATCTCCAATCGTTCAAGCGGAAAAATGGGATATGCCATAGCAAGGGTGGCCCATTACAGGGGCGGTGAGGTTACTTTAGTAAGCGGTCCCACTGCCCTGAGGCCACCACTTGGAGTAGAGGCAATAGGGATCAAGACAGCAGAGGAGATGAAAGAGGAAATCCTGGCCAGGGCCGCCAACCATGACGTGGTTATCATGTGCGCCGCGGTGGTGGATTACAGGCCAAAAAAGGCGGAGGCCCAGAAGATAAAAAAGGAGGTTTCGGAATTTCAGCTTGAACTGGAAAAGACCCCAGACATTTTGATGGAGCTTGGTGAGAAAAGAAAGGGGATGCCTCGCATAGTGGTGGGCTTTGCTGCTGAAACCCATGACCTTATGGAAAACGCCGAACAAAAGCTCAGGAAGAAAAACCTGGACATGATCGTGGTGAATGATGTCTCGAGATCCGATGCGGGCTTTGAGGTGGATACGAACCAAGTAAAGATTCTTTACAAGGGCGGAGGCATGGAAGACCTGCCGCTTATGGGCAAGGAAGATGTGGCACACCACATTCTGGATCGGGTGAGAGACATATTGGGCGGCTAGGGGGTTTACTTAATGATGGACACTCCGAGTGAGGAGCTCAAAGAGATATTTTCCTGGATTAAAGGTGAACTGGCCTATTACAAGGACCTGGGCCTTGAGCCGCCTCCCTTGTCATCTGATGTTATTCAATACCTGAGGGCAAACACCAATGTGATGGGGCATAAGAACTGGATGCTAGAAGAGGCCAATACCCTTGAAGGTCTCCGCGCTATTATTGGCGATTGCACACGGTGCCCGCTGCACAAGGGAAGAACCAATCTGGTATTTGGAGAGGGTGACCCTAGTGCCCGGCTGGTATTTGTAGGTGAGGGCCCGGGCAGGGAGGAAGATCTCGTGGGCAGGCCGTTTGTGGGTGAGGCCGGACGCTTGCTTACCAAAATAATTGAAAACGGCATGGGACTTAAGAGGAGTGAGGTGTACATATGCAACGTGGTTAAATGCAGGCCGCCCAGAAACAGGGATCCGGAGGCAAAAGAGGTGGAGACGTGTCTGCCTTTTTTGAAAAGGCAGCTAGAAATTATCAGGCCAGAAGTCATTTGTATCCTGGGCCGGGTGGCGGCTCAAGCATTATTGGGTAAGGATTTCCGGATTACCAGGGATCGTGGCACCTGGCAGGAATATAATGGAATCGCAGTAATGCCCACCTTTCACCCGGCTTATCTCCTGAGGAATCCAAAGGCAAAGCGGCCCGTGTGGGAGGATGTCCAAAAGATTATGGCACGCCTGGGGCTGGAGGTTAAAAAGGATGCTTAAGGTCTTGCTCAGCAAGAAGAGGCTTATTTTCTCCTTGGCATTTTTGATCGCTGCCACCATGTTTGGCGCCCTTGGGGCGGAGCAGGCGTTTGCAAAAGGAAAGGCCCTGGTAATTGAGCTGGAGGGCGCCATAAATCCGGCCTCTGCCATGGTACTTGCCAGGGGAATGGAAAAGGCCCGGGAAACTGGTGCCTCGTTGGTTATTATAAGGCTAGACACACCCGGTGGGCTTGGCTCTTCCATGAGGACGATGGTCAAGTCCATAATGAACTCGCAGATACCTGTGGTGGTGTGGGTGGGGCCTAGTGGTGCTGGAGCGGCTTCGGCAGGGGTGCTCATAACCATTGCAGCTCATGTTGCAGCAATGGCCCCTAGTACCAATATAGGTGCTGCGCACCCTGTGCTGGCAGGTGGTAAGGAAATAGGTAAGACCATGTCAGAAAAGGTGGTAAATGACATGGCCTCCTATGCCCGGGGAATAGCTAAGCAAAGAGGGAGAAACGGTGAATGGGTGGAAAAGGCCATCCGTGAGAGCGTGTCCATAACAGCAGAGGAGGCAGTCAGGAAACATGTGGTGGATCTTACCGCCCCTAGCCTGCAGGAATTGCTCAAGGCCCTGGATGGAAGAGAAGTTGAAGTGGCAGGGCAAAAGATAAAACTCAAGACCGTCGGGATTAAACTTGTGTATTATCATCTTGGCTTTCGTGATAGGGTCTTGCAAACAATCAGTGACCCCAATATCGCCTACATCCTAATGATGATAGGCATGGCGGGCCTGTATTTTGAACTTGCCCATCCTGGGGCAATACTTCCGGGTGTCATTGGGGCTATTTCCCTGGTACTGGCATTTTATTCTTTTCAAACCTTGCCAGTAAATTATGCGGGACTGTTGCTCATTGCACTGGCAATAATATTTTTTATAGCTGAAATTAAGGTTACTAGCTATGGAATGCTTTCCATAGGAGGACTTGTATCCCTCATCTTGGGCTCCATAATGCTATTTGAGAACATGCGCGTATCATTAAAGCTGATGGCGCCCACGGTGGCACTTGTGGGGGGATTCTTTGTGGTTGTTGCCACCCTTGCCTTCCGGGCGTACCGGGCGAAGCCAAGAAGTGGTGCAGAAGGCCTCATTGGAGAGGTGGGTACTGTAAAGCAGCGCATAGACCCAGAAGGGCTTGTCTTTGTTCACGGGGAGCACTGGAGGGCAGTGGCAACCGAGCCCATCGAGGAAGGCGAAAAGGTCCAGATTGAAGGCATGGACGGGCTGGTATTAAAAGTTCGAAAGGTGTAAAACCTTAATCCAACGGGGGTACGCTATGTTTTACATACTGGCGCTTGTATTGATCATCATGTTTTTGGCCTCAGCCATCAAGATATTGAGGGAATACGAGAGAGGTGTAATCTTCAGGCTGGGCCGTGTCATTAAGACTAAGGGCCCAGGTGTTATAATCCTAATTCCAGTAATTGATAGAATGGTCAAGGTCAGCCTGAGGCTGGTAACCATGGATGTTCCTTCCCAGGATGTAATCACCAAGGATAACGTTTCTGTCAAGGTGAACGCGGTTGTGTATTTCAGGGTCATGGATCCAACAAAGGCGGTTATTGAGGTTGAAAACTATCTCTTTGCCACGTCTCAGCTTGCCCAGACGACCCTGAGAAGTGTCTGTGGCCAAGTGGAGCTAGATGAGTTGCTCTCCGAGAGGGATAAGATTAATACCAGGCTTCAGACCATATTGGATCATCATACAGACCCGTGGGGCATAAAGGTCACAACAGTGGAGGTAAAGCACATTGATCTGCCCCAAGAGATGCAAAGGGCCATGGCGCAGCAGGCAGAAGCAGAAAGAGAGCGAAGGGCCAAGGTGATCAATGCAGAGGGAGAATACCAGGCAGCCAATAGACTGGCTGAGGCTGCCAGTATTATCGAGAAATACCCTGAAGCACTGCAGCTTCGATATTTGCAAACATTGAGGGAAATTTCTTCGGAGAGCAGTTCAACCACCCTTTTCCCCATACCCATTGAATTGTTTAAGCCATTTATAAAGAAGGAAGACCGGTAGGCTGCTACCATAAAATATAATTAAGCGACAGGAGATGGTGATATGGAAGAAGAAGTGAAAAACGAAGAGGTACAAGAGGAACACAAGGAGGCTCCAAAGGAAGGAAAGCCTTTGGACAAGATGACTGCACCAGAGTTGAGGGAGATTGCCAAAGAGATCCCCGGCGTGGAAGGCGTTCACGCCATGAAAAAAGATCAACTCCTTGAGATCATCAAGGAGTACCGGGGCATCAAGGATGAGACTCCCAAGCGTAAGAAGGTAAAAAAAGTCGTCGGAATAACCACCAAGCAACTGAAGGAAAAAATCGCTCAGCTCAAGGCCGAAAAACAGGCTGCACAGCAGGCTAGGGACAAGAAAAAAGTGGACATCCTGAGGCGGCGCATTAACAGGTTGAAGAAGCAGACAAGGAAGGTGGCAGAGGCATAACAAGGCCTGCACACGACCTGGCAAGGGTTTTGATATTCGTACATTGGCAGGGAGCCACGCGGGCACGAGGTGCTGTTCCTTGTGCTCGCCTAATTTTCAGATAAGGCAGGAGGAACAGTGGAGAAGGCAGGGATCCCTCGGGTTGCTGCAATAATACCGGCCGCGGGAAAGGGAAAACGAATAGGCGCGGAGCGGCCAAAGCAGTTCCTGGAACTTGGGGAAAAACCAATCCTTGCCTTTACACTTGAGGCCTTTGAAAGGGCTGAGTGCATAAGCGCTGTGATCCTAGTAGTACCTCCTCAGGATGTTGACTTCTGCGTGGAAAACGTAGTCAAGCGCTATGGACTAAGCAAGGTGGTAATTGTATTGGGCGGAGGAGAGAAGCGTCAGGATTCTGTTCGTATTGGCCTGGAAGCAACTGGCGGACGTTACGATTTGGTGGTCATTCACGATGGTGTAAGGCCCTTTGTAAGACCTGATTTCATAGAATCCATTGTATCGGTTGCTCAAGCCAGGGGGGCAGTCATCGCAGGTATCCCTGCCAATGACACGGTGAAAGAGGTTGACCGTAGACGACGTATCCTGAGGACATGGGAAAGGGAAAGGCTCTGGCTGGCCCAGACACCCCAGGTTTTTAAGTACTCTATCCTACAGGCGGCTCACGAGAGGGCACAAGCCCAGGGCTGGGACAATGCTACCGATGATGCCCAGCTTGTGGAAAAAATGGGCATACCTGTTCATTTAATGGAGTGCTCCCCTTTGAACATAAAGGTCACTACACCCGCGGATCTCCTCATAGCGCGTGCAATCATGGAAATATGGCAAAAAGACGAGGATTAAGTCAGCTTGGCAATTACAACGCTCAGAATCGGGACAAGAGGGAGCAAGTTGGCGCTCTGGCAAAGTGAATGGGTGAAGGGAAAGCTGCAGAGTGCTTACCCTGGGCTTCAGGTGGAGCTTGTAAGGATAAAGACCACGGGGGATAAAATCCTGGATTCTCCCCTGAGCAAGATAGGGGGCAAGGGCCTGTTCGTAAAGGAGATTGAGGAGGCCCTTTTTTCCCGCAGGATTGATCTGGCCGTGCATAGCATGAAGGATGTCCCTGTTGAGCTGCCCCGTGGGCTCACCCTGTGTTGCTATACGGAAAGGGAAGAGGTGAGGGATGCCCTTGTATCAAGGAACGAACTGAAACTCCATGAGCTACCACGAGGCGCCAGGCTGGGGACAAGTAGCCTTAGGAGAAGTGCACAGATACTGCATCTCCGGCCGGATATGAACATTGCGTCCTTGCGTGGAAACGTGGATACCCGCCTGAGAAAGCTGGATCAAGGGGAGTTTGATGCAATTGTATTGGCTGGCGCCGGACTCAAACGGCTGGGTCTGGCGCAGCGGGTAACCCAGTACCTTGACCCGAGCGAGGTGCTTCCAGCCATCGGCCAGGGCGCCCTAGGCATTGAGGTTAGGGAGGACGACCCTGAGACCATTGAAATCCTTTCCTTCTTAAATCATGGGCCCACGGCAGTGGCGGTAAAGGCAGAGCGTGCCTTCCTGAAAAGGCTTGAGGGGGGATGCCAGGTGCCAATTG
>Ga0190334_1000295_pt1 | contig 26236 bp, 26 predicted proteins | sample 48720478_MG_FD_161270 | JGI IMG/M metagenome (GOLD analysis project Ga0190334, IMG submission 161270) | Hydrothermal vent sediment bacterial communities from Southern Trench, Guaymas Basin, Mexico - 4872-04-7-8_MG | ecosystem: Environmental > Aquatic > Marine > Hydrothermal vents > Sediment ... | reverse complement strand
CGAACAATTGAAAAAAAAAAAATCCGAATTAGTAGAATGCGAATCATTATTAGATGAGAAGAAAAAAGAGTTAGGCATGAAAACATATGAATTAGAGAAAGTTAAGGAAGAAATAAAGAAAATACAATCTAAAAGTAATATTAAAATGAAAGAAGATAAGAAAAGAAAGTTAGTGCAAACAACATTTTTTATGCCAAAGGTCATTAAAGAACCTGAAATAAATGAAAATGTTAAAGAAATTATTAAAATTTTAGAAGAACTTGATTTAAATGCGCTTACTCCCATAGATGCAATGAAAGAAATGATTAAACTTAAAGAATTGCTCAATCAGCACAAATAATTTCGAGATTTAAGATATTTATAGAATATATGAATAAGCTTTTCCAATGCTTAATTTTTATATTTTAATTTGAGTTTTTCCATGTCTTTCTTGATTGTTTTTCGCATTGGAATTATAAAAATAACTGAAGCCATGAGCGTCAAGACAATTCCACTGAATGCAATTCTATAACTATTTTGGGAGAGATCAAGAAAGAGAATAAATAATGAAATTCCTAAACCTTGTCCGATTCTAGATACAATTAATTGAATTGAAAAAAAGGTTGATCTTAAATGGGGTGCCACAACATCTCCTATTAATGATTGTGCTATTCCAGCTTCACCCGAAGTTGTAAATGCTCCCATTAGTATTAGAACTATGAATAATACAATCAACCAAATATTAGATGGATTAATATCGAAACTAAAAGCAAGAAGATAAAAAGAGGGGCCAATTAGCATTATTAATATTAATATTTCAATTTTAGCAGTTTTGCGCTTATTAAATAAATTATCTGCAATTTTTCCTAAAAATGGGGATCCAATTATCATTATAGAAAATGTACCAATCATCATTATCGTAGCTAAAGAAGTAGATATAGACAATTGCTTTTCTAACATTGTAATAAAATGGAAATTAAATGCCCCATAGTTTAAGACTTTAATGAATGAGTAAAATATTAACAAAATATTAGTATTTGTAGTAAAGAGTTCTTTAAAATCTGTTCTAGTTAAAAAGAAAGAGATTTTTTCTTTATTCATTACTTTAATCTGTTTAAATCCATCTAATTTACCCCTCTGTGGTTCCTGGATGTTCTTCAGTAAAATAATGTATATTGTACCATTAAATGCAATTATTAAAAAGGGAACCCACCAAGGTAAGAAATCAACTAAAATGCCACCTAATATAAGACCAAATCCTACTCCTAAAAGTGATGTCATTTGAAGTATGCCAAATGCGTGAGCTCTTCTTTCTGGTACTATTAAATCAGTGATGAGCGTGAAACTAATTGGCATGATCCCAGCATATCCTATTGAAGTAATAATTTCTATTATTAAAAAAAAGAGATAACTTGTAGAAAAGCTTACTATTAGTGTTCCAATCATGCATATTATCGAACTTATAATGAGCAGTTTTTTCCTATTCATCTTATCGGCAAGAATGCCCCAAAAAATGGAAAAAAACCCTCCAATTAAAAGGTATAGAGAATTCACGAGTCCTATATTTAACACATTTACATTAAAAACTGCTGCCAAAGTTAATGCCATTGGTCCTAATAATGTCGTGGTTGAATTTGCAATCAAATTTATCAAATTAATGTAAGTGAAATCTCTAGAACGGTTCTTGTCTCTCGACATTTTCAATCTTTTAAAAAAATTATTTAAATCTTAATAGAGTATTATTTTAAATTTGAATGAATGTGTTATATATTGAGTTTAATACATATAAAAGTTAAAAAAAATTTTGGTCAAGAATTAAAGTGAATCAAGGTAAGATACAAAAGATCATTGATGCTGAAAAGATTGCAGCAGGAGAAGTAATTGAACGTCCTGCCAATGTGGTTAAAGAGTTAATTGAAAACAGCATAGATGCCAAAGCTACAGAGATAAAAATAATTATAAAGAAGGCAGGAAAAGTCTTAATTCAAGTCATAGACAATGGGATGGGCATTGCTCCAGAAGATATTGAAATTGCTTTTGAAAGGCATACTAGTAGCAAAATCCGAAAGTTAGAAGATCTTAACTCTCTATCGACATTAGGGTTTCGAGGTGAAGCATTGGCAAGCATTGCAGCTGTAAGCAATATTGAGATCACCTCAAGAACAAAAAATAATGAGAATGGCATTAAATTAATTTTAGAAGTAGGTAAAATTGTTTCAAAGCAGGTGATTTCTTGTCCCGTGGGAACTAATATCATGGTAAAAAATCTCTTCTATAACATCCCAGCAAGATTAAAATTTTTAAAAAAAGATACGACCGAATTAGGTCATATTACTGATATCATTCAAAGATATGCCTTATCGTATCCAGAAATACATTTTTATTACACTCATAATGATTTGGTGATATTAAATTGTCCAAAAGATTCTGATTTGAAAACAACAGTTTATCATATTTATGGTAAGAATATAGCAAAAGCCATGGAGCAAATTAATCATGATAATGATGAAATAAAAGTCAAGGGTCTTTTGGGGCATCCTTCTATTGCTAGGAAAAGTAAGATACAATCAAGCTTGTTCATTAATCGAAGATATATAATGAGTAATTTACTATCTAGAGCGATAAAAGAAGCATATAAGGGCATATTGATGACAAACCAACATCCATTCTATATTATATTTTTGGAATTAGATCCTTCCTTTATTGACTTTAATGTACATCCAAAAAAGCTAGAAGTTAGGTTTGAGGATGAAGATTTAATATATAACAAGCTTTATAGGATTGTTAGAAATTTCATTGAAGAAAGGTTCATGAAAAATCAGATATTAAATGTTGCTACTGATATCTATACATTCATGAATGTAGAAAGTAATAGTGATAACGTGAAACAAGAATCTCAAATGATCAAACTAGAAAGTGAAGAATCTCAATCTCCTTTTGAAATCTCGGAATTAAAACAGCCTCAAAAAGCAAATTTTTCAAGCAAAAGTGATTTCATCCAACTAAATCTAACAGAGCCAGACAATTTAGAAGACTCAGAAACATTAATCAGGTTTAAAGCTACGAGAGCTGAAAATTTTCCCAAACTACGCTTAATTTCTAATACAGGGCAATTAAGCAACAAAATTTACATAGTATTAGAGGGTCAAAATAGTGAAGGCGAGGATGGAATGTTTATTTTGGACCAACATGCGGCATCAGAAAGAATAAATAAAGAATATTTTTTGAAACTCTATGATTCTACAAAGAGAATTAAACAAAAATTAATATCACCCCTAAAACTTGAAGTTTCTGCCAGTGAAAAATTCTTTTTATTATCAAATCTCAATGAATTCAAAAAATTAGGGTTTGATTTTGAGCATTTTGGAGGCAATACTTTTGTTTTAAGGGAGATTCCAACCATAATGAATAAAGTTCCAGATAATCAAGTTATAAAAGAAATCATTAGCGATCTTTCATCGATAGGAAAGGATGCAAGTTTCGATCAAGCAAAAGAAAAAATCATAAATTATTTAGCATGCCATAGGAGTATAAGAGGGGGAGATGACTTGAGTATAAAAGATATTAGGAAATTAATCGAAAATTTATCGAAATGCGAGAATCCGTTTCATTGTGCTCACGGAAGACCAACGTTGAAGTTTTTTTCCTTTAAAGATCTTGACAAGTTGTTTAAAAGAATAGTATAAAAAAAGATAAATTGAAAAAAAGCTTGTTAAATTATTTTATCAGATTATTTTCAAAATCATTTAAAGGTCTCAAGCTTTAGAGAAAGCAATTCCTTCGATACCTTGAAGTCCATCAACCTTTCCAAATAGTTCTTCAAGTTTATCAGTTCCGCCCCATTCTTCAGGATATCTAACTCTCAATCTTACTTTCTTCAGACCAAATGCTACGGGCAAGATGTCATAATGTTCAACGGTACAGCTATCTGGTAAGACTGATTTTAATTTTCCAACCAGTTCTTCGAAATCAACATCAGTTTCTTCAGGAACCACATCAATTAAAGCAATATATTCTCCCAAAATTTTCACCCAAATTGTTTGATAAAGATACTCATGAATTTTTTATCTTAAAACCTTCTTGTTAATAATAATAATTAGGTGTATTAATAATAATCCTCAAGAAAATGCCGTATTTTAAGCAAAAATCTCATTCTTAAATTTATGGTCCTCGGAAATTGCATTTTAAGCACACGTATTCATTACCCATCGTCCTACAACGCTCGCATCTCCAGATTGTCACGTCTCCGCATTGAGGGCACGGAAAACTAACGGCATTTTCATATGGAGTTATTGGTCTATTACACGAAAAACACACATTTTTTTTATAACTTGACATTGTAAATGCATCAGTGATAAATTATCAATATTAATTGCTAAAATTTATTATTTCTTTAATTATTTTTGGTTATAAGAGATTGTTTGAATAATTTTAAATTATTAAACAACCTAAATTTAATATATCAGTTTCAAGAAAAATTATTACGAGTAATTTTTAGTTTTAGATAAGAAGAAAAAAGGTGCTTGAACGTGCCTGAAAATAAAGTAAAAAAATATTTTTCTCTGATTGAAGCTTGGGCTTGGTGTGACATTTGTCAAGATATGGTTGCACTGCGCATTGATAAGAAAGAAATTTTGGATGGCTTAAAAATGGGAATCTACACTAAAAAATATAAACATTCTAATCCTTACCCAGATCCAGAGGATCCTGATGATAAATCAGGTGAGGAGCATACTATTTATGTATATATCAATGACAACTATGATATCACGGGTGTGAAGTCTTTTTATGGGGATTCTTTTAGCGTTGGAGATGTTGGTGCAGAAGTCATACAAGAAAAAGGTGAAGTAAGGATACCAGTTGTAGTGAAAGAAATTCCAGAAACGAGCGTGCATTTAGGTATGATTTCAATGGATGAATACAAGCTGATGAAAGTGTGCGATGGAATGTTAACAGTCGAGGAAGTAGCTAAAATTGTTCAAAAGGACATTGATGAAGTTGAAAAAATGCTTGAAAAATTAAGAGGAAAAGGGTTAGTAAAAGTAATTCGAAGAACTAGTGGTTAATTAATTCTTTTAAAAAAATTTGATTATGTTAAGCAAACTTATTTTTAATAATTTTCTCTCCAAGAGTTATTCCTAATCGTAATGCTTTTAGATTTTTTTCCGGATTCTTTAACATCTCGTTTATGATTGCCTCGTAATGTTTAATCTCAATAAATGGTAATTTTCCCGTAGCAATGGCAAAACCTAGCATTATAATGTTCATTTGTTGGTTTTGACCAAATTCTTTTAGTGATAACTCAGTCGCGTTCATGAAATAAACTTCTTTTGAATATTCACTTAATATTACCTTGATCTTATTTAAGCTAGGATATTCTTCCAGATTGGCAGTAACCATTACTCCTGGAATGTCTCGCTCATTGATGACGAATGTTGTTTTCTCAGAAGCAAATATTCCCCTTCTTAGAGCCTCAACAGGTTCTAAACAAATATAAAGATCCGCATCTCCATAACAAATTAAAGGGGATTGCAAATTTTTTCTTTCATCGTCATGTAATACTTTTTGATACCTTGCGTGGCTTGTTATAGCACCTTCACGTTGAGCAAGTCCATGCATTTAACGCCCATTTCCACTTTAGAAAAGGGTTTCGCTCCCAAAAACTCGCTCAACACCAGCTCTTTGAGCCGCAAATTCGATCAATCTCTTAAGAGTAATCACTCCTTGACCCGCAGTTCCTGCAATTACAACATTAATGATATCATATTCTTTAAATTTCACGAAAAGCCACCTCCATTCCAAATAAATTTATAATTGATTTTCTAATTGCCCCATTGGGACATACTTCCTTACAAACACCACATTTTACACACCTATCTTCATCTATTTGCATTTCTTCAATCCCATTAGTTTTGACTCGTCTTAAGGCAGGACAACTAAAGATTCTTGCACATTCATAGCACAATTGACATCCACCAATGTAATAAGAAGTTTCTTGAATTTTCTTCCCTTGTTCAATGAACTTATTGATAGTTGAAATTCGCCATCTATTTGCTTGTAAAGCACATTCTCTCTTGGAAATGATTACTTTAAAACCTTTAATTTTTAACAACTCCTTGATAGAATTTATCATTTTCTTTGGATTGTATGGATCTTCTACTCTAATCCACTTTACACCAACAGCTCGACAAATGGCTTCGATTGACAATTTTTTTTCCGTTAATCCCAATACAGGTTGATGTCCAGTCATTGCTGTCCAATTATTTTCAAACACGAATAAAAGAACGTTGGAATCATAATTTGCGGCTTCCACTAATGGGGCCATACCCGTATGTAGAAATGTAGAATCTCCAATAAATGCGATGACATTTTGAGTTGTTTTTTCTGCCATTCCAATTGCTGCACTTAAGCCGCCAGACATACAGATTATTAAATCGCTACATTCTTGGGGTGGAAAGAAACTCATGACAAAACATCCAATATCTCCACAAATTACTGTATTTTTGAGTCCATCTGTAGCTTTTAAGATAGCATATAATGTGGCTCTTTCAGGACATCCAGCACAAAAAGTGGGAAAGCGACTTGGAATGATTGATTTATAAGATTCATATTTTTTAAAAGCATTTTCTATTCTAATATTCGTTTTCTTGTTAAATACTTGAGACAAGCATTTAGCAACCAAACCAGTAGAGTATTCATTATATTTTGGAAAGTAATCTTGACCTAATATCTCAACATTCAATTCATTCCGGTTAGCAATTTCAGCAATCTTAACTTCTAAGAATGGTTCTAATTCTTCGATTACAATTACTTTTTCTAAATTTTGTATAAAATTCACAATTTCTTCATTATTTAGGGGATAAATCATTCCTAACTTCAAGATTGGGACATCATTTAAATCTAATTGATTTAAAGCTTCTAACGTGTATCCAAAAGGCATTCCACTCGTAATTATGCCAATCTTGTTATCGCCTGAAAATAATTTATTAATTTTTAATTTTGGAACTTCTTCTCTTATTTTTTCAATTCTTTCATAAAGCCTAACATGATTATTAATTGCATGAGGAGGTAAAGAATTGAATTTAGGAATGTTTCGAATGAATTCTCCATTTTTCTTTCCCCGTTTTAACGGCATTAAATCCACAAAACCTCTCGAATGTGCACTTCTTGTAGATGTTCTTATTTCAAAAACGAGATCATATTTTTCAGAAAGTTCAAAAGCTAATTTTGTAAATTCCTTGCACTCTTGTGGAGTATGCGGTTCAAAACAAGGTAAATGGAGCATCCACGTATAAAATCTTTCATTTTGTTCTTGATGAGAACCTAAACTTCCTGGATCTGAGCCAACAACTATAACCATTGCTCCCGGGTTCGGACCATTAAGTGCAATAACACTTAAAGGATCGCTTGCGACGTTTAACCCAACATGTTTCATTGGGTTTAAAGCCTTAGCACCTGTCCAAGCAGCTCCAGCACATTCAGATGTAGCTACGGCTTCATTAACAGCCCAATGATGTACTAAGAAATCTCTTATCTCTGGTTGCTCTCTCAAAATACGCTGAAAAGTTTCTCCAATATCAGAAGTAGGCGTGCCGGGATATTGAGCAGCAAATGAAACACCTGATTCAAGGCATCCCCTAACAATGGCTTCATTTCCCAGCATTAAAGCCCTTCCACTTTCACGAATAAATCTATCGTCTTGTTTCATTAATCAATGCCCTTAAAAATTTAATTAGGAAATTAATAAATTTAAAAAAATGGAGTACAAAAAAACCTTATTATTATCATTAAAGCGCATTTTTTGAATTAAATTTATATTAGGATTGTAAGTAAAATGATAATTAATCTTTTTTCAATAAATCAAGATTATATATTATGAATATGAGTGTTGATGGATATTGTCTATATTTTGGATTATTTGGATTTCGGTAAGTAAGCCTTATTTTGCATTCTTTTGAATTAATTTTAACATTAATATCCTTATTCATCGGAAACGAAACTTTATCTTTCGTGAAATACTCAAAAAAATGGAAATAAAAACCCCGTTTAATTGATTCTTCAGAAATAGATGCTTTAAATTTCCACGAAGTCAATTTCTCATGCTTATCTCTGATCATTTCATGAGAAATTAATGGAATTTCTACAACTTTACCATCAATAGTTATTTTAAATATAGAATTTTTATCTTTAATTTTTCCAGGAGTCTATACGGAAATATTTAGTTTTTGATTTTTTTGAACATTTCTAATCATCTTTAAGAAACGCCTTCCAGCATAGAAATATCGAATAAATATTATTATAAAGGAGAATATGTATAATTCCTTATTCCAATATAAATCATTTAAATCTCTGGTAATTAAATTATCTATAATGATTATGAGGGTAATTATGAGTAAGAAAATGGAAATTATGAATGGAATTAATAAGGACATGTAAGCCGTTCCTTCTTGAACTATTTGAAGATCATCATCAGAATATAATGTGAATAACCAAATTTTGTCCAATTGAGCTCTATTTGAATGAAATTCTTCAAATGCCAAAATTTATCTCCACTCTAAAATAACCTTAATTCAAAATTTTTTTATATACCATCTCAATTAAATATTATTTAATGCAATTAAAATAGAGAATTTTGATCATGAAAACTGATGAAAAACTATATTATAAACATTGGCCCGAAGGCGTTCCAAAAGAAATTAACATCCCAGATATTACTTTGGTTGATTCTTTGGAAAATACAGTCAAGAAGTTCCCAAATAATATTGCTACATATTTAATGGGGTTCGAATTAACTTATTCTCAATTAATGGACATTGTTAATAGATGTACTACAAAATTGCAAAAATTAGGAATCAAGAAAGGAGATTGTGTTGCGATCCAATACACGAATAATCCTGCCTTTATTGCATATTTTTACGGTATCTTGAAAGCTGGTGGAATTGTTACATCAATTTCTCCATTGTTTAAAAGTTTAGAGATAAAAAGGCAATTAAATGATAGTGAAGCTAAAATATATTTGGGATGGGAAGGATTCTCTGGCGTGGTAGATCCAATCATTAAGGATACTGGCGTAGAGCACAAATTCTATACGAATTTATCCCCCTTTTTAACTCCAGATCCAATGGCACCACCAGAGTTCGAAATGCCCGGACCTCCTACTTTTGAGGATTTGTTACGGGAAATTGAACCAAACCCCACGAAAGTAGAGATTAGTCCAGATGATATTGCAATGTTACAATATACTGGTGGAACAACCGGATTTCCAAAAGGAGCAATGTTAACTCACCGAAATATAATAGCAAATTGTCTTCAAGTAAGTTCTTGGATGGTAGGCACGAAAGAAGGTGAAGAAGTTTTATTAGGTGCATTACCCTTTTATCATATATATTTAGTTACTGGAATGAATATAGCAATATACATGGGCTGGAAAATTGCTTGCGTGTTCAATCCAAGAGAAGCTCACGAAGTAGCTGAGGTAATTCAAGAGACAAAAGCAACGGTTTTTCCGGGAATTGCTGCTCTTTTTAATAACCTAAATAATTATGAAAAAATTCATGAATTTGATTTATCCAGCATTAAGTATTGCTTAAGTGGAGCAGCACCCCTGCCTGAAGATGTGAGAATAAAGTTTGAGGAAATCTCTGGAGCAAAAGTTAGAGAAGCTTATGGCTTAACTGAGATGTCACCTGCTACTACAGCAAATCCATTCGTTGGACTGACTAAACCAGGAACTGTAGGTATACCTTTTCCGAGCACTGAAGTGAAGATATGCGATCCTGATGGAAATGTATTGAACGTGAACGAGGTTGGAGAATTGGTAGTAAGAGGGCCTCAAATGATGAAAAGATACTATAAAAGAGAGGAAGAAACAAAAAACACGATTAAGGACGGTTAGTTATGGACCGGAGATTTGGCCTTGATGGATGAAGATGGATATATTACAATTAAGGATCGTCAGAAAAATTTAATTAAGTATAAGGGCCATAGCGTGTATCCTGCTGAACTAGAAGATTTATTGTATAACCATGAAGCCATTAAAGAATGCGGTGTAATTGGAATTATTGATGACGAGGGTAATGAAAACATTAAAGCTTTCATAGTCCTCAAGGATGAATACAAGGGAAAAATTTCCGAACAAGATATAATAGATTGGGCCAAAAAAAACATGGGATATGAAAAATATCCTAGATTTGTAGAATTCATTGATGAGGTACCAAAAACCACAGTTGGTAAAGTGTTTCATTTAGAATTAAAAAAATTAGAAGAACAAAAAAGAAAGTAAAAAAAATAATTGTAATTTCTTTTTTTTATTATTTTCATGTATTTTATCTATTCTCTCAATCCAATTTAAATTCTAGAACATTTTAAAAGAATTAATAAAAATAATACATGTAAAATCTTAATACATTAAATTATAAACCAGATTCAATTTTTCATCATGAAATTTGGATTGTTATTTGGAAATTTTGGAGAATATTTTGATCCTAAATTGATGATTGAATTAGCAATTACAGCAGAAAAATCGGGTTGGGATGGCATTTTTATTTGGGATCAAGTTTTGGGATTCATTGATGTGGATGTTGCCATGAATGATCCTTGGGTCGTTTTAGGAGCAATTGCTTCAAAAACGAGCAAGATAAAAATTGGTCCAATGATGACACCCATACCGAGACGACGACCTTGGAAATTGGCAAGAGAAACAATCACATTAGACCATTTATCAAATGGACGATTAATTTTATCCGTTGGAATTGGTTTTCCTTTAGAATTAGAATATGGATACTTTGGCGAAGATCATGATCCAATTTTATTACAAGAAAAACTCGAAGAGGGCATGATAATCTTGGAAGGTTTATGGACTGGAGAAGCTTTTCATTTTAATGGAGCGCACTATAATTTAAAAGAAATGAAATTTCTGCCAAAACCATTTCAAATTCCAAGAATCCCAGTATGGATTGCTATTATCGGGAAGCATGAAAGTAGAATCAAACAAGCCATTAAATGGGATGGTGTCATTCCAATAGAAAAAGATTATACGTGTATAAGTTTAGAAAATTTGAAAGATATTAAAAAGAAAGTTGAAATATTTCGGGCTAAGAGAAAGGATTTTGATTATGTAGTTATTGGTGAAAGTGATTTATTTATCGATAAAAAAAGCAAGATAATAACTCAATATCATGCTGGTGGAGCTACTTGGTGGCTTGAATCAATTCATGAATGGAGGTTCTCCTTAAAAGAAACAAGAAAATTGATTCAATCAGGACCACCCAACCTAAATCATGATTAAATTGGATATTCAGGTTTTTTATAATTTATAAAGAAAAAATTGTAAAAATATACATTGCATTGTATTAATCGGCATTCAAGGTTCAGGCATCGATCCATCGATGTTAATTATCTTTTTTAGATTCAGTTGGAAATCAGGGCAGAGTTTACATTCTGGAAAACTACAAATATTAAGACTCTTAGGTAAAATGCACATGTTTAAAAACGGACAACTATTCAAGTAAGTTTTTGAATATAATTCTATCTTGTCGTTTATCATGCATGTACACGTTTTAATTTGATTTTATCGAAAAGTCATTTTTAATCTTTTTAATCATATGGCAAGATTAAAAGAAGATAACCCATTTAATTTAATGATTTTTGAAATAGTTATATTAAAAAATCCAAAATGATTAATTTCAACAAATTTCTAAAAATAATTTTATAAAAAAGATTTGATTTACGAATTGCATATTAGAATTATTAGAAATGATCATTATAAATGAGATTGGTTATTAAAAATGACCAAAGTTTTTGGTTTTGTAAACTTTACTAAATTAATAAAGATCATTTTAATCGTTATGTTTGATTCTGATCCTAAAAATGATTATTAATGAACATAATAAATTTTAAAATTGCTACAATTAAATATTTTTAGTTATTCATGCATGAATTTTTTGATGATTGTGTGATTTAGATCATCTTCTTTTTTTGTTTTTTTTAGAAATGGTGATAATGATCTATATAATAGTGGATTTTCGGATTTTTTAACGGAATCGATAATATTTAAGGTGGAGAATTCGCGAAAATGATCACATTTATATAGTAAGTTAACTAATTATATCAATATAGAAAGGTTGTGTTATTTTGGACACGATCTTTCAAAATAAAAAAAATGAGATGGAGCAATAAAAAATGTGTAATAATTGTTATTGTGAAAATTATTTGAAATGTTCGATAGCAGGTTCGACGCCAGTTGGATTTTGTTGTCCATTATGTGTCTATTATGATGAAGAAAAGCAATGCCTTAACAATAATTTTGAAGTTACAATCGATGAAATAGGATTTTCTTATACTCAATATAACAACGTTGAAATCGTGCGTAAGAATCAAAATTTTAAATTAAATAAGGATTAAAGAAGGAGGAATGAGTAATGTGTAATCTATGTTTTTGTGAGAATTATGAAAAATGTTCGATAATTGGATATTTACCTTATGACTATTGTTGCCCTGAATGTGTCTATAAAAATACTGAAAAATGCTTGAAAAATCAAGAAAAAGTTCAGGAGATTTTTGAAACTCGTGAAGAACGATTTCATGTTTTACCAAAAGCATTTTGTTTGAAGACTCGTTACTCTGATATTTATAGAATTATGGAACTATATAAAGAACAATAAAGAGGAAAACAAAAAATGTGTAATAATTGTAATTGTGACATGTATGATAGGTGTAGTATAGTTGGATTCATGCCTTACGGATTCTGTTGTGAACGATGCGTGCTTTATGATAAAAATTTAACATGTTTACGAATGCAAACAAAAAGAGAAAAGAAACCAGAGATAAATATGGATGAAGAAATAAGACCCATTAAAACTTCCATAGAAGGGGGGCTTTTGAAAGTTGTAATTGGACAAAAGGACAAGGAAATCCCAATAATCATTGACCTGCAAAAACAGTTAGAGAGCCAAGTAGGAAAAAAATAAAGAATTTTTGCTAAACAAATCGTTAAATTTACGATTTGGTTTTTGTAATCAAGTTAGATTAAATAATATTAAACTAATTTAAAGGTGGATGATATAGTTTGAGTATTATAAATTTTGAGTTTAGAGATGAGGTTATAAAACATAATGCTTCATTAAGTTACTGCTATCAATGCTCTACTTGTTCTGGAGGATGTCCTGTCGCGTTAATTACAGGAGGATCATATAATCCAAGAAAAATTATCGAAGAAGCTTTACTTGGTCTAGAAGATTGGCTTTTAGAAAAGCAAGAACCAAATGTTTGGATTTGTAGCACTTGTCAAAAGTGTGTTGAGCTATGTCCTCAAAAAGTAGAATTGACGGAGATTTTTACATTAATCAAGAACAAAGCTTTTATAGAAGGAAAATGTCCTGAAGGTTTCATTTCTCAAGGAGAGAGTGTCCTAAATCATGGAATTGCCATACCATATTCTCCTGCAATAATGAACCGAAGGAAAAAACTTGAACTACCGGAAGTAAATCCAGCTCCTCCAGAAGAGATTAAGAAATTATTAAAAGAAACTGGTTTTGAATCTAATTTAACGAGGTGGAAGGAAAAAAATGTCGTATGATCTTTTTTTAGGCTGCGTGATTCCTGCTAGATTACCATTTTTAGAAGCATCATCGAGAAAAGTCTTTGAAAAATTGAACATTAACTTGCACGATGTTGATGGATTTAGTTGTTGCCCAGATCCAACGGGGATTGAACAAATTGATCATAAAACTTGGTTGGTATTAGGGGCTCGAAATTTGAGTTTGAGTGAAAATGGTAATGATGGCATCATTTCTTTTTGTTCAGGATGCGTGGAAACTCTCAAGGGAGTTAATTATTATATAAACAAAGATCAAGTTACTAAAGAAGAAGTAAATCAAATGTTAGCATCTGTTGGTAAGAATTATGATGGAAAAACTAAAGTAAAACATTTTGCCGAAGTATTGTATGAAAATTTAGAAAAAGTTAAGGAAAATGTAGTTAAACCTTTAGAAGGACTGAAAGTTGCAGTTCATTATGGTTGCCATTATCTTAGACCTTCTGAAATAATTAATTGGGATGACCCATTTGAGCCCATTACTATTGATGAAATAGTTAAAGCTGTAGGAGCAGAGTCAGTTGACTATGATTTAAAACTAGAATGTTGTGGAAATCCCGTAGAAAAATCGGATAAAGATTTATCTCTATTAATGATAGAAAACAAATTAAAGGCAATCAAAGCCTCTGGGGCTAATTGTGTAGTTGTGGTATGTCCGGCTTGTTATCAACAGTTTGACTTTAAACAGCGTGAAGTCAGCAAGCATTCAGGAATGGAAATTAATTTTCCAATCTTTTATCTTTCTGAACTTGTTGCTTTAGCTTTTGGATATTCGCCAATAGAATTAGGGTTTAACTTTCATAGAGTTAAACCGAATCAACTCTTAGAGAGTTTAGATTTATTATAAGAATACTGCTTTTTTTATAAAAATTATTTAGATTGTGGTGAATTAAATGATGAGTGAATCGAAAAAAGCACTTGTTATTGGAGGAGGAGTTGCTGGTATCCAATCAGCTTTAGATTTAGCAGATATGGGGATTAAAGTTGAATTAATTGAAAAAAAACCTGCAATTGGTGGAAGAATGGCTCAATTAGACAAGACATTCCCCACTAATGATTGTTCAATTTGCATTCTAGCACCAAAATTAGCTGAATGTTATAGACATCCAAATATTACGATTCATACCTTAGCTGAAGTTAAGAGCATTAAAGGAACAGCAGGAAATTTTGAAGTAGAAGTTTTCAAAAAAGCTCGATACGTGAAAGAAGATGCTTGCATTAATTGTGGATTATGTGCCGAGAAATGTCCAATGAGGGTTGATGATGAGTTTGATAGAGAATTGAGGAAGAGAAAAGCAATTTACATGTATTACTTACAAGGTGTTCCTGCCGTCATGACAATTGATGCTGAAAAGTGCTTGTACTTGACCAAAGGTGCCTGTAGATTATGTGAAAAGAATTGCGATAGGAATGCGATTGATTTTGAAATGAAAGATTCCACGATAATTTTAGATAACATAGGAGCAATCGTAGTGGCATCAGGATATAGTTTACTAGAAGATGTTAATAAAAAATTTTTGAATACTTATGGATATAAAAAATTTAGAAATGTGGTTACCGCTTTGGAATTTGAAAGATTATTGAGCGCATCCGGTCCACAAAGTGGGCATATAAAAAGATTTTCAGATGAAAAATCACCTAAGAAAATTGCTTTCCTTCAATGCGTGGGATCCCGAAATGAAAGATTACATAATTATTGCTCATCGATTTGTTGCATGTATGCCACTAAAGAGGCTATGATAGCCCATGAACATGACAATGATATAGAATCATATATTTTCTACATAGATATTAGAGCCGGAGGAAAAGGATTTCAAGATTTCATTCAACGAGGTGTAAATGAATATAATATAAAATACGTGAAGAGTAAAATTGCTCAAGTTTACATAGATAAGGAAGAGAACCCTGTACTTACCTATGAAGATCTTGATAGCGGAGAAATCAAGCAACTCACGGTTGATATGGTTGTATTATCCACGTGCATAACTCCACCTAAAGATATTAAGGATTTATCTGATTCTTTGGGAATTGAATTAAATGAATACGGTTTCATTCAAACAAAACCTTACTTTCCCATCGAAACCACGAAAGAAGGAATTTATACCTGTGGATGTGCTCATGAACCAATGGACATACCTAGATCGGTAACAGAGGCTAGCGCAGCAGCAGCTAGGGCTGCAGAACTAATAAAAGGAGGGAGTTATTAAGTTGATGAAAGATACTAAAAATGAAAATGAGGATATTAGGATTGGCGTGTTTGTTTGCCATTGTGGTTCCAATATTGGAGGTTTAATTGATTGTAAAAAATTGGCAGAATATGCTAGAAGTCTTCCAAGGGTCGCACATAGTGAAGATAACTTATATACTTGCTCAGAAACTGGATTATCCAGTATTAAAAAAGCGATTAAAGAGCATAACTTAAATAGAGTCATTGTTGCTTCTTGCACGCCAAGAACTCATGAACCATTATTCAGAGAATGCATTTCTGAAGCAGGATTAAATCCATATTTATTTACTTTTGTAAATATCCGAGATCAATGCACGTGGGTTCACATGAAGGAACCTGATAAAGCATATGAGAAATCTAAAGATCTTATTAGGATGGGCGTGTATAGGGCCGCAAAATTAGAACCTTTAGAAAAAATTAAGATAAATATTAACCCAACAGCGCTAGTAATCGGTGGAGGTGTAGCTGGAATGAGCGCAGCAATAAGTTTATGTAAGCAGGGTTTTAAAACTTATTTAATCGAAAAAGAAAAGGAGTTGGGAGGAAGATTAAGATCCCTACACCGTCTTTTTCCACACGACATCGATGCAAGTGAATTATTAAATAAATTCTATAGTGAAATGGATAAATTAAACAACTTAATCGTTTATACATCTTGTACTATAAATCATTTAGATGGTTTTATAGGAAATTACCAGGTAGAGTTAGAAAAGGAAGGAGAACTAATTAATATTGATGTAGGAGCGATTGTTGTTGCCATTGGTTCAGAAGTTTTAGTTCCAAATGGATTATATAGCTATGATGGGAAAAAAGTAATAACTCAACTGCAGTTTGAGGAGATCTTAAAATTAGGTCAAGTTAATGCTAAGAATTTAGTAATGATTCAATGCGCTGGTTCTAGAAATGATGACATTCCATATTGTTCTAGCGTTTGTTGCATGACAGCATTGAAAAATGCGATTGTTTGCAAGGAATTAAACCCAGATGTGAAAATCACGATCCTATTCAGGGATATATACACTCCAGGAACCTTTTATGAAGAATATTATAGAAAAGCTAGAGAGAATGGAGTAGTATTCATGCGGTATACCTCGGATAAACCTCCTATTGTTGAAAATGGTGTTGTTAAAGTCCACAACCAATATCTAAATAGAATGATTGAAATACCAAATGACTTGGTGGTGCTCTCCACTCCTTTAATCGCTAGAGAAGATAATGAATTTTTAGCAAAATTGTTAAAAGTACCCTTAGAATCCAATAAATTTTTCCTTGAAGCTCACGTTAAATTAAGACCCGTAGATTTTGCCACGGATGGTGTATTTGTATGCGGCACGGCAAAATGGCCTACTGATATTTCAGAATCTATAACTCAAGGACAAGCCGCAGCTTCAAGAGCTGGTTTAATCTTGTCTCATGAAACGATGGAGGTTGAAGGAGCAACATCATATTTACCAGAACATAACAAGGATTTATGCAAGGGATGTGAAGTTTGTATTAAAGTTTGCCCATATAAGGCAATTAAAAAGAATGAAAAGGGTGAGATTGAAATCATTCAAGCTTTATGTAAGGGATGCGGACTTTGTGGTGCATCATGCACTAAGAAAGCTATCACGATTAAACACTTTACAAATGAGCAAATTTTATCCGAAATTAAAGCTTTAGGAGGAGAAGTTGCATGAGTTTTGAACCAAAAATATTAGGATTTTTATGTAATTGGTGCTCTTATGCTGGAGCAGATTTGGCGGGAGTTAGCAGGATCCAATACCCACCAAATATAAGGGTCATTAGGGTCATGTGTAGTGGCAGGGTTGATCCAGAATTCATTTTTGAGGGTCTTTTAACAGGACTGGATGGTGTTATAGTCATGGGTTGCCATCCTGGTGATTGTCATTACTTAGAGGGAAATTATGAGGCAGAGAAAAAATTTAACATGGTAAAGAAATTTCTAGAATTAATCAATTTTGAAAATAGAATAAGATTAGAATGGGTTTCTGCCTCCGAAGGTGCTAGATTTGCAGAAGTTGTCACCGATTTTACCAATCAAATAAGAGAATTAGGGCCCTCACCAATTAATAAAAGTGAAGCTGATAAAAGATTAAGAGAAAAATTACAAGCCATGAAAATGGCAGTCAGCAATTATAGGATGAGAGCGCTTGTTGGACGAGAAAGAGACATAACTGAAAATGAAAATGCTTATGGAGACAAGACACCTTTGGAAAAATTTGAAAACATCTTTAATAAAGCAATAAGAGACGAATTTTATAGACATTATATTTTATTAAAATTAAACCAAAGCCCAAAATCGGTTAAGGATTTAGCAAAAGAAATAGAAATTGATCCTAGCGAAGTTCTTGACCATTTATTAATTTTGAAGGGACGAGGTCAAGTTGATATGGAAAATATTATTGGAATTACTCCAATTTATATAAGCTTAATGGAGGGATGAAAAAATGGGAAAAGTAGGCGCAGTTATGATTGTAGGAGCGGGTATTGGTGGAACTCAAGCAGCACTAGATTTAGCAGACTCTGGTTTTAAGGTATATCTTATAGAATCAACCACGAGCATCGGAGGAGTAATGGCGCAATTGGACAAGACATTTCCCACGAATGATTGTGCAATGTGTATAGTTTCTCCTAAACTCGTAGAAGCTGGCAGGCATCAAAACATTGATTTATTAATAAATTGTAAGATAGAAGAAGTAAAGGGAGAAGCCGGTAATTTTACCATAAAAATATTGAAAAAAACGCTCTATGTTGACATGGATAAATGTACTGGATGTGGAGTTTGCGGACAAGAATGTCCAGTAGAAGCCATTGACGTGTTTAATGAAGGACTTTCCTATTGCAAGGCTACTTCAGTAAAGTATCCTCAAGCAGTCCCGCTCGTCTATTCAATTAATAGAGAATATTGCATTGGATGTGGAATATGTAAGGGAGTGTGTAAAGCTAATGCTATTGATTATACTCTAAAAGATGAGGAAGTAGAATTGAATGTAGGAGCAGTAATATTAGCTCCAGGTTTTGATGAGTTTGATCCCTCCATCATGAAAAGGTTTGGATATGGAAAATATAAAAATGTAGTTACAAGCATAGAATTTGAACGCATCCTAAGTGCAAGTGGACCCTATTCGGGAAAAATCTTAAGACCTTCTGATGGAGATGTTCCTGGAAAAATTGCATTTCTCCAATGCATAGGTTCAAGGGATTTTAAGGAGGGACAGCCTTATTGTTCATCTGTTTGTTGCATGTATTCTGCAAAAGAAGCAGTTATTGCTAAAGAACACATGCATCAAGTCAATCCTACGATTTTTTCAATGGATATTAGGGCTTATGGTAAGGATTTTGACAAATATATCGAGCGTGCCAAGAATGAATATGGTGTGAGATATATAAGAAGTAGGATATCCTCTATTACTGAAATTCCAGAAACTCAAGACCTAAAATTAACATATGAGGACGAACAAGGAAAAATCGTAGAAGAAATATTTAACATGGTCGTTTTATCCGTGGGACTGAACCCACCTCATGATGCAGAATATTTAGCTGAAAAATTTGGAATTGAATTGAATGAATTCAAGTTTGCTAAAACTAACATCTTTAATCCAGTAGAAACTTCACGTCCAGGAATATTTGCTTGTGGAGCTTTTGTCTCGCCTAAAGACATTCCAGATACGGTAACACAAGCTAGTGCCGCAGCAGGATGCATAAATGCTCTTTTACATGAAGAAAGAGGAAAACTAATCACTGTAAAATCACTGCCTCCTGAAATAAATGTATCCGGGCAACCACCACGTATTGGTGTTTTCATTTGCCATTGTGGTATTAATATTGGAGGTGTTGTTGATGTACCAGAGGTTGTCAGATATGCAAAAACATTACCCAATGTTGTTCTAGCAGATCAAAATTTATACACTTGTTCTGCTGATACACAAACAATAATAAAAGATAAAATTAGAGAGTACCACTTGAACCGAGTCGTAGTTGCTTCTTGTACTCCAAGAACTCATGAACCACTCTTCCAAGAAACAATTAGAGAAGCTGGTTTGAATCGTTATTTGTTTCAAATGTCAAATATAAGAGATCAATGTTCTTGGGTTCACATGAATGAACCAGAGGCTGCTACCGAGAAAGCAAAGGATTTGGTGCGAATGGCAGTAAATAAGGCAAGAAACTTGCAACCTCTCGAGAGAATAAAACTAAATGTACTTCCAAAAGCATTAGTCATAGGTGGCGGGATTTCTGGCATGGTAGCAGCATTGAATTTTGCCAGTCAAGAATATGAAACTTACTTAATAGAAAAGGATAAGAGTTTAGGCGGAAATGCAAGAAAGATATTTACAACCTTAGAGGGAGGGAATGTACAAGACTTTTTAAAGGAACTCATTGATAAAGCATGTTCTAACGAGCATATCAAAGTCTTCACGGATGCTAATATTGAGTCAATTGATGGATACATCGGAAATTTTAAGACAACGATCACTTTTGGTGAGAAATCAATAAAAAAGACTCTCGAACATGGAGTTATAGTGGTTGCAACTGGAGCAAAAGAGTATAAGCCGTCAGAATATCTTGCTGGAAAAGATGATCGAGTTATCACGCAATCCGAATTTGAGTATTTGATAAACAAAACGGATGAGATCAAGGAAAAAAAGAAAGTAGTAATGATTCAATGTGTTGGCTCTAGAAATGAAGAACATCCATATTGTAGTAAAATGTGCTGTGCTGAAGCCATTAAGAATGCCTTGAAGGCTAAAGAACTTAACCCTGATTTACAGGTAGTCATATTATATAGAGACATTAGAACATATGGTTTTAAAGAGATTTATTATAGAAAAGCTAGAGAAAATGGTGTTCTTTTCTTGAGATATGATGAAAAAGATCCTCCAGTCGTGTCTTCTGAAGAAAATAAATTGAAAGTTGAAGTTAAGACTCCAAAATTAGGAAAAGTTTTATTAGATGCTGATCTGCTCGTCTTAAGTGCTGGTATTGTAGCATCTGAAGAAAATGAAGAATTAGCTAAAATGTTGAAGGTTCCACTTAATGAAGATAACTTTTTCTTAGAAGCTCATGTGAAATTAAGACCCGTAGATTTTGCTACTGAAGGTGTGTTTGTAGCTGGTTTGGCTCATGCTCCAAAAACAATTGAAGATTCTATTGCCCAAGCAAATGCTGCAGTTTCTCGTGCTTGTACAATATTATCTAAGGATTACATAGAAGCAGAGGGCAAGGTCGCGGTCGTGAATCCTGCCCGTTGTTCTGGATGTGGTATGTGCGTTGAGAATTGCGCCTATAATGCGATTGAATTAATTGAAGATAGGAGATTTGGAATTGTTGCTTCTATTAATCAAGCTTTATGTAAGGGTTGTGGAGCTTGTTCTGGCAATTGTAGATGCTCTGCAATCGATATAATGGGCTTTTCAGCCATGCAAATACATGCAATGATTACTGGGAGGTTATGAACATGAATGAAATAAAAAATGAAGATTTGAAAGTTAATGTTCATGAGGCTGAAAGTAATGAGGAATGGGAGCCAAAAATAATTGCCTTTCTATGCAATTGGTGCTCTTACGCTGGAGCAGATTTGGCAGGAGTGAGTAGAATTCAATATCCTCCTAGCATAAGAATCGTCAGAGTGCCCTGCTCGGGAAGAGTTAACCCGTTCTTTATCGTTAAAAGCCTAACGGATGGATGGGATGGCGTAATTGTTTCTGGATGTCATCCCGGTGATTGTCATTACATAAGTGGTAATCTCGTTGCTCGAAGGAGGTTCGCAATATTGAAAGATTTATTGGAATTTTTTGGTATTGAGCGAGACAGGGTTCATTTCATGTGGGCATCAGCAGCAGAGGGAGAAAGATTTGCCAAGTTAGTGACAAAAGTTACTAAATTGGTAAAGGGATTTGGCCCTAATAAAAAATTTGTAAAAAAATGGTGATGATATAATGAGCAATATTCAAAAAGAAAATGAAGAAATTGAAAGATTTATTAGAGAGGTCTCGAGGGATTTATTCAAGGAAAATAAGGTCGATTTGATCATTGGTTATGGCAAGGGATCGATTCCTTTCAATACAACGCCTATATTTATATCTGAAGAAAATGATATAGACAAGCTCATCTGGAACAATTTCTGTTATATAAATTTATCCCGATATTTATTACCATCTCTTAATGACTTTATCAGAGAAAATAAGGATAAAAACTTGAAAATAGGAGTGATATCTAAGGGTTGTACTGCAAGATCGATTATTCAATTGATAATTGAAAATCAAATTAAACCTGAAAACGTGGTTATCATAGGGATGGAATGTAATGGCATTTTAAACCGCAAGAAGATTGAGAAAGAATTTGGAGATTTAGAAATTACGGATATCTTGATAAATGGAGATAATATTATTGTTAAAGGTGATAAATTTGAAAAAGAACTCGCTTTTAATGATTACTTGAGTGAATTATGTAAAGCGTGTAAAATTCGAGCACCGCCCATATCTTCTAAAGTATCAGATATCATCGTAGGTAAATCTCAGGAAGTATCTTCAATAGAAGAAGATGATTTCTCAGATATATCAGAATTTGAATCTAAAAGTTCAGAAGAAAAATGGGCACACATTTCTGAATTATTAAAAGATTGTACTAGATGTTATGCATGTCGTGAAGCTTGTCCGTTTTGTTATTGCAACTTATGTTTTATCGATCAAAATCTTCCCACTTGGTTTAGCAAGACCTCAAACTTAGGCGAAATAGTTATTTTTCACATGATAAGAGCCTTGCATGTTGCTGGACGATGCGTTGCCTGTGGTGCTTGTAGCAATGCTTGTCCAATGGGCATTGACTTGACCATAATTACAAGGAAGTTGGAAAAGATCGTGAAAGAAAGGTTTGATTTCACAGCAGGGTTAGATTTAGATACCTTGCCCCCCATGATGACTTTTAAAATGGATGATAAGGAGGAATTCATGTTAGAAGAGGATTAAAAAAGGTGTGTGAAAAAATGAGTGAAAGAATATTGAAAAAAGAAGATATAAATAAGTTTTATGAAGCTGCTTCCAAGACATATAAATTCTATGGCCCTGTGAGAGAAAAGGGAAACATAATATTTAAAGAAATAAGCAATCCTGAAGATTTGGTCTTGGACTATTTCAATTCAAAAATCCCTCCAAAGGAAATCGTGTTGCCGAGAACTGAAACTTTATTCGAGTATGAAATGAAAGGAAATGACATCATAATAAATGATGACGTCGTTCCTGACGAGAAGGTCTTACTTTTTGGAATAAGACCTTGCGATGCTTATAGTTTTACCCTATTGGAAACTTTTTTTAAAGAAGGAAAATATCAAGATGATCTTTTCATAAAAAGGAGGAAAAATACAACATTAATCGGTATTGGGTGTAATGAACCGAAAAGTACTTGTTTCTGCACATCGGTTAACACTCATCCACATGATAAGGAAAATGTGGATGTATTTTTGACTGATTTGAAGGATAAATATCTTGTTGTTCCCATCTCTGAAAAAGGAAAAGATTTGGTTAAAGATTTAAATTGGTTAGAAAAAGCCACTGAAAAAGATTTAGAAAAAGCTTTAAAACTTTCAGAAACAGCGGAGTTATCAATTAAAACTAAATTGGACCTGAAAGATCTTCATGAATTTTTAATGAAAAATTTTAATAGCGAATTATGGAAGGAGAGCAGCCAATCTTGCATTGGATGTGGAACGTGTGCCTTTCTTTGTCCCACTTGTTCTTGCTTTGACGTAATTGACGAGGAAGACAAGTACAATAATCGCGGAAGGAGGGTTAGAGTATGGGATACCTGTCAATTTTGCATTTATACATTGCACACGAGTGGTCATAATCCCCGACCTGGACGAATTCAACGGTTCAGAAATCGGATCTTGCATAAATTTAGCTATTATCCAATAAAACAAGGTTTAATTGGTTGTGTTGGGTGTGGAAGGTGCATCCAATATTGCCCGGTCAATAATGATTTAAGAAAAATAATTAACAAGTTTAATGAATTAAAAAATAAAGAAAAAGAGGAGATGGTTGTTGCCTAATCCATATGTTCCAAAACTTACCACAATAAAGTCAATTAAGGCAGAAAATAAGGTTAATGATATTAAAACTTTTGAATTAGTTTTCAAAAAAGAAGAAGACTTGAAAGAATTCAATTACATACCAGGTCAATTTGCTGAACTTAGTTTATTAGGAAAGGGAGAATGTCCAATCGGCATTGCTTCTTCTCCAACAGAAGAAGGATCGATTAAGTTTACTATTAAAAAAATGGGAACAGTTACCACTGCATTTCATGAATGTGAGAAGGGCCAAGTTGTTGGCGTTAGAGGTCCACTAGGAAATGGTTGGCCCGTGGAAGACATGAAAGGCAAGAACATTGTCATTATTGGAGGAGGTTTTGCATTTTCTACGCTACGATCTCTCACCGAATATCTCTTGGATGATAAGAATCGTAAAAATTATGGTGATATCACGGTAATTTATGGTAATAGGGATTCCGGAGAAGTGCTTTACAAGGAAGATCTCGAAAGATGGCAAAAAAGAGATGATATTCAAGTGGTTTTAACCATCGATCGAGAAGAAGAGGGTTGGAACGGAAAAGTAGGCTTTGTTGCTCCAATAGTTAAAGAAGTTGCTCCTTCTTCGGACAATGCCGTGGCACTTGTTTGCGGTCCTCCTATAATGATAAAAACTACGATAGCTGTATTGGAAGAATTAAAGTTCAAGGATGAGCAGATATTAAACTCCTTAGAAATGAGAATGAAATGCGGAATTGGAAAGTGTGGAAGATGTAATATTGGAGACAAGTATGTCTGTGTCGATGGGCCCGTGTTCTCACTGGCAGAATTGAAACAAATGCCAAATGAATATTAATAATAAAAATAAAAAAATCAGGTGTTTAGCTAATATGAGTGAAGAATTTGATGAAAAAACCGTGGAAAGTGTTTTGCCAAAATCTTTTGATGATTTAATTGAAGAAGTACACAATAAAGGGCTATGTGGAGAGTGTGGTGGTTGCGTTAGTTTCTGTTCTGCCTCAGAGATAGGAGCAATTGAAATGTCGGAATCTGGACCTCCACGATACATTAATAAGGATAATTGTTTAAAATGTGGAATTTGTTATTTGGTTTGTCCTCAAACATACGTTTTAAATGATGAATTAAACAAGAGGTATAATTATAGAGTTTCTATTGGTAATTGGAGAAAGGTATCCACATCTCAAGCCGTTTTAGATGAGATAAAGCAAAGAGCCACGGATGGAGGCGTTGTGACGGCAATATTAATGTATTTACTAGATCATAATCTGATAAATGGAGCTATAGTTTGCAAGGAAGAAGCTCCTTTTTATCGAGTGCCATTTTTTGCGCAAACTAAAGAAGACTTAATTGAAGCTGCTGGTTCTCATTTTGATGTTTCCAAGCAAGTCATGGGGTTAGAAAAGTATACCACTTTCATTCCTACAATCACCTATTTAAAAAAATTCTTGGGATCCGATATGGTTAATGTTGCTGTCGTTGGTACTCCATGTCAAATACACTCCATTCGTAAGATGCAAGAGTTAAGCATTCTCCCTGCTCACGTTGTCAAATATGCTTTAGGTCTCTTCTGCAATTTTAACTTCTCTTTTGGTGAGGATTTTAGGAGTAAAATGGAAGAAAAATTTCATTTTTCTTTTGAAGATATTGAAAAGATGAACATCAAGGACAATTTAATTTTAGAATTAAAAGATGGCAAGAAAATAGAAATTGGTTTTGAAGATTTGATGGAATTTGTAAGACCTGCTTGCTTAGGATGCCGAGATTTCTCTAATGTGTATGCAGACATCTCTTTTGGGGGTTTAGGTTCTGCAGATAGCTATACCACAGTATTAATTCGCACGAAAGAAGGAGAAGATATCTATAATAATGCCCTTAGAGAAAGTTATATTAAAGAACCTGTTGAATATAACACGTCCGTTAAAAAATCTGAACTACTCGCCAAGATCATAAGTTTTGGCAGGATGAAATTCGAACGTTATAAGAAAACAATGGAGAAAATAGGAAGATAAATATTTTAATTAATCATTATTTTTTTCCTACTTTTTATTGCCATTTTTTATTAAATTATAAAATTTGTTTTTAAATATTAATAATTATTTTTCAACCTTAGTTTAAGAATTCTCATAAGAATTATCTTAATTACTGATGTAAGGGTTTTTTTTCATAGGTTTCTTCTATATTAGGTAGTAATAAACTAATAACTGCGAAATAAAGAGGAATGAGCATTAATTCAAAAAAAATCGAAAAAATAAATGGCGATTTTGGTCCTAAAATATCCCAACTTAAGCCTCCTATAATTGGACCGATGACATTTCCTAAAAATGTGAAAAAATCACTTGTACCAAAAACTTTTCCTCTATGTTTTTTAGAAATTCTGCTTAAAACATTT
>Ga0190334_1000294_pt1 | contig 26238 bp, 26 predicted proteins | sample 48720478_MG_FD_161270 | JGI IMG/M metagenome (GOLD analysis project Ga0190334, IMG submission 161270) | Hydrothermal vent sediment bacterial communities from Southern Trench, Guaymas Basin, Mexico - 4872-04-7-8_MG | ecosystem: Environmental > Aquatic > Marine > Hydrothermal vents > Sediment ... | reverse complement strand
TTCCCATACAGAAAAATCCCAAATGGGCCAAGAATTTAAGAACATTCCGGGCCACTCGTATTCAAACCAAAAATCTACCGTATCTCCTTTTTGAATCGGTTTTTTAAAATATACAGCAAAAACCCTCTCTGTAGAAGAATCTAAAAGTACTCTGTATTTTTTAATAGTTGGAGAATATCTAATTAGCTTAAATTTTTTAAAACAAGGTGTGTCAGAAACTGCAGTGAACTTTAAGCAGTTGATTGGTTGATCTTCCGTGTACCTTAAACAATATTCTCGCAATATTATGCATGTGTCCTCTCCGTCAGTTTCAATCCTATGATTATAATACTCATAATACGAAAGTTTATTTCTCTTACTTCCATCGAGATCGCTTCCATCAATTAAAGAAGGGTATTTCGTTAGCAACTCCCAGATTATTTCTCCTTCTTTGGTAAGTTTTAATATGCCATCATTCTTTTTAACCAGATTTGCCCCTATTAGAGCGTCGATAAACTTTTTCTTCCCAGAACGAGAAGTTATGCCACATTTTTTAAAATATTCTATATTTTCTCTATCTGAGAGATCAAAAAATTTTTGAGAAGCAATTTTTGAAAAAATTTTAAGCCTTCCACCCAAGTCCTGCCCCTTTAGTGTTGGAACAGAAGGAAAAAGAATGTTTAATATTTTATGAAGATAGGAAGAATGGTTACAAAGCTCTCTATGTTTTATTTCCCTTTCAATTTTTGTAGCGGATATAACCATTTTTAATATAATCTTTAGGATAAATGTTGTATATAAAAAGATTTTTGTGAAAAGTTCCAAAAAAATAATTTTCTTGAAGCTCTTTTAAAGCCTTTCTTGTTTGGACAGGGTGAAGGTTGTAATTTCTAATTAAAGACTCTATTTCCTGCTCTTGTTTAGAAGCTCTTACTACATAATATGCCAATGGGCTTACAGTCCAATACATCCGATATGAAAGTAAAGAATTTACTAGAATATCAAACTTCTCCTCCCACCAGCCTTTCTTGATGCCCTTCAGATCGAATTTTCCATTTAAACACGATTTTTCAACCTCCATGATAGAGCCTCTTCCAGATTTTATTAAATTCATTAAACCTTGAATCCCTAAATTTTTATACAACACAAGTGCGACTCTTAGAGCATCTCTATACAAAGGAGTGAGTAAAGGTTTGTTATCGTAATTAAACCTAAAAAAAATCATTACATTTTTTGTTACTTTTACCCCCTCTGACTTAGAAAAGAGATACATTCCAAATAGATCGCATATTCCTTCTTCTAAGCCTCTTGCTCCTATACCTTTTTCTTTCTCTCCAGTGTGTTCGCTAATCGCCATATGTACAAGCTCGTGAAATAACAATAGGGGGGTAATATAGTTTTTCACTAAAGCTTTTTTAAAATATATTCCTGCCCTTACATTGAATTTTTCTTCATCTGCTTCGTCGAGAAACATACAATCCCACGCCATATTTTGAAATGGTTCTGGAAAAGATTCTACAATATAATAATTTGGAAATTTAGAAAGTAACCCGTGTTTAGTGAAAAATTTTTTTGCTTTGATATACATTTGATTGAGGGTCTCAAAAGGGTCGGGAAGGCAAACTTTAGAAATTATATTCCCTATACTCTCCAAGTCCTCCGCTAAAAGAAGATTTTTGGCTTCTTTCTGACCGATTACAGAGTAGTCTTTCTTTAAAGTTTTAATAAACTTTCGTAATTTCTTTGACGCCTCTTTTTGGGTACATATTTCAGAAAAATCTTCCTTTAAAAATTTAGCAAATTTAGAAAAACTTCCAAATCTACAATCAGCCAAGCATGCCCCCTCTAATATATAATCCAATCCGCTTCTTTTCATTTTTAGAATTTAAAAAATAAAAAATTATTTAGGCCCGCTACCTCCTCCTCTGCCTCTTCCTCTCTGGCAATAAGGCTCCCCTCCGCTTTCGCCTCCTTCCACTTTATAAGCCATAACATTTAAGATTCCTCGATAGACCAAAGGACCCCCATAATCTATGCCAACTGTGCTTCCCCCATAGGAAGAGGGAAGGGGCAACAACTTTTCGAGCTTCCCTGTGTTTCTCAAAACCACCTTTTCTAGGACGCTGATCATTTTTGGTACATAAGATTTTAATATTTTTAAATTTTTTTTAGGCTACATCACCGTTAGCTTAAAGATAACAAGATTAATCATGTTCCCAAGAAAACACAAAATTCATATGGGTTGGTAAATTTTCCATTTTCCAAATGATTTCTTTATAATCTCCAATTTCGTTTATTACAGGTTGGAAGGCTTTAAATTTTCCAATACTAATAGACTCTTTCTTTGGTTTTGTTGTATTTAATGTGAAAGAATCTTTAATAATTTTGTATTCACCTACAATTCTAAATATTCCTATAAAATATTTAATGGGGTACCCCTTAGTGTAAATTGGAAACTCCCACTTCTTCCAAGTGTTAAGAAAAAATTCTGGCCATTCATATTTAAACCACACCTCAATAGATTCTCCATTTTTAATTGGCTTTTTAAATTCCAATCTTATTGTTTTTTGAGTAGGCGTTTGGTGAATTATTTTATACTCCTTAATTTCTGAAGAAAAATCCGTAAGTTGGAAATTTCCAAAGAATGGAGTCTGAGAGAATATCTCTAATACCTTATAAGAAACCGGATTTTTAGTGGGGTTGCATATACAAAAATTGTGAAAAAATTGACAGAAGTCTTCTCCATTAGTTTCCACAATTGTTAAAAGAGATTCGTAATAAGGAAATTTTATCTTAGTAATTCCCTTTTGTGATCTATTTTCATACTTATCGATAAAATTAATAAAAGATTCCCAAATTAATTCTCCCTTTTCTGTGAGTTTTAGTACATGATTGGTTTTGGTAAAAAGTCCAAGTTTAACGAGACTGTCAAAAAATTTTTTCCTTCCAGACCTGGAAACAATTCCACTAAGCTCTGAAATTTCTTCTATCACCTTTCTATCTAATAGCTTCACATTTTTGAGACTAGCCATTTTAGAAAATGCTTTAAATCTTCCACCCACCTCTTCTTTAGAAGTGTTAGGAAATAATCGAGAAAAGATCTTGTGTAAAGAAGTAGCATATCCACATAACCTTTTAGCTTCTCTTTCTCTTTTTAAATCACCCATTTTTATATTTTAACATTTTTGTCTTTAAATATATTTTCGTTGAATCTAACATCACTTTTCCATTATTATACACAATTGTACCTGTATTAAATTGGAGCTCTTTAAGAGCATTTTCTGTCTCCTTTTTGTTCAAGTTGCAAGTATTAACTAAACTTTTAAGCGTATCGCCAACTTTTATGTTTCTGCTTATATAAAATGCCAATGGACTTACTACTAATGAAGATTTGCCTACTATTACAAAATCTGTTAATTCGTCAACTTTTTTATCCCAATGTCCAATAGGAAGTGGTAATTTCCTATAAGAATTTAATCGTTTTTCTACTTCTAAAATTTTTTCTCTTCCTCCCCGGATCAACTCGCATAACCCTTCTAATCCATAGTACTTATATAATAAAGATACGCGTTTAAAACTTTCTTCATAAACATCCCCCATTCCATGTTTAGATTTCCATCCAAAATACCTGTATTTAATTATATTTTTAATCAATTCCTTTTTAAATATCCTCGAAGCTAAAAATAAGGAAAATGTTTCGCACACCCCTTCCTCCAACCATAACGACTTCCTTACATCTTTATTTTTAGTGTTAAGGCTGATAGCAGCATGAGTCATCTCATGAGCTAAGCAAATAGGAGACATTACCGGATTTAAATGTTTAACAAGGAAACAAATTCCAGGTTGGATTCCATAAAGTTTTTTTTCTTTTTCTTCAAAAAAAGCTGCGCTCCAACTCATATTTTCAAATGGTTTAGGAAACCGTTTTTTTATATAAACCCTCAAAAGTTCGCTTTCCGTATCAGTAATTAAATCGTACGATGAAAAAAGTTTTTTATAAAATTCCCAAACTTTAATAAGAAATCCTTCCATGTTTTTGGTGAGTGTCCTTTCTCTTATTTTTTTATAAATTTTTTGCAAATCTTCTGCAAGAAGGAGTTTGTTTGCTTTTGATTGGCTAATTTTTCCTTTATAATTGGCATACTGTTCATAAGTTTCTTTTATCTTCTTTAACACTTCTCTTTTTTGATAAGGAAGACTCTTAAATTTATAAAATCTTTTAAGAAACTTATTGTAGTCTGCCATATTATGATCTGACAAAAGTAACCCCTCTACTAAACACACAAGTCCATTCAGCATTTTAGTTTTAACTAATTTCTGTAGTTTTTGGTCTTTTCTTCTTTTGGTTGAGGTGGTAAGTAAATACCGCCAGGGCCGGTAGGTGTCCCTATTTCACATTTGTACATTATTTCTTCCTTTCTCCTCAAAATCTTTTCCAAGCTTTCCATTTTCATCTGCTAATAACAAAATTTAAAAAGATTTAAATATTTTTTAGTTAACTAATTAGTTATCTCAGAGGAAACAAAAATGAAAATAAGTTTATTAAAAGAAGAAAATTTATCGGAAGCTATAGAATTACTTAGAATAGGACTTTTAAACTCTTTGGGCCTCTCTGAAGTAGAAAAACAGGCGTATTTAATCTATTTTGAAAATATTTTAAAGAGCAAAGACCATCATTATCTAAAACTCCAGGCTACAGAATTTAAAAAATTAATAGGTATCCTTATTGCTAGCGAAAGTGCTGGAGTAAAATATCTTGAGTGGGTATGTGTCCATCCCGAGCATAGAAGAAACTCCGTTGCTACCAAATTAATAAAAACTTTAGAAAGAGAGGCCAAAAAGAAAGGAAACCATAAAGTTTACCTCACCGTCAAACCAGAAAATAGACCTGCCATTAATTTGTATCAAAAATTAGATTATTTTCAAGAAGCATATCTAAAAAGACAATGGTATAAGGGAGATTATGTTCTAATGTCGAAATTTTTATTTTGAAATAATGATTAGTTAAGTGGCGAAAGTAAAAACAAATGGCTTTAGAGGTTTACCTAGCTCATAAACAAAAGTCTTTCTTTGCTATTTAAACAAATTTGACATGTTTTATGCTTTTTAAGTGGGTTTTTATTTTTATACAAAATGTTCTTTTATCTTTCCAGAAATCGAGAAATAAAAAGGGAGAGTTTCGTCATGATAACAAAATTTGGCGTAAGAGAATATAAAGATTCTTCTCTTAGCCAATTTAACACTTAAAATTAGCAAGATCTTTAAAGTTTCCTGGACCATTTTTGATATTTTTAAAAGGTTAAAATAACTACATTTCGATCCAAAAGAATCTCTTTTAAGTATGTAAACTATTAATCACCTTGTCTTAAACTTAAAAACATAAGAAGGAAGTAATTTTCCTTTGTAACTTCTAAATTTAAAAACATCTTTAGTATTAAGTTCTATTTTATATTCTGTATTTCTTTTTAAAGGTTCTTTAAGAAAAATGTGTAGGACTTTATTATTCTCCCAATATTTTCTTGCAATTTTAATCTGTGGTTTAGTGAAAACTTCTCCACAAAATGGATTCATTTTGATATTAAATTTTATGATTATTTCCTTTAATCTTGGGTTAACGAAATCTTGGTTGGCTTTAGGCAAAGTTTCGACTACTTTTGGTGTTTTTGCTCTTTTTAGGCGCTCCATATAATCTCCATTTTTCTTTTCGTACATTTTAATAAATTTAATTGCCTTTTTGCAAAATTCTTTCATGCTGGTTGATTTTTCAAATATTTTCTTTAAAATTTCGGATTGTTCTAGATGGTATGGATACGGCACAGCTCTCATCCCCCCAAAAGTTAAAAACGGTTCTTTGTTTTGAATAATGACATTTAACATTTCAGAAAGGTCCCAGAATAAATCTTTCTTGAGAGCACCTTCAAAATATTTCTTCCAGAAATCGTAAAACAATATGTGTAAAGTTTCATGAATGATAACATAATTAACTTTTATATGAGGAAAATCCTTCCAGGGGATATGAAATTCCTTCTCTTGATAAGACCAAGGATAACCATTTAACACGCTCAAAATTGCTTTATATTTTCCTTTTGGCCATGGGTGCTTAAAGAGCTTAGCTGCTTCTTCAAAATATATATCCTCAATTTTTCTCCAATTCTTTTCTATTCTCTTTTTAGAATCTATCATTTTTTTGTAAATTTTTTGATAATAAGGGTCTATTACAGAGTCTATTTTTGTCTTCCACTTCGATTTTGGCAAATTTGGTAAATTATACAATTCTGGAAAATTTTTTATGTCTGATTTAAAGATGTCTACTCCAGAACGCTTAAATTTCTTGCTCAATTCAGCACATTTCATAATCCACTTTTTTATTTTAGAAGGGTTTATCTCAAATACTATCTTTGGCATTGTACATGATATTATCATGCCCTTTTACCTTACTTTTAATTTTTTATTTATAAAATTTTATAAAAAATCAAGAGCCTGTAGTAAATTTTAAAGTAAACGGTTCAAGAGGCCCTCCGTCGTAACTTTTGAATTTTTCATTTAAACATATCTCGTAGCGCTTTTTGGGCTTAAGCCTCTTTACCCTGATATGAATTTCTTTGCTGTTTATCCAATATACATGTTTATGACAAACTTTTTTATCATTTGTAATTATACTCCAATAGTAAGGATACATTTTAACATTAAACCTTATGACTATGGTTTTAATGTTTGGGCTTACATTTATAGCGTTGTTCTTTGGTCTTGTATACACAACCCTTGGTTTAATTTTTCTTTGATGATGTTTTACAATTTCAAATTTCTTAAGGTAAATAATAGCTTTTTTGTAAAAATCCTTCATGCTCTTCGATTTGCAAAAAAGAACGTCCAAAACTTCATATTGTCTGATATGTCCAGGATATGGAATAGCTTTCACTTTATCGCCATAAGAAAAGAATGGCTCCTTATTTTGGATAATCACATTGATTATTTCTGAAAAATCCCAAATTACCCTCTGTGGCAATTTTCCTTTAAAATGTTTATTCCAGAAATCGAAAAATAAAAAATGTAAAGTTTCATGTATAATAACATAGTTTGGTGTCAAATTGCACACTTCATTTATTTGTGGATTCCCGTAATTTACTTTTTTGTATCTCCAAGGAACGTGAAATTCTTTCCTCTTTAGGGACCTTGGAAATGTTTTGAGTACACTTAAAATTGCTTTGTAATTTTTTCCTGGCCAAGGATGGTCATCAAACAATTCGCTAGCTACAGAAAAATATTTGTCTTCGATTTTTCTCCATTTCGATTCTATTTTCTCCTTAGATTTCAGAAGTTCTTTTTTTATTTTTTTATAAAACGAATCTATCACAGGATCTATTAAGTTGTCCCACCGTGACGGAGGCAAAGTAGAAAGTTTCAACAATTCTGGAAATTCTCTCACGGTCATCTGAAAAATATCCAACCTGCTACTTTTCCATCTATGCTTATTTTTTAAAGACCTCTTAATCCATTCTTTGTCCTTCTCTGAATTTATTTCAAAAATAACCTTTGGCATTTTGAAAATGTGAAACTAAAAATTAAAGATTTTTGCGTTTAAAAATTTATAGGATTTTCTTCTACTTTCCAAAATTTATTAAAATGCTTATTCTCAAAAAGACAGTGATTTGAAACCAATAAGTTAAATTTCTTCACATATTTGATGAGATCAAAGTTTTTGATAGTAAAACCTGTAGAAAGATGTGGATACCGGGAACAAGGGACAATCTTACCATCTGACATTATATAAACTCCACTAAAAGGTACGGGGCATAAATACATTTCTTTTTCAAATTCTCTTTTTAAAGTTGTACTCAAAACCCAAAATCTTTCTTTGAAAAGTCTTTTGAGTTTAAAATAATCTCTTCTCAGCTTTTTCCAATTACCTAAAAAACATTCCACTGTTTTGCCTTTTTGTGGAATGATCAAATCTACACCAACTACAACGTTACTAAATTTTTTGACAAGCCTCTTCAATTTTTGCAAGTTCCTCTTTTGGTTTCCATTATAAAGTGCAAATTTCAGAACTACTGTTTTTTTGAATTCTTTCGCAATTTGGATATCCAAATCTGTTACGACATCCAAATTCATTTGGATATAACTTATTTTATCTTTCAAAATTTTTAGAAGATCTACATGCTCTCCCTTCCAAAACCTGTTAATTAAAGGGTCTACAGCTATTACTGAATTTTCCTTAGCCAAGAATTTACAAAGTTCTTTCCATTTTGAATAGAAAAATATATCTCCTCCTGTTAGATTAACCCTATAAAATATTTTGTATTTTTTATTATAAATTCTCAAATTGTGCCATAATTTTTGAATATCATGAAGAGAAAGTTCTTTATTTTTAAATTTATCTTTAATGTAACAAAATTTGCAGTTTAAAGGGCATTTCGATGTCAGATTAAGTTGGATAACTATTTCTTTATTTAACCAAACTTCATTAGGGTACTCGTCACTTTTATAAAAATCCTTCTTGTGAAATGTGAAATTTTTCATGTACATTTTTAATAAGCTCTAAGGATCTTTGGGTTTTTCTTTCCAACTCTTCCAAAAGATGAAATTCTGGAGGATAATATACTACCCCCCAAAACCCATTGCTGTTTCTGGATTTGGAAGAAATCTCTCCCATTTTTATTTTTAGTTCTCCCAATATCGGATCAAAAACTCTAAAGTGATTTTCTTTTTTAGAATAGCCAAATATTAATCTATAGTGTAAAATACCACTAAGTTCCCCCACATAAGAAATCATCCCCCCACTGTTAAGAGTCTCTGTTACATAATTAGGTTCTAATTGTTTTAAATTTTCATGCTTTATTTCTTGTAATTCCTTTAAAAATCGAAGGAGGGGTGGAAAATTTTTGTAAGAAGGATTTAACAAATAATTTTTTCTAAAGCTATCCCAATCTATAATTAAAAAAGCAGGGAGTCCAAATTCGTTAGCAACTTTTACTACAGACGTTGGGATATTGTTATAGTATCCTGGTATTGTAACTTTTTTTAGCAGGTTCTTCTCTAAAGACCTCTCCAACTTTAATTTGGGAAAATACGTTTTTAAAACATTCATCAAACATGCTATTCCACAACTATCATAATTTTGATGATATTTCGGAATGTTAAATTTAAATTCGTTTTTGCGTTTATTTTTAAAATTTTCTAATGATTCTATTGCATTTTCAATTCCAAATGGTTTATTAAGATATTCGCATATTTTTTTATAAAACGGAACATCCAACTTAAGTATCCCGCTGGTTCTGAAAAACAACTCTATAAAATGGTCAAATTCCAAAATATTTCTAAGGGCATCTTTAAGTTGATCTTTATTTTCCAGAGTAGTTTCGCTCCAGGAAGGTTTAAACCTGGGAAAATTATCAGAAAAATTGTTTAAAATATTTTTTAATAAAAACATGGAATTGCTACACATCTCTAAAAGTTCTTTTAAGTCCTTATTATTTTCGATTTCCTTTTTTAAGACCTCTTCTCCTACAAATTTATATTGTTTTAAATGCCCGAACCTGTAATTGAGATAGGTAGGAAAACTTTTAACACCCTTTAATATGGCGTCTGCCTCTTCTTTATTTAAACTGTCTAAGTAGTATCCATAAATTTCTTTCTCTATGTCTGTAATAAAATAAACTAAATGGTTCAGTTTATTAAAAACACGAATAAGCTCTTTAATTCTTTCCACTTTTTTGGGATAAAGACAATTTAAATTTGGATATAGAGTATCCATACATTCTAGCAATTCGAAATATTTTTTCCACAAAGTATCCAAGGATTTGACTAAAAATATAAATTTTTCTTCACTAGATACGCAGCATTTTATAAACAATTCTTTATATTTCTGATAAAACGCTTTTTGTACGCTCTCAAATTCTCTGTATACTTTATCGATGTCCTCTTTGTTTATTTTTACTTTGTCCAAATACGTTATTTTATGAGGAACGAACTCCTTGATTTTTCTTTCTTCTTTTTCCATTAGGCTTTCCAGCCCCACAGATTTTTTCGACATTTTCGAAGTTCACAATTTTTAAACCGAGTTCAGATTCACGACGTTTATTCAATCTTATCACCTCCCTTTATTACCTTTTATTATTTTATAAACTCTGCCACGATCTCCTGTGGCATCTATAAATACTTCGTCAAAATCCGAGAGTAATTTAGTGGCCTTTTTGGTTCCTACTATGCAAGGAATATTAAGCTCTCTCGCTATAATTGCGGCGTGACAGTATCTCCCCCCTTCGTCTGTAATAATTCCTAGTGCACCATAAAACATGGGGGATAGGTCTGGGGTTGTATATTTTGCTACTAAAATATACGGTGTCTTTTGGTCTAATTTAAAACTACTAGGATATCTTCTTACAACTCCTCTCGCCGAACCTTCACGTGCTATTAAACCTTCTGCTATTAACTCAAGATTTTCTGCCATTTTATATATACTATAAATAAAGAGAGAACATATTTATATACTTTTCCGAAGCCGCCACTTTAGAGTAGATTCATCGTTTTACCTTTTCAAAAATATAATTGAGCTGCTCTTCTGTCCAGCCTTTTTTTGCTAAAATATAGCGGAGCTGCTGTTCTGTCATTCCTTGGGCAAGCATCTTGCGCACATAGCCTTCAAGTTTTAACATATCTTCTTTGCTTGTAAAGATTCTTCTTTTAGCCAGTTTAACACTTATAAAATTAGCAAGATCTTTAAAGTTCCATGGACCTTTATAGAAGTTAAAATAATAAACTCCAGCAATTAAAATAATACCAAGCAAAATAAAAGGCCATATTCTCATTTTTGGACAATCTTGCGGACAAAGATCAAGTTCTGCTTCTATTCTTTCACAAATACCATTACCACATTCCCAAGTTTCTCCTGCTGGAGTTGGTTGGAATCCTTCTTCAACAAACAAGAATGTTTTTGTTGCTGTTAAATCCTCAAGAGCACCTTCAGGAAGCTTATAGACTATTTTCTCCACGCTTAAAGAACACTCTAAGTATTGCTCATTAACATCGCAATCATCTGCTTGAAGAATATTATCCTCGCTAAAACTTCCAACATCTTCTGGAAGATATTCGATAATACTTCCATTGTTAGCAGAACAAGAAATTTGTTTTTCAACAATCCTAAAGCTTTCTGTTCTTCCATCAAGATAGGTTATATCAACAACATAGTAATTGGCATCTGCTGTTAATTTTTCTTGCAAGGAAAAAACGCCTTCTTTATGAGAAGCCTTTTCCTGAGAAGAAACCCCATAAGGATATAGCAAATCAGGTATTTCTTCTGGAGAATTAAGCATAGGACTAATTGAAATTTTCTCAGCATTTATAGTAACAGGAACCCTTGCTCTTAATTCTTCAAGAGATTCATAAAGTTGAACATAAGTTTGTGTTTTTGAAGATAGAGAAGCTAAAGAAGCTGCTGTGCTAACAAAAGTTGAATTTATTTGTACAAGTTGCGTGGAGATGTTTTGAAGTTCTTCATCAAGATTAAGAAGCTCTATAACTTCTTTAACTGCTTCGCTCGCTGAAGCAAAACTTGAGCTAATATTTGCAACAATCTGCATAGTTTCTGGAATAAGATCTTGCAAAAATTCTGCAGGACTAAATATTGTTATATTTCTTGAAACAACAGTAGAAATACTTTCGTTATCTGTAACTATAAGCGTAACTGTAAATTCGCCAGAATAATTATAAGCGTGCGTAGCAACAGCAGACGTGCTATTACTTCCATCTCCAAAATCCCAATAATAGCTCAAAGGCTCATTGCCTGTTGCAGTGCAGTTAAATTTAACCTCTTGACCAACTGTTGCTACAGAAGGAATTACAGCATACACACTAGGCCCGGCTTTGACTTTAAATTCTTCTTCATCAGAAGCATACTCGTGTGAATTACTAATCAAGAGAACTTTTAGTTTATAATCTCCAGTTTCTCTTGGTGTTAAAATTTGATAATCTTCAGGGCCAAGATATGATTCAACCTTTTCGCTACAATTAAATCTTTCTGGTAAGAAACTTATCTTCACTAAAGGACTGTAAATGGCTTCTATCTCATCACCAGCAGTGCGAACTTTAATTTCTGTTGCATTAATCTTAACCTTTCCCTTACTTTCCGATCTTAACATAAAAGGTATAAGACGATAAGACACAAGATGGGTATTATGTTTTATTTCAACTGTTTCATCCAAGCTACATTTTCCCAAATCCAATGAAGTCAAATTGGTAAATGTTTTTACTTTATCAAAGCTGTTATTACATTCTGCCCACTTACCAACTATAAAGTAATCTCTATTACCTGCACTTTCACAACTTACTAGATCTCCAGATTGCCTACACTTATAAGCAGCACTTTTTGCAAGTGATGTGTCTTCTTTTGCCAAATCAAACTTGCCAACTATAACATCTAAACAAAGATAGTATTCTCCAGGATTTTCGATTACAAAGCCATTTGCTCCGAGATTTCCGGTATACCAATAAAAATCTGTTTTTCCCTTGACACAATTATTGTTGGTTTTGCTAAGGTGTGTTGAAGCCATAATAACTCCGGAATCAGAAATAATTAAACCCTCAAACCTAGGCGAATCTCCGCTTCCCCTACCACAAACTAGAATTTTATACCTCCTACTTGGAACAAGCGTTACCTTTTCGCAATAGAATTCATCTGTAGCAGTAGTAACTTCTACACTTGTTTGTGTTAAATAGTCAAAAAGATAATCATTATGCAAATAATTCCAAACAAGATTTCCATGCTCGTAGATAAGATCACCAACATAGTGCCAGCTCAATGTGCTTTCTGGGCATTTCAGCAATCTAAATTCAAAGTTGTAAGGATACTCAGAATCTTTTTGCAAGCCCACAAGAGTAAGATTTCCGCTTTCTATTCTTTCGCCTTCTGCATAGTAAGCTAAAGCTACTTCTACTTTAGAAGAGGGCTGATCAAATTCAACAGTAACCTCTTGGCTTAAATCTCCAACAGGCGTATATTCTTCTGGAACTATATCACACCAACCAGCAACTTCGCTAAGGTTAACATCCAACACTTCATTATTGTTAATATAAAAAACAAGCTTTCCATCAGTAGGCATGTCTTTTACTTCAAGTGTTAAATTTCCAAGTAAGTATTGCTGCTTACCATACTTTGTTTTGTCAAGCTTCAAAGAAACATCTGCTCCAAGAACAAGTGTTATTAGCATTAAAAACACTACTAAACACAATAATCTTCGCATATAAACTAAGAAAAATCTTTATTTATAAATTTATCTTTTTAACAAGCTTTCCTTTTGCTTGTGGAACTATTTCTAGCTTTCCTTTCAGCTTAGGAATTTTTCTGTTATGCAATTCGTAAAGCATTATTGCTAGAGCAGCAACTTCTGAATGTGGGGTGTTGCCTATTGCAAGGTTTAAATCAGCAAGCTCATAGTATTCAGCAGGAACTTTTTCTGAGCCGACTATCAGCAGAATTCCTTTGTTAATTTTTTTCTTGAGTTTTGCTATGTGCTTTTCAAATGGCAATCCATACATTGTTAAATGCACCTTAAAGAAATTGCATTCCTTAACAAATTTTAAAGGATTTTTAACATATGTAACTTTAAAATTTCCGCCAAACCTTTCAACAACACTTGCAATATTTTTTTCAAGCTTTTCATCTTTGTTGCCAGAATAATAAACAGTATCAGCACCAAAAGCTCTTGCTGTTAAGCAAACATGTGTTGTAAGTCTTGCATCTCTTGGCAATCTATGGCTTAACCTTAGCACAGCAATCATAAATCAAATTTCTTTAAAATTTATATAAAAACCTTTCTAAATTGTTTTATTTAACTTGGTACATCAATATTACAATTGTTGAAACATAAGTATATACTCACAAGTATATCTAATTAACATTAGTCTAATATAAATTAGTTAAAATTTTATTCTTGCTTGTGAACCAGTTATGAAGAAAGGTTTATTGTTATGATTTAAGGGATTTGGAAAGGGTGATAAAGCAAAAGATTTAAATAGTATAATTGAGATTAGTATAATCATGAATATACAATTTAAAAATAGGAAAAAAGAATTAGAAGAACTGAAGAGGATTATTAATAGCAAGAAGTTTGAGTTAGTAATTTTATATGGCAGGCGCAGAATAGGCAAAACAGCTCTAGCTTTAGAAGTAACTAAACACAGTAAAAGGCTATACTTCCTAGCTACACAAGAGAACAATCTTGAGAGATTCTATAATCTTTGCATTAAGCATTTTCCTGAGGTTTCTAAATTAAAGCAAGACTTTGAGGTGTTATTTGAATTCTTGAAAGACAGAGTAGATGTTATTATAATAGACGAGTTTCAAAATATGATCAAAGAAAATAAAAATATCGTAAGCTTGTTTCAAGCAATCATAGACCAGATACTTAGTAAAACAAAAGTAAAGCTATTCTTACTGGGCTCCTCTGTTTCCATGATCTCTTCAAAGGTGCTAAACTACCAAAGCCCGCTCTATGGAAGAAGAACAGCTTCTATAAAACTTAAGGGTATTAAATTTAAAGATCTTAAAGAGTTTTTCCCAAAAGCGAATTTTGAAGAGCTAATGAACATTTACGGATTTGCGGATGGAATTCCTTTTTATCTTATTAAAATCGATAAGCAATTTTTTAACTGGCTGAATAAAGAGATTGAAAAGGAAACAAGTTTTTTAAAGGATGAAATAGATTTTCTAATGCGATACGAATTTGAAGATGTGAGCACTTATAAGCTGATATTAAAAGCCATTGCATTTGGAAAAACAAAGATCAATGAAATAAAAGATTTTCTCAAGATAAAGAGAACAGACATCACACCATACATAAAAAATTTAATCGAAACAGATTTTATAGAAAGGGTTGTTCCGCTTACCGAAAATATAAAATCAAGGAAAGGAAGATACTTCCTTAAGGATAATTTCTTAAAATTTTGGTTTAGGTTTATTTATCCAAATTTAAGTTCGATAGAAGAGGCTACATTTGATGTTAGTGCTATTAAAAAAGAGTATAACACTTATCTTGGATTTGTTTTTGAAGATGTGTGTAAAGAACTTATCAAGGAGTTAAGATTTTTTAATTATACAAAACTAGGCAAATGGTGGCATAAAGACAAAGAAATAGACATTCTTGCTATTAATGATTCTACTAAGCATTTACTTGCTTGTGAATGTAAGTGGCAGCATAAGATAAATGCTGAAAAAATTGCTAAAGAGATTGTTGAGAAGTTAAGTTATGTTGATTGGCATAATAAAAAAAGAAAGGAAAGCTTGGCTATATTTGCCAAGAGTTTTAGTAAACGCATTACTAGCTATGAAGGAAGAAAGGTTTATTGTTATGATTTAAGAGATTTGGAAAGGGCTGTAAAGCAAAAGATTTAAATTATCTTTGCTTATGAGATTTTTATGTTTCGAGCAATTTTTGAAAAGCACTACAAAAAGCTTGCTTTAATTCCAGTAGTGTTGCTTGTGATAAGCATTGTTTTTCTTGGCATAAAATATGCAACAACGCATGAAATTATTAATAGAGATGTTTCTTTGAAAGGAGGAATTACTGCTACGATTTATACAGAAAAAGAAATTCCTGTTAAGCAGCTTGAATCAAAAATTCCTGAAAGTTATGTAAGAAAGCTCGCAGAATTTGCTACTGGAAAGAATATTGGTTATATTATAGAAACATCTGCTATAGATGAAGATCAACTCAAAAGCATTCTCGAGCAGGAATTTGGCCTAAACCTTACGCAAGAAAATTTCTCTGTTGAAAAGACAGGTGCTTCTCTAGGGCAGTCGTTTTACAAGGAATTAGTAATTGCCGTTATTTTTGCGTTTTTATTCATGGGCTTTGTTGTTTTTTTAATCTTTAGAGCACTTGCGCCAAGCTTAGCTGTGATATTTGCTGCCTTAACAGATGTTATAGTAACTCTAGCAATTATCAACTTAATAAACATGAAGGTAACAGCAGCTGGAATAGTAGCATTTTTACTTGTTATTGGATATAGCATTGACACAGATATCTTATTAACAACAAGAACAATAAAAAGAAAGGAAGGCAGCTTTTACGAAAGGCTTGTTTCCTCGGCAAAAACAGGCCTAACAATGACATTTACAACAATAGTAGCATTACTCTTAGCGAGCATTTTTACAACCTCATATGTGCTTAAAAATATGTTCACGATAATAATTATTGCTTTATTTATTGATATCTTGTCAACATATTTAACAAATGCTGGAATCCTTTATTGGCATGAGAAAAGGAAAAAATGAAAATTAAAAAGCTCTTCAAAAAGCCAAGAATATTGTTGCTGATAGTGTTTATTATATTTGCTATTCTTGCAATAAATCCTGGCTTTACAAAAGGTGTTGCCATAAAGTATGTTGCATTTAATAGCACAGCGTATATTGCTGGAATGCGCTCTCCAGAAGAAGCCACATCTTTAAGAGATCTTGAAGTTATTCTTTATATCAATGGTCAAAAAATAAATAGCATAGAAGATTATGCAGGAATGATAACTTCCCTGCCTATAAATTCTTCCATCAGAATTAAAACAAATAAAGCTGAATATGCTCTTTTAAAAACAAGCAACGATATTGGCTTAACAGTAATTAATGCCCCAACTTCAAATATTCGCAAAGGCCTAGAACTTGCAGGTGGTACTAGAGTTTTGCTAAAACCAAAAGAAAAGATTACAGAACAAGAAAGGCAGCAACTTGTTGATGTGCTAGAAAATAGGCTTAATGTTTTTGGTTTAACTGATGTTAAAATCAAGCCCGCAGATGACTTGCTTGGAAATAAATACATTCTTGTTGAACTTGCTGGCGCTACAAAAGAAGATGTCCAAGAATTGCTTGGCAAGCAAGGAAAGTTTGAAGCCAAGATAGGCAACATTACTGTTTTTTCTGGAGGGAAAAAAGATATTGTATATGTTTGCAGAGCCACAGAGCAACAATGCTTTGCTGGTATTAGAGAGTGCTTGCCAACTAATGGAAAATACTATTGTAAATTTGAATTTGGAATAAAACTAAGCCCAGAAGCAGCTCAAAGGCAAGCAAGCGTTACAAAAAATCTAAGCGTTATTACAACAGAATCTGGTCAGCAAGCCCTAGAAAAGAAACTTGATTTGTATCTTGATGATAAACTAGTTGACAGCTTGTTAATAATGGCTGACTTAAAGGGCAAAGCGGTTCAAGATATAGCTATTTCTGGGCCAGGTTATGGAACAACAAAGCAAGAAGCCATGCAAAATGCATTAAAGGCTATGAAAAAATTGCAAACAATTCTTATCACTGGAAGCTTGCCAGTAACGTTAGAAATAACAAAACTTGACACAATTTCGCCAACACTTGGGGAAGAGTTCTTAAGGAATGCTTTGCTTATTGGCTTTCTTGCTTTAATTGGTGTTGCTCTTGTTATTTTCTTGCGTTATAGAAACTGGAAGATCTCGTTAGCGATGATGATAAATTGTGCTGCTGAATTAATATTGCTATTAGGATTTGCTGCTTTTGTTAAATACAATCTTGATTTAGCTGCTATTGCTGGATTAATTGCTGCTATAGGTACTGGTGTAGATGATCAGATTGTTATTGCTGATGAAATTCTACGCAAAGAAAGCTTTTATTCCTGGAAAGATAGAATCAAGAGAGCATTCTTTATTATCTTTGGAGCTTATGCAACAACTTTTGCTGCTATGCTACCATTGTTTAAGGCAGGTGCTGGATTATTAACAGGATTTGCATTGATAACAATAGTTGGTATAAGTATTGGTGTTTTCTTAACAAGGCCTGCTTTTGCTGCCATGCTTGAAGTTATGCTTGAATAGTTGTTCAGAGAAAAATTTATATAGTACAAATTTTATATATATTTGTACTATGAATAGTACAATTTTAACTTTGCTCTATGAATGGAAAGAAAGGGCGCTTCCAGAAGTTATAGAAAGGGATATAAATCTGGAAGAGTACATTTCGATGAAGCCCAAAAAAATAATTGTTATAACAGGATTTAGGAGGGTAGGAAAAACATTTTTGATGTACGCCCTTATTAAACATCTTCTAAAAACCTACACAAAAGAAGATGTCATTTATATAAACTTTGAAGACGAAAGAATACCTCTAAAAACAGAATTTTTATCAGAACTCTTACCAGCAATAAAGCAAGCTTTTGGTAAATTACCAAGTTACTTGTTTCTTGACGAAATTCAGAATATACCAAATTGGAGCAAATGGGTAAGAAGGGTACACGATACCACAGATATAAAAATTTTCATATCTGGTTCATCGTCTAAGCTTTCTAGCAAAGAGATCCCTACAGAACTCAGAGGAAGGGCTCTTGAAATACATGTAGACCCCTTAAGTTTTTCTGAATTTTTAAAATTTAAAAACTTAAAAATTGATTTCAAAGTTGTAGAAATAGTAAAAGAAAAAAGAGCGGAGCTTCTGAATCTTGTTGATGAGTATATTAAATTTGGAGGACTTCCGGAGATCGTACTTGCAAACAAGGAAAACAAATTAGAAATAGCCCACTCCTATTATAACACAGTTGTAAGGAAGGACATAATAGAAAGAAACAAAATCAAGAACGAGGAGGTTCTAAAGGCGTTACTTTCATTACTCATCACTTCACAGAAATACTCTGTAAGCAAACTTTACAATATCCTCAAGAATATGAATTTCAAAATAGGAAAAACAACACTTAACGAATACATATCCTATATAGAAAATTCGTATTTCATTTGGAGTTTACCAATATTTTCATATAAAATAAAAGACCAATTAATGTATCCCAGAAAAGTTTATGTTGTAGACAATGTATTTATAAGGCTGTTTTCAAGATACCCTAACATTGGCAGACTATTCGAGAATCTCGTGGCAAATGTTCTTAGAAGCTATTACCAAGAATTATATTATTGGGCCTCAAAGCATGAAGAAGTGGACTTTGTTGTTGTGGATAAGAATAAAAAATTCCTAATTCAAGCTTGTTATGATCCTGAAAATTTAGAAGTGAGAGAAAGAGAATTAAAAGCATTATTAAAAGCAAGCAAAGAATTTGGATGCAAGAATCTGTTTGTTGTAACTTATGATTACCAAGCTGAAGAAATTTTTGAGAGATTTGGAATAAAAAGAAAAATTAAATTTATACCTATTTGGAAATTCTTCAAAACCAAAAAATTTTTAAAATAGAAATTTTTTAATTTATCATGGTTAGCTTAGAAACATTGCTTTACTTGCTTGTTATTGCTATTGGCCTTGGTATTGGGAATCTCTATGGCATAAGAAGAATTTTTATTCTTGAAGCAAGGATTGTTGCTTTAGAAGAGGCTATTGCTAAATTGCTAGCAAAGCAAGGTATTAAGCATGAAGTCAAGCCTAGAAGAAGATTGTTAAGAAGGAAAAGAAGATAAATTTGATTTAAAAAACATGTTCTTCGTGAACTGTTTTATAACTGTGAATTTCTTGTTTGCTAAACCATATGCTTATTTCTTTTTCAGCCTCTTCCTTGCTTGAGGAAGCATGGACAAGATTTGCTATGCTTTTTTTCTGGCCATTAGCATATTCCATGCTATGATGCGCAAAGTCTCCACGTATAGTGCCTGGTAAAGCTTTGCTAGGATCTGTATGACCAACAATTTTTCTTGCTATCTCTACAGCGTTTATTCCTTCTAAAACCATCGCGATTACCGGACCAGATGTTATGAATTCTTCCAAAGGAGCATAGAAATCTTTTCCAATATGTGATTCGTAATGCTTTTTAGCAAGTTCTTTATCAGGCCAAACCATTTTCATGGCCACAATTTTTAAGCCAATATTTTCAAATCTCTCAATAATTTTGCTGATTAAACAACGTTTTACGGCATCTGGCTTTAAAAGGATAAGGGTTTGCTGTTTCATGGTATTTTCATAAAATAAAAATTTTTAAATATTTTGCTTAATGATTTGATTATATGACAAAATATAAGTTAATTATTAAAAATATATTTTGGAATTTTTTATATTCTGTTGTTAATAGGTTTGGAGCACTGATATTTACAATTATTCTTGCAAGATTTTTACAGCCAGAAGGTTATGGATTATATTCAATTGTTTTATCTATAGCAATGATATTCACTACATTTACTAACTTGGGAATTAACCACACATTAGTACGGTGGGTATCATATGCGCTAGTAAAAGAAAAAAATAAACTAAATGCATATTATAGGTACATATTAAAAATAAAATTTGTTTTAACGCTTCTTGCATCTTTAGGCTTATTTGTACTCTCGTATCCATTAGCATTTTATGCTTTTAAAAATCCTAGACTATTCTTACCTCTTATACTAGCTTCTTTTTATATTTTTATTCTTTCCTTTGAGCAATTTTACATGTCTCTTTTTTACAGCCTAGAAAAAGTAAGATATATAAGTGCTGGGGAGGCTCTAAATCAATTTTTAAGAATAACTTTGTCACTAATCATATTTTATGTATTATCTTACAAATTTTATTTGGAAGGTGTGATATTTGCTTTGATATTCACCTCATTATCAATGATATTATTTTCCTACTATTACACACGAAAATTAGTACCTTTACTTTATAAAAAATATGAAGTATCTATCAACAAAAAAAGAGTTACCAAATTTGCACTTTATTTAGCAGTTGCTGCAATTTCAGGAATATTTTTTATGTATACAGATGTTATTATGCTTGGTTTTTTTGTTCAACCAGAAAATGTCGGATATTATAGGTGTGCTTTTTCTTTGGTATATGGTATTGGTGGCCTATTCGGCTTTTTGAATATGATTTTCCTACCTGTGTTTATTAAAGAAAAGGCAAAGCAAAAAAAAGCAATAGTTAGGTTTCTTTTTAGATATACCTCCATGCTAGTAATCCCATCGATATTTGGGTTAATAGCATTGGGGAAATATATAATAAAATTTATATACGGAGAACCCTATATCAATTCGCAGTTTCCATTTTATGTTCTAACACCTATATTATTCCCCATAATTCTAACGGGGATACCAGGAACTTTATTTTCCGCTGAAGAAAAACCAAAAATTTTTGCAAGGGTAAATGGAATTTCTTGTGTGCTAAACATAGTTCTCAACATTATTTTGATCAGCATATTTGTTAGTATTTCGCAACTCTTTGCCACAATTGGTGCAGCACTAGCAACAATAATAAGCAGATATTATTATTTATTAAGTATTTTATTTTATTTAAAAAAAGATTTTAAAATAAATTTAGAATATAAACAAATATTAAAGTATATTTTTGCAAGCTTAATTATGTTCTTAGTTGTATTTTTTTCTACAAAATTTATTAAGATTTCAATTTTTACAGGATTAATGGAAATTTTTTTAGGAATGTTTGTATATTGTTTATTTATATTTAGAGAAGTGAAATTCTTAATAATAAAAGTTATTAATTATTATTTTTATTCAAAGTAAGTAACCCTATAAAATTTGTTAGTTAAACGCCTCTTTGCTTCCATATTATATTAATTATGAAGTTAGAATAGAAAAGAAATCAAGCGTTTTGTTAAATTTATAAAGAATAGGAAAAATGGACTTTTTCTTAATACCCTCACTATTTTTCTTAGAAGAGTTTCGCGTTTTCTTTCAGAATATTCAAGATAATTTTTTATTGCACGAAAGTTGAGAGAGTTTTTTTGATTAAAAATAACTGCTAAAGTAGAAGCATAACTATTTATCTTCTTACCCTTTCTTAAGTATGGCGCTTCGCCAGTTCCTTTTAATTTTTCCCAACAATTTTTATCTAATTCTTTAAATTTCTTAACAAAATCTTCGTCGTCACTAAAAAAAATATTATTAAAGAGTATTTCAGCAATATTTCTATCAAAAGTATTTTTATGTAAATCGTGAATAAAAATCAATTTAACTTTTGGATTTCGAAGCAATTTAATTGCTAATAGAATAGCTTCTTCCCCCTTTGGACCATCGATGAGTATTGCGCATTTGTCTCTTATCAGTTTAAATATAAGACTATTAGAATCTCCATATAATAGTTTTAAATTGCTATAGTTTTTTAAGCGTTTTTCGGCAAAGGCCACATCTTTGCTATAACGATTTAATTCTATGCTATAAATGCTATACTTTTTATCATTAAAAAATCTACAAATTACTTCTGTGCTTTGGCCCAGTGCCCTTCCAGATTCGATGATTGTTTTTACGTTTAATGCCTTGACTATTGAAACAAATAGTAGCATTTCGCTATTGAATATTCCTTTTTCAGAGTAGGGCACATCTTTAATGATTTTTTCAAATTGTTTTTTATTTTTTTCACAGGCTTTTAATATTTCTTTTTTATTCATTTTATCTAAGGCTTTTATTAATAGCACTCCGGTATCTCTCATAATTTATCATTATAAATTTCTTTTTTTATTTTCTCTATTAACTCTTTGTCTTTAAATCTACCACTCTTCAAATGCAAAACTTTATTTTTGCTTCTATCAAAACCTTTTTCAACCTTGCTATAATTATAAATCTCCCCATCAAATTCTTTAAATTTTAAATTTGTCTTATCTAAATATTTTCCATAAATAATTTTATTTAAAGCGTCTTGTTCTGCAAGAGAAACCTCATTGGCATATTCGATCAGCATCTTTCTTAACCAATCAGTAAGAAAATTTATTTTTCTATTATTTTTACACTTAAGAATAATAACTCCGGCATTGATTTTTCCATATTTTCCACATGTTTTTTGGTCTTCCTTTGACCTTACCGTAACTCCTATATCAAAATTTCCAGATAACAATTCATCTATCTTATTTATAAGTATTGTATCCCCATCCATGAATATCAACGGGGTTTCATCTGATATAAGAACAGACTTTATTATAACCAAAGGTTTTACAGATATTAAATGTTTATAAATTATATCGCTAATGCATTTCATAGGAAAAAACCTATTTAAAAAAAATCTTGCACACTTGTATTTCCTTAACTTAAACAATTTTTCATAAAAAGCCCTTTTAGGATTATAAAAATATTGCCTCAATTCACGTATTTTATCCAAATCAATTATAACAACATTTTTTAATTTTTTTATTCTCTTTCTTTCTTCTGTCGTTAATCCCACATCCCCTACAAAAATTTTCGAATTTGGATAAAGTTTATTTATTTGTTTTATATTGATCTCCATAATGCCAAAATAATTTGAATCTCCATAAGTCACAAAATTAGGCCCATTCATTTTCTAAACTCATCATAAATTTGCTTTAAATTCTTGTAATATATCTCGGTTATCTCACTCCAATCTTTTACTTTCTTACTGTTGTTTAAAAATTCTCTTTTATTTTTTATAGATTTTTTGATTTTTTGCATGATATTTCCAAAATTGTAAAACTCTGATCTAATTTTAAGATATCTGCTCAACTTTTTAAGCCTCCCCCTATCAGGAGCTAAAATAGGTTTTCCAACTTCTGCATACTCAAAAAATTTCAGTGAGCTATCGTTATCTTCTGTCAAAACCAATATGTCAGCACTTTTTAAATAAGAAGGAATTTCTTTATGACGCTTTAGACCTAAAAAATAAATATTATCTTTACTTATTTTTCTAAAATAATTGCTGGCTTCTGGCCCAATCAAAATAAGGTCTACATCCTTTCCATTTACAGCTCTGATTAATTTGTCTACCTTCTTTTGTTTGCTTATGGTCCCTGTATACAATAACTTTATCTTGTTCCTTCCAGGGAGTTTAATTTTTTTAAATTTTTTGAAAAGAGCTTTGTGAACTCCTTGAGGAATATAATAAAATATTTTTAGACCTAATTTCTTACATCTATTATATCTATATAAAGATTGGGTTATAACAGCATCAGAATTTTTGACAATAAAACTTTCTAAGAAACCAATAAAGGTTTTACCCCATTTATCTCCCATTGTCTCAACATAGTTATCATGCCAAAAATGGACAACAGGAACCCTAATAATTCCAATTTTCCTTAAAAGAGTAAATAAGAATCCTATAGGTCCACTAGTCATTATTATGTCTGGCCTGAATTTTCTATATCTAAACCAAAAATTTTTCCAATCTTCTCTTCGTATGTGGTCTAACTTATAGCCACGTTTATGAAAGTAGTATTCTATAATATCGCCACTCCCAATAAGTTCTTTCTTAGCAGAACCTTTTATAGTCCAATGATATGTCCTTGCGTGGCCCATTAATTGAATTTTCATAATACTAGCCATTACTAGTAATATTTATAAGTTTTTTTATTATAACTATTTTATGATAAATAAAGTATGTTTTATTTTTGATGTTGAATCTGCTTTTTATAAACTAATTCCTTCTCCTACCTATACTGGCCTAAAGTTAGTAAAATGGAAGATTTTCAGTTTATTTTCAAAATTTTTGTATGCACACCCACCATCTAAGGGTTTGAAAAATCTTGTCCAAACATTTAAGGAATACAATGAAAAGGCAACTTTTTGCATTTGTGGTTACCTCTACCTTAAGAATTTTCAAGAACTTTCTAGTATTGGATTTCCAAATATAAAATCTACTTGGTATGAGAACAACCTTAATAAAAAATGGGGTCACTGGGCAAGACCAAACAGCAAGTATAACAAAGACCTTTTTTTGGGAGAATTTATAGAGAAAATTGCCAATTCTAAATTATTTGAATTAGGTTTACACGGATTTTCTCATGAAGCTCTTGTTTTTGAAGATAAAGACACGGTTGACAAGATAATAAAAAAGGCGGTTTTATCAGCTAAAAAAAGGGGTATTAAAGTGTGTTCTTTTGTTGCCCCATTTAATATGGTTAGGGATTCAAAAGGCCCAGAAAAAGTATTCTCTGCGCTTTTGAAAAACAAGATTCGTATAGCTCAAGATAGCCACCAAGATAAAAGATTTTATAATTATAGAACTTTAAAACTAATAAAACCAGACGCTTTTTTCGAAAAAACCTCTTCAAAAACAGAAACCGATATGATTCTAGAAAAAATGAGTAAAAACAAAGGTTTATTTGTTTTATCTTCTCACGATTTTAGCTGGAGAAACACAAAAAATTTAAGGAGAATTCTGAATTTCATAAAAAAGAATAAGATAAAAACTATCCACATGAAAGATATAAAATGAACCTAAAGAATAAATTTGGTTCCTTATTGACAAAATATTTGGTAGAAAGGCTCAGATTCAAGCTTCTGTTTATCTTCAAACGTTTTTGCAAACCAGGTTATAGGGTATTGGATATAGGGTGTGGTTATAGGGGGAGTTTGAATTATAATCTTTTTAATAAAAAGATAAATTTATCATTATTGGATGTAAACCAGGGTTATCTAGAAAAAGCAAAAAAGAGGTATAAGCCATACAAAAGTTATTTAGGTTGGTTTGAAAAACTGAAGATTAGAGACAAATTTGACATAATTATTTTTGCAGGAGTCATACAATATGTTAAAAATCCAATAAAAACTTTAGAAAAAATACACTCTTTATTGAAAAATAATGGATTTTTAATTATCACTACAGTAAATAAGAACTCTTTTTTAAGAAAAATGGGTATCATCACCACAAAACTAAAAAAAAGTAAAAATAAGGCCTACACCGAGAGGCGGCTCTATACTTTAGATGAACTCAAGAAGCTGTTGAAAGAACAGGGATTTGAAATAATTTCTACATTTGGTACAGATAGGTTTTCTTTAGTTGGAGCAGACCTAATAATAGTAGGAAAAGCAAAAAAGACAAAAATAAAAATTTTTCCAAAAGTTGACAAAGGACATTTAAAATTTCATAAATATTTTTAAATAACAAAAGGAATTATTTGTTTAAAGCAAGATAGGAAAGTTAGATGTGGTTTAGGAAATTTATTTTCCTGCACAAAAAATAAATCTCTTGATTTGATGTCGGCAGATTTCTAGAGATGAATGTAAAAAAAGAAGCATAAAATTCTAAATTCGAAAAATTTTAAAAAATTCATTTAGGAAAAATAAATCAAAAACATTAAAGGGGTAATTATTATGACGCATTCAGCAAAGTATTTTTTGCCTTTTCGTGTAGTCTATTTATTAGAAAAAAATAGTTAAATTTTTAAAGAGAATCCAAGAGCAGGTTTGTATGAAAAAATGAATTTCAAATTAATAAAAATTTTAGAACTTTGTGAATTTTCAGCTGGAATATGTGGGGTTTGGCAAAGGGTTAAGCAAGAAGCTACTCTGCTCTCTAAGAATCATGAAGTATATGTATTTTCTACAAATTTAATAAGGGGATCCCAAAAAAAAGCACAAAGGAAAGAAAATGTAGGCGCGATAAAGATA
>Ga0190334_1000293_pt1 | contig 26242 bp, 13 predicted proteins | sample 48720478_MG_FD_161270 | JGI IMG/M metagenome (GOLD analysis project Ga0190334, IMG submission 161270) | Hydrothermal vent sediment bacterial communities from Southern Trench, Guaymas Basin, Mexico - 4872-04-7-8_MG | ecosystem: Environmental > Aquatic > Marine > Hydrothermal vents > Sediment ... | reverse complement strand
AGTTCTACCCTTTACTGAAACTGGTAAGGAAAGCAAATTATCCAGGTTCCTTTTTTCCCTGTAAGGTGTGGTAACTATAACATCATAGCTTTTCTGAAATCTCTTTATAATGGCAACTCTTTCTCCCCTGAAAGCCGCTTCTATGGTATCTGCAAGCTCTTTTCTTGAGAGCCCTGTTTTTTTCAAAATTTCGTCATTAAATCTAACTGAAAGAATGGGCTTCTCATAAAAGGCATTGGTTTTAAAATCAGTCAATCCACTTATATTTTTTATTTTATTCAAAATATTTAAAACTGTTTTTTTCCCATCTTCAGGATTCTGATAAAACACCTTCATCTGAAAATTCTCTGCCCCAAGCCTTAAATATCTTGTGAGAGTGTTCCTCTCAGGAAATACAGAAAAGCTGAGGCCGGGGAATTTAGAAAGTATTGCCCTTGCCTCACTCATACCCTTCAGTCTATCCTTCGCTCCAACCAACATTTCGATATTGTTCACGGAAAGAGATTCTTCAGCACCTGAAAATCTGGAAACCGCCCCTGTTTGTGAAAATACAAAGGAAGTATTGTTTAATTTTAATAATAATTTTTCTATTTTATTTGAAATCTTATCCGTGCTATCAAAACCGTAATCAGAGGTAGTTCTGGCTTCTATTTCATATCTTGCTGTAGCCGGCGAGGGAAGAAGTTCTTTCTTTATAAAAGGATAGGAAGCCAGTATAAATAAAAGCATAAAGGCAGTTATTCCCATTGGTATGGATTTTCTGTCAAAACATACTCTCAGAAAACCATGATACCAGCGGTCAAATTTCCCATAAAAGTGCTCAAAACCTTCAAAAACTGGAGTAAAAATAAGTTGAAATAGCCTGCCTATAAGCAACAGAATTTTCTTTAAAGAATAAATGAATGCTTTCAGTATATATGATAGGGCATAAATAAATGCCTGAAACGGTATTGCAAGGATAAAATGAACCCATTCAAGGGGTTTTCTTTTTCCTTTTTTCCCCTCTGGAGCAACCTTCCTTTTTTCGTGCTCCCTTGAAAACACAGCAAAAAGCGAAGGCAAAAGAGTTAGGGAGACTACAAGGGAAGAAAACAGGGAAAAGGAAACAGTAAGGGCAAGGTCACGAAACAACCTGCCTGTTATTCCATAAATATAAATAACAGGAAGGAATATTACAATTGTTGTAAAGGTTGAAGCAGTTATCGCCCCTGCTACTTCTGAAGCGCCCTCCACTGCGGCATTCTCTGGCGATTTATCTCTCCTGTGACGGAACATACTCTCAAGCACAACGATGGAATTGTCCACAAACATTCCAACTCCCAGAGCAAGTCCCCCGAGGCTCATTATATTAATATTCACTTTCGCAAAGAACATCAGGACAAAGGTTGAAATTACGGAGATAGGGATAACAAGTGCAACAAGAAGAGGGTCTCTTAGATTTTTTAAAAACAAAAGAAGCACCAGAAAAGCAAGAAATGCACCTATGTAAATGGAATACTTTATAGAATTTATAGAAGAGGTGATCAGTTCAGCATCCTCTGAAACGATGTTGAATTTTATCCCTGAAAATTCCTGCTCTATTCTCTTTATTTCTTTTTTTACTTTCAACGTAGCTTCTACTGTGTTAGCTCCGGATTCTTTATAAATCATCAGGGCAACGGCTCTTTTGCCATTGAATCTTATATCTCCCTGAAGAGGCTTTTTGCCGAAATCAGCCTGCCCTAAGTCCTTTATAAGAATCAGTCGCCCTGTGGTCTTTTTTACTGGAATTTCACTTATCTGGGAAGGGGTTTTAATTTCTCCTTCAACCTTAACAATGAATCTTATTTTGTTTTTCTTTACTGTTCCCCCTATTGAAAGTTGATTGTATGAGTTAATGGCTGTCTTAATATCCTGAAAATTGACTCCATATCTGGCCATTTTTTCAGGATTAAGGGATACTATTATCTGCTCTTGACTTCCACCTCTAACTTCCACCCTTGCTATACCTTTCAATCTCTCAAGGCGAGGCTTTATAAGATACTGCGCAGTATCTCTCAATTGACCCACACTTCCACCTGAAAGCACAGCAATAATAATGGGCCTGGACGACGGGTCCCATTGTATTATAGACGGTTTTCCACAATCTTCCGGAAGCCTCTCTGATGCTGATTCAACCCTTTCCTTTGTATGAAGAAGGGCAAAATCCATATTGGTTCCCCAGTGGAATTGAAGGCTGATTATGGAAAGCCCTTCCCTTGAAATGGAATCTATTTTCTTAAGTGACGGAATGGAAGAAAGGCTTGCCTCCAGAGGGTCAGTTATCATTTTTTCAACCTCTTCTGAAGTTGCACCAGGATATTCAGTTATAACTGTTAACTTTGGATACGAGATGGAAGGAAGAAGGTCAATGGTAAGATTGCGAAGGGAAACGTATCCAAGAAGAAGAATTCCTACAAAAAACATTACAGTTCCCACAGGACGACGAACGCAGAGTTTTATTAGCTTCATTTCACTATTCTTACTCTGGACTGATGAGCCAGGGTTAGCTGACCCTCAACAACCACCAGTTCTCCAGGCATAACACCTTTTTTTACCTCTGCCTCCTCCTGGTTCTGGGCACCAAGTTCTATGTACCTCCACAGTGCTACATTATCCTTCACAACAAAAACAAGTGGCCTTCCTGAACGAACTATTATAGCACTACGGGGAACCTTCACTACATTTTTAAGAATCTTATATTCCACCTGAACATCACAGCTCATTCCTGGTTTAAGAAGAGAATTATATCGGTCAAGTTTAATGTAGACAGTACCGGTCTTTTTTTCGGGGTCAAGCTCAGGAGCAATGGAAGTTATTCTACCCTTAAAAAATTTGTGGGGAAAAGCAAGGAATCTAACCCTTACACCCATTCCTTTCCTTAGTTTGCCTATCTCACTCTCAAGAACAAATGCTTTTATATAAAGAGAAGAAGGATTAACTATACGAAAAATTTCTGCTCCACTGGTAATCTCTTCGCCTGTGGAAACTTTTATATCCCCGATAATTCCTGAAAATGGAGCTTTTATATTTGTTCTTTCAAGTTCTATTTCTGCCTGATGGAGAGAAAGCTCTGCATCAGTAAGTCCTTTTGTGGCTTTTCTAACCTCGTCCCTAAGAGCTCCTGTTTCTATCATGGTTACCAGTAACTTCTCTTCTATTTTTTTTAGTTCGGTTTCGCTGCATTTTCCTGCTCTGTATTTTGCAAGAGCTTCCTCGTAGTTTTTCCTTGCAAGCTCCAGCTTATTTTTTGCCTCCTCTTCCATGGATGGTTCTTCAACTCCAGCGAACTTGAATGTGGCAATGTAATCTGCAAGAGCCCTGAGTTTGGTAGCCTTTGCCCTTTCAAGTGCAAGTTTTTTTTCTTTATCCTCCAGCTTAACTATTAAATCTCCCTTTTTGACATAATCCCCAACGGTGTGAAATATTTTTTCCACCCTTCCAGAAGTTTCGGCTTTGACAGTTGCTTTGTCCCACGCATCAGCCTGACCTGTAAATGTAAGCCTGAGAGGTAGGTCGCCCTTTACAGCGGCAGTAACTTTCACTGGAACCGGTGTCTCCTCAATCTTTTGCTGAGCTGAAGATTCTGTATTATTGTTAGCAGAATTGCCGTTATTATGTTTTTCCTTTACTCTCCAAAATAAATATCCCGCTATTATAAATCCAAAGACTATTAGGAAAAGGACCAACAGCTTACCCGTTTTTTTCATATCCAACCCCTTAATACAAAGTTTAATCAATTATAAAAAATTTGGAATAAAAAAGAAATTTTTGTAATTAGTTTCTTATTTTTACATTTCTATCTTAAAAGTTGCAGTCGGACTAAGATAAATCCATATAGAGCGACTTTTTTCTTTTAAAAAAATATAGGGAGAAATTAAATTCTCAGTCCTTCACCTCAAATGTTATTTTCATAAGTACACGATATTCGGAAATATTACCCCTCTCATCAAGAATCACTTCTTGTTCCTTGATCCAGGCAGAGCGAATTCCTTCAATTGTCTTTTTTGCCCTTGCAATCCCTTCCTTAATAGCATCTTCAAAGCTTTTCTTTGACGACGCTTTGATTTCAATCATTTTTACTACAGACATAACAAACCTCCTTCTATTAAATTTTACATTATGTAAGAAAAAATAAAAAATCTAGCTCCCATTCTAATGAATACAATGGAGAACAACAGCGGTTTTTTATAAAGAAGTTTACCCATGAAAATCGGGGTTTACAGGCAAATAAGGTTTCCATGCTTTGAAGTTGCTAACCCATATTTTCACATTATCACTTATTTTTATCTTTCCTTTACGATAGAATTCTTCACCAAGCGCTGAAAGATTTATTTCATACCTCTGCTTTCCTTTCTCATATATTATGATCTTATCCCCCTTCAAACATACGCAACAAGTATTTATTCTATTCTTCATTGCCGTCTTTTCCTGGATTGTGGACATGGGTGAACATATAATTGCATCCATAATCTGCGGACAGCGGCCGTATATTTTAAAAACGAAAACCATTAGAAAAATAATAAAAGCGAAAATTGCCAGGTCAATTACAGGAAACCAGAGCTCATCAATTATAAAAAAGGGTGAAATTTTCCTGTCTGTTTCCATAATTTTATTCCGTGCTTCCTCAGATACCGGGACACCGTTTATTTTTAAATTTAAAAGAAAATTATCAACAATTTCTTTATATTTTCTGGTGTTTGTCCCTGTAACCATATCAATCCAGAAAACTCTTTTTGGGTTGTAAAAGACCACTACTATTTTGATTCCTTTTTTATTTTTCTTTACAAAATATTCTCCACCACTATACAAAGGGATAACAAATTTATAACGATAGCCTTGAAGGGATTTCACAAGACCGTTGAACTCGGCTTCAGACTGTGGAACTTCTTTCCACAAAACTCTAAAAATTCCTCCACCCCCCGTAAAAACAAAGCCCTCCCAGTTGTTTTTTTTGTATTTTCTCTCAATCCACTGAGGAACCTTCGAGACCATATCTCTATGCACAAATTTTCTATATCTAACAGGGCGAGCTAATTCATAATAAAGAAAAATTCCTGAGCCTATTGCAAAAAAAACCATCAACCATACGAGTTTTTTCCAGTTCATAACCCCTCCTGCAGAATTTTACCACATAACCAATATTTTATTCCCGAAATGGGTTTTAGAATCTGAACGTATACTGAAGTTTAACTTCGAACTTTCTGTATTCTACAGCCCAGCGGTCTAAGGGGTGTCCCCAGCCCTGGTTAAAAACTATAAAAAGGTCATTTCCTTCTTTTATAATCCAGCGGAATCTGGAATTAATCCCCCAACTCTCGCTTATATCATCGTATTGAATATAGTTCTGGAACATAATCTTCGGGGATATGTAAATATCAAATTTAATCTGAATAACCTGAGCGTCAAAATCTCCTTCAGGAAGCCTGACATAGTTTCCTTCCCTCGATAGCTCTATAAAAACGTGCTTCCCTGGTTTGATTTTCAGCCCTGTCCCAAGGGTAAGGAAATGTCCAGTGTAATATTCTCCAAACCTCGCTGAAAGGTCAAAAACTAAAGGTCTTTTATCAGATGTATTTAATTCAAACCTAAACTGGTCCATTGTATATTTTCCCGGGGGTATAATTATGCCTTCGTATACTTCAAAGGGTTCATCGAGATTGTCAAAATATGGCATATAATTGAACTCAATGTGTTCACCGGACTGTGTTCTAACATTAAACGGAGCAGTAAACAGTCTCCACTCCGCAGGATTTCCCTGAAGGTCTGTTGTATAAGACCCTCTGAGTTCAAAATAAAATTGTCTGAAAAGTTTTGTGTTGACCCTTGGATTATATGACAAACCCACATGGACAGACCTTATACCTGTCCTTCTTATAAAGCCAAGAGCAGGGTTAAAGTTTTCACCTATAGAGGAAAAGCTAATGTAATTGTCTACTATATCGTTTGGATAATCCACTGATATTCCATACATGGAATCATTGCCCACATCACTTGAAAAACTCCTGAGATAATATCCAATGACATACAGATTTTTGTTCTTTAGAAACTTTGATGTTCCGTATTTAAAATCAACCCCGAAAAGAGAATTTGATGCATCTCCATAAGGATTTCCACGGGTGTAAATCATTCCTATAAGGGACTCATCCAGAATATTTCTTGAAATTCTTGCAACGAAGAAATTCCTCCCTGGAATACCATTCCAGTCCCTGGTTGAAATGTCCAGTATACCTATATTATAAGGGCCGGCTCTTCCCGTAAGTTTTCCTCCTCCCAGTATGGGAATTTGTTCTTCTTCCACAAGTCCGATTCTTCTCGAATAAAATGGCAGAAAAGAACGGGGACTCGCTCCAGAAAAACTAAAAATATCGCTTCCTTCAAGGAAGAATCGTCTCTTTTCAGGGAAGAAAAGAGGAAATCTGGTAAGGTTAATTCTTCTTTCATCCACTTCTGTCTCTGCAAAATCCGTGTTATATGTAAGGGAAGCTTTGAGAGCTGGAGTGACATTGTAGAAAACATCAAGACCCCCGTTATATATAAGTGAATCAGTGGTTTCTTCCTCAGTTCTCTCCTCCCCTATCACTCCATAAGGCCGTATGTCAAGACCTTTACCCTGTTTTATCCCCTGTATTCCTGTTATATATCCTGCCTCAGCTACCTTTGAGAAGTAAACCTGATAAAAGGGAGAAGACCAGCGGTCTTCTTCCATTTTCCTTTTAATGTATCTCCTTATATTAAATCCCCACCGGCTCTCTCCAGGCCTGAACGCAAGGGTTTTAAAAGGAATTGCCATCTCAACATACCAGCCTTTATCATCGCGGCTCGTCTCCGCATACCATATCCCATCCCATGAACGAAATTCATGCTCCGAATTATTCACTATCAGACCGTCGTATTTGGCACCATTTGGGTTCACTGCGAAGCTGAAGGCGTTTCTTCTATCATTAAAGGGGTCTATAAGAACCTGAATATAATCATCCTCCCTTAAATCAAAGTCGCGCCGCATATTATAGGCGGTTATTTTGTGAGGTTCACTGTCAAAACATTTAACCCCTATGTAAAGGTTTTCTTTATTGTAAAAAATTCTAATTTCTGTTCTTTCAGAGGGTTCTGCATTTTCCTCTGGTTCTCTCTGTTTCAAATTCTCAATAACTGCTGCTTTTTGCCAGACAGACTCAGTAAGCTTCCCATCTATCTTAATCTTTCCGTTCAGGCGTGGAATAAGTAATTGTGGATACTCATTCGCCATTATAAAGGTAAATAAAAAACAGAAAAGTAAAAGTTTTCGCATCAAATTTCTCCTGCAGTTGATTAATATAACATATTCCTACCTTTTAAGTAAATTATTTTTTAAGAAGCATTTTTGAACGAGGAATTTCATTCACCCTGTAGACCGGCACCATCCATGGCCTGCTGCCCCATTCATGAACAAGTGTTCTGTCAAAAAGGCCCCAGGCGAGAAACCCATCAGGACTCTCTGGCTCAAGCATTACTGCAACAAGTCTTGATAGAGGCTGGTTTAGGGAAACGAAATATGAGCCTGCAGGGATAGTCTTTTTTACCTTTTGATAATGTCCTTTTATTTTCTTTAAATGGTGTCCTTGATATGGAAGAGACTGGGACTTTATCTCCTCTATTTTAAACTCTTCTACTTCCATATCACACGGTTCAAGAAGTTTCTCTACCGCAATTCCATTTCTCGTCAGAATTTTAACAATATGCTTTGCTGAAGGAAGAATTATGTAACCTGAAGGAAGTTTAACTACTTTCTTTGGCTTTATAGGAGCATAAAGGGTCATTTTATAGGTAACCGGAATGTCAGTCTTTTTCACCAGATATCCACCTAACCAGCGGGGATATTTGGAAAGTTCTCTTCCAGGAATCTTTTTTATCTCAAATTTGTAACTTTTGAGGTTAAATTCCCCTATCTTCTGATTCTCAAAATCCACACCGAATTCTGACCCTGCGAGTTCTTTCATTGCTTTCAAATCAGCTTCACGTTCTATTTCTCTCATTTCCCTGGCGTGAACCTTTGTAAATTCGAATATAGACCTCAGAAATGAATAGGAACCATACACCCTGGAACGGAAATCAGCTCTTGCATAATTTTCGTCCAGAATGGCAAAACGATTCCTCAATCCCACGTAATTTACGCCAAATCTCCCAAGAACTGCCCAGAACACCCAGCCCTTTGACGGGTCTTTCCTGTCCATGAATCCCCCGTGAGGAATGGCTTCATAGCCGAGTTTCTTCATGTTTTCGTTGATTGCGGGAATCATTTTCTTCCAGGAATAGGACATTAAGCCTGCGTCTGTCCAGGGTGCAAATTGAGGAGCCCATGTAACCACATGTCTATGATAGGAACCATCTGTTGTATGCATATCTACAAAAAGAACAGGGTCCCATTTTACAAGAGCTCTGACCAGCCCCCTGACTTCGGGACTTTCCTGCTTTATAAAATCACGGTTAAGGTCAAGTCCCTGACCATTATATCTAACCCCCGCAAGCTCGGGTCCGTTGTCTTCACTTCTGTTTTTACCGAATTTTTCATTACCATCTGGATTGAAAATAGGACAGAAAAGAATCACCTGGTTTTCAAGGAGGTCATCGTATTTACCCTGAACCAGGTCTCTTATCATCATCAGAGAAGCTTCTTTACCTTCCACCTCTCCAGCATGAATATTAGCTTCAATATAGACTATCTCTTTCCCAAGAGCTCTGGCTTCCTGTGGTGTACTTATACCCTCCTTGCTTACTATAACAAGGGGAATTTTTCTCCCTTCAGTTGAAGTTGCAAGATACTCTATGTGAATTCTCGAGGATTGTTTTTTCAGAGTCCAGAGAAATTCCATAACATCAGCGTAGGTTGAAGTCTCTTTGAAATTAGTTCTTTCAGCTCTTGTTAGAGGATTCACAGCAAATAAAGGAAGAATAAGAAAAATTGCAAGAAATTTTTTCATTTTTTCACCTCCTTTACTATTCTAAAGCCTACAAGTTCTGCAGGAGGCGTTTCATAGTTCGCCTTTTTATCAGAGCTGTGCCACACAGAAAGTCCCATAACCTTTCCTTTTCCATCACTGGATACAACCCATTCAGATACATTGCCATCAAGGTCATAAATTCCACCGTTTGCGGCAAAACTTCCTACAGGAAGAATAAGAGAACCAAATCCAACAGTAGATTTGATGTATTTTCTTATTTTTTCAGTTTCTTCTGGATTTGGAGAATATCCTGCCCACCAGTCAATAACATTTCCTGAACTTTTTGCAGGGGAAAGGAGCTTCTTATATTCCTCCTCTGTGGGCAATCTGTATATCTCCCCTGTCTTTTGTGAAAGCCATTTGCAGTATGCGGTGGCTTCCTCAAAACCTATTCCGCTTGCCGGATAATTGCAGGTTCCGTGAGCCCATTTATGTGAATATTCCTTGTTATCTTTGAGGAATTCCCTGAACTGCGCCCTTGTAACCTCAAACTTTGAGACAAAAATCCCCTTAAATTCCACCATTTCGGGAACAAGAACGCCTTTTTTCTCAACTCCATACATCCCCTTCACTTTCTTTGCCTTCTTCAGAGCAATCAACTTTTCAAGCCTGGAATCCCTGGAAACTGGTTTTTCCTCTTCCTTTTCTCCAAAAAGAAATCTTTCAACCCACGCAATTTCTTCTTCCATTTTCTTCCTCTGATGGGATGGGATACGGAAACCATGGGGTTCTCCTGGAAAGAGAATAAATCTTACTGGTGCCTGACCAACCCTTTTCAATGCTCTGAAAAATTCCCATCCCTGTTCCGTGGGAACATTCTTATCCTTTGTTCCGAAGAAAATAATTGTGGGGGTCTTAATCCTTCTTATCCTGAAAAGAGGGGACTTCTTTATGTAAACATCGGTGTTGTCCCATGGGGTCCCACCGAAATACAATTCGTCAAACTGCGGTCCGAACATACAGTTCCCGTAGTCACTGGTCCAGTTCACATCACCTGCTCCAGGAGCCGCCACTTTAAACCTATCGGTTTCAGTTATAAGGGCAATTGTAAGTATTGCACCATTACTCCAGCCAATGCTCCCGAGTTTATCAGGGTCAACCATTCCCTTATTTATGAGATAATCAACCCCTGAAAGAATGTCAGGGACCTCCAGTTCGTAATAATGACCTATTATTGACTCTACAAAATCAAGCCCGTAGTTGGAACTTCCGGAATAGTTCACGAAAAGCACGAAAGCCCCTTTGTTTGCCCAGTAATGTGGATAATATGCCCAGGAATTCTCAAACCAGTCAGCATCATAACCTGCAGGTCCTCCATGTATGTGAAGAAGAAGTGGATATTTTTTACCCTTCTTATAATTTTTGGGGTAATAAAGAATTCCCTCTATCTCTCTTCCTCCTTGAGATTTCCATCTTATTATTTCAACATGAGCGATAAATCTGTCTTTTAGATAAGAATTTACATCCGTGAGTTTGGTTGCAGGAGAAAGTTTGTTCTTCTTTAAATAGGAAACATAAAGCTGCGGCGGTTCCATGGAGGTACTTCTCAAAAACACAAGTTTTCTTCCGTCCTTGGAGAGAGTCATTCCCATTATAGTGTGGAAAAACTTATCCTGCACCCTGTAATAACGCCACTTTTCAGGCCCGCCTTTACGAACCTCTATTATTAAAGGAATATTTCTTACCCCATTTGCGAGGGAAGTGATAATATATTTACCCCCATAGGTAAGTCCGCCATAATAAAGACCCCCTATTCCCCACTCCCAGTTTATGGGTATTTTTTGATAGGAATCCTTATCTACATAATATACATAAAGCAGGTTTATTCCAGGACCTCTCTTTTCTTCATGACGGGAATACTCTTCCAGGAACAAAACTCTGTTATCGTCCATCCACACGAAGTTCGTAGGAGAAAAGAATTTATCCTTAAAAATCTCCTTGCCCTTTCCTGTTTTAAGGTCCCAGATGTAATAAAGAGGTCTGGGTTCGGGTTCTGCTACATATGAAGGAGTGGTTATATGAGTGGTAATTATATAACGCCCGGATGGTGATACTGAAAAAGAGGAAATTCTGTCATTATTGTTGGTTATTCTTTTTACCTTCTTTGTTTTAAGGTCAAGACAAAACAGACGCACAGGGAAAAAGAATTTCATATCCTCCACCACTATTGTGTCATCTTTCTTTTTCTTTCTATCCTTCTCAAGCTTATATTCCTTTTCCCTTGCTAAAAGGATCAATTTATTGTTTCCTTTCCATTCAAAATTCATCACCCCATTTTCCATTGAAGTAACTTTCTCAGGTTCTCCTCCTTCAAGATTTAATATATAAACCTGAGTTTTTTTGTCTCTCGCCGAAAGAAAGGCAATTTTCTTCCCATCAGGAGACCATTTTGGTGAATACTCAGAATGCTTTCCACGGGTCAGCTGGATAGGTTCCCCTCCATTGAGTTTTACCATCCAGAGATGAGAAATGTACTTATTCTCTTTGGTATCAGCTTTTCTCTGCACCCACACCACTCTGTCACCAGATGGAGAAATCTTAAAACTGGAAATGGTCTGGTAATTCATCACATCGTCAATTGTAAAGGTTTTGGTAGAAGCCAGAACCATAATCGGTAAAACTAAAATTAATAAAATTACTATTACGGTTTTTCTCATTTTGCCCTCCTTTTTTTATTTTACGAGAAAATAATACTTTTTCTCAAAAATTTTACACATTTTATATGATATATTTTTACTTTTTAAAACCTAAAAACTGGTATGCCAGAACAAAAGTAATTATAATTCATACTTATGAAGAAGTTTCTCCTGCTGGCTATTGGTGTCGCATTGCTTTGGACAATTTTCTTCCTGTTTTTTGTCTTTCCAAATCCCTTTTTCAAACCTGAAGTTCCTGAGGCAGGGAAATTTTCAAAATCAAAGGTCGCCTATGACGTTATAGATAATATTTCCCATTACATTTGCAAAGGTAAATGGGCAAGAAAAGATTTTCTGAATGGCGGCTGCCAGGTAAGTCTTGGAAAATACAAAGGATTAGTTGAAAGCAAAAGAGCCATTCCAAATGATAAAACAATATCCTTCTACTATTTTGTCAAAGAAGGAGATATTCTGGTTTTTTCAGCAGGCACAGGGAAATCTAAAGCAGGATTTGAGATCCTGATCAACGACAAAACCGTGTTCAAAAGGGAACTCAACATCCCTCCAAAAAGAGGATGGTTGTATCATCATTTCCTGAAATATTTTTACTTTCATCCAGTCTGGCAAAATGGAATCTGGAAAGATTTTGTGCTTTCATTAGGCCAATGGGCTGGCAAAGAGGTAAAAATTACCTTAAAAGGCAGAGGAGGATTCTGGGGAAATCCTCAAATAATTGAGCCTGTTATGGATAAAGAAAAGATTATCTTCCCAAATCTTATAATGATTCAGGTAGATGCACTGCGAGCAGACCTTGTTGGAAAAGGAATTTTTCCAAATATAGACAGGCTTGCAAAAGAAGGGGCTTTCTTTGTAAATGCACATTCTAACGGCAACTGGACAAGGCCCTCAAACATTCATCAATTCTTTGCAAGGTTTAACCGCGAAATAGGTCTAAACCCTGAAAAATTTTTTATTCCACCTCTTGCAAAGGAAATCTTCTACAGAAGAAAATTTCCATCCATACCTTCAGTGTTAAAAAAACATGGCTATAGAACAATTGCTATAGGCGACAACATATTCTTACACGGATATTCCACCCTGGGAATTGATTTCGGTTTCGAAGATGTTGTAGATATGGAAAGAGAAAGATACCAATCCCCTCTAATATATGAAAAAGCTGTAAAATGGCTGAAGAAAAACAATGGAGTCCCTTTCTTTATGTTCCTGGACTTTAACCAAACCCATAGGCCATATAGACCTCCTATAAATTTGATTTCAATCAAGGGTTTATTAAAGGACTATGAATTTGAACTATACAAAGACAGTGCCCTTTATACAGACATTTACATTGGAAAACTTTTAAAATGGCTGGAAAGCGCAGGATTGCTCAAAAACACACTAATTGTATTAAATGCCGACCACGGAGAAAGATTCAGATTTTACAGAAATCTTCAACCTCATGGGGAAACCCTTCTTGAAGAAGAAATAAGAGTGCCACTGATCTTTTACTGGAAGGGGAAAATTAAATCCGCTAAACTGCAAACTCCGGTATCTATAATTGATATTGCAAAAACCACCGCCTCTTTAATTGGGATAAAATACCCAAAGGGCTGGAGAGGGAGAGACCTTTCCTTCTTTATTCTGGAAGGCAAAAATCCTCCAGAGGAAGCCATAATTCTTGAAGGCAGAAGGAGCAAAGGACTAATTTTTAAAGGCTGGAAGCTTATATTGAAAAAAGGGAGAAATGAAACTGTAAGGAGAATATACGGAAACAGTGAAGTTTCAAAAAAGGAACTCCTGGAGAAGTTTTATTCTCTATATCCGCCTCAGCCTGATGTTCTTCTGACAAGGTTCAATATTAAACAGGGAGAAATAACAATCTCTCCTTTTTCATCAGTAGAAATAATGGGGGGAAAGGGGAAAATCAAAACTCAATCAGGGAAAATTACTCTTGAAGACAAAGGTTTTCTTTATTTCATATTAAGGAACGGATTCACTCCTCTAATTAACTTTAAAGGAGGGAAACTCAGGTTTACACAGATGGAAATCCCATGGGGTGAAAACACTATTAAACTGACTCCGGATTTAAGGAGAAAAATTCACATTCCCAATGCATTTTTTTATGCAGATAGAGAAGGTATTACAGTTGCTGTAATACCTCTACTGAATTTTGTCTATTCTCCCCAATTTTCCCAGGAAAAAAGCATGGGTGCTGTTAAATCCATATTAATAGAATGGGGTTATATGAAAAAATGAGAAAGGCTCTCAGAGTTAGTTTATTTCTCTGGCTCAGTGTTTTTGTCCTTTCCATATTACTTTATGGAAAATTTTCCATAATGGGTGTTACCAATGCAAAAGTTCAAAGCTATGTAATATCGCATTTTCTGACTTTTATTCTGATTTACAATACCAAAATTCTCTTATTTTATATTCTGTTAGCCATCACGATGGCCCTATTCTCCAGAATGCTCGGCCTTGAAAAAACACTCTCCATTATAGGATTGAATCTTGTAATTTGGCTTTTTTACTGGACAAGGGCTGTAAAAATCTACCCTCAAATGTTCGTTGAGCAATTGTACAACAACGGAGGAATTTTAAAGGAGCTCCAGATTTTTATAACAGACATTCTTCCACTGTGGCTAATATATGCAATTTTCTTTGTAGCCATTCTGGGAATAGGGATTAAAAAAAGAAAATATTTGTCAGCTATCATTATCATTTTTCTTGTCACCATCTCAACTGTAAAATTCCGTACAGCCCCACTTAAAAACGCAGTGGAAACAAAATTTCCGAATATACTTATTCTTGGAGATGATTCATTAAGGCCGTCCAATATTCACTATAATGGATATAGTAAAGAAGTATCTCCCAACATAGATAAACTTTTCAGAAAAGGCGCGAATTTCACTCTGATGCTAACTCCTCTGGCCAGAACCTTTTCATCATGGACCACTTTCCTCACCTCTTTAGACCCCCCACAGCACGGAATAAGGCATATGTTTCCACGTTTTGAAGAAAGAGAAAAGAAATGGATAACGCTGGTTGACGTGTTAAAGAAAAAGGGATATCGCACAGGAGTGGTATCTGACTTTGCAGGGGACTTGTTTCCCAGGATTGATTTTGGATTTGATGAAGTCAAAGCCCCTACCTTCTCGGCAAAGCAGTTAATAAAACAGCGAAGCCTTGAAATACATCATTTTTTCCTGGGATTTGTATTGGTTCCTTACGGAAGAAAAATTTTCCCTGTTTTATGGGAGTTTGCACAAAATCCTGACCCCTATTTCATTTCAGAAGAGGCTAAGAAATTCATAAAAAGAACCAATCTTAAAGGGAATCCATTTTTCCTGGTTGCATTTTATTCCTGCAATCATTTTCCCTATGCTATACCATACCCATATTACAGTCTTTACACAAAAAAAGGCTACAGAGGACCCCATAAGTATATGAAGCAAAATTTGCTTAAAGAATATACTGCACGGGTTCCCAAAGAAGAAAGAGAGCAAATACTTGGCCTGTACGACGGCGGAGTAAAAATGTTTGACGATACGGTTGGAGACATTGTCCGTTTTCTCAGCAAAAGCAGTCTATTGGAAAACACAATAATAATTATCATGTCTGACCACGGGGAAAATCTCTATGAAACTGGATATGGAATGGGACACGGAGACCATCTAAGAGGACATTTTGCAAATGCCATGACCTTTGGCATCTGGTGGGCGAAAAAAGAATTTGGGGGAAAAATTATAAGCAACGTCACAAGAGAAAAGGATATAGCTCCTACAATCCTCGGGCTTATTGGTCTCAGGCAACCAGCACAGTTTCAGGGGAAAAATCTTGTTCCTTCTCTGGAGGGCAAGGAAAAACTGAACCTCACTGCATACATGGAAACAGGGATCTGGTATTCTAATGCAATGCCCGGAATTAAGCCAAATTTCAGAGTTAATTACCCTGATGTGACATATCTGATGGAAGTTGACAAAAAAACCTCTGAAATATTACTCAAAGAAGAATTCACATTTACTATCATTAATTCAAAACACAGGGCTCTGAGAAATGATAAATGGAAATATATTTACATGCCAGGGAACAACGGTATAAGGGAGGAGCTTTATAATGGCTTTATACAGAAACCTTCTACAAACAGAGCTCGTTTTTTCCCCAACATCATAAAAGACTTCAGGAAACAGCTTTTAAAATTCTCAGGGAATAATGCTTTTGAATCCCCTTCAGGATATATAATCGAGCCTGTCCACGTAGAACACTAATCTCAATGTCTGGTTAAGTAATCCCATACACAAATGTTTCACACCTATTTATTTCTTACTACAAATCACATCTCTTCTTATTGATTTTTCCCTCACCTTTACAATTTCATGCACACAAAAAAGACTTTACTGATAAAAATGGGGTAAACAGAAATTTAAAGGTTATAGAACAACAAGGTGGCGAGACAAACTATTTGATGAAAAAGTCCCAAAAGAACAAAAGCTGTAAAGCCCAAATGTTAAAACCACCAAATTTTACCCTTACTGCATGGGAGGGAAAATGATAAAATGTCTGAAATTTTAAACTACAGGAGTGAAAATGAAAAATAGAAGTTTCTTAACAGCATTAATAGTGTTAATAACTTTTGCATTCACCCAATTCTTTTCGAAAGGGCTGATTCATTTTCTCCTTAAATTTGCCGGCGAAAATTACCCGAAAATACTCCCCCAGATTCTCCTCTATTTGATATGGCTGGGCTCAATTTTCATTGCCTTTGTTATTCTGTACAGATTGAAAATCAAGCAGTTTATTTACGAATTAGGATTAAACCGTAACATCCTTGAAGCGGCATTGTTCACTTTTATTGCTACTTTACCCATGATGCTCGGTTACTTTTTTGTAACAAAAACAGTCAATTTCTCTCTAACGACACTTATTTATTTAAGTTTCCTTCCAGCCTTTATGGAAGAAACTCTATTTCGGGGTTTTGTATTCGGACAGCTCTTTAAAAGAGCCCGGTGGGGTTTCATTCCTGCTGTTTTAGTAAACGCCCTGTTTTTTGCTCTGGGACATATGGGACAAAGCCGTAATGCTGCAACTGTGATTGGAATTCTGCTTTTAACCTTTTTGGGTGGCGGATGGTTCGCATGGTTATACATTGAATGGGATGAAAATCTCTGGGTCCCAATAGGTTTACACTTCTTTATGAATTTCTGGTGGGGAACTTTTAAAATGGGAGAAAATGCTCTTGGTGGAGGAACTGCCAACCTTTTTAGGGTCCTTACAATAATATTAACCATCGCTATCACTGTTTTAAGAGCCAAAAGAGGAAAAGGATTAGTAATAAATAGAACAAATCTGTGGAGAAGAAGTTAACCTGAATAACACAAGGTTTTATAATTGATTGGGGGTTAAAATTAAAGGTTTAGATTTTTCCAAATTTGGAGTAGGTCCTGTCTTTGCAGGCTTTTCTATAATGAGGCATTCTATGTATGTTTTTATTGTGCCAGACACTGTTATAAAGGTTCAATTTTCGGCATTACTGTTCTTTTTTTCATGCACATAATTTATCCAAACGTATTACAAGAAAAACGTGCGGAGATTTCGATGCAAAGGAGACAATCTGGGAGTTTTTCAAGAAGCACGGTCACAGCGTTATATAAACCTGTTAATAATCTTGACTATATTTAAAAACTGTTTCAGTATTCTCTTGCACAGGGATTAAAATGAGCTTTTATGTTTTTATGAAATATCTCGAAAAAACTCCCGAAAGGTATGATTTCGCAATATGCCTGCTATCTTCTGGAAAACTTAACGATGTTTACAAAAGATTCGTATCTTATATAGAACCCGGACAAAAAGTCCTTGACATAGGATGTGGAACAGGAACTCTGGCAATAATGGCAGCCCTTAAGGGAGCAAAAGTTCGGGGGATTGACATAAATCCTCGAATGCTTGAAATAGCAAGGGAAAAAGCTGAAAAATCAGGGGTAAGCCAAAATGTGGAATTCATAGAAATGGGAGTAGGTGAACTGTATACTGAAGGCGAAAATTCCTATGATGTGATTGTAAGTATTCTTTGTTTCTCGGAATTGAGCGAGCAAGAACAGGATTTTGCCCTTTCCATGATAAAAAAAATCTTAAAACCTGGAGGGCTCCTTCTTATTGCCGATGAAACCGTACCAACAGGCTTTTTTAAACGAATTTTAATTTTTAAATTAAGACTATTTTTTAAAATTTTAACTTTTATACTCGCCCGTTCTTTTACAAGGCCAGTGAAAAACCTGCCCGAAAAAATAAAAAAATATGGATTCGAAATAGAGTCAATCAGGAAAAATAAGATGGGAAATTTTTTAGAGGTAGTTGCAAAAAATGGACCTTAGATATTTTTTGATAAACTTAGCAGGGACTTTATTAAGAGCGTTTCCTTTCCCCACCAAAACCGGTTTAATAAAAATAGGGAACCCCGGGCCTGAATCTCCTGTATTCCTAACATGCAATTACTCCCTTACCGTAGAAAGGGTGAAAAAATCTTTGAAAGGTATTGATTGCTATCTCCTTGTGGCAAATAGCAATGGAATAAATGTATGGTGTGCATCCACAGGGGGACATCTTACAAATCACGATGTAATTTTAGTATTAAAAACTACGGGTATAGAGAATCTTGTCTCGCACCGAAGAATCATTTTACCCCAGCTCGCAGCTTCAGGAATAGAAGCCAGGGTCATCAGGGAAAAGACAGGCTGGAATATTATATGGGGACCCGTTTATGCCAGGGATATAAAGAAGTTCTTAAAAAATGGTATGAAAAAATCTTCTGAGATGAGACAGGTAAGATTTACTCCAACACAGAGAATAGAAATGGCTGTCATGTGGGCGTTTCCTTTTTCAGTCTTATCTGGCGTTATATTTGCACTGGTGTGGAAAGCAATGCTTCTGCCTGTGGTTCTATTGACATGGATACTACCATTTTTAATTTTCATTTCATTTCCCCTTTATATGCCAATCTTGTCGAAAACAAAAACTGCAAGTTTCAGCAAATACACCAGGATCTTCGATTTCGCTCTCCCCACATTCTTTATATGGACATTTTTTGTCTTTTCGCTTGCTATTTTCACCTTTGTTAATCCCAATTTCAGTTGGGCTACTGCTCTGAGATGGGGAGTTTTATCTCTGATAATAATACTTATAATAAGCATAGACCTTATGGGTTCAACTCCAGTTTACAAAAGCAGCCTTCACAGTGATAGGTTCTTCGAAATCACCCTTGATGGTGAAAAATGTAAAGGTGAGGGAATTTGTATTGAAGTATGTCCAAGAAACTGTTTTGAACTAAACATAGAAAAGAAAAAAGCTTTCATTCCAGGTGTTGAAAGATGTGTTAGATGCGGTGCATGTATAGTCCAATGCCCCTTTGATGCGCTTTACTTTAAAAATCCCATGGGAGAAACGATTCCTGCACAAATAATAAGAACTTATAAATTAAACCTTATGGGAGACAGAAGTATTAAAACAAATTGATTTTATCTGCCACCATTGATGCAAAGGATTCGCCAGAAACCAGTTTACAAAAGACTTCTTTGAAGTATTTTTATGAATGACCTTGTTATTCAGGGGACGACGGAAATGTCAAATGTGAAGACCTGACCCCTCTGTTTTTTACCTGTTCTATAAATGCATCCAGAGTGGTTTTTAAAGCAGGGTGCTCTCCTCCCGAATAGACAAGTGTAATTATGGGAAGTCCCCTGTAGTCTCTTTTTATTTTTTCTATAACAGCGGCCGATGCGTTTCCTATCATACAATTGAAGCAAATAGCATTTATCACCCCATCAGCTCCATTTCTTGCAAAATCAATGATTTTAGCTATATTAAGAAGCAGAATGTCGTTCCTTTCATTCCATACATAGGGTGATGCAAGCTTTAACACTTCACGATAACCAGGCTCTCTGTATCTTTCTATTTTGCCGAAGACCACTCTCTTTATCTTCCATACTTCAAGCGCTCTTTTAAGGAGAATCCCACCTGATTCAAGAATCCCTGGAAGATTCAATCTGGAGAGGTTTTCCTCGAAAGATTTAAAAAGTCCAAAATCTATAATATCTATTTCAAATGGAGAGGGCCAAACTTCCAGTCCTCTTTCTTCAAGATAACGGAAAAGGTCGTTGTTGGCATATGGGTTTATTCTTGTATAAATGTCCCCTGCAATACCCACAATAGGTCTTTTTCCTGAAATTTCTCTTTTGACTTTGTTTAACCTTTCAAGGGCTTTGTTAAGGGTATCAACTATATCTCCATCCTGAATCGCCCTTTCCATTTCCAGAAGATTTTCTCTGTGTATCTTATCTGTCGCACCTTTCTCAGTTTCATAGGGTCTAATCTGGCAGGATGCTTTAACCAGTAAATCTATGGATAAAGTTCCTTTGTAGAATCTTTCTAAGGCTTCCATGTTAAGCATTTTCATAAAGTCTTCGGTTAATGGTGTAAAAACCCTTATGTTTTTTATCCCCTGAGCCCTCAAAAATATGTTCATTCCATTACCATACTGATTTAAAAGACAGGGGATCTTGGTACCCGGGAAAAGGAATATCGCATCATTTTTCTCCCTCGTGGATAGCTTAACAAGGTCTCCCAGTATTAGAGAATAAGCATGGCATTCCTTCCCCGAGGCAAAGGCTTCGCCAAATTTCTCTGTCTCTTTGTCAGGGGGCGGTAGAACCTCTACATTGTATCCTGCAAACTTCATCGCTCCACTGAAGGCGTAAACATGGTCGGCGAAATAAGGCATGTATATTTTTCTCTCCTTCAGTTCTTCCTTTTGAAGTTTTTTTTCTGGATGTATAAAGAGAAACACGGTTTTCTCCCGCTTCCTCCTTTTAGCCTGTACCCTGTCCATAAAGGCTTCCAGCCTTGTTACCAGTCCTGCTTCTCCTCTGTGTTCGTCGAACTCAAGGAAAAGATAAGGTTTACTCTTCAATGCTTCCTCAAGGTGTTTTGCTGTAAAGGCATCAGGACCACATCCAAAATTTGATACTATTATTGGAAAAACATCCTCATATTCCATAAGATTTTTTGCAGCATTCAAAATGTCAGCCGAAAACTTCCAGGGAAGCTCAGAATCTTTATTTTCAAAATCGAATGGAAGATAATTTATTGGAATAGCTACTGAAGGCAACTTCCTTAAATGAGAGAAAAGATTCAAGTTTAGATAAAAATCAAAAAGGTTATAAGGTCTTCCAAGTACCGCAAATTTGGGAGATTTTTCAGAAAAGAACAATTCATTCCCCCTCTCTTTTAGCCTTTCAGCGAAGTGTTTCTGCTCCTGCATTGCTTTTTCATAAGCATATTCTATTTCTTCCCTCACAACCTCCAGAATAGGAATATATTTCTCGAAGCTTCTCACGAAACTTTCTCGCCCCTCTGCGAGGGAAATTACAGGAGAGATAAAGTTCTGCGGACTCAACTTAATCATAAAGGGAACCGACTGAGTGTATGGACAGCCAAAAGACCTTTCAGCTTTGTCACCGGGCAAGGTTACAACAGCAGGCACAAAAACAAAATCTACTCCTTTTTCCAGAAGGGAAACCACATGACCTGCTGTAAGCTTTATTGGAAGGCATGCTCCAACAGAAAGGTTTTTCACCCCACTTAAAAGGATTTTTTCACTTGAATAATCCGAAAGCACAGGTTGAAACCCAAGTTCTTTGAAAAAGGTTGCCCAAAAAGGCAAATACCCTATAAGAGTAGAGGCTCTGGGAATGCCTATTTTTCCCTTCTTGCCGTTTTCTTTACTGAAATAGCTTTCGTAGGAATGAATATATTCCTCAGCAAGGTTGGGGGGTAATTCTGAAAATGCTTCTGTTTTTTTGCTTGAGAACTTCTCGCATGCATCTCCAAAAAATACTTTTTCTCTATCTATTTTTATCACGCTGACCTCACAGTAATTGGGACATGCTTTACAGTCAAAGGTTTTCATTTTCTTCTCAACTTTTATGTTAAAACCTCTAAACCTGGATGGACCCTCTTCCTTGAACAACTTTGCTGCCAAAGCAGCTCCTATGGCTCCTGAAATTCTGTTGTAAGGATGAACCTCTATCTTTTTACCAAGAACAGACTCAAATGCAGAGACAACGGCATCGTTAGAAGCCACCCCTCCCTGAAAAACTATCCTGTTGCCAATCTTTCTGTTTTCAACTACCTTCTCCAGGTAATTTTCTGCAATAGCATACGCCAGACCAGCACAAATATCCTCCTTTGAAAGCCCACTCTTAATAGCTTTTGCCACCTCCGACTCCATAAACACAGTGCATCTTGAACTCAAAGAAAGGGGGCTTTCAGATTTGAATGCGAGTTCTGCAAAATCCTTAAAAATGTTTATTCCCATTTGTTCTGATTGTTCTTCAAGGAATGAACCCGTCCCCGCAGCACAGATTTTATTCATTGTAAAATCTTCCATACCACCATCCTTTAGATAGACGTATTTTGAATCCTGACCACCGATTTCGAAAATTGTATCCACATCCTCAAAGTATCTCTTTGCTCCCAGAATCTGACAGGTTATCTCATTTTTTACAACATCAGCTCCAACAAGCTTTTCTGCAAGATATCGTCCGCTACCGGTAACTCCACATCCAAGGACTCTCAATCCTCCTCTGAATCTTTTTTCCAGAATGGAAAGGCCTTCAAGGATAACATCCACAGGTCTACCTCTGGTGGCAAGATAAACTGCTGAGATAACATTCCCTTCTCTGTCTATCACGGCAAGGTCAGTACTCACCGAACCTACATCTATTCCAATATACCCTTCCTTTTCTTCGTGAAAAACCGTTTGAGGCTCTATCCTTTTCTGTCTTTCTCTTTTAATCAGTTTTTTCCTGAAATTAAAAGTTCTCCTCTTTTTATCCCCGAGAACCCCCAGCAAGTTTTCTTTTATTTCACTGACTGAAAGTGGCAAAATATCTTTTTTCTCTGCAATCAATGCTGCTCCAATTGCTACTTCAAGACCTGGCAATTTTGAGGGGATAATTTCGTTCTCCCTATTGCCAAAGATTTCCCTGAAAGCACGTATTATTCCGGCATTCTTTGCACACCCTCCGGCTATTAAAAGAGGATAAGAAACTTCCCTACCCTTGAGCAGACTTACAAAAGAGTTTCTGGCTATTGCAACACAAAGGCCATATGCAATTTCTTCAACCGGGGTTCCTTTTTGCTGAAGGTGAATCATGTCTGATTTGGCAAAAACAGAGCATCTCCCTGCAATCTTTGCAGCTCTCTTAGCTTTGAGGGTAAGTTCCGAAAGTTCCTGAAGGCTAATCCTCAGCCTTCCAGCCTGTTGTTCTATAAAAGAACCAGTGCCGGCAGCACAGAGTTCATTTGTGTAAAACTCTGAAACTGAACCATTTTCTAAAAGCACAAATTTTGATGTCTGAGCTCCGATTTCTATAATACTACTTACTTCCGGTGTTAAATACATAGACCCCTCGGATAAAGCTATTATGTCGTTTACCGGCAGAATGTTTTGCTGAAAGAAATTATTCCCCAGACCACAAATCCCAATTTTAAACTTTTCTTCAGGATACTGCTCTGCTACCTGCTCAAGAAAAGATATAACAGCTTCCCGGGTGCCCAGGTCCTTTTCATAAGTGTGAAGTTCAATACCATTTTCTCCTATAACCACACCTTTAAAGAAAACTGACCCAAAGTCAAGCCCTATGTATTTCATAAATTAATTATATATAAAAAATACATACGCTATAAAGCCAGGATTCCTTTTAGAATAGAAGTGGAAAGGTCAAAAAATAGAAGTGTGAAATTGGTTGGGAATTAAAATTTTAACCCTCTCAGTTTAATGCATTAAAATTTATTTGTTACAAAATTTTAATAATTAATGAAAAATAAAGGAGAAAAAGATGCAAAAGAAGAATGATTCTTTATTCAGGCTAATTCGTTTTTTCATAATCCTGTGGGGGTTTCTCTTTTTATCATGCCCTGCTAAAGCAGACCCGCAGACCTGGGACAAAGACTACCACAGACTCTGGACCCGGGTAGAACAGGCATACAATGAGCCCAGGGGCGATCCACCACGTCTCGAGCCATACCTCCAGTGGATGGAGAGAAAGGCTCGTGACCGCGATGAAATTAGCAGTCTCTTAAAAGAAGCCAAAGAGTTAAGCCGACAAAAACCGGACGATGAATACTTGAAGGTCTGGGTAGAAAAATTCACAGAACTTTTAAGACTGGCACAGGCCTCGGGAGAAAATACGGTAAATAGTGCAGTTATGAGGCTTATGCGTATAAGAGAGCCAGGCGCTCCGAAGAGCGCCAATTGGCAGGGAGTCCTCTGGAAGCTGAAAAACTACGGGCGCCAAATTTACCTAAAAGCCAGAGAAACCAGATTTTCTACCAGAGCAGTCAGGGCTACTGCAAAATGCATGATTAACTTCAGTATCCGCGATGTAGAGGGTGGTAATCTTGGTGTTTATAAAGGCCGTAAGGGCAATATTGTGATTCCTGACCGCGATTTTGACATAGATTGTGAGCCCCGAAGTTCTTTTTCATACAACTCCAGGGGAGAGCCTGCTGTACCAACAGACACGGGACTTGACTGGATTAATCAGGTCCGGGAGGAAGCCCGCTGGTGGAATTTCGGAGATGCCGTTAAAGATGCCACTGATTTGATGGAAGAGTATTTCAAGGATTCCATGTGCAAAACCCCACCCAACCGCTGTGAAAAAGGCCACAAGCACTACAAAGAGCTGGCTCAAAAATACAAACTCCCCAAAGGGCTGAAATACAACAAAGGATTCTACGGGACCGTATTTGGAAGGGTTGAAGCAGAAACCTCTTCCGGCCTCAAGCCGCTCAAGTATGCTAATATCAAAATCCAATCCCAGGTATCTGGAGAAACATGGAAAGGAGTTACGGACGAGAACGGAAGGTACGAGATCGACCAGGTGGTATTGCACAAAGAATGCAAACCCCTGAAAATAACAGTCACCGCGGGCAACGACCGCAAAACCGAGACCTTTTACGGCCCCCTGGAAAAACCCGACCCTGGGTACCGCTACGAACGAAACTTTGTGTTCAAAAAGCCCGGAGGCACCTTGCAAATCGTATTACACGCATCATGGGACTATACGGACACGAACAAAAATGTTCGTTATAAAGGATTCATTCACCTGACCGTAAACGGCTCCCCAAAAATCGATATAACACGCGGAGACTTCCAGCGATACGTGGCTGTTGTGGGTGATAATCTTTCCATTTCTTATAATTTCAATGCAGAAGAGTATTACTTATTTGCACCCTGTTATGGAAAAATCTCAGCCCGCTATTCAGGACAAGGAGAAGGAAAATCGTTGTCCCCAGAGGCACCAAACCTGCTCATAAACCTGTACTTCTTTAACAATAGGTATGATCTCACGCTTAATTTTAAGGGTGACAAACATCAGCGCTTTCATGTAAAGAGCAGTAATAACTGTGTGCTCAAGTTCGACCAGGTAAGAAGTGTCCTGGGACTTCTCGTCCTCACAGGGCCTCTTACGAAAAATCGATTAGCCGGTCAATTTCAATGGAAAGGCCCGGCTGAAATAACAGATCCAATAATTATCAACAATACCCTCATTAATCCTGATGTGACTTCTTTTTTCTATGATCCCAGTGCCGTTTCCATTGATGAAGTGGATTACACGCTTTCATTTCACTTCACTTATAAACAATAAACTCTCGGGGTTAATTTCCACCCGTAAGTTCAAAAACAATACTCCCCCTAAAATTCCTCCTCGGGCACCTTCTTGAAGACCTAAATTCTTACATATTAAGGCTATAAGCAACTACTCTGTTATCAAAGAAAGTGGGAACAAGGATAATTCTTTTTTCAGGAATATATCCCAGATCCGCCGCATTTATCTTATTAGCTGTTGTATCCAGAAGAAGATGAATCTTACCATCCTTTGTAACAAGTTCTGTTTTCCCTCTCCAGTCAGATATAATGAAAAACCCTGCTTTGTCCAGTATAAGACCATCTATACCGTGACCCACATTGGCCACCACTTTCATCTTTCTTGTTTTCACATCCACTGCAAATATTTTCCCACTTGCTCCTACATAAAGTTTTCCCCCACTGTAGAAAAGTCCATTGGGATTCTTAATCTCGGGATCCTTCAACCATGTTTCTATTTTCCCTCCGGAAAACCTGTAAACAACACTATTTTTCCCTGAAGAGTCAGAAACATAGACATTGCCATTTTCATCAACCGCAACATCGTTTAAAAATTGAGCTCCTGGAGCCGGTACTCTTCTCAAAATCTTACCTGTTGAAAGGTCTATGCAAACCAGACTTTTCACATCGCTTACGTAAAGTTTTCCCTTGAAAATAGCCATCCCCTTTGGTGCACCGAGTCCTGTAGCCCATTTCAGAGCAAGAATTTTTCCCTCTGTGGAAATTTTTGAAATAAATCCATTTTTATCCTCTACCCCGGGATTACCGTTGATGTTAGACACATAAATAGCATTGGTTCCAGGGTCATAAAGAACTGACTCAGGAACTTTGAGAACTTGAGGGGTTTCCCATACTTTCTTAACAGAATATTTTTCCGCACTTAATGAAAAAACTAAAAACAAAAT
>Ga0190334_1000292_pt1 | contig 26245 bp, 25 predicted proteins | sample 48720478_MG_FD_161270 | JGI IMG/M metagenome (GOLD analysis project Ga0190334, IMG submission 161270) | Hydrothermal vent sediment bacterial communities from Southern Trench, Guaymas Basin, Mexico - 4872-04-7-8_MG | ecosystem: Environmental > Aquatic > Marine > Hydrothermal vents > Sediment ... | reverse complement strand
GCCAGTTCTTCCACCTGCTCTCCAAGTTCTGTAAGTTTGCTTTTCTTTTTTTCTTTCTCTTCCATTTTATCCTCCGTAATTTGTAATTCAATTATAGATTACAAAATTCAAAATTACATGTCAAGGTTCTATTTTTTGGGAAACCGAGCTGATTAAGGTAAAATAACCTCATGAGAGCATTACTTTTAATTATTATCATTGCGCTGGGCATCTATCTGGCCCTTACTGCTATTCAAACTAAAAAAGTAACCGAGAAAACCACAGAGGGAGTTTCCAGGATAACCAAGAGTCAGATAATAGCTGTTCGTTCCGATTTAAACACGCTTGCAGCGGAAATTTCTGCAATATATGCTTCAACTGGTGAATTTCCTGAATCCCTGAACGAAGTTTTCGGAAGAACACCTCAGGACCCCTGGGGCCACAACATTGTATATAGAAAGACAGGCACAGGATTTGAACTCAGGAGCATCGGTCCTGATGGTATTGAAGGAACTTCAGACGATATCATAATAAGAAGATGAACAGGAAAATATTAGTAACAGGAGGAGCTGGTTTTATAGGGTCACATTTTGTTAGAAAAGCTCTAAAGGAGGGAGCTGAAGTTGTAAATCTTGACCTCCTTACTTATGCAGGAGGACTGGATACCATAGAAGATGTAATAAATCACCCAAAACACAAATTCATAAAGGGCGATATAAGGGACAAAAATACGGTTGAACCCCTAATAGCCGAAGTAGATTACGTGGTGCATTTTGCGGCAGAAACTCATGTTGACAGGTCTATCCTTGAAGGAGGTGAGTTCGTTCTCACAGACGTTTTCGGAACCTATGTACTGCTTGAAGCTGCTAGAAAAACAGGAATGATAAAAAAATTCGTTCATATATCCACAGATGAAGTCTATGGTCCGATAGAAAAGGGAAGTTTTAAAGAAGACTCTCCTATGAATCCTTCCTCTCCGTATTCCGCTTCCAAAGCGGGAGCAGACAGACTCGCTTTTTCGTTTTTCAGGACCTACAGACTACCAGTAACTATAGTAAGGCCCTCCAATAACTTCGGCCCTTATCAGCATCCTGAAAAGGCAATTCCGCTTTTTATAACCAATTTAATAGAAGGCAAAAAGATACCCCTTTATGGAAAAGGAGAAAACTCAAGAGAATGGATATATGTAGAAGACTGTGTGGAAGGCATCTGGACAGTTCTCCAGAAGGGAACTCCAGGGGAGGCTTATAATCTTTCTTCTGGATTTGAGCTTAAAAACATTGAACTTGTAAAGAGGATTCTTCAGAAAATGGGGGTTCCTGAGTCAATGATAGAATTTGTTAAAGACCGGCCTGGACATGATTTAAGATATTCCATTGACAGCTCAAAACTCCGGGCTTTAGGATGGAAACCTCTGCATGATTTTGACAGGGCACTGGAACTTACAATCAGCTGGTATAGAAAAAACACCGAATGGTGGAAAAGAAGAAAAGAATCTGAAGAATTTGTAAAATATTATTCTAAAAATTACGAAAGGAGGTAGACGTGAAAGTACTTATTACCGGAATAACTGGCTTTGCCGGTTCGCATCTTGCAGATTATATATTAGAAAATCACAAAGATGTGACTATCTACGGAATTGTAAGATGGCGGTCAAGAATGGAAAATGTAGAACACCTGAAAGGTAAGGTTGAGTTTATTGAAGGAGAAATAAGAGATTATGTTTCAATAAAAAACATAATACAAAAGACAGGACCCGATATTATTTTTCATCTCGCTGCACAGAGTTTCGTTCCAACCTCATGGAAAGCTCCACAGGATACTTTGATAACAAATATAATAGGAGAAGCTAATATATTCGAGGCAGTAAGGGCATCTGGCGTTAATCCTGTGATTCAGGTAGCTGGCTCAAGCGAAGAATATGGGCTTGTGTATGAACACGAAGTGCCTATTAAAGAAACAAATCCTCTAAGACCTCTCAGCCCATACGCTGTATCAAAAATAGCCCAGGACTATCTTGGATATCAATATTTCAAAAGCTATGGAATGAAAATAGTGAGGACAAGGGGTTTTAACCATACAGGACCAAGAAGGGGAGAAGTTTTTGTCACATCTAATTTTTCAAAACAAATTGCAATGATAGAAAAAGGAAAACAGGAGCCAGTAATAAGAGTGGGGAACCTGGAAGCCATAAGGGACTTCACCGATGTAAGAGATATGGTTAGAGGTTACTGGCTGGCAGCCACAAAAGGTGAGCCGGGAGAGGTATATAACATCTGTTCAGGAAAAGGATATAGGATAAAGGATATTCTGGATATGCTTCTTTCCATGTCTAAGGCCAAAGTTGAAGTTAAGGTAGATCCTGATAGATTAAGACCTTCCGATGTCCCTGTTCTTATTGGAGATAACACAAAATTCAGAGAAAAAACTGGATGGGAGCCGGAAATACCCTTCGAAAAAACTGTTGAAGACCTGCTGAATTACTGGAGGCAACGGGTTTGAAGTTTCTTATAACAGGTTCCTGCGGTTTTATTGGAAGATATTTGTATAAATATTTAAAGGAAAAGGGAGAGGAAGTCTATGGAATATCAGGCATAGAGTGCGAAACATCTGAAAAAATTCTTATTATAGGCAGGGACGACCTCTCAATTATAGCTGATTATAAACCAGACATAGTTTTTCATCTTGCCGGTCAAAGTCACGTAGGAGAAAGCTGGCAGCAATTCAAACAGACCTACAACGTCAATTTTCTGGGCACTGTGGAAGTTCTCGAAGCACTTGCCTCGGCGAAACTAAAGCCTGTATTTGTACTCGCATCTTCTGCTGAAGTTTATGGAAATGTCCCAAAGAAACATCAGCCTATAAAGGAAAAAACCCCCGCTTCGCCTCTATCCCATTATGGAGTTTCAAAACTCGCAGCAGAAGAGGCTGCATTATTCTACAGAAAGGTTTATGGTATAAAAAGCATAATTGTAAGGTTTTTTAACCAGATAGGCCCTGGACAGAGTCCAAAATTTGCAGCACCTTCTTTTGCAAAAAGAATAGCAGAAGCAGAAAAAGGATTAAGAAAGCCTGTTCTGGAGGTGGGTAACCTCGAAGCAATTAGAGATTTTACAGATGTAAGAGATGGAATAGAAGCTCTTTATCTTCTTGCCCAAAAGGGAAAAACAGGGGAAATTTACAATATCGGTTCTGGCAAGATCTACTCCATAAGAGAAATACTGGAAATTCTTCTTTCATTCTCCGAACTTAATTTTGAAATAAAAATAAAAAAATCCAGGTTCAGGAAAACAGATATTCCACTCCTATGGGCTGATATAGGTAAAATTAATAAAATTACTGGCTGGACACCTTCCATCCCCATAGAAAAAACTCTTTATGACCTGCTAAACTACTGGAGAGAGCGGGTTGAATGAAAATCCAAGAAAAATCGTTCACATAATTTTTGGTCTACCTATTTTTCTTCTGTTAATCTTAAACTGGTGGCAAGCGTCGCTAATAGCTCTACTGGCCTTCATACATAACTTATTGGTTTTTCCCCTTTATGCTAAATCCCTCTTCAGAGGAAGATGGGACCGCGGTATTATACTTTATCCTCTTTCGATTTTGATTGTTATTGTCCTTTTCAGGCAACAAATCTACCTTGCAGCATCGGCCTGGGCTCTTTTATCTTTCTCTGATGGATTCGCTTCCCTTGCAGGGAAAAGGAGTAGCAAAAAACTCCCCTGGAATGAGCAAAAAACTTATGCAGGAACCACTGCATTTGCAATATCAGGAGTTATATTTGCACCTTTTTTTTACTGGTTAATAAAGGGAAGTCTTACAAGTAAAGAACTTTTTATAATTCTCTTTGCAGTCATTTTGACAGCCTTTTTTGAATCCTTCAAAACAGGGGTTGATGATAATATCATTGTTCCGTTTTCCTTTCTCTACTTTTTTAAAATAGGAGAAACAGCAAAATTTCCCGGTTTAACTTCAGAAATTGTAGCAATTATACTATTTATAACTTTGCTCTCCGTTCTTGCATATTTATTTAAACTTTTAGACGCTGCAGGAAGTCTTACAGCCTTTTTTATTGGAGGTGGGATTCTTGTATTCGGTGGCATTTCTATTTTTGTTATTTTGCTCTCTTTTTTCATCCTCTCGGAGGTGGCAACATTTTACCGGAAGAACGAAAAAATTTCTGTAAAGAGAGGATGGGAAAGTGTAATGTCTAAAGGAGGACCTCCTCTACTTTTCTCCATTCTGGGATTCCCTCATGCAGCAGCCATATCCCTTGCAGAGGCAGCATATGATACTGTAGCCGCTGAATTTGGGTCTGTGGCTGGAAGCATTACAATTTCATTGCCAGAGTTAAGGAGAACTGAGAGGGGTTCACCGGGAGGAATATCTCCTGAGGGAACAGTGGCAGGGATCTTAGCTGCAGTTGTCATTATTGGAATTTCCACTCTGGTAGGTATAAAACTGAATTTTCTATATGCTCTTGTTTTAATTGTGGGCATAAACTTGTTTGAACCCATATTAAAAAACCCCTGCCAGGTTTCCCATTCTTTTTCAAATTTCCTTATAACCTATCTGGCAGGGGAAGTTTATCTACTTATTAAAATCTTATTGTAACAACGGCCCAGGTTCTTACTTTCTTGCCATCCTTCATTGGAGAAGTAAACCTCCATTGCATAACTGCCTTTCTCGCAGCTTCATCATATTTAGGGTGAAGGCTTTTTATTATTCTCACCTGCTCAACTCTTCCGTCAGGGGAAACAAGCACCATCATGGTTACAAGCCCTGACCTTCTTATGAAAGTTGGTTTCCTCGGAGCGACCTTCTTTACGGGAACAGGTTTTGAATCCAGAACATTAAGAGGAACAAGAGCTCCTTCTACCACGGTGGATTTCTTTACATTAGCAGTCTGTTGGGCTGGAGTTTCTGGCGTCTTCTTAACCATGGTTGAACCTTGAGGGGGTTGAGTGGTTGCCTGCTGTGATTTTACCGTCTCCTCCGGCAGGGTTTTCTCCTTCGATGGTTGAGGTTCCTTTGAAGTCCCTGATGGCTGAGACGTTTCGGCAGGCTGAGTTTCGGTTTTTTGCTCCTCGACAGGCTTTGATTCTTCCATTTTTTGCTGGGAAGGTGCAGTCTGCTGTTCCTCAACCTGTGCCTCTGATTTTTGCTTCCTAAGTTGAGCTATCTGCTGTGCTCTAATCTGCTGCATAAGTTTCTGTCTTTCTTCCTGCAACCTTTTCTGAATTTCTTCCTGTTGTTGCTGGGTAAGTTGCCCGTATCTTTCTTCGTATTCTTTCCTCAGCTGTGCTTCCCTTTCTTTAACCTTGGCTTCTACAAGTTGAGCAATCCGCTTCTCAAGCTCTGCCTGGGAAATGCCCGGAGGTGGAGCAGGTCTTCTCAGGGCGAGAAAGATTATAATTCCAAGAAGCACAACTACAACCGCTGCCACAACAGGCATCAGAGGAAAACCCTTCTTTTCTTCAATTTCCTCTACAATCTCTTCTTCTACAGGTGGCTCTTCAATTATCTCTACAGGAACTTTTTCAGACTCAACCTTTACAAGTTTCTGTCTTTCTGCTGCTTCATCGTGGAATAAATTACTCATATAATAAGCAAGATTAAATGTAGTAGGAGTTATGTCTTCTTCAGCGATAAACTCCTCCAGAACTGAACGGAAAACATCGATATTCTTGTACCTTTCATTCTCAGGAGCCAAGGCTTTCTGCAAAATTAACTGAAGTTTTACCGGTATTTCTTTACTTCCCTTGTATTCAACCAGCATCTGTGCTTTTCCAAGCTGGATTTCAACATCTTTTGAAGGAGAAAATGGCTTGCCTGTAAGAAGATAAAATAGCAAAGCAGCCACCGAGTAAACATCAGTAGCAGGAGACGGTTTTGCCCTTTCCACAAGCTCAGGGGGAAGGAAGGTAGACCTTTCCAGGATAAGGTCTTTTGCAAGTTTACGGTCCTCCTCATATAGGATTTGAAGAATACCATAATTTGCGATATAAACTACACCGTCAAGACCTATCATTATTTCATCAGGGGAAAGAAGTCCATGATAAATTGGTTGGCCCTTAAATGAAATTCCACTTAGATACTGAAGTCCTGAAAGAATTTGCACGACAGCTTGAATTGGGATGTCAAAGGAAAAGGGAAGATTCCTTTTTTTCAGGTTCTGCAGGGTTGCTGTAAGGGAAAAGAATTCTTTACACCTTGTAGCAACATACCTTCCCTCTTTGCATTCTCCCCATAATTCATAAGTTAAAATGCTGGGGTGGTTAAAGGTTTTCGAGAATTCAAAAAATTCCTGAAGGGCTTTCCATTTCCTTTCAAGGTCAATCTCTTCTCTTACATTAACAACCATATACTGGGTAATCTCTTTCTGTTCATCTCTTGTAAGAGAGAAATAGACCTCACCAAGTATGTTAGAACCCGTTTTTAATAATTGATAAAATCTGCAATACTTTTTCATTTCCTCCCCTTCTCAATTTTTATTTTTCAATTTCTATCTTATAACGAAATCACTTTTTTTCAAGTTTTTTGAGCTTATCTTCAGCTTTTATTTTTATCTGAGGATCAGAAGGAATTACCAGCACCTTACTATAAGCGCCTTTTGCCTCTTCTATTTTACCCTCTTTCTCATATATTTCACCCAGAGCAAAAAGCAAAGCAGGATTGTCTTTGTCTTTGTCAACAGCTGTCTTGTACAGCTTTTCTGCCATTGCCAGGTTCCCCTTCTGTGCATATATTGAACCTTTAAGAGCATAAGCATTGGCATAATCCTTGTTTGCGGCAATGGCAAGGTCGAGGGAAGCGAGAGCCTTATCCACATCTTTCATCTTGAGATAGAGTTTTGCCAAATTGTAATAAACCACTTCCTTTGTAGGATAAGCCACATCTTCCAAAGCCCTTTTGAATTCAGCCTCGGCTTCACTGTATTTCCCCTTTTCTGTTAAAATGACTCCCAGAAGGTTGTGCGCAGGACCATATGCAGGATTAAGGCTTATGGTTTTGCGAAAATAATACTCTCCCCTCTCCAGGTCTCCGGCCATTGCATAAGCAATGCCAAGAGCGTGGAATATTTGAAAATTTTTTGGATTCATCTCAGCTGCTTTGGATAGATATGTTATTGCCTTTGCTGGTTGTTTTTTTTGAAGCATGGCAGTTCCCATATTGTAATAATAAAGCTCATCCTTCTTTTTCTTTCCTCCATAAAGTGGAATCGTTACAATTAGCAATAATAACCACAAAAAGACCAAAATCTTTTTCATTTTTTATCCTCCTTTACCAGGTAAGCTTCTATAGGTTCTTTTAAACCTTTTACGTTAACCTTACCCAAGTATTCAAATTTAAATTTATCCTTTGCCAACTCATAAGTCAACTTTCCCACAGCGGTTTTGCCAGGAGGAGCAATCTCACTTTGAAGTCTTGAGGCAAGGTTGACGTTATGACCGATTACTGTAAACTCCAGCCTTTTTTCAGAGCCAAAATCACCGGCTATCATTTCACCAGAATTTATACCTATTCTTATTTTTACAGGCTTAAATGATTTTATCTTATTTACCTCATTATGCATATCAATTGCAGCTTTGAGCGCTCTTTCTGCATGGTCTTTCTGTTGTAAGGGGACCCCGAAAACTGCCATAACTCCATCACCGAGATATTTATCCAGAGTCCCTTCGTACTTAAAAACTATATCTGTCATTCTGGAAAGGTATTCGTTCAGAAATTCTCCGATAGTCTCTGCAGTGGACTCTTCCACCATGGTGGTAAAGCCAACAATATCAGCAAAAAGCACCGTGCCTTCGGTTTTAAAAAATTTCCGCTGGAGAGTAGTCGTTTCATATCCATGTTCAAACAATCTTCTTACCACCGAGGGCGAATGGTATTTTTCCAACTTTTCTCTCATCTTCTGCTGTATTTCGAGTTCACTCATTAATCTTTTCTGTTCAAGAACTATGGCAACATAGTTTCCAAGGATAGAGAGAACTTCCATATCCTCCTCGGTATGAACTCTCTTTTTCGCCGAACTGTCCACATAAATTGCTCCGAGTACTTTATCTTTTTTCCATATCGGAACGCAAATGGCAGACCTTATCCCCATCATCAAAATGCTCTTCTCTCCTGAAAATCTCTCATCTGTAAGGGCATCCTGTGTAATTATGCCCATCTTTTCTTCCATTGCCCTCCTCAATATTGAGCGACTTAAACCATGGGTAGCTTCCACTCCTTCTTTTATCGACATTCCCACTATTTTATCCTTACCTTTGTCTCTGATAATTACAAAGGCCCTTTCTACATCGAGTATGTTCCTGGCTGATTCAGATACCCTGTTTAGTATTCTCTCGACAGAAGCGTTGGAAAGGAGCTCCTTACCAATCTCTTCTATCCCCCCCATTAAACGTTCCCATCGCTTCCCTCCAATGTCCACAATACTGGTTATGTATTTTATATCCTCTTCTTTCTTATCTTTAATCTCCATGGAACTGAAAAGCGTAATCGGTATCAAAGTTTTGTTTCCGAGGGAAATTATGTCCTGTTCATAGATTTTAGTTTCTCCTCTGACTTTTTTGCCGTTTACATATGTGCCATTGGTACTTCCAAGGTCCTTTATAAACCATGCATTCTCTTTAAAAATAATCAATGCATGCTTTCTTGATATAGTAGAATCCTTCAAAATTATTTTATTTCCATGGGCTCTTCCTATACTGATAGTTTCACCTTCAGCCCTGTATGTCTTCCCGGTATTCTTATCAAACAACTCCACAAACGGCTTATTCATTTTCATCCTTCAATTTTCTGGTCATAAGTTCCTCTATGGCTTTTATGGGTGGCTTCCCATCAAAAAGAACCTCAAACACTTTGTGTGAAATGGGCATTTCAACCGAGAATTTTTCCGCCAATTTCATTATCGCCATTGAGGTTTCGACTCCTTCTGCCACCATCTTCATTGATGAGAGTATCTCTTCCAGAGATTTGCCTCGTCCGAGTTCAAAACCCACCTTTCTGTTCCTGCTAAGCTTTCCTGTTGCTGTAAGGATAAGGTCGCCCATACCAGCAATACCTGCAACTGTCTCAGGCTTCCCTCCCATAGCAACCACCAGCCTTTTCATCTCCGCTATTCCCCTGACGATAAGAGCTGCCAGAGTATTATAACCAAAACCAAGACCATCCACTGCTCCTGCGGCTATAGCAATTACGTTCTTTATCGCTCCACACAATTCAACTCCCAACACATCATTTGTAGTATAAGCCCTGAGAAATCTGTCTGAAACAATGTTCTGGACTTCTTTTGCAAAACCCGCATTCTCTGAAGCTACCACCACAACGGTGGGGTTTCCACCTGCCACTTCTATTGCAAAGCTTGGCCCTGAAAGCACGGCATAATCCACCATTCCCAGTTCTTCCCTTACAACGTCACTCATTCTCGAAAGGGTTTTTACTTCTATTCCCTTGGCAAGGTTCACCACTTTTTTCGGTCTTATGGGAAAATGCCTTAAAACATTTCTTAAAAATTTAGTAGGGACTGCCAGGAAAACTATTTCATTAGAATAACCTCTAAGGGTTGAAAGTTCATTGAATGGCTCAATTTTATCTGGAAGTTTAAATCCTGGTAGAAACCGGAGGTTTTCCTTCTTTTTCAATATCTCATTAAATAGTTCTTCTTCCCTTACCCACAGCTTAACTTTTAACCCCTTCCTCGCAAGATGGTAGGAAAACGCCGTGCCCCAGCTTCCCGCTCCTATTACATAAGTCTTTTCCATATTTTCCTCTCTTTTCTAAATAAAATATTTCTTATATTACTTCTGTGCCTGTAGAAAATTACCACTGTAGCAAGAAACTGAATAAGGGCTAATTCTGCAGAATGATAAAATGCCAGAGTCAGCAATGGCAAACTTAGAGCAAGAAGCAAAGAACCCAAGGAAACCATTCCTGAAATAATAATGGAGAGGAAAAACAGGCCAATGGAAACTGCCAGGGATAAAGGGGTAACAAAAAGGGCAGAACCAACAAAGGCGGCAACTCCCTTTCCACCATTAAACCCAAGAAACGGAGTAAAACAATGGCCAAGAACGGCCATAAGCCCACATGCTGCAGCAGGGATACTACCGTAATATTTCAAGCAAATAACTACGGGAAAGGCTGCCTTAGAAATATCAAGAATGGCGACCAATACCCCCAACCATACTCCCCCCATCCTTAAAGCATTGGTTGCTCCAACATTACCGCTTCCCTTTCTCCTTATGTCTTCCTTCCTGAATATTTTAAATAAAATATAGGCAAAGGGAATTGAACCCATAAGAAAGGATATAAGAAGGAAGAGGACGTAAGTCATCTTAACCTCGCCTCATAAATTTTTGTATAAATTGGTCCATCAGGAGTAAGCCTGGATCTGAAAAGTATTATTCTATCGACCTCCATGGAACCAAATTGATATCCCTCCATTGACTTCATCTCCTCAACTATCCTTCTTAATGCTGAAGTTCCTTTAACCCGTCCAAGGGTGACATGAGGATGAAAAGCTCTGGTCTCTTTCTGAAATCCAGCAGTGAGAAGTTCCTCTTCCAGTTTTTCTTGAAGCGCAATAAGAATTTTCGGTTCCTTTACTCCTATCCATAATACCCTCGGTCTGGCGCTTCCCACAGGGAATGTCCCACATCCTTCCACGGAAATCTCAAAGCTTGTAAAATCAGATACTGCCCTATCCATAGCCTCTTCTATAGCCCCAAGTCTGTCTTCATTTACCTCACCAAGGAATTTCAGGGTTAGGTGCATGGCTTCTCTTTTAACCCATCGTATATTACCCCCCATCCGCTTTAATCTTTTAACTTGGTCCTCTATTTCGTTTTTTATTTCCTCTACAAGTTCAATTGCAATAAACAATCTCACAACAGCTTTCTCCTTAACATATCCAGAGCGTATGAAGTTGTATAAGTTTTAACCTGAATACGGTTGCCCGGGAATCTGAATCTTTTTACCTCTGTTCCACCTTCCCAGCTTATACCAATATAAACAAGACCCACTGGTTTTTCAGGAGTTCCTCCTCCAGGACCAGCTATACCAGTTATACCTATACCAAAATCAGCTCCTGCAAGCTTTCTTACCCCCTCTGCCATTTGTGCTGCTACAGGTTCACTCACTGCTCCGTATTTTTCTATGTCCTCTCTTTTAACACCGAGAATTTTAATTTTTGCCTCATTACTGTAAGTTATCGCTCCCATAAGGAAATAATCTGAGCTTCCAGGGATGTTGGTTATACGATGAGATAGTAATCCACCGCTACAGCTTTCTGCTACGGCAAGAGTTTTCCCATTTTTTCTTAAAAGTTCCCCTACAACTTTTTCCAGAGGTTCATCATTCTGGGTGTATATATTGTCTCCAAGAGCTTTTAAGAACTTTTCCTTCATCTCGCCAGCAAGTCTGTCCGCTTCATCTTTTTCCCTCGCCCTTGCCCAAATATGAACCTGAACATCTTCGGCAGAAGCAAGAATGCTTACCTGCGGGTTTTTAACCCCTGTATAAAAAAATGAAATCTTTTCTTCAACCTGAGACTCTCTGAGTCCAGCAACCCTCAAAACTCTTCTTGTAAAATGATGGTTACCAAATTTCTCCAGTTTACCCTTTATTATCTCAAACATGGGCCTCCACTCTGGAGGGGGTCCTGGAAAGGCTATAACATAAAGTGCTCCTTCCTTTACTTCAAGCCAGAGGCCTGGGGCGGTTCCAACTTCGTTTTCTATTATTTCAGCTCCTTCTGGGACAAAAGCCATTCTCGCAAGATTATCTGGAGGGTCCATTTTAGTAAGCTGTTTGTAGCGCTCTTTAATCCATGTGTGAATATCCTCTCTAAAAATCAATTTCAATTTAAAAGCCTTTGCTATACCCTCTCTTGTTCTATCATCATTGGTTGGGCCAAGCCCTCCAGTAATAATAATGATCTGTGCCCTAACTGCAGAAGCTCTTATAGCTCTTGCTATATCCTCCTCATTATCTCCCACCACGCATTTCCCGTTTACTCTTATGCCAAGCTCCATGAGTTTTTCGGTTAATTCCAGAGAATTGGTATCCATTCTATATGGAGTGAGAAGTTCAGAACCAACAGCTATTATTTCTGCAACCATTTTTTCACCTCCTCATAAAAACCATGCAGTTTTTACCTTCTTTTATTTCCCTGAAAATTTCAAAAAACGGTTTCTCCAGAACAAGTTTGCAGGGTTTTTGGAGTATTACTATTCCACCATCTTTCAAAATATTCTTCTTGTAGAGGATTTTCATAGGATTGGCATATTCGAGGAAATCGTATGGCGGGTCCACAAATATAAAGTCAAACATTACTCCCTTCTCGTGAAGTTCCCTTACTCCGAGATTAAAATCATTTTCTATAACTTTCAGCTCTGGAGGTTCACCTATTCTTTTTATATTCTTGAAAAGATATTTTAATGCCTCTTTTTCCTTTTCAATAAAATAAACTTCAGAAGCTCCGAGAGAATATGCTTCAATCCCTACTGAACCTGTTCCGGCAAAACCATCAAGAAAACGAGCCCCCAAAATATCATATCCGAGAATGTCAAATAGCCTTTTGCGCAATCTTACAGGTGTAGGTCTTATATCCTTTCCTCTCGGAGTAGAAAGTCTTTTCCCTTTAATTTTTCCGGAAATCACCCTTAACATTATCCTATCGTTATCTCCTCTTTTATTATATTCGAAATTTCATCTTCCATAAAGATAAGATAAGATTCTGCTTCCTTCCTCGCGGTTTTAAGCAGATCCCTGTGAAGAAAAGGATCAAGTAGACGAAACCTCGGAATCCCCCATTGCTGTTTTCCTGCGAGATTGCCAGGACCTCTTAATTTAAGATCCCATTCTGCTACCTGGAAACCATCATCGGTCTTCTCGAGCAATTTCAACCTTTCCAGGGCCGTATCCGAAAACATAAAAAAATACCCTTTCTCCTTGCCACGCCCAATTCTTCCTCTCAATTGATGCAGCTGTGCAAGTCCAAACCTTTCCGCATTGAATACCAGCATAAATCCTGCCATCTCTATGTCAATTCCCACCTCTACAACCGTAGTTGAAACCAAAAGGTCAATTTCTCCTTTTTCAAATTTTTCCATCTTTGTGGCTTTCTCTTCAGAAGACATTTTTCCATGAAGAAGCTCTATTCTTGCCTGAGGGAAATAGTTCATAAGTCTTCTCATACCGTTTTCTGCATCTATCAAGCCTGTTTTCGACTTCTCTATTACAGGAAACACCGCAAATCCCTGTATTCCCTTTTCTATAAGTCCTTTTATATGGGGAACAATTTCTTTGAATTCTTTTATTTTCATTGCCCTTGTAAAAACTTTTCTCGGCCTCGGCATCTCTTTAAGCGTGGACAATTTCAGGTCAGAATAAAGAACAAGTGCAAGTGTTCTTGGTATTGGAGTGGCTGACAAAAGTAAAATATCAGTTTGCATACCTTTTTTATATAGCTTTGCCCTCTGTGCTACCCCAAATCTGTGTTGTTCATCCACAATGGCAAAGGCAAGATTTTTAAATTCTATGTTATCGTAAAAGAGCGCATGGGTGCCGAAAACAAATCCTGCTTTCCCTGATCCCACGTTTTTTTCGGCTTTCTTTCTATTTGAAGTTCTCATTCCGCCAACTATAAGTTCAGAATGAATCCCTAAGGAGTAAAGCATAGGAGACAATCTCTTAAAATGCTGAGTGGCAAGAATCTCCGTGGGTGCCATAAATGCAACCTGATATCCTGAAAGGGCAACTAAAGCCCCCGAAGTTACCGCGACTGCAGTTTTACCACTTCCCACATCACCCTGCAAAAGTCTCCTCATGGGGAAAACAGAATTTAAGTCCTTGATGATTTCTCCTAAAGCCCTTTGCTGGGATTGAGTAAACTGAAATGGGAAAATATCTTTTATTCTTTTTATAAGCCTGTCATCTATGGCGTATCTACGATTTTTTTTCTGAGTGTATTTTTTCCTCAAATACATAATCGAGAGGTAATAATTAAATGCTTCTTCAAAAATAAGCCTCCTGTGAAAAGGTGTATCTCCTTTTGAAAACTTCTCCACATCTATTGAGGGGTCGGGTAAATGAAGTGCTAAAAAACTTTCTCTCCTTGAAGGCAACCCGTATTTTTCAATAAGAGATGCCGGAAGATTTTCTTTAATATCTGCAGAGATAAGTATCTTTTTTATAATGCTATGCAAAACCCTGGAGGTAAGAGGTCCTATTCTTTCATATATGGGAATTACCCCACTCTCCCATTCCTTTCTCACCTCTGGAGATTTAATCAGTATCCTGCTGCCGGACCTTTCTACTTTACCTTTTAAATACAGCCTGCTTCCAGGAAATACAACTTTTAGAAGATATTTTCTGTTAAACCACAGAACCTTCGCTTTTCCACTACTATCCTCAACCTCTGCTTCAAGAACCCAGTATTTTTTCCCTTTCCACCATTTTCTTTTGATAATCTTTACCAGCACCTCAGCTTCACCCTGGGCCTCCCTGAGAAGTTGAATCCTTCCCCTTTCTTCGTATCTTCTGGGAAGATACAAAAGAAGGTCTTCGACCCTTGTGAGTCCCCTTTCTTTAAGAGTTAAGAATCTCTTTTCGCCTATTCCCTTTACCGAAGCGATACTGGCGTCGATGGCCAACATCAGTAAAAAACTTCTACTTTCCCTTTACTCTGCTTGAACTTTTTTATCCCGAAAGGAAACTTTTCCCATGTGTCAGGGACGAAATTAAAACCTGTGGATTTCTTTAAGTCCCTCAAAATGGTAAGAGCTAGTTTTATAGATGCTACGGATTTTCCTATACGGAAATCCGTTATTTTAATTCTATATTTTCCCTTTCTTTGTTCTACTCCAAAAGTAAGGGAAAGGGGAAGTATTTTCATACTGGCAGCTTCAAGATCAAATAAAGGGAGAATTTTGTTGGACATCACCACCATATAGAGTTTAAAATCCCTCTTGTTAATTATCACCCTGGCTTCTTTTACCTCAAAGGAAGAACTCGAACTAGTATCTTTTATCTTATAAGAAAGGAACGAATTTATTTCATCCTGGGTGAAAGTCTGAGATTTCAAAAATATTTTGAATTTTCTGTGACTTTGCCTTTCTATATCAGCAAGCCTGTCTGCAACCTGCTTTCCGGTAATAGTACTTGTAGCCTGCAAAGTTAGAAGAGTAAGAAACAGAGCAATGCTTTTTTTCACACAATTTCTCCTGCAAGTTTCTTTAGTCTTTCTATCCTCTTTTCTGTAGGAGGATGAGTTGAAAAAAGATTCATTAAAGAAGAGGCTCTGAACCTGGGAGGCACTATAAAAAGATGGGATGTAGCAGGTTCTCCTGCCATTGGAACTCTTCTGGCATAGTATTCAAGTTTTTCGAGAGCAGAAGCAAGGGAGAGTGGATCTCTACTAATCCTGGCTCCTGTTTCATCTGCAAGATATTCCCTGGAGCGAGAAATGGCTAACTGAATGATTATGGCTGCAATCGGGGCAAGTATCAACAGTAATAGAAGTTCTAAAGGATTGTGGTCGTCGTCGCCACCAAAACCAAATAATGAAGCAAAATAAGCCATCCTTGCAAGAAATGTTATAGCAGCTGCAAGGGTGGCTGCTATAACCTGAATCAATGTATCTCTATTTTTCACATGAGAAAGCTCATGGGCCAATACTCCCCTCAACTCTCTCCAATCAAGGGCCTGAAGTATCCCTTCAGTTACTGCAACAGCAGCATGGGAAGGGGATCTGCCAGTTGCAAAGGCATTTGGCGCCTGCTGTGGGACTATGTATACCCTTGGCTTGGGTATTCCAGCATTTGCAGCAAGCTCCTCCACAATCTGGTGAAGCTCTGGTGCTTCTTCAGGAGAAACTTCTCTTGCTCTATACATTGAAAGAACGATCCTGTCTGAATACCAGTATGTTATGAAATTAAAACCGCCAGCAAAAATAAGGGCGATAATTAACCCTGACCTTCCTCCAAGTGCTTCACCGAGCCACAGAAAAAGAACTGTTAAAACCGTTAGTAAAATGAGTGTTCTAAACTTCATATTCCCCTCCCTCTGGCAATTAAATTATAACAGTTTTAAAGAAAAAAAGAGGGGGGATATTTACCCCCCTCCTGGTGGTTATGAATCTATCTTATTCTTTGACCTCTACTTTAATCTGCTTGGGTTTTGCCTGCTCTTTCTTGGGCATTTCTATTTTGAGGATACCCTTCTTGTACTCGGCTTTGATTTTGTCAGTGTCTATATTGGAAGGCAGGGTGAAGGACCTCTGGAAAGTTCCATAGTAACGTTCCATCCTGTAGTAGTTTTCCTCTTTTCTTTCCTGCTCGAACTTCCTTTCACCTTTGATGGAAAGAACATTGTCTTCCACTTTCACCTCAATGTCTTTCTCGTTCATCCCCGGAAGTTCAGCCTCAAGGACTATGGCATCGTCAGTTTCGTAGATATCCACAGCCGGAGCCCAACCCCCCGATACAATATCCCGACCTCTTAAACTTTCCTCAAATATCCTATCAATTTTATCCTGAATTGCCTGAAGGTCTTTGAATGGATCCCATTTCAAAATCGCCATGGCTCCACCTCCTTATTTTTTAGTCCATTATTATAATATAACTTTAGTATATTTTTGTCAAGTATTTTTTGTAAATTTTTTTAAAAAATTTTTTCTCAGACCAAAAGCTCTAAAGAAATTAACGGGCCCGATAATTTCGAGTTGTCCTCTTCTGTCTCTACACCCTTCTATAATTAATACCAACTCCCCCTTTGATTCCCAATTTAAAAAATCTTTGATCCTTCCCCTTAATATTTCCTCATGCAATTTAGTTAATTCTCTGTAAATTTCAATCTCTCTGTTCCCAAGGACCTCTAAAGCAATTGAGAGGAATTTACTTGCTCTTTCTGCTCTTTCAAAAAATATGAGGGAACCCTCCAGCAAAGAAATAGAGATTAGGAAATTTTTCAGACCTTTCCTCGGTGAAAATCCTATGAAATGAATTTGTTCTTTGGGCAAAGTAGAAATAGCTATCGCAGCTGTAAGTGAAGAAGGACCGGGAACTGTTGTAACTGGAATTTCCTCCCCCACGCATCTTTTTATAAGGATTGTACCCGGGTCTGACACCAGCGGAGTTCCTGCGTCTGAAACAAGCGCAGCTTTTTCTCCCTTTTTTAACCTCTTAATAATTGGTACAACTTTTTCTTTCTCTCTGGGAGCAAAATACGTTACAAGGGGCTTTTTAATACCATAGTGATTTAACAGTTTCAGAGTCCTTCTTGTATCTTCACAAATAACAAAATCAACTTTGCGCAGAACGTTGAGAGCTCTTAAAGTTATGTCCTCCAAATTCCCGATAGGTGTGGCTACAACATATAGCCGTGGCTCAGGTGAGAACATCTCGGCTGTAGAGAAAGTCTCTTCCCACTGTACGGGAGGAAATTTTTAAAATCTGCGGAGGAACCCTCTTAAAGTGATACATATATACCTTCTTAAGGATTCCTTCAACCTTTTCTCTTCCGTACTTTTCAGCAACTTCGTTTTTAGGCCTTCTCTCATCTATAAGTTCAAAAAGAATTCGGTCTGCTTCATCATAAGTTATTCCAAGTTCTCCCTCATCGGTTTGTCCCACCCATAGATCAGCGCTCGGAGGCTTCTCCCTTATTTTTTGGGGAACTCCTAAATACTCGGCAAGCTGCCTTATCTGGGTTTTGTAAAGGTCGCCTATAGGATTTATAGCCGATGCAAGGTCGCCAAAAAGGGTACCATAACCCAAAAGAATTTCACTTTTATTGCTCGTTCCTATTACAAGAGCCTTCTCTCTGGCTGATATATCATACAGGATACTCATCCTTTCCCTGGCCATTTTATTACCCCTCAACACCCTATCATCTGTAGGCATTTTCTCAAAATAGGCTTCAACCATTGGGGTAATATCTATAAGATAGTGCTTCACTCCAAGAATTTTTACAACTTCCATGGCATCCTCAACTGATTCTTTTGAGCTTACTTCATGTGGCATTAACACAGCTATAGCATTTTCCGGGCCCACCGCCCTTGTAAGAAGGTAAAGAACTGTTGTTGAATCCAATCCTCCTGAAAGCCCTACTACCCCTTTCCCATATCCTATCCGGGAAAGCTCCGTTCTGAGAAAATTCAGAATAACCTTTTCAACCTTTTCAGGATTTATCCTCATTTAAAATCCTCCTTATTTCCTTTAAAACTACTTCGGGACGTTCATCCCTAAAAGTCGGGAAAAGTATTCTCGCTCTTCTGATTTCCTCTCTACGGTATTCAAAAAAACCCAGGGCTTCATCAAATTCCGGTAATTTAATCAGCCTTTCTCCTGATGGAGAATAAGCATGGGACCCACCTGCGAAAGTCATACCACCCTCAAAACCTACCCTGTTTACATAGGCAACATACATTGTAAAATGTTTGGAAACTACCTTTGTCATGTTTTCCCACATAGGATTAGATAGGAATCCATCCTCATTTAATCCCCTCGCAGGAGAAGCGGACTGAACAACAAGAAGGTCTACTTGCTGGAGGAAATAAAGATAGGAAGAAGATGGATGAAGATAATCGTAGCATATGAGAACACCTATCCTGCCAAAAGGCGTATCAAAGGCTTCAAATTTATTTCCTTCTGCGAAAAACCTTTTTTCTTCAAACATGGAATAATTCGGCAGTAAAACCTTTCGGTAAATGTGTTCCAATTTCCCATCCCTGAAAAAGCCGGAAACATTGTAAAAAAGGTCCCTTTCTTCCAGAACAAAACCGGCAAAAAAAGGTAACTCATAGGAAAGCTCCAGTAAACTTTTCATTGCATGCGAGTTCTCCTTCAGAGCAACATCAGGGACCAGGTCCATAAGCTCGTAGCCGGTAAGGGAAAGCTCAGGAAAAATTATAAGCCCTGCACCTTCCTCTTTTGCCTTAAGAATATAATCCCAATGTTTCTCCAGATTTTCCTCAATTTTCCCAAGAAATGGAGCTATTTGAGCCATAGCAATTTTCATGATTAACCTCTCCCTCTTCGGATAAAATTGAATAATCGCACAAAAAGATTATAAACTAAAAAGAGTGAATAGAATAATTTTCATAACATGGGGAGGCAAGGGTAACTACGGAAGGTTAAAACGAAGTATTCTGCTCGCATCTACTCTTAGAAATGAAGCAGAAATTTTGTTTCTAACACGGTGCGAAGGGAAAACCACTTCTTTTATTATAGATGCCGGTTTCCCTTACATTTTCTTTGAGGACAAACTTCCTGAAGCAGAACTTTTTATATTCGATACAGAAGAAATTCCCGGAAAAATTCCAGAAAATTCCCTCATCATTGACGGAGAAGGAACCAATGCAATAAAAATGACCCCCATAAAGGAAAACGGGCGGTTTCAGATACTATATCCGAGGTACAGGCATTTTCACCTTCTGGAAAAGGAGTACAGAAAAAAAGGCAAAAAAGTTCTTGTTGCATTATCATCAAAACACAGCTTTGATGAAATAGTGCAGGCAATAGAAGCAGTGGAAAATGAAGGTCTTTTCCCGGTGTTTGCCCCTCATTATGAATTTCCAAAACCCTACCTTTCCAAGTTAAGGGAACGATTCAAAAAAATCAAAATAATTGGGCCTGTCATAGACCTTGCCAGAGCTTTCTGGGAAACTGATATCGCCCTGATTTCGGGAAGATTAAAGCCATTTGAAGCCGCATGTTTGGGAACGCCTTCAATATACTGGGAAAACAGCGAAATCACCGAAGAATTCGTAAGGGAAGGTGCAGGGGTCCCATATAGAGAAGGGATTTTAACTGAATTTTACCATCATCCGGAAAAACGAAGAGAAATGGGTAGCAGAGGTAAGGAACTGGTAGACGGACTTGGCTTAAAGAGAATTCTTGAAATAGTCAGAGGAATGCTTTGAAGAAAGTACTCTTTCTCGCTCCTCAGCCTTTTTTCATCCCAAGAGGCACTCCTATTGCCATAGCCAATCTTCTTAGAGCCCTTGATGGGCTGATTGAAGGGAAAATTCTCACCCTTCCCTATGGAAAGGATATAGAAATACCTATTGATACAGAACGTCTCGAAAAAATTCCCTTTTTAAAAACACCTCCTCCGGGGTTTTCAACAACAAAATTACTATATGACATCTCAATGTGGGAAGAGGCAGTAAGGAAAGCCAAGGGATTCCACCTGGTACATGCCTTTGAGGAGGCAAATTTTATAGCTCTTTTTCTAAAGAAAATATTCGGCATTCCATACATTTATGACATGGATTCCGTTCTTTCTGAGCAATTGAAAGGAATAAAATCCAGACTGGCTGAAAGAGGAGAGAGAAAGGCATTAAGGGAAGCACTTGCAGTAATTGCTGTAAGTCCATCCCTTGCAGAATATGCGGAAAAATTTAATAATAGAGTTTTTCCTCTTCCCGATACCCCATTCTACCAGGAATTTCCAGAAGAAAAGGAACTCAAGAAAAGCATTGGATGGGAAGGGAAATTCGTATTTCTATACGCAGGAAACTTTGCAACCTATCAGGGAGTGGATTTTCTCATTAATGCTTTTAAGAGAACCAGAAATCCCAATTTTCTCCTGGTGCTTATTGGAGGAGAAAAAAAGGTAGATGACCCGAGAATAAAGGTTTATCCACCTGTTCCTCCTGAGAAAGTGAATTACTTCTTGAAAGCAGCCGACGTTCTGTTATCTCCAAGATTGGTGGGCAAAAATACCCCCATGAAAATTTACTCGTATCTTGCAGCTGGAAAACCAATCATAGCCTCTAATATAGAATCTCACACTCAGATTCTTAACCATGAAGTTTCAATCCTTCTTCCCCTTGACGAAGAAAAATGGGCCCAGGAAATGGAAAATATACACGAAAACAAAGAACTAAGACATTATCTTTCAGAAAATGCGAGAGCTCTTTTCCTCCAGGAATACTCATGGGAGAGGTTCAGGGAAAGAGTCAGAAATTACTATTCCCAGATTCTTCAGCTCATTTAAAACTCGTGAATATCTAATTTTTTAAGCATTTTCCAGGGATATTCGTAATTTGGATCAACTTCCAGGGAGCGCTGGTAATACTTTCTTGCTCTTTTAAGGTAAATATCGCCAATGGCTCTGTAAAATTTTGCCTCTGAAGGGTACAGCTTTGCTGCAATCTCCGCAAGCCCAAGTGCCGCTTTTAAATTTCCAGCATCATAAAAATCGAAAATGTAGGAGAAAATGGCTCCAGGAGACACAGCAGATTTATGAGTCTTCGCCTTCATCGCCTTTCTGTACAATTCCATAGCCTTTTCAATTTCTCCAAATGCCACATAAGCATTGGCAAGGGAACTTAAGGCCCTGGCTGAATCGGGATAAAGCTGGAGAGATAACTCTGCTGCTATAAGGCTTCTTCTGTCTCCATTGAGATAAAGCTTTTTTGTAGCCTCAGTTAGTTGACCTGTAAAATCAGGATAAATTGAAGCTCCGGAAAAAATCCTCTTCAAAACTTTTCCCTGCTTTGAAAAATCGGAAAATGCTCCTATAAAAAGTGTTCTGGTATCATCGTTAAGGGTTCTCTTCCAATCTTTACCCCATTTTTTTATTAATTTTTCGAGTTCAGAGGATAAGGTTAATCCTCCACAAAGTTCTCTTTGGGAGTTGCAAAGTTTTAAATAATCTTCAAAAAATGGGATTGCACCGTTGCGGTGATAAAAGTCCATTCTTTCGCCCCCATAAGCTTTCGAAAGTTTCCATGCTACAAAAGAACCCACTTTGATAAAAGCTTTTCCTGCTATTGGATGCCTTCCTTTTTTAATCTTTTCACTGGCAACCCTATAATTTTTTGAAACAAAAGAAGGAGAAGCATAGTTTGAAAAATATGAAAATGCTTTTTTAAGCTCTTCAGGATCCTCGGTAAGGGGTTTTTTATATCTCTCAAAATAGGATAGACCATAATTAAAACTGTCTTCCAGGGCATAATAGACAAGGTCTGTTTTTTCGTCTCCTGTGTAGGCTCCAAGGCCCCAAGGCTCTTCAAGAAGAACCTGAACAAGCCTGAATCCATAAAGATATGGATTTGCATTCTCAAGGTTGCAACCAAAGGCAACAGCAAGGTCTTCAGATGGTATATAGACCAGAAGGGTTCTTGTTTCTGCCTGAGCACCACTGTGGTAAATAATGAAATGTCCATCTCTTGGTTTGAGCATCCAGCCCATACCATAATCGGTTAAATATCCCTCGCTTGTGACCATAGAAGTAAACATTTTCTCCACAGTCTCAGGCTTAAGCACCTTCCCGTCTCTTATTCCTCTAATGAACTTTAGGAGGTCCACAACTGTAGAACGTGTACCTCCTGCCGCAAATCTGCTGCTCATATCAACAAATTCAGAGTTTTTCAGTTTTCCCTCTACTATCCTATAGCCCCTAACCCTATGTGGAATAACCTCATCCGGAGAATCCATGCATGTGTTTTTCATTCCGAGAGGCTCCCAGATATTTTCCTTCATATATTTTCCATAGGGCATTTTTGAAGCTCCCTCAACTACAGCTCCCAGGAGATTGTAACCATAACTTGAGTAATGAAACTCTGTCCCGGGCTTTGCAACTAAGTTAAATTCTGAAAAAATAGCAATAGCTTCTCTGGTATCTTTATGGGTTTTTATATGAAGTTCTGGGTAAGACCTGTAATGACTGATTCCTGCAAGATGCCCGAGAAGGTCTCGAATGGTAACAGGCCATTTCTTTTCCGGGAAATAGGGAACATATTTTCTGGCTTCATCATCCAGTTTGAGTTTTCCCTTTTCCATAAGCTGTAAAATTGCCACTGCGGTCATCGTTTTTGTTATGGAAGCAAGTCTGTAAGAGGACACTTCAGAGGCAAGCACTCTGTTTTCGAGATCAGAATATCCGAATCCCTTTGCCCATAGATAATCTCCCTTCATGAAAGCAACGGAAAGTCCTGGCACTCTGTCTACCTTCATTTGTTTTTCAACAAAATTTTCGTATTCATGAATCCTGTCTTCCAGGTTTCTGGCTCTTCCCAGATAAAAAAAGGCCAAAAATACAAGCATTAAAGTAGTTGTCTTTCTCACCATGACATCCTCCTTTTATGATTAAATTATCTGGCTTTAGAATTTTTAAGGCAAGAGAAAAAGACCCAGGCTCGCTCTGGAAAGAAAAATGTCAAAAGTGAAGACTGAGCTCCAATGATTGAAGGTTTGAGAAAAAGGAAAGATAAGCTATACTTAATAGCCGGAGGAGATAAAATGTGCGGAATTTTCGGGATTGTTTATCCGGAAGAAAAGAAAAATCTTGGTAGGGAGCTTTACAGAGCAGCAAAAAGGCTTGTTTACAGGGGTTATGATTCGGCAGGTTTTGTGGGAATTCACGAAGATGGCAGTGTGGATTTGAGAAAGGATGCAGGAAAGTTGGAAGAAGTGGACAATAGATTAAAACTCAGGGAAATAACGGGGAAAAGGGGAATTGTACAACTCAGATGGGCCACCTTCGGAGTTCCCAACAGGAACAATGCTCAACCTCATATAGACTGCAAAAAAAGACTGGTAACTGCCCATAATGGGAATGTGGTTAACACTCCTGAGCTCATAGTGGAACTCTCTTCCCGCGGTCATAATTTCAAAGGAGAAAATGATGGGGAGGTTGTTTGCCATACTGTAGAGGACTTCCTTAACAGAAGCGGTAATTTAGACATAGCAATAAGAGAGGCTTACCGGGTTCTTAAGGGCGACTATGCTTATGTTGCAGCGGATTCCAAAGGAGATGGTATGTTCGCGGTAAAAAAAGGCTCCTCACTTTTTATTGGTGTGGGCAAAAACTTTATCTGTGCCTCATCTGATCTTCCCTCCATTCTTCAATTTACAAGAAAATATGTGCCTCTTTTTGACGGTGAATATGTGTATTTTGACCATAAAAAATACGAAATAAGAAGCCTGGAAACAGGGGAAAAAATAGAACGTCAACCCAGAGAATATAGTGGTGACATAGCCTTGGCAGAAAAGGGAGAATACCCTCACTTTATGATAAAGGAGATAAAGGAACAACCTCTCACAACCAAGACACTGATCTCTTACATTACCGAATCTGGAGAAGCCCTCGAATTTGCTCAGCAGTTAAAAAAATCGAGAAGAATTTTCATAATTGGCTCTGGTTCATCTTTCCATGCCTCACTAATGGGAAGCTATTTCCTCGGCAGAATAGCATCAAAATTTACCATTCCAGTTATCGCTGGAGAATTCAGCGAAAGGTTTGCAGAATTGTTCGAGGCCAGAGATACTTATATATTAGTAAGTCAGAGTGGCGAAACAAAGGACACAATAAACGTTCTCGACCTTCTGGATAAAAAGGGCTATGAAAACATTTACTCAGTTGTAAATGTTCCAGGGTCCACTATCTACATGAGGACAAGGAATAGATTCCCCATAATGTCTGAGTTAGAAGTAAGTGTAGCAGCGACAAAAACCTTTCTTAATCAGGTTGTAGGGTTTGCAGGGCTTTCCCTTCTGGTCTCTCAGGACCGAAAAGGACTGGAAAAATTAAAAAGGTTACCCGAATTCATAAAAGACACCATGGAAAAAACTGAACCGATTGTACAACAGCTGGCAAAAGAATTTAGCAACTGGAATTCCATCTACATTCTGGGGTACGGGGTAAACTATTCTGCGGCTTTAGAAGGCGCTTTGAAGATTAAAGAGGTATCTTATATCCACGGTGAGGCATATTACTCAACGGAATTTAAGCACGGCCCCCTTGCCCTAATTGATGAGGGGCAACCTGTTATATTTATATCCTCAAACGAACACTGCGAGAAAATAATTTCTGCTATAAATGAGGTCAGGGTCAGAAAGGGAAAAATAATCTCCATATCCAATGAAAATCCATCTCTTAGGTTAAACTCTGACATTTTCATTCCTATTCCCGAAGACGGTTTCTTTACAACTCCAATTCTATCGGTGGTTGTTCTTCAACTCCTTGCATATTATCTGGCCGTTGAAAGGGGCTTTAATCCCGACACCCCAAGGAATCTTTCTAAAACCATAACTGTGGATTGAATATGCAGGGCGAGTTGCTTCTTATCATTCTTATTGGAGTGCTTGTTTTCTTGGCGCTTCTTGTTCTTATATCCATAGAGAATAGAAGAAGGGATGAGAGATTAAAGGAAAGGATAGAAAACCTTGGGGAAAGTCTTAAGAAGGAAGTTATTGAGATAATCCTTCCTGTTAAAGAGAGGTTAGAAGCAACCAAGGAAACTCTGGGAGAAACTCTCGTTGACCTTAAAATGGAAACACGAAAAACCGTCGAAGAACTCTCAAGTGCAAAGGCTGTCCTCGAAAGACTTTCTAGCGAGAACAGGAGGATACAGGAAATAACAGATAAACTCAGCGATATGTTCTATTCTACAAAGGAAAGGGGAACAATAGGGGAATTCCTTCTGGAAAACATCCTCTCCAGCTTCCTGCCAGATTATATGTGGGAAAAACAGTTTTCCATAGGATCGGACCAGAACAGAGTTGACGCAGTTGTAAAATTCAAGAACAGAGTTATTCCCATAGATGCCAAATTCCCCAGAGAAGACTTTGAAAAATTCGAGACATCTCAGGGTGAAGAAAGCAAAAGGGCATGGAAAGTATTCACAAGGAAAATAATGAATCATATAGACGTAATTGCGAAAAAATACATCGTCCCCGAGGAAGGAACTGCTGGTTACGCCATATTGTTTGTACCATCAGAGCCAATGCATTCTATAATAACTTCCCCTAAAAACCCGTTTGGAGAAAAAAATGAGATCTGGGACCATGCTGTTTCGAGAAAGGTCATCATTGCTGGCCCGTACAGTTTGCTTGCTATAATTTCGGCTCTTTTATCCTTCAGTGAGGCTGAATCAATCGGCAAAAGAATCGACATAATCTACAGGGCAATAGGGGGAGCTGAGGAGAGGATATTAAAACTGGAAGAATTGCTAAACACACTTAAAACTCATATGAAAAATTCGCTTAGTAAAACAGGGGAGATAGAGCAGGAAATACAAAGAATAAAGGATTCCCTGGGAAAAATTAAGGGGATGAAAGAAGATGAAAAGTGAAAAATTTTTATTGAAAATATTGACTTATATGTATATAATATTGTCAAGGAAAACCTCCTCATAATCACCTTCTCCCGAAACTCCCACCATCCCCGCCGCCCCCAGAAGGGGGCGGTTTATTACCCTAATCCGGGATTTTCTCCTCAGAATTTTTTACTTCAAATTCTCTGGATA
>Ga0190334_1000291_pt1 | contig 26273 bp, 31 predicted proteins | sample 48720478_MG_FD_161270 | JGI IMG/M metagenome (GOLD analysis project Ga0190334, IMG submission 161270) | Hydrothermal vent sediment bacterial communities from Southern Trench, Guaymas Basin, Mexico - 4872-04-7-8_MG | ecosystem: Environmental > Aquatic > Marine > Hydrothermal vents > Sediment ... | reverse complement strand
CTCGTGCATCAATACCAAGGCGTGGTATCGCTCCTTCATGCGTGAGTCCCGTTCTTTCCTGTAAAGCTCGACCAACTCGTCGTAGCTTGGCGAACTCCTGGTGATTTTTAGTTTCTTCACGATTTTAGTGGTCAAAAAGAGGATTAAAAAAGGTTGTAATATTCACGTGATATTTAATGAAATGACGAATTATTATTTTCGTTATAAATAATAAAAAATTTGATATCAATTCCTATTTTCAATGTATTTTCTTTTCATTTATATATCTATCAATAGTTTTAGTACCTTAATTTATAGGTTAATAATAAAAAGATAAAATATCTTTTTTAATAATATTTCAAACTCAATTTATTTCTTACTTTTACCAGATTAGCAATTAAAAATGGCACGTTCATTGTGTTTTGAATTATAATTTATCTTAATCTTAACCAAAGAAGCTAAAATTACGTTCTAATTTCGCTGTTTATTGAATCGAATTTTTCACCTTTAAAACTTTTGTTTTTTTTGAATTTCAAGCAATCTCTAATGATAAGGTTAATATTTTATAATACATTTTCTTTTAACATTAATTTAATATAATAGAATAAAAACGGTATGGTAGATCCCCTTGACCAATACTCTAGCAGATGCATGTAATGCTATAAAAAACGCTGAAAGAGCAAGAAAAAAAGAAGTTGTGGTTAGCCCAGCCTCCAAATTACTCCAGAGAGTTCTAAGAATATTTCAAAAACATGCCTACATTACAGAATAGATATTCTGTAAGGGTAAATTGGAGAATTTGAGAGGTATGATGACGGGCGGCAAGGTAAGTTCAAGATTGCCCTATTAGGTCGTATTAACGAGTGTAAAGCTTTAATGAGATTAAATTATAAAGTCTCGCAATTTGAAGCTTTAGAACGCAAGCTTTTACCAGCGCCTGGTTTAGGATTAATAATTTTAACAACTAACCAGGGAGTAATGACTCTAAAAGAAGCTGAAGAGAAGCATATTGGTGGAATGACCTTGTGCTATATCTATTAATAAAATAAAGGAAGGGATTAATATGGTAAAAATACCCTATTTTGAAGAAGAATTAGAAATACCACCCGATGTAAAAGTGGATCTGAAAGAAAACGGCATATTGACTGTCAAAGGACCAGAAGGTGAAGTTACAAAAGATTTCTCTCATGTAAGAGGCTTTAGAATGGAATTAAAGGATAATAAATTGATTTTTTCTGCCCATTTTCCAAAGAGAAAAACATTGGCACTGGCAAAAACAATTATTAATATAATTGATAATTTAATTAAAGGAGTTCAACTTAATTTCAAATATTATTGCAAGATATGCTATAGTCACTTTCCATTTAATGCAGAAGTCATAACAAATAAAAAAGAGATTCATTTTGTAAATTTTCTCGGAGAAAGAAAGCCTCGAATAGCTAAATACCTTGATAATGTAAAAGTTAAGATTGAAGGGGATGACGTAATCTTAGAAGGTCCTGATAAAGAGACATTGGGTCAAACTGCAGCAAACATGAAGTTATGCTGCAAGATAAGGAAAAAAGACCCTCGCGTGTTTCAAGATGGAGTGTATTTATATAAAAAACAACGAGGAGATGAAATCCTCTGGGAAATTAAATGATTTAAGGAGAATAAAATGGAACAAAAAAGATTATTAGAATTGAGAAAGAGATTAAATAAAAGCCGCCCTAAGTTCAGGCGAGTAGAGTCGTGGAGATATAAAAGAGTAAAAGAATCTTGGAGAAAAGCTCGTGGAATAGATTCTAAAACAAGGAAGAAGTTAAAATCAGGTGTAAAATCACCTTCCGTAGGATATAGAAACCCTAAAAAAGTTAGAGGATTGCATCCTTCTGGATATCAAGAAGTTTTAGTACATACTTTAGATGATATTAAAAAATTAAATAAAAAAAATCATGCTATTAGAATCTCAGGCAAAATTGGGGCCAAAAAAAGGCTTTCCATGATAGAGTATGCTCAAAGTAGGGGATTTAAAGTGCTTAATATAGGAAGCACTCAACGAGAATTAGAAAAATTTGAATCAATGTTAGAATCTTCCATGGAAGAAAAAGAAGAATTATCTGAAATTGAAGATTTAGAAGATTAAAAAATTAATATTTAGTGATTGATAATGAGCTTAAAAGCCCAGAGAAGGATGGCAGCGGAAATCCTAAAGTGTGGGGAAAATAGAGTTTATTTTGATCCTTATTTAATCGAAGATATCAAAATGGCGATAACAAGAGAGGACATTCGTAATTTAATTAAGGAAGGAATTATCAGAAAGAAATATAAAAAAGGGATTTCAAAATTTAGAAAAAACTTGCGCCACGATAGAAAAAAGAGAGGACGTGCAAGGGGTTTAGGAAAAAGAAAAGGAAAGAAACATGCTAGGAATCCTAAAAAAGAAGCTTGGATGAGGCGAATACGACCACAAAGACGGGAACTTAAAAAATTGAGGGATAGAAAATTAATCACCCCTGCCACTTACCGAAAACTCTATAGGAAAGCTAAAGGAGGAACATTTAATAGCGTGGCTCAAATGCACAGATATATTCGAGAAAATGAATTATTAAAGAGAGGGGTATAAATATGGCACGGGGACCAAAATATCGAAGACCTTTAAGAAGAAGGGCTGAAGGAAAAACAAATTATCATAAAAGACTGAAATTATTAAAGTCAAGAAAACTAAGAATCGTTATTAGAGCATCCAATAAGCATATAATTGTCCAAATTGTTCAATCAAAATTAGGTGGAGATAAAGTTCTCGTTAGTGCTCACTCTAAAGAATTAACCTCAAAATATAATTGGAAAGGGAATACAGGAAATATGCCAACAGCCTTCTTAACAGGATATTTAGCTGGACTACGTGCTAAAAAGCAAAACATTTCAGAGGGTATATTGGATTTAGGGCTTTTTTATCATAGAAATAGAGTTCTGGCTGCAGCCAAGGGAGTTTTAGAGTCTGGAATAGAATTTCCATATGGAGAAGCTTTCTTCCAAGATAACTTGGATGAAAGAATTAAGGGAACTCACATTGAAAATTATGCAAAAAAGTTGAAATCTGAAGATCCTGAAAAATATGAAAGAATATTTTCTGAATATTTAAATAAAAAGAAAGTTGATCCTTTAAAAATAAGTGAGCTGTTTGAAAAAACAAAAAAAACTATTGAAAATAATGCTTAAATGAGGGATTAAATTGAGTCGAATAAGAAATATAGAAGAAACTTGGGTTCCACGGACCAAACTAGGAGAAATGGTCTTAAAGGGCCTCATTACAATAGATAAGATTTTTGAAAATAACTTAGTTGTAAAAGAAAAAGAAATTATTGATATTCTGCTTCCTCATTTAAAAGAGGATGTCATTTCTATTAAAATGATTCAAAGGATGTCTGCTTCAGGCCAACGTTCAAGATTTAAAGCAGTTGTGATTGTTGGAGCAGAAGGGTACATTGGAGTTGGCACTGGAAAAAGTAAAGAGGTTGGACCTGCAATTAGAAAAGCCCTTGATAGAGCAAAGTTATCTGTAATTCCCGTTTTAAGGGGATGTGGAAGTAAAGAATGTGGTTGCGGCGGGACTCATAGCGTTCCATTTAGGGTAAAAGGAAAATGTGGTTCCGTTAGAATAGAACTCATTCCAGCACCAGCAGGAGTAGGTTTGGCTTGTGCAGATAAAGTAAAGCAAGTCCTAAGATTAGCCGGTATAGAAGACATTTGGAGCAAAACATTTGGTGATACAAGAACTAGCGAAAATCTTGTGAAGGCAACTTTTGATGCCTTGAAAAATGCTCACAAATTCAATTTTAATTTATAAATAGGGAGATGTAAGAATGATGGCTGAAAGTAAAACAATTGTTCGAAAGAAATTAAAAACCAAGAAAGAAAAGGAGCCTGCTCTCTATTTTGCAGTAAGAATTAGAGGGGCCCCCGGGATGAGACGGTCAATTTTAGATACTTTAAAAATGCTAAGAATGCATAAAGTAAATCATGGCGTTCTAATATGGGGAAATAAGAGTTACATGGGAATGTTAAATAAATGTAAAGATTATATTGCTTATGGCGAAATTGATGAAAAAACACTAGTCCGTTTGTTAAGAGTTCGTGGAAAAATTGAAGGCAATAAGCCCCTTACCGATGAACACGTGAAAAAAGTAACTAAATATCGGAACATAAAAGAGCTTGCTAAAGCTTTATTAAAGGGTGAAATTCAGTATAAGGAAAAAGATATTTATAAAATAAAACCAGTTTTTAGATTACATCCTCCACATAAAGGTTTCAGAGGTTCTATTAAAAAACACTATAATGAAGGCGGATCTTTAGGATATGTAGAGAATTATATAAATGAATTAATCCATAAAATGTTATGATCAATTGGTGAAAAAGTAGATGAGAAAGTTTAAAAGAAAAATTCGGAAAAAAAGAGGAACGCGCACTATTGGTTATGGCAGAGTTGGGCAACATAGGAAAACAGGTCAAAGAGCTGGAAGAGGAAAAACAACACAATGGAAGAAAAGTAAAAAATCCTATTATCTAAAACAAAAAGAACTTGGATTTCCTGATCCTGATTGGAACATTGGAAAAAAAGGGTTTAAGCGCCCTCAAGATATGATACGCATATATCAAATAAATACTATTAATATAAAAGAACTTGATGAAAAAATTGATTATTTATCTCAACAAAATATTGCAAGTAAGTCAGGATCAGTATATACAATTGATTTAAGCAAAATTAACGTGCAGAAACTTTTAGGACGGGGAGGGATAAATAAAAAAGTAAACGTGGTAGTTCAAAAGGCATCAAGAAAAGCTATTGAGAAAATTGAGGAAGCAGGAGGCAAAATCACTCTTATTAAAGAAACATGAGACTAAAATAATTTAATATTTGTCTCTTTTAGATTTTATTAATCTTGTTCTAATAAAGATATAGTTAATTGTGCTAATCCTGGAAAAATAAAAACGAATCCTAATGTATTGCCAATTAAATGCACTGTTGTAAAAATCATGCCAGATAGATAACTTGCTATAAAATATTCAATTTTTATGGAAACAATAATTCCTCCTATATACGTGCTAAAAATATCATAAATAAAAGTAATTATTGCTCCACACGTGCCAAAAATAATCATATTCTTAATTGAATAATAATCTTCATCATTTTCTAAACTTTTTCTCTTGTCTAAATAATTTCTTACAATTCCTCCCGAAAATCCAACCATGGAATAATGGAATATTTGATAACTTAGTAATGGGAGTGGAGATGCACCAAGTGGATTAAAGAAAACAAAAATGAAAGAACTTAAAATACCTACAATAGAACCATCTTTTCTTCCTAAAGTGAAACCAGATAAGAAAATAAATAGCGTGAACATTTCAATATTTGGAATATAAACCAAAACATAACCTACAACAACAGAAAGTGCTGAAAAAATACTAATTAATGCTAATTTAAATGAAGATTGCCTAAACAAGTTCAACCGGTTAGATTCCATTTCATGTACGTGTTTTAATTCCGTCATAATAATTAAAATTTAATTATATCTTTTCTATATTTAATTTAATTTTTCAAGTTTTATAAATATAGACAATATTTCCTATATTTAAATTTTTTAAAATCTTAAAGTAAGATCATAATACAAGATATTTTAGAATTAATTTTCGAGATAAATGAATATTTTTAAAAATCCAACAATCTAAATTCTAAAATCTTGCTTAAATCCTCTTAAACACAAACCTAATAAATAATTCAAAATAAAAAGATTTTAAAGTTATTGATTATTTACATAATTAAATAGGAAAGGATACCTATTATCCATACAATTTTGGAAAAAAAAGTGAAATAAAAAATGGAAAAAAAAAGATTTTTGCTTTACATCCTGATATCGTGTATATTGCTTCAAGGTGTACTAATTTTCTTAATTCCAACGGCATTAGCTAACTCAATACCATCAGAATACTATCAGCAGTTAGATTTAAATGGAAAATATATTTATAATGTTACTCAATTCAATGGACCTATTAACTGGTTAGGTTTTGATTATAAGTCTAAATATAACACATCAACTAATGCTGGTGGACAAATTATTGTAAATTTTACTGGCTTTTATGATAAAGATCCAAACGATATCTATAATGAATTTCAAAGTCCAATGCCTTATATGGATGTAGAATTCGTTAAAAATAAAAATAATATCTTGGTATCCAATCATACTTTTTACAATGTTTCAAACGGTGAAGCTGCATTTAATATTCTCTTGGGATATAACAAATTTCAATCTGGCTTTTTAATTCCAATTAACAATTTAACATATCTAAAAGATTTAGCATTAGCACAAGATGTTGGATACATGAAGGGTACAATCTCAATCGAAGAATCATATAATTTTATTTGCTTTGATTTTAAACAAGATACTAAATATCAAAACACCACTCTCGTTTATGAAAAACAAACGGGACTCTTGGTTTGGGCAAAAACCATGATGCTTAACTATTTTCTTGAAATGCAATTGATAAATTTTTCATTAAATCTTGAGACGGTTTACTCCTATAATGTAAGCTCTTTTGGAGATGCTGCATTTTGGTATGATTGGAATTTTAATTATGTTGATACTTGGACCACTAATCCTGGAGGTCTAATAAACATTAATTTCACAGGATTTTATCCTAAAGATCCAAATGAATCATCCTGGGCATCAGATGTTTTTCCCGATACCATAAAGCGAGCATGGTTTAATATTGAGGTGTTTTATAAGGGATATTTTGGTTATATAGGCCCTATATTATCTTTAAGCAATATTTCGAATAGAGAAGCTGCTATACAAATGAGCATTGGATTTGGGGGTTTTCAATCGGGTTTCTTACTTCCAATGATAAATAATATGACATTTATATATGAAAAAGCAATTGGTTCTGCGAATCCTGGAGAAGTCATTGTAACTGAAAACGCTTTAACAGTTAAGATTGATTATTCTCAATCAGGAGGTTTGAATCAAAAAACGACGATGATCTATGAGAAGTTGACGGGGCTTTTATTATGGGTTAGAACAGAATTAGGTTCTTATAATATTGAAATGAAATTGATTAGCTATGATTTACCTGAAGCACAAACTAAAACGCCACCTCAGAATCCACTCATACCTTCATTTGAAATATGGATTCTAATGTTTTCTTTATTAACTACAACAATTACAATTGCATTTAAAATCAAAAAATGGGAATTAAATTAATTTAAATTTTATTTATTCTATTTTTTTATAGAAAAGTTCTGCATGAAAATGAAAAAAATTATAAAATATGGAATAATTTTCGCAGTTGTAGCTTTCATATTCACTAGTTTAATAATTTTTAATTTTAGTTTGTATGATAAGCCTAAAACCTTAGAAAAAGTTGAAAATATTTCCTTATTTGTTGATTATAATAACGGAACAATAAAGTCTAGGGAAAATTTTACATTGGAAGGAGGTAAAACTACCGCTTTTGATGCTCTCATAAAATGGTGTAAAGTAACATATGAAGATTATGGATGGGGGATATTTGTAACTTCTATAGATGGAGTTGAAGGAGATTGGATCTATTTCGTAAACAATCAATCTCCTAGTGTAGGAGCTTCAGTTTACCCTTTAAAAAATAATGATGTAGTAAAATGGCAGAAATTATGATATAAATGGAATTTTTTAAATCTAAGTTCTTTCAGAATATTTACCTTCACTTGATTGGATCTTTTTAAGAATAGGCTCCATTTCTCTGAATGCTTTCCTAACCTTATGAAAATAATATCCTAATTTGTATTCTTTCTTACAATTTGTAAACAACATGAAGTCATTATCTGAAGAACCGACTAGTATAATCGTGTACCCTTTAACTCCACGGATTACGATTTCTTTAAGTTCTCCTTGACCAAGTCCTTGACTAATTTTTTCTCCTAATGATATTAAAGTTGCTGGACTAGCACTATAAATATCAGCTACTATATCTGCAGTTTCTGAACTAGCGATTCTTAATCCTGTTTTTGAAACAATTGCCGTTCCTTCTAAATCAGTTGAGCTTTCTAGCTTTTCAAGTTTTCTCATTAATTCTGCTAATATTTGTTGGTCTATATCAACTTCAGAAGATTGAATTCTTTCCATTCCACTTCCATCTTTAGTTTTAATAATATAATAAATTAATTTCAAGAATATAAATCTTTTTTACGTTTCAATTTAAAACTTCTAAGTTCTTTTAAGATTACTTGATCTCCCTTCTCTATTTTTAATCCTTTTTTCTTAGAATCTGGTGATAAACCTATTATTACAGCTCCCTTGGTGCCAAAATGGCCCAAAATTTCCGTAAAAGGAGGTTCCAACTTCTTGCCAATTATTTTTTTAGCACCAATGAGACTCTGGGCAAGTCCAGTACATATGATTCCTTGAGGATGATTTGGATTTTGAATTATGCCTTTTTTTATTTTGAATCTATATAAAATTGGAGGTCCTTCAACGGTATTTAATATCTCTGCAGAACCCAAGATCCTTAAAGTTGTTGGAGGTAAATCCAAGCGACTGATTAATATTTTTGTTTTGCGTAAATATGTTAATATTTTTTCTTTTAACCAGATAAATGCGTAAAATTCTGTTTCTTTATCTATTACATCTAATTGAATTTTTTTACCATTTAACATTTTATAAGGATATATATATCCTACAGTAGAAAACATTCCTATAGTCACATGTACCTGCATACCAAAATATGTTTTAGGTTTAAATAAACTGTTTTTCTTTACCTTGATTTCAATTATTTCAGCTTGATTAAAGGATTTTTTATCTGTTGTAGCATAACACCCTCGAAATATCTTTTTAATATCAACCCCTTTAATATTAATTCCTACACGATCTCCGGCTTCAGCTTTCTCAACATCTTGATGAAAGATTTGGATGGATTTAACTCTTCCAACCATATCATTTGGAATTATTTCAATTTTATCATTTATTTTTATCGAACCTTTTAATATTGTACCCGTAATGACTGTTCCTCGACCTTTTATTAAAAAGTAATGATCAATTGGCATTATAAGAGCACCAGTGGTATCTCTTTTAATTTCTAGCGCTTTAATCTTATTCAAAACACTTTTTTTTAATTCTTCAAACCCTTTTTTTTCTTTGGCAGAAACTAGAATGATTGGAATTTTTCCTCCAAAAGAAGTTGATTTGAAAAATTCTTGAATCTTTTTTATTTCTTCTTTGATGTCTCCCTTAAATAAATCTATTTTATTTAAAATAACAATTATATCTTTAATCCCTAAAGACTCTATCATTATGAGATGTTCTCCAGTTTGTACTTGCGGACCCTTATTTATGTCAATGACAATTAATGCACAATCGATGATATCAACAGAAGAGGCACTGATTTTTATTAAATCAGCATGACCAGGACCATCCACTAATGTAATTAAATAATCATCTAAAATGAAACTCGTGAATCCTAAATCTATTGTAATCCCCCTTTCCTTGCTTTGAGGATGAGCATCTATGCCTGCTGTTGATATTATTTCACTCAAAACACTTGCTACAGCAGTTTTTCCAGAATCTATATGTCCAAATAATCCTAAATGAACGGGGATTTTCTTTCTTAAATCTTCCATGACTTCTATTTTTCCAAATGTTTTGAATAATTTAACTTTTTACCATTAAAAATCAAAAAAATGTTAATTAATTCTCTCCTTTTTACAAGAAATAAATAATTATTACTTCAAATAAAAATGGACTCGATAAAATTTAATTGCTTAGATTTTAATTTTCTTCATAACAATAAAAAATATTAATCATTTTAATAGTGAGTTACTTGCCAAAATATTGTGTATATTGTGGAAATCCATTGAAAGAAACTGATAAATATTGTATAGTATGTGGCAAACCAGTTCTTAGAATTTCCACTGAAAATAAAAAAAATGAACAATTAAATATGGAATCTCCCGATAATCAAAAAAATTTTCAAGAAGCATCAATTGCAACGGAGGAAAAATTAGAAACTAAAGATGATGAGCCAAACAAAGAAGATTTGGAAGAAAAAATTGAAGTAAAAGAAAAAAAGAAAAAGAAAAAAACTAAAGAAATTCAAGATGAGATTGTTGAAGAAGATGTTGAGAAACCTCTTCCCTTGGAAATAAAAGAACAGATTAATCAATATCTAGAATACACCGAGATCCAGATAAATAAGAAATTATTATTAGAAAAACTTGAAGAATTGCAGAAAAGTATTAAAACTACACGATATAAAACGGATGAGAAATATAAGAAAAATATAAATCTCAAATTAAAAGCAATAAAAGTTCTAATCAAGGAAATAAAGGAAAAAGAGAATGATATTAAACAAAAAATCAAAGAACCTTTCATAATAAAAGAATTAAGCCGAAAAATTGAAAGAAAAATAGAACAACTTAGAAACCTGACAAAAGAATATAAATTGCGAAAAATTGATAAAGAAACTTTTGAAACTTTAAAAGAGAGATATAAGCTAGAAAAAGAACAATTAGAAGAAGAAAAAAAAGATTTAGTCTCTGGGATAAAATTTTGGATAAAAGAATTAAAAATTGAAAGGGTTGAACTAAATTCCGAAAGAAATTTAAATAAAGGAATGTATTCTTCAAAAGAAATTTCTGAAGAAGAATATAAACGAAAAGATAAAGAATTTGATATTAAATTAAAAAAAATTGACGATAAAATAAAAGCTTTAGAGAATTTAATCAAATAAGAAATATCTTTGCTAAATTTTATTTTGATTAAATCATTTATGAGGAATGATTCTTATGAGAAAAAAATTAATTGGTTTTATATTGTTAATAATTGCTCTTTCATTGATAACGATTGGCTTAATAAACAGTGAGTATTCCTTGTATTCGGTGCTTTATCGACAGATGAGTTCCGTTCCGTAATAATATTGAGATTTTAATCATATCGCTTTATTTTACCAAGTGAAACCGAATTATCTAAAAACCCTTTCTTTTGGTATAATTTTTCTTGCGATTTTCGATACTTGTTTGTTTCCTTATAATGAACCTTACAAAGGTATAACTTTTTTTGTCGATTTTCAATAAATTTGAGCCCTGCTTTTTCAACATACTTCTTCCAACTATTTTGATTTAAAGAACGAATTGCTTCATTACTGCAACCAATAATTGAGCATTTTTTAGGTTTCTTTAACGCTCCTTTAAGTTCACTTTTTTCTCTTAATTCCTTTGGAAGCTTCATATGATATCAATTATTTTAAAAATTTAATGAAATAAAACATTTATTATTTCATGATAATATTTGTTATGATATCAATCATTAAATTTATAGAGTTTAAGTTTTAAACAAAAAATTATGATTTTTAAACATTCAATTTGTTTTTCATACTTTTAAAAATATAAAAAAAAAAGAAAAAATATAAATATATTGCTTTTGTGCTGCTAATGTATAGATAATCCTCTTTTATTAAATTTAAGGTCCTCCAATTCCACCAGGTGGCCAATATGCTGCAACTTCTGTAGCTGTTAATCCTAAGAATACTGCTATGGCACTTAAAACGCCCAATAATATATATAATTTAATGCTTTTCATAATATTTCCCTTTTTATCTAATTCATTCATTTTTTTTAAATGACAATCTTTTTTCTTTATTAGACTATTTAAAGTGCTACTTTTCTAATTTAACAGGGAGAGTACATTGAAAGTAGATTTTGAAATTGGGAATATATCTCTTTTAATCTTTAGGCATTTCATTGGAAATTTAAAACTAAGTTTTAAAAATAAAATATTAAAAAATTCAAAAGAGGTTTCTTTATCTAAAAACACTTCTTCATAAAAACATGAAAAAAATATTCTTAATTAAAAAGTTAATTTTTCATTAATAGGTTCATTTTCTAAAGTAATGATTAATTTTTCGAATCATAACTGCTAAAACAATGATAAAAAATAGTTTTATTTTTAATGAAAAGATTATCAAGGAAAAATTAATCCCATGTGATTCTAATTCAAGAATTTCTTTAGAAGATGATTCTTTTACAAAATCAGCAATTCTGTTTACAATAATTCCATATGAGAAAAAGCCTTATGATTTGGTTTTAATACATCGAACAAATAGAGGCAGTAAACATAGAGGGGAAATCTCTTTTCCAGGAGGAAAATTCGAGCCTAGTAAGGATGCTTCGTTAATGGATACAGCACTTAGAGAAACTTGTGAAGAAATCGGGGTTGATAAGAAGAATGTGAAAATAATCGGATGCTTGGATGACTTTCCTACATTAACAAGGTATATTATTACTCCTTTTGTTGGATTAATCTCAAAAAATCAAAAGTTAAAAAAAGATAAGAAAGAAGTTCAAAAAATATTAAAAATCTCAATAGAATTTTTCTTGGATAAAAAAAATTTTAAAGAACAAGCCATTGAAATTGATGGAGAACCCTTTCCAATTTTTTACTATAATTACATCGAGTCAAACACCAAAAAATTATATACAATATGGGGTGCAACAGCTTACTTGATTTCAAGTTTTATTGAAAGAGTACATGGTATTACGCATTCTAAGTTAGGTCTAAAAAGATTTCAATTGGATAAAATCAAATTTTTAAAAGAATACATCAAATATAAAAATCAAATTACTAAAAACTTTGATAAATGATGAATTCTCAATTAGATTTCACATTTAATGAAACTTATATTTCAAAATCTCTTAAGGATTTAAAAGCTCCTAATAGAATTTCAATGTGCCATGAAAAATTTATCAATTCTGCCATTGCATTCTTAATAATTCCTAATAATCCAAAACCGTATGAACTCATTTTAATTAAAAGAGCTAAAATTAAGGGGGATAGGCATTCTGGAGAAATGTCTTTCCCTGGGGGAAAATTTGATGAAAAACAAGATAAAGATCCAATAGATACTGCACTTAGAGAATTAGAGGAAGAAATAGGGATCTCTAGAGAAAAGGTTAATGTTTTGGGATGTCTAGATGATCATATCACGCCAAAAGGATATATTATTACACCAATAGTGTGTCATGTTTCGAATAAAGAGAAAATGGTTAAACAAGATACGGAAGTAAAAGAGATTATAAATGTTCCAATAACTTTTTTTGCAAATGAACAAAATTATAAAGAGCGAACTTACAAGATTAAACAAGATTTAATTGCCGTTGGCAAATATGTATATTATGATTCTGATGGTAAAAAATATGTTATTTTTGGAGCAACTTCCCATATTATTGTTTCATTCTTAAAAGATGTTTATAATATTAACTTGATGACTAAAGGAGCAAGAAGGATTAAATGTGAAGACATTGAAAACAGAATCATAATGAAATGATTTAAACAAAATAAATTTAAATTCAGTAAAATTCATTTAATAATTCACATTTATTAAATTAAAAGAATTTTATTTCCAATTTTTTGGCCCTTGACGGTCGGGGTGGTCCCTGACACTGGGCTTCAAACCCAGTTATCCTGCGAAGGGATAGGGGTTCGATTCCCCTCGAGGGCCGCCATTACGCTAATATTATTAAAGAGTGCATTATTATGGTCGATCTAAATAACATTATTCGATTTTTCAAAAACGGAGCAATACCTAATAATATGTTAAATAGAGGACAAATCGTGCTTAATAATTTTTTAAAACCAATAAAAAAATTATTTGAGCAAAAACAAGTACCTCAAAAACCATGGACTGAAGAGCAAATAGAGTTCTTTTTAAGTTTCTTATCTAACATGGATACAGATAAAGATGATAAAGCAGCACGAGTAGGTGAGCGAGAAGCAAGAATTGCATCAAAGCTTCATTTAAAAACCTCAGCTGGATTTTGTCATGGGATTGGAAGGAGTGGCTTTCTAACAGCACCGCAACCGAAAGCTCCAGGCGGTTCAATAATGTATGACATTGCAAATCATTTAGCAAGAGATTTCTTGAGAAAATTTGGTTTACCTAATATTAAAAAAGCAATCGTGGTGCCGATGTGTACTGGCATGTCCCTTGCCTTATGCTTGAGCGCTCTTCGACCAGATTGGAATGAAGATAAATTCTTAAGGAAGAGAATTGTCATGGTACCCCAAATTGATCATAATTCCTTATTAAAAAGCATGGAAATTGCTGGAGTGAAAATGAAAATAGTTAAAGGGAAAATATTTGGAGATGCCGTAAGAATTCCCATAGAAGATATAGTTGAAAGTCTTGATAAGGATTGTTTTGCCATAATATCTACAACCAGTTTTTTTCCACCCAGAGAAGCTGATGATGTTAAAGCAATTAGTAAATTTGCAGAAGAAAATGATTTGGTCCACATAGTCATTAATGCTTATGGAGTTCAAAGTCCTGAATGGATGAAAATGATACGATCTGGAATAGATTCAGGAAGAATAGATGCCATAATTCAATCAACAGATAAAAATTTTTTAACGCCAGTTGGCGGTGCCGTAATTGCTTCTCCTAAAAAGGAGGTTATGGAAAAAATAAGTAGAACATATGCTGGAAGGGCATCAGCAACGCCGATAGTAAATTTTCTCATCTCTTCTTTATCTCTTGGCGTTGAGAAATATAAAGAATTAATAAATGAACAACAGCAAAATAGAAAAATATTAGAAAGAAAGATGGAGGAATTCGCCAATAGAATAGGAGAACATTTATTAAATGTCTTTAATCCTGTTGCAGTAGCAATGACTCTAAAAAATTTTGACAATAATAAATTAGAAGAGTTAGGAGGAGCATTATATAATTTAAGAGTTACCGGTCCTCGTGTATATAACCCTTCGAAAAAACCTTTTGGTTCATGTTGCCAAAATTATCCTTTTCCTTACATAGTTTTAAATGCTGCAATTGGATCTACTTCAAGAGATATCGAAACTGCTGTTGAACGTTTTGAAAAAGCTTATTCTCAAGTCAAATCTAAATAATTAAAATTGAGAATAAATAGTGCTATATTTTTTGGTTCACGCGTGAAATTTAATTAAAAATAATTTCTAATAAGAAAAAATAAATAGAAATTTTAAAATAATTAAAATGTCAGAAAAATTAAAAACAAGTAAAACCATATATTTGATAAAGATTAAGAGTTAAGATAAGGATGGAAAATCGATTATTATCTCAATTCAATAATGTGATTTCTTCTCAATGGGAATCAACTCAAGTGGAAGAACCTTACGAACCAACTACGAAGCGCGAATTATTTGAATTAGCTTACCACACGTGTAATTCAGTTACAATGAGAACAATCTTTCTTAGACTCGTTCCTACTGAGAATGAAAGTGGTTCAAAGGTAATAATGTATTCAAATAGCAAAAAATTCATTGAAATAGAGGCTCTTCCAACAGCTTTAAGAATCTCAAAATATTTCCCCTCTGGTTCTTCTGGTGATAAATTAATCAATGAAATACATCCAAGATTAAAAGCAAGAAAAGAAAAGTTTTCTTCTAAGGACAAGGATTTAAAGCTTCAGATCCTTAAAATGATAATCGTAGAAAGAAAATTGGATGAATGTGCTAATAATGTAATGCTAAAGGATACAAATCGGAAAATATATTTTTCTATAGGGGATGCAAGAGAAACTGCAGCAGTCATTCCGCTTTTTATGGAATCTGAGGGAGCAAACCTAGTACAGCTAGCCCTGAACAAGTGGATGACTACGATTCAAAACCTAAATCAAGAACAAAATTTCCCAGAAAACTTGATGCCCGGATTGCTAAAAAATTTGATGCAAATAAAAAAATGGGTTTTAAATCTAATCTCTAAATATATTGATGAATAGTCGTTAAATTAAGTCCTTATTTTATCTAAAATCTTTACTGTAATAAAATCATCAATATTTTCTCATTTTTCATCAAAATTTATAAAATATCTTAAAAACACATGAGTTAAATTTAAAATATTGTTTTAATAGTCTAAATTAAAATATTTTAGATAAAAAAACTTGGTAAAAATGACCTTTATAAATTTGGAAGGAAAATTTAATGAAAATACTTACCTACTTGACGCAGAACTTTTTAAAATGAAATACAATTTAGCAATATATATTATTGAGCATGATGATACTCGCTTGATGATTGATACACCATCAGAATTGATGGTTCGCAGATTTATTAAAAAACTTAAAAATTTCAATCTCTATCCAATTCACAAAATTATTTTAACCCATTCTCATTTTGATCACGTTCAAGGTGTTGAAAAACTTAAAAAATTAATCCAGGAAACTGATATCGAAGTATATGCATCAAAAGAAGCCTTGAAAAATCTTAAAAATCCCGAAAAAATGAATGAGGATTATGGTTATCGTGTACCGCCAATTGAAGATATAAAACCTCTAAATGAAGGTGATTTCATTGATCTTGATGGCTTAAAACTCCAAATATTGAACTTTTTCGGGCATACTCAAGACTCTATTGCTATCTTAGATAAGTCTAATAAAAATATTTTTGTCGGTGATGCGATTATAGATAAATTTGACCCATTTACGCCAATTCCAGAATTTGTACCACCAGATTTCGTCGAATCTGAATATCTAAAAACAATTCATCGATTAAAATCTTTAAAAAAGGAACTCAATTCAATATGTCTTGCTCATTTTGGAGCGTGGACTGGAAATGACTTTATTAAAATCGTTGATGAGGTTGAACAATTTCATTTTGATGCAAAAAACTCAATAATTAAATGGTATAATGAAAATCCCTCTCTCGAATATATTGTCAAAAAGTATCACGAAAAATTTACTCCTAAATCCACCATCCATACTAAAGAAAATATTCATGGCCTTGAATTGCTTCTTGAATGGCTAATTGAAGGTTTAAAAAGAATGGGAGAAATTAAATAGATTTTTTTTGCTTAATAAAAAAATTTGATTTATTAAATGTAATAATTTATCATTTATTATAATAATGATTAATTATGTAAATCTAATTCTTAAAAAATAGTTTTTTTTCAAAATATTTAATACATTTAATTATTGCAGAGAGAAGCACTTCCAAAAATGGACTCGGGGGGATTTGAACCCCCGATCTCAGGTTCTCCTCTCTCTCGGACAGAATTTTCTCAAAATGATGTATGTCCGAGCGTCAATTATAAGACCTGCGCTTTAACCAAACTAAGCAACGAGTCCAAGTGAGCTATGAGCCGATTCTTGATACAGCTTGCTCCTATGAACTACGGAACCAATTTTCTTAATAATATATATTAAAGAAAAAATAAAAATTTAACGCTAGTTTAAATTCTATAAAGTTTATAAACTTAGAAAAAATTTTATAATCTCTTAAAGAATTCAAGTTCATTCATGGTTGAATGATTTTTACCACGAAATTTTGTTAAAACTCAAATTAACTTAAAAATTATCAAGATTAAATGAAAAAACCTAAAGAAATAAACTATAGATTTCTTAAATTTTTAGAATAATCAAGAATCATGGATGGATATATAAAATTAAAATAGAATTATTTATTCAATGAACACTTTATTAACTATTTAAAGAATTTCAGAAATTAATTTAATCAACAAAAATTTTCATGAAAGAAAAAGTACATTAAAAAACATCAAAATTTTTTTATTTTAGAAGTCTGTTATATTAATAATTAAAACAAAAAAATAATTTATAGAACATTAAGATTAAAAAAGGTGATCTTGATGGCAGAGATGCTCACGGACCTACTACAAAATATTTATAAGCGAATTGCTCAATTAGGTCAGGCAATTCAAGGTTTGAAAACATCGTTAGACGGACTTAACAAGAATATTGAACAAAAAATCACGAATTTAAATGAAAAGTTAGAAGAATTTTCAAAAGAAATAGAGATCACGCAGGATGGTCACGTGAAAGTATTGAAAGAGATCGGGGAATCAACTAAAAATGAATTTAAAAAGATACAAGAAGGATTGGGCTTAGATGCTCTAAATAGTTTAATTGAGAATTTAGAAAAATTCGAGAAATTATCTGAAGAGGTTTTAAATCCAGATATTGTAAACTTATTGCTTTCAGAAGCAATTAGTTCAGTAAAAAATTTAAAAAAAGAAACAACAACTAACCCTTAATGTTAAAAATAAAAGGAGGTTAAATGAAATGACTGAAGAATTAGTTGATGAGATGATTAATAAAATAAATCAAATAACATCTACTTTAGATACAACGATAGAACAAATCAATCAAATGAGTGCTGCTATTCATGAGATGTCGCAAAAATTTTCGGAAGAAATAATATCCGTTAATGAAAACATTCGCTTGATCGTTGAAGTTTTGAAACAGTTTAGGATGAAAACAAATGAAACAATGCAAGAGATTTCAGATGATTTCAATAAAAAGATTAAAGAATTATATGAAAATAAATCGGTAGAAGCGATATTAGAAGAGGAAAAGAAAGCTATTGACACGATCAAGCAAGCAGCAAAAGCAGTTTCTAACAATTTGTATTACGCTCAAATGCTATACATTATTCAATCCATTAGAGAAGAAACTAACCGGATTATCAGTTTCCAAAAGCAAACTTTAAAATAAACATGTTAAACTATTTTTAATAAAATTATTAAATAAAAAGGAGTAAATTTCACATGCCTAAGGGCTGTTTTGTAATTATATTACCATTGGATTCAGATTATAAAGTTTTAGGATATTATTTTAAGGATTCAAACTTAAATTTTAAAGTAACTAGTGATTTATTCTTAAGATTAACATTAGATCACGAAAAAAATGAATATAATTTGTTACAATTCAAAGAAACAATTATATTTTCGTACTTTTATAAATTTAAAGGAAAATTAGCCAGAAAAGCTTCAGGAATTATCATTGGTTTATTATTAAACGAACAAGAAAAAGCAGATCGTTTTAGAGTTTCTTTAAAAGAGAGTGCAGAAGCTATTGAAGTTTTTGGTCCAAGTATTTTAACAATGCCTAAAGAAAAATTTGAACAAGCACTTAAAGACATTTATTTAGAAAATTTAGAACCTTTAACAGACATATTAAAACCCGAAGCACTAAAAGAAACAATTATTGGGATAACAAAAATAATGTTAAGTGGTGGAAAGAAAGAAAGAAGAATTGCGCAAGAATTGCTTAAAAAAGTAGAAGATGAGGAGCACTTAAAAATATCAGAATATTACGAGGATGGTGAAGAAGCATTAAAAGAACAAGATTATGATAAAGCAACAAAGTTGTTCACAAAAGCTTCTCAAATTGCTGAAGAGTTATACATCCTTGACATTGCAGAAACATTGAAAGAAAAGGCAAGTTTCACGGCACGAATTCCAGAATTATTAAAACAGAGAGATAAACACGCGCAAGAAGCTAGAAATTATCTAAAAAATGAAAATTTTCATTCTGCCTACGTGTCATATAAAAAAGCTAGTGAATTATCAAAGAAGCTTTTAGATTTTGAAAAAGAAGAGGAATACCGCTTGAAATCCAAAGCACTCGAAAATTTTTACAAGATAGATAAACAGTATAAAAAAGCATGATTTTTTTGATTTTATTCCTTTTTACTCTTGTAATACTCAAATTTTGGGCATTAAAATGGACGAAATTAAACATCCAGTTATTGGATTAATCACGGATTTTGGTTCTAAAGGTTCTCATTACGTAGCTAGTTTGAAAGGTGTTATTTTAGAGATTAATCCTTCAATCACGATTATTGACATTTCACATGAAATAACGCCTTTTTCTGTAGTTGAGGCATCATATGTATTAGAAGCTACGTATAAGTATTTTCCTGAAGAAACAATTTTCATAATTGTTGTAGATCCTGGTGTAGGTAGCCAGAGAGAAATTTTAGCCATTGTTACTGAATCCAATTATTTTTTTATAGGGCCTAATAATGGCATTTTTACTAATATCCTTAATTTAGAAAAAATAAAATCTTGTATGAAGATTGAAAACGAAAATTATTTTAGAAAACCAGTATCAAATACTTTTCATGGAAGAGACATCATGGCTCCTGTAGCAGCACACCTTTCGATGGGACTCCCAATAAATGATTTAGGCATGCCGTTTGAAGAAGAAAAGATTATAAAAACATCCATTAAAAGCAAAATTATCAAAGATGAGACCTTAATTCCTGGATTTATACAATATATAGATAATTTTGGGAACATTACAACGAATATAAAATTAACAAGAGAAAATATCATGCTTGAGAAAAAAATTAAGTTAAGAGAAGGGCAAGAAATTAAGGTTAAAGTTAAAGATAAGATAATTACAGGGCAATTTTTTTCTCATTTCAATGCTGTTCCAAAAAACTCAATTTTATTCTTAAAGGGTTCTACTGGATATTTAGAGATTTCTATTAACCAAGGAAACGCTGCGAAAGAATTTGATTTAAAAGTGAGTGATGAAATTTTAATAATGGTATAAAAATGATGAAAAAAGAAATAATTGCTTGTGTCAAAGAAGAACATATAAAATATTTGCAAGCGGGTCAAATTTCAAAATATGTTTTTCCTATGGAACGGAGTATTGCTCATCAAAAAAGAATTCCTCACCTCATAACTAGATTTTTTATATTATCAATTAATCCAAAAAAAGAGGTATTGTATCTAGTTCAAAAAAGAAGTAAAAAAAAAGAAGACTTACCGGAATATTTTACAGATTCTGCATCTGGTCATGTTTTATACAAGCCTAATTTAAATTTAAAAGAAATAGAAAACGATGCCAAAAGAGAATTGCATGAAGAATTTGGAATCTTGCCTAAAGATCTTGTAAAAACAATTTTCTATGATTTAAGGGAAGAAGGAGATAGTGGTGTAAAAGAAATAGCTTACATTTTTATTGGTTTGGTTAATAGGAATGTGAAATTAAATCCTAATCCCGAAGAATTGAATGTTAAAGAAAGTCGTTTTTATACGAGATCAGAATTATTATCACTTTTAAAAAAGGATAATTTTGTAATTTATTCAAAAAATATTTGGAATACAATTTTAAAGACAGATCTTAATAATTTATTTGACTTAAAAGTATCTCAAAAGAGATCTTCAAGTAATTATAGTAAGATCGCATTATTTATAGGTAGATTTCAACCATTTCATTATGGACATTGGTATGTCTTGAAAAATATTCTGAAATATCATAAAAAAATAAAAATAGGAATTGGAAGTGCTCAAATCTCTAATACACGGGAAGATCCATTCACGAGTGAGGAAAGACGGCAGTTTATTGAGACAATGATGAAATCAAGAAACATATCTCCCTTTAGATACGAGATTTTTGAGATCCCTGATATATTCAACGCATCTAAATGGGTTGATCACGTTATTTCAATCGTAGGAGATTTTGATATTTTGTATTCTAATAGTGATTGGGTAAGACAATTATTTAAACAAAAAGGCATTTTAATTGGCAAAAAAATTGAGATTTTTAAAAAGAGATATAATGGTTCAAAAATCCGTAAATTGATTGCTAAAAATGATAAGAATTGGCATCTTTTAGTACCAAAAGAAATAAGAAATTTGATTATAAAGTTTAATGGATTAGAAAGAATTAAAAAGCTATACTTGGAAGAAAAATATAATGAGTAATAAAGAACTCTTAGAAATTGATGGTTCTTTTGGAGAAGGTGGAGGTTCAATACTTAGATTAAGTGCTGGCTTTTCAATATTATTTAACCGCCCTATAAGAGTAATAAATATTAGAGCTAATCGCCCCAATCCAGGGTTAAGACTTCAGCATTTGTTAGGATTAAAAACATTAGCAAAATTAACTGGAAGCAAATTAAGTAAATGTCAAGTAGGTTCTACTGAAATTACATTTTATCCGAAATTGGAGTCAATTGTAAGGGATATTAACATTAATGTCGAAACGGCTGCAAATATCGGACTTTTATTGCAACCAATTCAAATTGCTTTTATGAATGTTTTAAGCAACGAGCCAATTAGGATAAACTTTAATGGTGGAGGAACTTTTGGAAAATGGGCTCCTAGCCTTAATTATCTAAAAGATGTTACTTATGAAATTTTTAAAAAAGCGGGCTATAAAATTGAGATAAAAATTTATAAGCATGGATTCTATCCTAAAGGAGGTGCACGCGTTTCAGCCATCATATTTCCTCCAAAAGGAGAAATTAAACCTATTAATTTAACAGAAATAGGTGAAATAAAAGAAATAAAAGGATCTATCATCATTACCAATCAATTAAAAAGCATTAAGTCTAATATTCCAGATCGTATAAAAAGAATGATTATCAATACCATTGAAAATGAATTATCATATCCAATAAATATTAATATAAAATGGGTACAATCAAGAAGCCCAGGTGTTGGCTTACATTTATTCGCTCCCTCTAATAAAGGAGCTATAATATCAAGCGGCACCATATTAGGAGAAAAAGGTATTTCCTCAGAGAAACTTGGAAGAATGGCTGCTAAAAAGTTAATTAGTTATATAAAAAATAATATACCAGTTGATGATTACTTGAGCGATCAATTGATTCCATTAATGGGAATCACAAGAGATACATCAAAAATTAAGGTTCTAAGTTTTACAAACCACGCAAAAACTAATCTTGCATTAATGAAGAAATTCACACAAAGAGAATATAAATTAATTAAAGAACAAAATCATCATATTATTCAAGTTCTATGAAAAATCTTACAAATTGGGATTATAATTATTACTAATGAATTAAGATCGTAAAATTCAAATCTAAATATGAAGAAATTTTTAAATTCTTAAAATATTATATGATTATTAAAAAATCATGCTTGGAAAGTAAAAAAGAATGTCTACTCAAACAGTTCAAAGATGTCCCAGATGTGGAAATGAAAACAGCATTGATAGTTATGTTTGCACTTTCTGCGGAAAAAGGCTCAAATTTGAAAGAATAGAAGAATTTTCTATTTTTAAGCGTATTGAAGCAGAATGGATAAATCCAGCGCCATGGTACTTAAAAATTCTTTGGCTATTTACTAAACCAAACCAAACCTTTTGGGACATAAATCATAAAAGAAAGAAAGCCCCTGGATATTACATAATATTGTTTAATGCTATATTATATGGATTAATTGGTCTTGCTTTATCTTCACATTTCACGCTTTTAGATCCAACACTGGATTTTTATTTTAGGTTTGTTGTATTTCTTGCCTTTTTCTTAGTAGGTTTAATTCTGTATTTCTTATTTGGATTTATAATGATTTGGTTATTTATAAAAGGAGCAAATTACGCAGTTGGTTTCTCGGAAAAACTAGAAATGAGATTTGGGGGCGAAAAACAAAAAGAAAGTCAGAAAGAAGCGGAAATGAGCCCATTCAGCATATATAAAGGTGGTTTACTTCAACAACAACAAGCATATAAATATAAAATGTTATTTTGCGCATTTGCACCTTTTATTTTAATAAATTTAATTGAAATTGTTATAATCTTAGTTGGATTTCCTACAGTCTACATCACTTATGGATTTGATCCAAATATTTTCAATCCAATGTTCACATCTCCTATTTGGGCAGTTTTTCACGTATTAGACGCTTTAACAATAGCAATTTGGGTACCTATACTTATTACATTGGCTATTAGAGAATTATCTAATTCATCAACAACGAGAGTTTTAATTTTCTCATTATTCATTGGCATTCTACTAGCAATTATCGTGTATTTCTTTCGTCCAACTCTTTTCGGATAAAGTTATTTTTTTCTTAAATTAAATAAGTTCAAGTAATCATTTATAAATATTAAAATGACTCAAAATCCTAATGATATTAATTTAAATCAAAAAGATCTAGAATCTGAAATTTTTGCAATTATTAAAACAGTTGAAAATCTATACGAAAAATATCAATTAGGATCAATAAAAGAAGACTTCTTTCAAAAATCAATTAGAAAAGCATTAAAAGGATTATTAGAATTTAATGCATTATTACATGAAAAAAATATGATTTTATCTCAGTTATTAAAAGAGATTAATCTCGTACAAGAGTACGATAAAGTTTTAAATATCATAAATGAGGCAATGATAGTTAATGTTTCATATGAAAATTACCAACCATTCTATAGAAACCAGCAAGAAGTAAAAAGGCGCTTTTTTAATTTGCCCAAATTAACTCTTGAAATAACCTCTACCTTCATTACAATGATAGATGCATTGAAACTAGGGGTTGATAGAGATATGAAATTTATTTTGAAACTTTTTAGCAAACTAATGATTGAATTAGATAAATTTCCAGGATTGACAGCATTAAAATACAAATTAAATAAAATGCATGAAAACCTAATTCTTAACCAACGTGAATTAAAAATTAACCAAAAATATCGAGAAGATGTGGCTGAAGAATTATATTCTTTATATAAAGAGTTCCAAGCTAATTTAGACTTATAGCATTACATTAAAATGATAAAATTAATTAAGTTCAAATCCTTTTATTTCTCAATATTTCTTAATTATTAGATTAAAAAAGATACACTTAAAAAGGTAATATTATTTGCCAAGACCAGGTTTAAGATCTCGATCTTTAGCAAGGGTAAAAGTAAGGACACCAGGAAACAAGAATGTGACTCACTACCGAAGAAGAAGACCAAAAAAAGCACGTTGTTCAATATGCAAAAGACCTTTACAAGCCATTCCAAGATTAGTACCATCAAAGATGAAGAATACTAAAAAAAGTTCCCGGAAAGCTTCTAGACCTGAAAGTGGAAGGTATTGTGCAAAATGTCTTCAAACCTTAGTTAAAGAGTCAATATGGGGTTCTCAATAACTTAGTTTTTATTAAAAACACTTAAATTCTTCTTAGTATTTAACAATCTTAAATTAAATTAATTTTAACAATTAATTATTTAATACTTCTTGTAAAAAAATGATCATTTCAATTTCAGGAGCTCATGGAACAGGTAAATCTACTGTAGCTAAAATTTTAGCAAGTAAATTAGGGTTAAAATATTATTCTACTGGTGAAGCCTTTCGTGAACTTGCTGAAGAAAAAGGAATGAGTCTTGAAGAATTTACAAAATATGTTGAAAAACATCCAGAAATAGATAAAGAATTAGATGAAAAAGTAATACAAGTTGCCAAAGAAGGAAATGTAGTTATAGAGAGTCAATTGGCAGGACATTTATTAAAAGATGTAGCAGATTTAAGAATACATTTGAAATGTCCCCTTGAAATAAGAGTAAAACGCATGGCAGAACGAGATGGTACATCTAAAGAAGAAAAATTAAAAGAGACACTAATTAGAGAAAATTCTGAGCTTAAAAGGTTCATGGAATTATATAATATAAATTTAAATGATGAAAATGCTATTCTAAAAATACACGATTTGATTATTGATACTCAAAACATGTCAATAGAAGAAGTTGTTAATACAATTTTATCTAAAATAAAAAAATAAGTTTTACTTCCTAACAAAAATCATAAAAAATTTATTTTTACCTTAATTTTAAATCTTACAAAAGATCGTTTATTATTGCTGGTTAAATGCCAGTAATTTTAAACGGATGAAAATAATTTGGTGACAAATTATAAATGAGCGTATACGATATTGGAAGAATTTGCGTTAAAACTATGGGAAGGGAAGCCGGAAAATATTGCGTTGTCGTAGATATCATCGATAAAAATTATGTTCTCATTGACGGCTTGAAAGTAAGAAGAAGAAGAGTTAACTATAAACACATTGAACCTTTGCCAGATAAAATTGATATTAAAAAAGGCGCAAAACACGAAGAAGTTCTTTCTGCGATAAAAAAAGCAAAATTAGAAAAAAAAATGAAAGAAACCATTAAGATTCCCATTAAATAAAAACTTCAAATATTTTTATTTATTTTAATGTAATTTTAAAAATATGAATTAATGCAGCGGTAGCCTAGCCTGGTAAGCGTTTAATTAAAAAATTCCAGTAAGACGCTGGCTTGGAGTAAATCAATTGAAAGATTTACGTAAAGCCAGTGCGCGTAAGCGCTCACGGGTTCAAATCCCGTCCGCTGCGTTCTATTATCTTTAGGTCATAATTCTAATTAAATCTTAAATTTATGGAGGTATTTAATATTTTTTAATAATTCAAAATTTCAAAATTTCATTCTAAATCCAAAGAAATCTTTATTTTGTTTAGAAAAATGTTCACTGTGGGATTTTCTTTTTTAATTAAATTGTATTATTATATTTTGTATAAAGATGAAAATGATCATGATTTTAAATATTTATAAAAAATATTGTTTCTAGTAAAACCTTAAAATTTTAAAATTCTGTATCTTTATATTATTTTGAATAAATATCAAAAAAAAAAAAAATAAATTAGTGAATATTGATGAGAAAAATAATAGGAATTACTTCTAATGGGCCAAATTTAAGTGATCTTATCTCAGAACATTTTGGTCATTGCAATTATTTTGTTGGAATTGA